>Ga0207873_1001903_pt1 | contig 18530 bp, 9 predicted proteins | sample BGWIniCompost_FD_187373 | JGI IMG/M metagenome (GOLD analysis project Ga0207873, IMG submission 187373) | Cellulose adapted compost microbial communities from Newby Island Compost Facility, Milpitas, CA, USA - BGW Initial Compost (SPAdes)... ...
CGCCGTTCAGGCTCCTGCTGCGTCAGCGCCAGGGCCTGGCGGTACGCCGCGCGGGCTTCGGCGTGGCGGCCCAGCCGCCGGCACAGGTCGGCCCGGGCGGCGTGGGCCAGGGGGTAACCGGTCAGCTCGCCGCGCACCAGGATCGCTTCCACGAGGGCCAGCCCGGCGAGCGGCCCGTCGCGCATGGCCACGGCTGCGGCGCGGTTGAGCTCGATCACCGGGGAGGGCGCGGCCTGCAGGAGCTGGTCGTACAGGCTGACGATCTGACTCCAGTCGGTGGCGGCGAAGTCCGGCGCTGCGGCGTGAACAGCGGCGATTGCCGCCTGCAGGGTGTACGGGCCGCAGCTGTCCGCTGCCAGCGCCCGCTGAACCAGCGCCACCCCCTCTGCGATCTGCGCCCGGTTCCACAGCGCGCGGTCCTGGTCCTCCAGCAGCACCAGTTCGCCTTCCGCCGAGACCCGGGTCTGGCGGCGCGCCTCGTGCAGCAGCATCAGGGCCAGCAGACCGCGCGCCTCGCCTTCCGGCAGCAGGCCGGCCAGCAGCCTCCCCAGGCGGATGGCCTCCCCCGAGAGGTCCGGCCGGGTGAGCGTCTCGCCCGAGGAGGCGTAGTAGCCCTCGTTGTAGACCAGGTAGATCACCTGCAGCACGGCCTGCAGCCGTTCGGGAAGCTCTTCCTGCCCGGGCACCTGGTAGGGGATGCGCTGTGCGCGGATGCGGGCTTTGGCGCGCACGATGCGCTGGGCCAGCGTTGTGGGGGAAATCAGGAAGGCGTGGGCGATGGCCTCCGTGGTGAGCCCGCACACCTCGCGCAGGGTGAGCGCCACCCGGGATTGCGGCGGCAGCGCGGGGTGGCAGCAGGTGAAGATCAGCCGCAGGCGGTCGTCCTCGATCTCCTCATCGTCCTGGCCGGGGACGGGGCCGGCCTGCTCGAGCTGTCCGGCCAGGGCATCCAGGGAGGCGTCGAAGCGGGCGCGCCTGCGCAGGTGGTCGATGGCTTTGAAGCGCCCGGCGGAGACCAGCCAGGCGCGCGGGTTCTCGGGGACGCCGCGGCGCGGCCACTGCTCCAGCGCGGCGCGGAAGGCCTCGTGCAGCGCGTCTTCGGCCAGGTCGAAATCGCCCAGCAGCCGCACCAGGGTGGCGAATATGCGCCGCGATTCAGTGCGGTATATCTCGTCCAGGCGCTCGCGCACCCGGTCATTCAGCGTTTCTGCCGCCATGTGGGTTGTGGTTCCATATATCCCCCCCTGGTTGAGTAGTGTGTGGGGTTAACTATAGCACACTCTCCCGCGCTCGCAGGCGCAGAATCGATCTCGGGAGGTGTGTGATGCTGCGCATCTCAATTTGTGGGCACGGAGCGCCCGGATGATTAAAACCATCAAGATTTTAACCGGTTCTATTCCGTCTTCAGTCCCTTTCACCGGAACGGTTCCATCCAGGATGGTATCGACGGAGACCTTGAAGGTTATCCGGTGGTCTGCTGTCCGCGTCCGTCAGCGCTCGTCCGTGGCCTGCCCTCTTCCCCCGAACTCCTCTACAGCCAGAGCCTGAATCTCGACCGTTATATCCATGCCGCTGACCCGGATGACGGCCAGGGGGAACTCCACGTAGTGCCCGGGCGGGTAGTTGCGGTCGGGGTTTTCGGCCTGCGGCAGGAATTCGAGCGCATCTCTGAACGTGTGCCATTCCGGTGCTGCCGTCCCCTCGCCTTCTGCCCGCACCTGCACGCTGACGCCGGATGCCGCCTCCCACCGCAGCCCGGATGCGGTCTGGCGCAGGGCGTAACCCCCCGCCCAGCCAGGTGAAAAGCGCAGCCAGGGATCGAGCAGCAGGGGGATCTCGAAGCCGGCCGGCGCCGGTCCCTGGTAGGCGAACGCGATCCCGCCGGGGATCAGGCGGTAGGTCTTCCGGGCGCCGCCGTTCGGGCTGCTGAAGACCAGCGTTTCACCCTGCAGGGAGGGACTGTAGGGCAGGTCTGGCTGTTCGGCGAAGGCGCCGGGGATCACCGCCGGGTCGGCGCGCAGTCCTGCGCCCGGGTCCCAGGAGGAAGCATCGCTCAGGCCGGCGCTCAGCAGGGAGGAAGGGCCCGCGATCTGGTGCACCTGTCCGTCGATGCGGGCGAAGAGCAGGAACAGGCTGCCATCATCGTTCTCGAACTGCGCATAGATTTCTTCGTTAGCCAGCACGCACTCCGCCTGGCCGTCCCGGTCGGGGTCGTCCTGGCAGCCGGCCGCGGCAAAGGGCTGTGCCGCCCATTCCGCCGCCGAGAGCAGGGCGTGGACCTGGGGCAGGTAGGCGCGGCGCAGCGCGTCCAGCTCCACCGGGGCAGGGTAGACCGGCGAAAGCAGCTGCAGGTACGCCTGCCAGGCTGCCTGTGTCAGGGGGTGGTCGGGAGCGGACTCCAGGCGCCCCAGCAGGGCGGGGTCGGAGAAGCCGGCCGGTGCGGCGTCGACCGCCCGGGGCCGCTGTTCGTCCCCCGGGCGCAGGCTCCCCAGCAGGTCGTCCGGGCCCAGGACCTGCAGCCACGGCCGGGAGGCCAGGTAGTGCAGGGTGGGGGCGGCGTGCGACGGGATGCCCCAGTGGCTGGCCGGCAGGTCCCCGCCGAGCACCAGGACCTGCGTGCCTGCCGGCGCCGAATTGACCTGCAGCGCCGCGGCGCTCAGGATGCGGCGCACTTCCAGCGCCGGGCCGCCCGGGCCGGCCTGCTGTACGGCGTCCGCCGGGGTAGGGATGGGGACCAGCAGGCTCCCGGCCCGGCGCTGGACGGTCACCAGCTGCGGCAGGCCGGAGTCGGCCGGCTGCGGGTAAAAGATCACCGGATGCGCTGTGTTAGCGGGCAGTTCCCCCGTGGGGGCGTACAGGAAGGCTCCGGCAGACAGGCCGAATTCCTGCGCCGCCCGCCGGCTGGCTGCCGCGCTGCGCTGCAGCACGGACTGCGTCAGGGAAGCTGTCATCCCCGTCCAGCCAGCCAGGGTTTCGGGCAGCACGAGCAGGTGGGCGCGAGCGCTGTCGCGCACCAGCCCTTCGCCGTCCAGCAGGTCCAGGGCGGCCAGGGAGGCGGGGTTGTTCAGGTCGAGCAGCACCAGGGGGGTACGGCTGGCGCGCGCGGCGCGCAGCAGGTTCCCCAGCCCGTGCCGGCCCCCCAGCGGACCGGTGTGCGCGCCGTCCCAGCGGCGCAGGGCCTGGGCCGGGGTGTAGGCTGGCAGGCTGTTCCAGAAGGCGAGCAGCACCGGCAGGCGCTGCACGGGGGCGCCCAGGCTGTGCACCGGGGCGGTCTCTTCCACCACCTGCGGCGATCCCGGGGCCGTTACGAAGATCTGAAAGTGGAACCCCTGTACGGGCAGCAGCCCGCCGCTCGCTCCAAGAGAGATTTCCACGCTGTCCAGATTGGGGTCGCGCAGCACCTGCAGGGGAAAGGGGTGCACCTCCCCGCCGTCCGCCGCCAGCACGCGGATCTCCCCTGCCGCCAGGATGCACACCAGCAGGTCACCATCGATCTGCGCCTGGGCCTGGATGGGCAGCCGGGGCGAGCCGCCGGGCAGGGTGTCCAGCAGCAGGTAGAGGTCGCTGTCCAGGGTGGGGAGGCTGTCGAGGAAATCCAGGCGGATGCGCCAGCCGGAGGCCGCAGGGCGGGAATACACGGCCAGGATATCGCGGGAGGGCGAATCGCTGTCGACGGGGTCCAGCAGGCGCACGTGGGCGGGGCCCCAGGGGCCGGGCTGGTCTGGCCCGGGGACGGCCCGGCAGGCCGGCAGGATGAAGCTGATCAAGAAAAGCAGGGGGACGATGCGGCGGGCTGTCACGCCGCGAATTGTATCACAGGGGGTCAGCCGCCTTTGTCTGGCAGGGTCTCGCTGTCCTCTGCGGCGATCGCCAGACCGGCCCGGGAGGCTTTGGCCCGGTACATCGCCTGGTCTGCCCGTTCGAGCATGTCATTTCCGTCCCGGTTGTCTCCGGAGCGCAGGTCGGCGATGCCGATGCTGATGCGCAGCTGCGCCCCGTGCGGCAGGGGCGCACGGGCGGCCTCTTTGAGCAGGCGGCGGGCTGTATGCTGGGCGCCTTCGAGGCCGGTGGAGGGCAGCAGCAGCACGAACTCGTCTCCGCCGTAGCGGGCCGGCACGTCGGGCCGGCGCGACTGGGACAATATGCGCCCCATCTGGCGCAGGACTTCGTCGCCCACCACGTGCCCGAGCGTGTCGTTGATCTCTTTGAGCCCGTCGACGTCGATCATCAGCACCGAGAGCGGCAGGTTGTGCCGGTGGGCGCGCTCGATCTCAATCTCAAGCTGGTCGAAAAATTTACGCCGGTTGTACAGCCCGGTGAGGGGATCGGTAACTGAAAGCGCCCGCAGCTCGTCTTCCACCTGTATGCGCCGCGTGATGTCGTGCAGCAGCACCAGCTCGCCGACCAGCCGGCCGTACGGATCGATCAGGGGCGAGAGGGTCAGGTCGAAGTAACGCTGCTGGTCGATGCTGCTGAGGGTGAGATCCACGCGCGTCGTCTCGGGTTCGCTGAGCAGGCGCAGGAGCTGCGGCCAGTCTTTGAACACCTCGCTGGCCGGCCGGCCTTTCAACTGGTCCGCAGGCTTCTGCAGGAGCTGCTGCGCCATCTGGTTGACCACCGCGACGCGCCCGCTGGCGTCCAGCAGGATCACCCCCTCACGGATGCTCATCAGCATGGCGTCGCGGGCGTAGGGCAGCAGGTCGAACATCTGGTAGTGAAACAAGCCCCAGGCAATCAGCATGCCCGATATCCCCATCATCACCGGGGAGAAGTCGTACTGCCGGTTCGTGCCCAGGCCGGTGACGAACAGCACGTTGGCCACCAGGGGAACGAGCAGGCCGGCCAGCAGGATCATGGGCTGGCCGCGGAAGACCGGCATGCCGGCCGCCTGCACACGGATCAGCACCAGAGCGGAGATCACGAACAACACGTAGGAGTAAACGATGTGGACATAAGCCCAGGGGCCGTACGTCCTGCCGATCACGGCGACCGGCCCGCTGGTGTCCAGATGGACATCGCGGCGCATCAGGCCGTGCCATTCGTTGGTCCAGATCAGCAGCAGGGTGATGGCGGGGATGATGAGGAGCAGCGCCAGCCGGGGAGGGCGGTTCCAGCGGTCGTTTCCGCTGAACTGCAGGCACAGCAGCAGCCACAGGACGGGTATGCTGGTGTAGCTGAGGTACTGCAGGTTGGCCCAGAAGAGCTTGCCGGGCAGGTCCGGCAGGGCGAGCTCGAAGCCGTAGCCGGTGGCCCACAGCGCAGCAGCGAACATGGAGAGGGCAAATGGACGCGCACCGGGCATCGTTCTACGATTCCAGGTGTAAATCCCTAACCCCAGCGTTAGTATGAATGAGAGGCCCAGAAGCCCGAGGAGCGATCCCAGCGACAGTGTCACAACCCCTTCCAAATGATATTGTACACTGAAAACCAGTTAAGTTTACAGGGATAGAGAGCCCCGGCCAGCCTTTCTCGCGGCTGGTCCTGCACAGCCTGCATGCATCCTGAGGCCTCCTTTCCGGTCCGGAAAGGATGAAAACCTTCAGGGTCTCTATCACTTCTGTTCCGGTGCACAGGACATGCATTCAGCTTCCCTTCTCCGTTGGTAAGCCCTCAAAGACCCTGAAGGTCGTTCACGGGTACCAGGGAGATGGTTAAGGTCATGATTTCCCCGGCCTGCATTTGCAGTACAATTCAATCATTACCAACCCCAGCCAGAGGAGGCCCCGTATGAGCGAACCGCGATGGAAGACCTTTAATTACGCCGTTGGCATGTTCGGCACGTCCATCCCCATCAACATGCTGAAGACCTACGCGGCGATCTACTACGTCGACACCCTGGGATTGACCACGCTGCAGTTTGCCTCGATCCTCTCCATCTACACCTTCATCGACGCCATCGACAACCCGGTCTACGGCTTTCTGTCCGACCGCACGCGCACCCGCTGGGGCCGCCGGCGCCCGTGGCTGGTTCTCAGCACCCCGCTGCTGGTCTTATCCTTCATCATGTTTTACAGCCCGCCTACAGCGGCCGCGGCCAGCTTCCTGTTCGCCTACTGTATGTTCTTCTACATCTTCACCGGCACGCTCGACTCGGTGGTCAACGCCAACTACGGTGCCCTGTTCCCCGAGCTGTTCCGCACCGACGCCGCCCGGGCGGCCACCAACGCGCTGCGCCAGGCCTTCCAGCTTGTGGCGATGATCATCTCCATCGCCCTGACCCCGGTGGTCACCTCGGCGCTGGGCTACCAGCTCACCGCCATCCTGTACGGACTGCTGGGCGGGGCCGTCATCCTCTACATGGCGCTGACCAGCCGGGAGGTGCCTATGGACGAGATCCAGGTCAAACCGCAGCTGTGGGACAGCCTGAAGAGCCTGGCGAAGAACCGCAAGTTCTGGATCGCCGGCTTTGCCAACGCCTTCTACAGCGCCGCTATGGCCCTCGTGCTGGCCTCCATGCCCTTCTTCGTCAAATACACCCTGGCCATCCCCGACAGCCAGGCGACCATCCTGTTCGCCTCGGTGCTGCTGATCGCCATCGCCTGTGTCGCCGTCTGGTCGCGGCTGGTGCGGCGCTTCACGCTCATCCCGGTCTGGCGGGCGGCGCTGATCGTGCTGGCGGCCGCCTTTGTGCCCCTGTTCTTCGCCAACTCGCTGCCCACCGCCGCCGCGGGCAGCGCCCTGGTCGGCTTTGGCTTTGCCGGCGTGATCACCACCATGGACCTGATCGGGGCGAAGATCATGGATGAAGACACGCGCAAATACGGCGTGCGCCGTGAGGGGATCATCTCGAACGCCCTGGGCTTCATGAACCGCCTCAACGGGCTGTTCACCGGCGCGGCCTTCTCCCTGGTCTTCATCCTGTTCGGCTTTGAAAGCGGCGCCAACCCCGGCCCGCAGCCCGATAACGCCGCACGCTTTTTGCTGACCGTGTTCCCCATGGTGCTGATGGTGATCAGCTTCATCTTCTCGTTCTTTATCGACTTCCCCGAGACCGAGCCGGCCCCTGCCCGGCTGGAAACTGCATAACAGGATGCAAATCTATGGCACTGCTTCGCATCGATCACACTTCTGAAAGCGCGCGCCTCAACCTGCCGCTGTACATCATCCTGCCCGACCCCGGCCGTATGGGCGACCTGCCGGTGCGCGGCCGTAAGGTGCTATACCTGCTGCACGGGCTGAGCGATGACGGCAGCGCCTGGCAGCGCTACACCAGCATTGAGTATCTGGCCATGGCCTACGGGCTGGTGGTAGTCATGCCCTCCGTAGGGCGCAGTTTCTACACCGACCTCCCCAACGGCCAGCTTTACTTCACCTACCTGATGGAAGAACTGCCGCAGTACCTGTCGGACGTGTTCGACCTCAACCCCGCCCGCGCCGACACGTTCATCGCCGGCAACTCGATGGGCGGCTATGGCGCGTTCAAAGCCGCCTTTCACTATCCCGAACGCTTCGCGGCTGCGGCCAGCTTTTCCGGCGTGCTTTCGATCGACCACCTGCGCGTGAACCCCAGCGACCCGCGCCTGGCGGAGTTTTCCTTCATGTTTGGCGATCTGAGCAGCCTGTCGGGCAGCTCGAACGACCCTATGGTGTGGTACCGCCAAGCGGCGCAGGACCCGGACAGTCTGCCGGACCTGTACATCTCCTGCGGCCTGCAGGACGACCTGTACCCGATCAGCCGCGCGGTGCATATGCTCTTCCAGGAGCTGGGGATCAAGGCGGACTATTACGAAGCGCCCGGCGGGCACAACTGGTTCTTCTGGGACGCGCAGATTCGCCGCTTCCTGGAGGCAGTGCTCGGCCCCGTTCCGCAGATTTGAGAGGATCGGCTGCCATGACGGATCACCTGTCCCTGGAACTCTTCATCGATCCTGCACAGCAGGGCGAATACCTGCTGCTGCCCTTCACGATGCCCGCCGGTGTGGAGCGGCTCGAACTGCGCTACGAATACCCGCGCCGCCCGGCGAGCACCGGTCCGCTGGCCGGCGGGACGTACACCTCCCGGGCCGAAGCCAACATCATCGACCTGGGCCTGATCGCCCCGGATGGGGAGCAGGTGGGCGCCTCCGGCTCGGACAAGCTGGAGATTACGGTCAGTGAAGTGTCCGCCACGGCGGGCTACCGCCCCTGCAAGCTGGTCCCCGGCGAGTGGCAGATCCTGGCCGGCGCTTATAAAGTCGCCCCTCAGGGCGTGACGGTGCGCTACGAGCTGCGCTTTCACTTCAAAGCGACCCGCCTGTACCGAGGCGACCTGCACACCCACACCCTGGCCTCCGACGGAGTGCTGACCGCCGCCGAGCTGGCGCAGCGCGCACGGCGCCACGGGCTGGACTTCCTGGCCATCACCGACCACAACCAGCCCGTCTCGCACCTGGAGCTGCCCCAGGTGGACGGCCTGACGCTGATCCCCGGCGTGGAGTGGACGCACTACCGCGGGCATGCCAACTTCCTGGGCGTCGACCGCCCTTACGACGGCTCATTCCACGCCAACAGCGAGGATGAGATCCGGCAGCGCTTCGTGTCCGCACGCCAGCGCGGCGCGCTGATCACAATCAACCACCCCTTTGACGAGTGCTGCGGCTTCCAGCTCGACATGGGATCCCTGCCCTGGGACTGCCTGGAGATCTGGAACGGGCCGATGCGCGAATCGAATTTACGCGCCCTGGGGCTGTGGCAGCAGCTGCTGGCGGCCGGGAAGAAGGTGCCCATTGTTGGCGGCAGCGATTACCACCGCGACACGCCCTTTATCTTCCCCGGCGGCCCGACGACCTGCGTGTACGCCGCCTCCGCCAGCGCTGCCGACCTGCTGGCGGCGGTGCGGGCGGGTCACGCTTACCTGACCTTCGCCCCCGGCGCCCCGCGGCTGGCCTTCACGGCCGGCGGGGCGCAGATGGGAGACACGGCCGCCTGGCCGGACGTCGAAGCGGTGCACATCGAGCTGCAGGACCTGCAGGCCGGGGACCTGCTGCGGGCGGTCACGGCGGAGGGGAGCCGGGATATCGTGAGGGCGCCGGAGGACAGCGCGTTCGAAGTGGACCTCCCGGTCACGGGGCCTGGTTTTGTGCGCCTGGAGGTCTGGCGCACGTTCATCCCGGGGGTGCCGGCGCTGCCGGCGTTGATTTCCAATCCGATTTATTTTGAGCAGGGAGAGGCGGTTAAATAAGGATCGCCCGGTTGCATACCGGGCGATGGCTGGTACCCCCACCGCGACTCGAACGCGGGCTTCTACCTCCGGAGGGTAGCGCTCTATCCACTGAGCTATGGGGGCGCTGTTTGAGGGTGTTTCCACCCGACGGGATATTTTACCACGACTGGCCGCAGGTGCAAGGCGTGGATTTGGAGTACGCGGATGGGACGCGGAGGATGCGGACGGGCGCGGATTGGGAAATCATCCTGGTTCCCATGCTCAGGAGCGAGAACTTGTTGGGGAGGGTCTCAGGGCCGCCTTCTGTGAAGAGCACACCCCCCACCTGTGTGGGGCTCTTTGTCAGAATCGGGTACCATTCGCCCCGTATACAAAAAAACTGGCGCAGGCCAGGTTTTGTGCTTTCTGCAGCCCGCAGCTTTAGCTTCCGGGCACACCGGGCAAACGCTGCCGGCCGCAGCCCGCACCGTGGATCGAGTGGGCTGTGGTCAGCGGGCACGGCTGCTTTTGGGGCAGGGTTTTCGGGCCCTGGCGAGCCCACTGTATGGAACGGTCATGAGCCTGACAATGCCGTGCCCTTACAGGCAGATCGGGTAAGGGCGTAGTAAGTCGAGGACGCCGGTGGACACGGACCAGTGCGGAGGCGGCGGATGGGGGTATGATCTGTGGAAATCGGTGCCCGTCCGTCTCACATTCTTCAGCGCTTCAGCGCTTTCAGCGTTTCAGTGATTCAATCCTCTTGCGGGCTACCATCTTGCGTCCAGCGGTGCGTGACCCCCTGTGTGGGCCGCGGAGCGGCCTGAGAAAGTGTACCCACGCTCTGCGTGGGTACAAGAAACTCTGTCTCCCTTGAAGAACGAGAAGCCCCACCTGCGTGGGGCTCTCTGTCAGAACGCTGCATGCTGTGGAGCGGCCTGTGAAATGCTCCCGGGTATGGTTCCTGTGCCCGGGAGCGAAAAATGACTGTATCCCCATCCGCGTGCATCCGCGTCCCTACTTCACTGCCTCCCCCTCCAGCAGAATCTGCGTGCGGTGGACGCGGGTGTCCTCCGGGGCGGCGCCCAGGGCGGCGATCACCTCTTCGGGCCGGCCGGTGGCGCCCTCCCGGGCGGCCAGGCGGGTCAGCAGGCGCGGCCGCCCCTCCTCATCGTCCTCGATGCGGCGCAGTTCGTAGACCAGCGGACGCAGGTCGTAGGCTTTGCCTCGTTTTTCGCGCGGCAGGCTCCCGGCCTGCAGCAGCGCCGCCACGCGCTCATCCAGGTCGGGCTGGGGCGTGAGGAAGGTGATCACGAATTCCGAGGCGGTCAGCACCTTCTGCAGGGTGGGGGTGCTCTCGTCGAGCCGCTCCACGCGGTGGATCTGGATCCCCGGCGGGGCGGCTTTCTCCAGGGCGGCCTGCACCTCCCCGGTGGGCACGTCCTGCTCCAGCCAGATGTCGATCAGCTCCTGCTCGCCGGTGAAACCCAGCGGCAGAGCCGAGGCCAGGTTAAGCTTAGGGTGGGGGTTGAACCCCTGGCTGTAGGCCAGCGGCAGGCGGGCGCGGCGCACGGTGCGCTCCCAGGTGCGGTGCAGGTCCAGGTGACTGGTGTAGCGCATGGCCGCGGTTTTGGCAAAGGTGACGCGGTAGCGCACGGCCTCAATCTCCCACCACCGGCAGCGGCTGGCTGCCGGGCGTGATCTCGCTCACCGGGATGCGCTTCGATTTGACCTCCGGGCACTGCCACACGTCGCCGGGGTTGGCGCGGCGCAGGTCGGCGAAGGTGGGCAGGATGCCGCAGGCGAAGCAGCGCTGGCGGCAGTCGATGCGGGTCTTGCCCTGCAGGCTCCACAGGTAGTCCTCGGTGAGGAACTTCTTGCGCACCGTGGTGCTGATATGTTCCCAGGGGAAGGTCTCGTCGATCGGGCGCTCGCGGTGGGTGTAGAAAGCGTGGTCCAGCCCAACGGCTTCGAAGGCCTCCATCCACACTTCGAAGTTGAAGTGATCCTTCCAGGCGTCGAATTTTGCTCCCCGGCGCCAGGCTTCGTAGATCACCTCCGCCATGCGGCGGTCGCCGCGCGACAGCCAGGCCTCCAGCAGCGTGTCCTGCCACGAGTTCCAGTTGAGCTTCAGGCCCGGGCCGCGCAGCTCGCGCTTGAGCAGCGCCTGCTTGGCCAGGATCTGGTCGACCGTGTCACACGGCACCCACTGGAAGGGCGTGTGCGGCTTGGGGACAAAGGTGCTCACCCCCGCGGTGACCTGCGCCCGCTTGCCGATCACCTTGCGGCCTTCGGCCAGCACGGCCTTGCACAGGTCGGCGATGGCCTGCACGTCCTCGATCGTCTCGGAAGGATGGCCGATCATGAAGTACAGTTTGATGTGGGTCCAGCCGCGCGAGTAGATCTCGCGCGCCGTCTCCAGGAGCTGAGCCGTGCTGACGGGCTTGTTGATGATCTCGCGCATGCGCTCGGTGGCCGCCTCGGGGGCCAGGGTGAAGCCGCTGCGGCGCGAGTCCTGCAGCGATTCCATCAGGTCGACCGAGAAGGACTCGATGCGCAGGGAGGGCAGGGAGATGTTGAGGTGGCGGTCGCCAAAGCGCTCGCTCACCCCTTTGACCAGCTCGAGGATGTGCGTATAGTCGGAAGATGACAGGGAGAGCAGGCCGACCTCCTCGAACCCGGTATAGTCGATGGCCTCTTCGATGGCGTCCAGGATCTCTTCAACCGTGCGTTCGCGCACCGGCCGGGTGATCATACCTGCCTGGCAGAAGCGGCAGCCGCGCGTGCAGCCGCGCATGATCTCGATCGGCACCCGGTTGTGGATGGTGTCGATGTAGGGCACGATGAAGCGCGTGTGCGGTTTGGGCAGCTTCGGGACGATGCGCTTCAACACCGGGAGCGGCGCATCTTCGTCCAGCTTCTCGATGTGCGAGAAGGTGCCGTCCGGCTCGTAGCAGGCCTCGTACAGGGAGGGCACGTACACCCCCCAGATCTGCGAGAGCGCCCGCAGCAGGGCGGCGCGCGGCTCACCCGAGCGCTTCCAGGCCTTGAGGGTGTCCAGGATTTCGCCGATCACCTCTTCGCCTTCGCCGATCACGAAAGCGTCGATAAAGGCGTGCATTGGCTCGGGGTTGTAGGTCGAGTGGCCGCCGGCGATGATCAGCGGATCACGCCTGCCGCGCCCGGCGGCGAACAGCGGGATGCCGGCCAGGTCCAGCAGATTGAGGGTGTTGGTGTACAGGGTCTCGTAAGGCAGGGAGAACCCGATCAGGTCAAACTCTGCCAGCGGGTGCTTGCTCTCCAGCGAGTAGAGGGGCACGCCGGCGCGTCGCATCTCGTCCTCCATGTCCGACCAGGGGGCGAAGGCGCGCTCGGCCAGGGCATCGGGGCGCTGGTTGACGATGTCGTACAGGATGGCCCAGCCCAGGTTCGACATACCGATATCGTACACGTCGGGGAAGACGAAGGCGGTGCGTATCTCGGTCTGGTCCCAATCTTTAACGATCTGGTTGAGTTCACCGCCGGTGTAGCGCCCGGGTTTCTGCACCCGGGGCAGAATAAATTCCAGCTTGCGTTCGATCTCTTGAGCAGTCAACACCGTTAATCTTCCTTCCCGGGCCGGAGGGGGCATCTCGAACGGCAGCTGCGTTCCCCGGTCCGTCTAAATCCTGTCAGGCCATCGATTATACCCCGATTGGGGTGGGATGGAAAATTCGTACGGGGTGCTTTGCGGACGGGTCTCATTTTCACTGAATCCGATTCTCAAGCATCTGAGTGCCGCAGGCAGGCGCCCTTCGACTGCGCCCTGGCATGGTTCCCATGCCGGGATCCGCTCAGGGTGCCTCGTTGCAGGTTGATTTTTTTCCGCAGGCGCGCGGAGCGGCTTGCTGCGCAAGCCCGGGCGAAGCGGTCTGCGTGTGGAAGTCCATAACATCCTGTTCTACAGCGAAGCGCATAACCAGGAATGATTTGCCTGATCCCTGCGTTAATAAAACTGCTCCTGTGAGCGGCCGCAGGAGCGTGTCTGAGCCCTGCCTCAAAAATTCACTGCGCTGCACTCACATTGATAAACCCCGCCCCAATAAAAAAGCCCACGGTGATCCCGTGGGCTTTTCATGTCTGCCGGATCTATTCAAAAATCCACGCGTCGGTAGCGCGCTCCCAGGAGACCAGTTCTTCCGGGTGGAACCACAGGGCGACTTCTTTCTCCCCGTTCTCCGGAGAATCGGAAGCGTGAGTCAGGTTGCGGCCCACTTCCAGGGCGAAGTCGTGGCGCAGCGTGCCCGGAGCCGCCTCGGTGGGGCGGGTGGCGCCCATGGTCTGGCGCACAGCAGCCACGGCGTTGGGACCTTCCCATACCATCGCCATCACCGGCGCCGAGGTGATGTAGCGGATCAGGCCGTCGTAAAACGGTTTGCCTTTGTGCACCGCATAGTGCTGCTCGGCCAGCTCCTGGCTGACCTGCATGAAGCGGGCAGCGACCAGCCGCAGTCCGCGCCGCTCCAGGCGGCTGATGACCTCTCCGATCAACCCGCGCTGCACGCCGTCGGGTTTGACGAGTACCAGTGTTTTTTCCACAATTGCCTCCAGAGTTTTGTTTTGACGTTTTGAGGAAACCCTGCCGGGGCGGGATTTACCATCCCCCTATTTTACGGGATTTTGAGACGCTGAACAGAGCAAAAAGGGACGCGGGTGTGGTTTGCCTCGCACCCGCGTCCCCGGTGATCCGTTATTTGAGCAGGGCTTCGGCCTTCTCGTAGGCCTGCAGCGCCTGGGTCAGCTGGTCGCTGCGCAGGTAGGCGTCGCCCAGTGCCTGCCAGAGGGCGAACTCCTGCGGGTAGCGGCGCACGGCCTCCTCCAGATCGCGCAGCACTTCGGGCAGGTGCTGGCGCTGGCGGATCAGCTCGTTATAGCGCTGGGCCGCCTCTTCGCCGGCGCCCTGCGCCAGTGGCTCGCGGGCGGCGAGCACCGCATCGGGGGCCTCCGGCCAGCCGGACATATCCACAGTGGGCTCTTCCGCTGTTTCCGGTTCCGGCTCCGGCGCCGCTGCCGGTTCGACCGCGCTGACCATGAGCACCGGGCGCAGCTCTTCCAGCATCTCGGGGGTGATCTCCGGAACACTGGCCAGGTCTTCCACGCTCGTAAATGGGCCGTAATGCTCGCGGTGGTTGATAATGGCCTGCGCCAGGATGAACCCCATGCCGGGCAGGCGCTCGAGTTCGGCCAGCGAGGCCTGGTTGAGGTCGATCTGGCGGACCGGCTGGGCTTCGGGCGCCGGCGGTGTCCACTCGAGCTCTTCATCGCTCGATTCGGCCCCGGCCAGCCAGTCGGGCAGTTCGGGTTCAGCTTCGGCCGGCACGGCGGCATCCGCGGCGGCAGCCGCTTCCGGAGAAGGCTCGGGCTCGCCTTCTCCGGCGGCCAGGCGCGCTTCTGCGGGCAGGCTCTCTTCCGCCGGCGCTTCTTCGCCAGCTTCCACGGCTTCTGCAGGGGCCAGTTCTACCGGCTGTTCCTCGCTGGTCTCTTCGGGCACCCACTCAGCGGCCGGCTCTGTCTCTGCCGGCTGCGCCTCCCAGACCTGCGCGCCGAGGGAGATATATTCACCGGCTTCCCCTTCTGGGCTCTCGACCGCAGCCGGTTCAATTGGCTCTGCCTCAGCCAGCTCCTGCGCTGCACCCGCCGCTGCAGCAGGTTCTTCTTCAGCGAATGGAACTTCAGCAGCTTCTTCCGGCACCCACTCTCCTGCCGGCTCTGCGGGCACTTCAAAGGTCCAGGCGCCTGCGACCGGTTCCGCTTCAGGAACGGCGGGCTCTTCGCTTTCCACAGGCGCTTCATCTTCGCTCTGCGCTTCCTGGACCCATTCCGGCGGCGTTTCCAGGCGCTCTTCGGGCGAGAGCAGCAGCGCTTCGTCTGCGCCCTGTTTCACCGCCAGGCTCTCCAGCCAGGCGAAGGCGGCGTCCATGTCTTCGGGGGCCATGCCGGCATCGAAGCTGTCTCCGGCCGGCGCCTCAGTCTCTGCCTCGGGGGCCTGCGCTTCGACTGGGAAGTCCTGCGCCCCGGCGCCGGCAGCGCTCTCTTCTGCGGCCGCCGGCTGCTCAGCAGCAAATTCGCTTTCTGTTATAGCTGCAGTTTCTGCAGCTCCTGCAGTTTCTGCAGCTCCTGCAGTTTCTGCAGCCTCTGCAGTTTCTGCAGCCTGTTCAACTTCTTCTTCTGCGCTTTCCGGGGCGGGGCCGGCGAGGCGCACGGGCTGCGTGTCGCCTTCGATCAGCTCGTCCGCATCCAGGTTCTGCAGCCAGTCGGGCAGCGGTTCGACCGGTGTGACCGGTGTGAGTTCTTCCTCATCCCCGGGCACTTCGGCCTCGCCCAGGTTCTTCAACCAGTCGGGCAGGTCTTCGGCGCGGCTGGCCAGCTCTTCTTCCTCGAACGCTGGCGTTTCAGTGTCAAAACCAGCGCCGGCCTCCCACGCAAACGGCTCCTCTGCTGCGGCAGCGCCCAGCCCGGCCTCGCTCTGCTCTGCGGTATCGAACTCGCGCAGCCATTCGGGGAGATCGGTTTCGATGCCCGCAAGCGGTTCTTCACCGGATTCATCGGCCCATTCTTCCCCGGGGGTTTCTTCGGCGCTGAAGGCGGGCAGCGGTTCTTCAGCGGCGGAGGGTTCCGGTTCTTCCGCCGGAGTCCCGATCTCGCGCAGCCAGTCCGGCAGGCCGGCGTCTTCTGCGCCTTCCACAGCCGGGGCTTCAGCCGCTTCTTCCGCAGTGCCTTCCAGGTCCTGCAACCACTCGGGGACGTCCTCCGGTGCGGCGGAGACCTCCGCTTCTTCTGCAGCCGGGGCAGTCTCTACTTCTCCGGCGGGGGTTTCGTAGTCGCGCAGCCATTCGGGGATGTCCTCGGGCGCGGCGGGGACTTCCGCTGCCGCACCTGCAGTTTCCGGTTCGACCTCCGCTTCTGGGGCGGCGGGTTCAGCGGCGGTCTCCTCGAAGTCGCGCAGCCAGTTGGGGATATCTTCCGGCTCTGCGGGCACTTCTGCCGCCATGCCCGCTGCCTCCGGTTCGACCTCCGCTTCTGGGGCGGCGGGTTCACCCGCAGGCGTCTCCAGATCGCGCAGCCAGGCGGGGATGTCTTCCTCTACCGCCTCGGGAGCTTCGCTTTCCACAGCCTCCAGCCATGCGGGGGGCTCCTCCTCAGCCGGCGCTTCCGCGGGCTCTGCATCTTCCCCGGCTTCGCTTTCCATATCTGCAAAGATCGAAGCGCCCTGCACCAGATCTTCGGGGGCGTTCTCCAGCCAGGCCATCAGGTCCTGGTCAATCTCGTCCGCCTCTTCTTCCGCCTGGGGTTCCAGTTCGCTGTCCGGCGCCAGTTCGCGCAGCCAGTCGGGGATCTCGGCGCTCACGGCCGGGGCCTCGTCATCTCCCCCGGCCGGGCTGTCATCGAAAAGCTGTGCGCCAGCCGCGGCCTCGTCGAATTCGCCGCTGGCCGGGCCCCAGCCGGCTTCTTTAATCCAGTCAGGGATCTCTGCGTCCGCCGCAGGGCCGGGCTCGCTGTCCTGCTGCTCTTCGAATGCGGGCCCTTCTTCGAACGCGGCGGCCGGCTCTTCATCCTGTGCTGTCGTCTGCTCCACCACCTGGGTCAGCCAGTCGGGGAGCTGCTCCTCTTCACCGGGGAGCATCCCGCTGATCTCTACGCCCAGCGAAGCGGCCCAGTCTGGCTGCGACAGGCTGTCCTCGCTCATGCCCGGCGTCCACTCGAACCGCTCCAGAGTGACCGCCTGATCGGGGACCTGGGCGGAGGTGGGCGCCAGCTCGGAGACATGCGCGCTGTAGGGATCCAGGGCATAGAGCCGGGTGCGGTAGACGTCGCTGCTTTCGCCGCCCCGGGTGCTGGGGATCACCTGCACCATGACCTCATTGGCGTCCAGGCAGTAGGGCAGCTTGCGCAGCACCTGGGTGCAGATCTCGGCCGCCTCGGGGTGCATGCCGGCCTGGGCATATACCTGGCCGAGCAGCACCTGCAGGTCGATGCGCCCGGGGTCCTCCGCCAGGGCGGCGCGCAGCTCGCTGATCGCCTGCGAGTACAGGGCGCCTTTGGCGTACATGCGCGCCAGGGCGCCGCGGGTCAGGCGGACTTTGGGGGGCTCCATGCCGTCGCGCTTGCCGTACAGGCGGCGCAGCTCGTCCTGAATGGCGCTGTTCGACGGCTGGACCTCGAAGGCGCGCTCCATGTGCCAGATGGCTTCATCCAGGTTGCCTTCGTCCTCACGGATGATGCTCATCCCCAGGTGGGCGATGAAGTCGTAGGGGACGGAGGAGAGCACTCGCTGCAGGATATCGGCCGCGTCGCTGTAGCGCTGGCCCTCCAGGTAGGCTTTTCCGAGCAGCCGGTAGGTGTCTACATGCTTGGGGAATGACTTCAGGATGTGCCGGCAGTGGGCGATGGCCTGGTCGATCTGGCCGTTTTCTATCAGGTTATCAATCTCCCGGGTATATGCTCGCAGCGCAATTCTTGCCATAATGATTTGCTTCCTGTTCCTGGGCTCGCTTTTTTGGATGATTGCAGACGTTGGAAACGGATCGGGTGGCGGTGACGGACGTCTTCCAAATTATAGCGTAACCTGTACTAATGGTGATATATCTCTTCACGACAGACTATTTTGTAAGGATGGTGCGCCCGCAGGGCGGGATTGAAAACCTGGTTGCAATTAGCGGGCCCGTTTTCGCACCCGGCGCAAGAAAAAAGTCCAGGCCACTGCTGAGACCTGGACTTTAGAAAATCGAGCGGGCTGCGGCTTAATCTCCCGGCGCGGGAGCGGCGACGTCGATCTCGCTCAGCTTGGGCGCCGGTTTCTTGCTCTGCATAATGGCCCAGACCAGCACGGCCAGCAGCACCAGCACCACCAGCCAGCCGCCGATGCCCAGGGATTTATAGGTGACGATGATCGGGGCGACGATCAGCGCCACCAGGTTGACCACCTTAATCATCGGGTTGAGGGCCGGGCCGGCGGTGTCTTTGAACGGGTCGCCGACGGTATCGCCGACCACGCCGGCTTTGTGCCGCTCGGAGCCTTTGCCCATGTTCATCGAGAAGTCGCGCGGCTCGTCCTCGATGAGCTTCTTGGCGTTATCCCAGGCGCCGCCCGAGTTGTTCAGGAACACCGCCAGGAGCTGCCCCGAGAGGATAATGCCGGCCAGGAAGCCGCCCAGGGCTTCCACCTGCAGCACCAGGCCCACGATAATGGGGCTGAGCACGGCCATCAGGGCCAGGGGGATAAGCTCTTTCTGCGCCGCGCCGGTGGAGAGGGCTACGGCCTGTTCGTAGTCGGGCCGCACTTTACCCTCCAGCACGCCGAGCTTGAACTGCCGGCGGGCTTCGTAAATGATCAGCGAGGCCGCCCGGCTGACCGCCTGGATGGCGAAGGAGG
>Ga0207873_1001904_pt1 | contig 18527 bp, 1 predicted proteins | sample BGWIniCompost_FD_187373 | JGI IMG/M metagenome (GOLD analysis project Ga0207873, IMG submission 187373) | Cellulose adapted compost microbial communities from Newby Island Compost Facility, Milpitas, CA, USA - BGW Initial Compost (SPAdes)... ...
CGCGGCCGAGCTGTGGGTACGGGGAGTGGAGGTCGACTGGACCGCCCACTTCCCCGCCGAGACCCGGCACACCGTCGACCTGCCCACCTACGCCTTCCAGCACCAGTCGTACTGGCTGGAGGACCAGTCGGTGAAGGGCGAGGGCGAACAGGACCCCGCCGACGCCGAGTTCTGGGCAGCCGTCGACAGCGAGGACCCCGGCGTCCTGGCGCGCACCCTGGGCGTCGAGGACCCGGCGCCTCTCGAGCCGGTGCTGCCCGCGCTGGCCGACTGGCGCCGTCGGCGCCGTCAGGACGCCGAGGTGGACTCCTGGCAGTACGACGTCCAGTGGCACCCTCTCCCGCACGGTGTTCCGCAGAGGACCGACGGCGCCCGCTGGCTGCTGCTGGCTCCCGCCGGGGAGCACGCCTGGGCGGAGCACGCCCGGACGGCGCTCGAGGCACAGGGATGCGAGGTGCGCCTCGCCGAGCCTCCCGTGGCCGGCCGCACGGAACTGGCCGACTGGCTCCGCGGGGTCGGTGCGGACAGCACCGGTGTCCTGGCGCTGCCCGCACCGGGCGAACGCGAAGGAGCGGACATCGACCGGGGCGTCCTGCTGCTGCAGGCGCTCGGTGACGCCGGGATCACCGCCCCGCTGTGGTTCGCCACCCGGGGAGCGGTCGCAGTGGGCGCCGCCGACCGGTCCGTCGACCCCGACCAGGCGCTGCTGTGGGGGCTGGGGAGGATTGCCGCCCTGGAGTACCCGCAGCGGTTCGGCGGCCTGGTCGACCTGCCCGCCGAACCGGACCCGCGCGCGGCGCAGCGGCTCGTCCGTGCGCTGCACGCGCCCGACGGCGAGGACCAGTTGGCCGTGCGGCCGGGCGGTCTGTACGTACGCCGGCTGGTGCGCAGGCCACTGGCCGGTCTGACACCGGCGAGGAGTTGGCGGCCCCGCGGCACGGTGCTCGTCACCGGCGGTACCGGCGGCATCGGGGCGGAGATCGCCGCGTGGCTGGCCGCGAACGGTGCGGAGCATCTGCTGCTGACCAGCCGTCGAGGTGAACAGGCCCCCGGAGCCGAGGAGTTGAGGCAGCGGCTGGCCGGGCTCGGGGCCCGGGTGACGATCGCGGCGTGCGACGTGGCCGACCGGGAGGCACTGGCACGGCTGCTCGACGGCGTTCCCGCGGACGTGCCGCTGACCGCGGTCGTGCATGCCGCGGCCGTGCTCGACGACTGCCTGATCGACGGACTCACCGCGGAACGCGCTGCCGCCGTGCTGCGTCCCAAGGCGGACGGGGCGCACCATCTGCACGAACTCACCCGCGACGCCGGACTCGACGCCTTCGTGCTGCTGTCCTCGCTGGCCGGCACGCTCGGCGGGCCGGGACAGGGCAGCTACGCGGCGGCCAACGCCTACCTGGACGCGCTGGCGATGAAGCGGCGCGCGCAGGGACTGCCGGCCACCTCGCTGGCCTGGGGTGCCTGGAGCCGGGTCGGACTGGCCGCCGGCGAGACGGGCGAGCGGCTGGGCCGCAGCGGCATGCGCGCGATGGAGCCCGAGGCGGCGCTCTGCGCGCTGCAGCAGGCCCTCGACCACGACCTGACCTGCCTGGTGGTCGCCGACGTCGACTGGCCGGTGTTCGGACCCGTGTCGACGGAGGGCCGGGCCGGACGGGTGCTGGACCGGATCCCGGAGGCCCGCCCGGCCGCCACGGCGGCGTCCGCCGCCGAGCAGGCCGACGACGGGCTGCTGAGCAGGCTCGCCGGGCGGCTGCCGGCCGAACGGGAGGAGGAGCTGCTGACCCTGGTCCGCACCCATGCCGCGGCGGTGCTGGGACTGGTGGGTCCCGAGGAGGTCGACGCCGACCGGGCACTGCGTGACCTGGGCTTCGAGTCCCTGACGGCCGTCGAACTGCGCAACCGGCTGAACTCGGCCACCGGACTGCGGCTGCCGGTCACGGTGGTCTTCGACCACACGGCGGTCCGTCCGCTGGCCCGGCACCTGAACAGCCTGCTTTTCGGGGAGGAGGCACAGGCGGAGCCCGCCCCGGCGGCTGCCGCCGTCGCCGCGGCGGACGGGAGCTTTGACGACGACCCGGTCGTCGTCATCGCGATGAGCTGCCGCTTCCCCGGCGGGGTCCGCACCCCCGAGGAGTTCTGGGACCTGCTGTCCCAGGGCCGGGACGCGGTCTCCGGGCTGCCCGCCGACCGGGGCTGGGACCTGGAGGGCGGCTACCATCCGGACCCGGACCACCCGGGTACGTACTACACCAGGGGCGGCGGCTTCCTGGACGACGTGGCCGGTTTCGACCCGGTGTTCTTCGGGATCTCGCCCCGGGTCGCGCCGGCCATCGACCCGCAGCACCGTCTCCTTCTGGAGACGGCCTGGGAGGTTTTCGAGCGGGCCGGAATCGACCCGGCGACCGTTCACGGCCGTCCGGTCGGTGTGTTCATCGGCTCGAACTACAACGACTACGGGCGGCGGCTCGGCGGGGCCGCGGGCGAGTTCGAGGGGCAGATCGCCACCGGCAGCGCGTCCAGCGTGACCTCGGGACGGGTGGCGTACACCTTCGGCCTGGAGGGGCCCGCCGTCACCGTGGACACCGCCTGTTCGTCCTCGCTGGTCGCCCTGCACCTGGCCGCGCAGTCCGTGCGGTCCGGTGAGAGCGTCATGGCGCTGGCGGGCGGTGTGACGGTGATGTCCACCGACGACACCCTGGTCGAGTTCAGCCGGCAGGGCGCCCTGTCCCCGGACGGGCGTTGCAAGTCCTTCTCGGCCCGGGCCGACGGGGCGGGCTGGGCCGAGGGCGTGGGCATGCTGCTGGTGGAGCGGCTGTCGGACGCGCGGCGCAACGGGCACCGGGTGCTGGCCGTGCTGCGCGCCAGCGCGGTCAACCAGGACGGCGCCTCCAACGGGCTCACGGCGCCCAACGGGCTCGCCCAGCAGCGGGTGATCCGGCAGGCGCTGGCGAACGCGGGCCTGACCGCTGCCGACGTGGACATGATGGAGGCGCACGGCACCGGCACCGCACTGGGCGATCCCATCGAGGCGGAGGCGCTGCTGGCGACCTACGGGCAGGACCGCCCGCAGGACCGGCCGCTGTGGCTGGGGTCGGTGAAGTCGAACATCGGTCACACCCAGGCGGCCTCCGGCGTCGCCGGTGTCATCAAGTCGGTGCTGGCGCTGCGGCACGGCGTCATGCCGCGCACCCTGCACGCCGACGAGCCCACCCCGCACGTCGACTGGTCGTCGGGTGCGGTGGAACTGCTGACCGAGGCGCGCGAATGGCCGCGCGGGGACCGCCCCCGCCGGGCCGCGGTGTCGTCGTTCGGCGTGAGCGGCACCAACGTCCACGTGATCGTCGAGGAGGCGCCGAAGGACCCGGCCGCCTCCCCGTCCGCTCCGCCCGCGCAGGACGGGGCGTGGCTGCCGTGGATGCTCTCGGCCCGCAACGCCGCCGCGCTGACGGATCAGGTACGCAACCTCCTCGCCGCGCTCGACGGGAAACCGGGGACGACCGCCGCCGCCGTCGGCCGCGCCCTCGCCGCACGCGCCCCGTTCGAGCACCGTCTGGTGTGCTGGGGCGGCGACCCCGGTGAGCTGCGCGCGCAGCTCACCGCCTGGCTCGACGGACGCCTGACGGCGCCGGCCGCGGCGGGCACCGCCGACGGCGGCCGCACCGCCTTCTTGTTCTCCGGGCAGGGAGCCCAGCGGCTCGGCATGGGGCGCGAGCTGTACCGCGTCTTCCCCGTGTACGCCGACGCCTTCGACGAGGTGTGCGCCCAGGTGGACCTCGAACTGCCGACGCCGCTGCGGGACGTGGTGTTCGCCGCGCAGGGCACGGCGCAGGCCGCGCTGCTGGACCGTACGGAGTACACCCAGCCGGCGCTGTTCGCCCTCGAGGTCGCCCTGTTCCGGCTCTTCGAGTCCTGGGGTGTGGTGCCCGACCACCTGATCGGGCACTCCGTCGGGGAGCTGAGCGCCGCGCATGTCGCCGGCGTCCTCACGCTCCCCGACGCCTGCCGTCTGGTGGTGGCCCGCGGCAGGCTGATGGGGAATCTGCCCGAGGGCGGCGCCATGGCCGCGCTGGCCGTCGCGGAGGAGGAGGTCCTGCCGCTGCTGGCCGGCCGGGAGGACCGCATCGCCGTGGCCGCCGTCAACGGTCCGCAGGCGACGGTGGTGTCCGGGGACGAGGCCGAGGTGGACCGGGTGGCCGGGCACTTCGCCGCACTGGGCCGCAGGGTCAAGCGGCTGAAGGTCAGCCACGCGTTCCACTCGCCGCACATGGACGCCATGCTGGAGCGGTTCGCCGAGACCGTCCGGGACATCCCGATGTCGCCGCCGCGGATCCCGGTGGTGTCCGGGGTCACCGGCGAGATCGCCACGGCCGAGCAGCTGTGCACCCCCGAGTACTGGGTGCGGCAGCTGCGCGACACCGTGCGGTTCGCCGACGGTGTCCGGTCCCTCGCCCGGGCCGGTGCGACCCGGTTCCTGGAACTCGGGCCCGACGCCGTGCTGACCGCGATGGCCGCGGAATGCCGCCCTCAGGACGCCGCCGGCACGGTGGTGCCCGCGATGCGGCGCGGCCGGGACGAGATCGGCGCCGTCCTCGGGGCGGTCGCCGAGATGTACGTGCACGGGGCGGGCTGCGACTGGTCCGCCTTCCTGCCGGAGACCGCACCGGCCGACCTGCCCACCTACCCGTTCCAGCGGCAGCGCTACTGGCTGGACGCACCCCGGCCGGAGGGCGACGTACGGGCGGCCGGACTCGACCGCGCCGACCACCCGCTGCTGGGTGCCGCCGTGGACCTCGCGGACGGCTCGGGGGTCCTGTTCACGGCACGGCTCTCGCGCCGCAGCCACCCCTGGCTCGCCGACCACGCCATCGCCGGACGGGTGGTGCTGCCCGGCACCGCCCTGCTGGAACTGGTGGTCCGGGCCGGCGACCGGGTCGGCTGCGCCGGCGTGGGCGAACTGACCCTGCAGCAGCCGCTGGTGATCCCCGAGCGGCAGACGGTGCAGGTGCAGGTGAGGGTCGGTGTCGCGGACGAATCCGGGGCCCGGCCGCTGGAGGTGTACTCACGGCCGGACGACACGCCGGACGACACGCCGGACGACGGGGCCTGGCAGCGGCACGCGAGCGGGACGCTCCTGCCCGAGGCCCCGACCGGTGAGCCGGCGCCGCCCGTCTGGCCGCCCGCGGACGCGGAACCCGTCGGCCTCGACGGCTTCTACCCGCGGCTGGCCGAGGCGGGCAGCGTCTACGGCCCGGCGTTCCAGGGGCTGCGGCAGGCCTGGCGACGGGGGAACGAGATCTTCGCGGAGGTGTCCCTGGCCGAGGGGACCGACACGGCCGGCTTCGGTCTCCACCCCGCGCTGCTCGACGCCGCGTTGCAGGCGGTCACCCTGGGCGCGGTGGGCGCGGAGGGCCGCGGCGTGATGCCCTTCTCCTGGCGGACCGTCACCCTGCACCGTTCCGGTGCGGCGCGGCTGCGGGTACGGCTCACGGACATCGGCGACGACACCGTGTCCGTCGAGGCGTGGGACCCGGCCGGCGCCCCGGTCCTGACCGCCTGGTCGCTGGTGTTCCGCCCGGTCGCCGCCACCGCGCCGGACACCGGCGCGGCCCGGCCCGGTCTGCTGCTGCGGACGGAATGGACCCCGCTTCCCGCCGCACCGCCCGCAGCCGCCCGCAGCTGGGCGGTCGTCGGCCCCGACGTCCCGCACGCCCTGACGGAGGCCCTCTCCGGCACCGCCCCGGTCGACACCCACCCGGACCTGAGGGCGCTGTCCGAGGCCGTCGCCGCGGGCGCCGCCGCACCCGAGCGGGTCGTCGTCGGCAGGCCGCCCACCGAGGGCGAGGGGGCCGAGGCCGTGCGGTCCGCGGTTCACTGGGCGCTGGGCCTTGTCCAGACCTGGCTCGCCGACGAGCGGTTCGCCCGGTCCCGGCTGGTCGTGGTGACCCGGGGGGCGGTCGCGGTCGACTCCGACGCAGAACTCACCGACCTGCCCGGTGCCGCCGTCCACGGCCTGATCCGGGCGGCCGTCACCGAGCATCCGGGGCGCTTCTGCCTGCTCGACCTCGGAACGTCCGAGGACACCGGGCAGCCCGGGGACCACGGCTTTGCCGCCGCGCTGGTCGCGGCGGTCGCCGGCGACGAACCCCAGTCGGCGGTCCGGGGCGGGCGTCTGCGCGTCGCCCGCCTCGCCCGGACCGGTGCCGGCCGCCCCGCCGCGGACGGCGCCGACGGGGCCCCCGTGTGGGACCCCACCGGAACCACCCTGATCACCGGCGCCACCGGCACCCTCGGCCGGCTCGTCGCCCGGCACCTGGTCACCGAGCACGGCGTACGACGGCTGCTGCTGGTCAGCCGGAGGGGCCCTGCCGCCCCGGACGCCGGGCGACTGCGGGACGAACTCGTCGCGCTGGGCGCGGAGGTGACCGTCGCCGCCTGTGACACGGCCGACCGGGCGGCGCTGGCGCGCCTGCTCGACGGCGTGCCCGCACAGCACCCCGTCACCGGAGTGGTGCACGCAGCGGGCGTCGTCGACGACGGAGTGATCACCTCGCTCACCCCGGACCGGGTCGACGCGGTGCTCGCGGCCAAGTCCGACGCCGCGCTGAACCTGCACGAACTCACCGCCTCCCGCAGGCTGAGCGCCTTCGTGCTGTTCTCCTCGCTCGCCTCGACGTTCGGGGGTGCGGGGCAGGCGAGCTACGCCGCAGGCAACGCCTTCCTCGACGCGCTCGCCACCCACCGCCGGGCGCACGGCCTGCCCGCCGTTTCCCTGTGCTGGGGACCGTGGGCGGAACTGAGCACCATGACCGGCAGGCTCGGTGCCGCCGACCACGCGCGGATCGCCCGCGGCGGCATCACCCCGCTGTCCTCGGAGGAGGGGCTGCGCCTGTTCGACGAGGCCTGCGGCCGGGAGGAGGCCGTGCTCGTGCCGGTCCACGTGAACCCGGCGGCGTTCGGCACGGCGGACGAGGTGCCGCCGCTGCTGCGCGGTCTGGTGCGCGGCCGGGTCCGTCCGGCCGGCGCACCGGCCGGACGGACCGAGGACACCGCACCGGCGGATCCGTTCGCCGGGCTCAGCGGGCCCGAGCGCGGGCGTGCCCTGCTCGATCTGGTCCTCAGGGAGGCGGCCGTGGTGCTCGCCTACCCGGAGTCCGAACCGATCGACCGGGAACGGGGCTTCCTGGAGCTCGGCTTCGACTCCCTCAGCGCCGTCGAGCTGCGCAACCGGCTGAGCCGGGCGACCGGACTCACCCTGCCGGCCACCCTGCTCTTCGACTACCCGACACCGGCCGTGCTCGCCGCGCACCTCGACGAGATCTTCCCGTCGCAGAGCGAACGCGTACTGGCCCCGATCCTCGTCGAACTCGACAAGCTCGGCGCCAACCTGCCCGACACCGCCGCCGACGACCCGCTGCGCGACCAGGTCGAGAGCCGGCTGCGGGAACTGCTGTCCCGGGTGACCGGACAGGACACCGCTTTGTCCGCCCCGTCCGCCGGGCCCGCGGACTCGGTGATCGAGAACCTCGAGACGGCCACCGACGACGAGGTCTTCCGGTTCCTCGACGGATTGGACACGTGAACGGCGAATGAGGAGACAGGTCGTGCATGAGGCCACGCGGTCCGGAGGAGAGGGCAACCGATGAGCTCGATGAACGAGGAGCGGCTCCGCGAGTACCTGAAGAAGGCGACCGCCGATCTGCACCGGACCCGGCAGAAGCTCGCCGAGCACGAGGCACGGACGTCGGAACCGGTCGCCGTCGTCGGCATGAGCTGCCGGCTGCCCGGCGGTGTCACCTCGCCCGAGGAACTGTGGGGGCTGCTGGCCGACGGCACCGACGCGATCGCCGGATTCCCCGCCGACCGGGGCTGGGACCTCGACTCGCTGTACGACCCGGACCCCGACCGGCCCGGCACCTGTTACAGCACGCAGGGCGGGTTCCTCTACGACGCCGCCGAGTTCGACGCCGAACTGTTCGGACTCAGCCCGCGTGAGGCGCTGGCCACCGACCCGCAGCAGCGGCTGCTGCTCGAAGCCACCTGGGAAGTGCTGGAGCGCAGCGGGATCAGCCCGGCCTCGCTGCGCGGCAGCCGCACCGGCGTGTACGTCGGCGTGATGTACAACGACTACGGGAGCCGGGTGCGGCAGGCGCCGCGCGACCTGGAGGGGTACGTCGGCAACGGCAGCGCGCCGAGCATCGCCTCCGGCCGGATCGCCTACACCTTCGGCCTGGAGGGGCCGGCGGTCACCCTGGACACGGCGTGCTCGTCCTCGCTGGTCGCCCTGCACCTGGCCTGCCAGGCGCTGCGGGCGGGCGAGTGCAGCCTCGCCCTGGCCGGCGGGGTGACCGTGATGTCCACCCCCGTCACCTTCGTTCAGTTCAGTCGTCACCGGGGCCTGGCCCCCGACGGCCGGTGCAAGTCGTTCGCGGACGGCGCCGACGGAACGGGCTGGTCCGAGGGCGTGGGTCTGCTGGCCCTGGAGCGGCTCTCCGACGCCCGCCGCAACGGGCACCCGGTGCTGGCCGTGATCCGCGGCAGCGCCGTCAACCAGGACGGCGCCAGCAGCGGCCTCACCGTGCCCAACGGGCCCTCCCAGCAGCGGGTGATCCGGCAGGCGCTGGCGAATGCGGGCCTGACCCCGCAGGACGTGGACGTGGTCGAGGCGCACGGCACCGGCACCCGGCTCGGGGACCCGATCGAGGCGCAGGCGCTGCTGGCGACCTACGGGCAGGACCGGCCGCAGGACCGGCCGCTGTGGCTCGGCTCGCTCAAGTCGAACATCGGGCACACCCAGGCCGCGGCCGGCGTCGCCGGTGTGATCAAGATGGTGCAGGCGATGCGGCACGGCATGCTGCCGAAGACCCTGCACGTGGGGGAGCCCACCCGGCATGTCGACTGGTCCGCCGGCGACGTGCGGCTGCTGACCGAGGCACGGCCGTGGCCCGTGACGGGCCGTCCCCGCCGGGCGGGCGTCTCGGCCTTCGGGGCCAGCGGCACCAACGCCCACCTCATCGTGGAACAGGCCCCTGAGGAGGAGCCCTCGCCCCGCGAGGCGTCCCGGACCCTTCCGGTGACGCCCTGGGTGCTGTCGGCGAAGACCGCCGACGGGCTCGCCGCGCAGGCCCGGCGGCTCCTCGACGGTGCGCCCGCCGCCGATCCGCAGGACGTCGGATTCTCGTTGGCCACCACACGCGCCCATCTGGAGCGGCGCGCCGTGGCCGTGGGCACGAGCCCGGAGGAACTGCGCGACGCGCTCACCGCGATCGCCGACGGCCGGGACGGGACGCCCGGTGCGGTGACCGGACGCGCACGCGACGGCCGGGTCGCCTTCCTGTTCAGCGGCCAGGGTTCCCAGCGGGTCGGCATGGGACGCCGGCTGTACGAGACGTTCCCGGCGTTCGCGCGGACCGTGGACGAGATCTGCGGCCACCTGGACACCGGGTCCGGCCCCTCGCTGAAGACCGTCATGTTCGAGGACACGGGCCTGCTGGACCGCACCGAGTACACCCAGCCCGCGCTGTTCGCCCTCGAGGTCGCCCTGTTCCGGCTGCTCGAGGGCTGGGGCGTCCGCCCGGACCATGTCATCGGGCACTCCGTCGGCGAGCTGGCCGCCGCCCATGTCGCGGGCGTCCTGTCGCTGCCGGACGCCTGCCGGCTGGTCGCCGCCCGGGCCCGCCTGATGCAGGCGCTGCCCGGTGGCGGTGCCATGGTCGCGGTCCGTGCCACCGAGGACGAGGTCGCCCCGCTGCTCGGCGCCGGCGTCTCGATCGCCGCCGTCAACGCCCCCGGCTCCCTGGTCGTCTCCGGCGACGAGGCCGAGGTACTGCGCGTGGCCGCCGCGTTCGCCGACCGCGACACCCGCCGCCTCACCGTCAGCCACGCGTTCCACTCGCCCCACATGGACGGGATGCTCGACGCGTTCCGGGCCGTCGCCGAGACGGTGGAGCACCACCGGCCCCGCATACCGGTGGTGTCCAACCTGGCCGGGCAGGTCGTCGAGGAGTTCACCGCCGACCACTGGGTGCGCCATGTCCGCGGCACGGTCCGCTTCGCCGACGGCATCGCCCGGCTGCGCGCCCTGGGCACCACCCGGTTCGTGGAACTCGGCCCGGACGGGCCGCTGTGCGCGGCCGTCGCCGAGGACCTGCCCGCCGACTGCCTGGCGCGGCCTGTGCTGGTCAGGGACCGGCCGGAGCCCGAGGCGCTGACCGAGACCCTCGCCCGGCTGTGGGCGCACGGCGTCCCCGTCGACTGGTCCGCCTTCTACGACGGCACCGGCGCCCGCCGCGTGGACCTGCCGTCCTTCGCCTTCCAGCGCCGCCGCTACTGGCTCGACGTGCCCATCACCCGCCAGGACATGGCGGACGGCCACGCGATGCTGGACATCCGGGTGGAACGCGCCGACGCGGACGGTTTCGTCTTCGGCGGCGAACTCTCCACCGCCACCCACCCCTGGATCGCCGACCACCGGGTGGCCGGCCGGGTCCTGGTGCCGGGCACCGCGTTCCTGGAGCTCGCGCTGCGGGCCGGCGCGCAGACCGGCTGCCCCCGGGTCGAGGAACTGGTGCTCGCCGAACCGCTCGTCCTGGACCGCCCCGACCGGATCGCCCTCCAGGTGGTCGTCGGCGCCGCGGACTCCGCGGGGAACCGGCCGGTCACCGGGTACTCCCGACCGGTCACCGGCCCCGGCCGGGCAGCGGACGGGCCGTGGTCCCGGCACTTCTCCGGGACGCTCGCCCCGCAGCCGGATCCCGTCGTCCCCTCCGACGCCGCCTGGCCACCGGCTGGCGCGGTCCCCCTGGAGACCGCGACCCTCTACGACGACCTGGCGGCGGCAGGACTGGACTACGGTCCGCTGCTGCGCGGACTGCACACGGCCTGGCAGCTCGGCGACGAGATCTACGCCGAGGTGCAGCTGCCCGAGTCCCAGCACGTCGACGCCGAGCGCTGCCAGATCCACCCCGCGCTGCTCGACGCCGCCCTGCACGCGGCCGCCTCCGGCGCCGGCACCTCCCCGGGCGCCGTCCCCTTCGCCTGGACCGGTGTCACCGTGCACACCCCGGGCGCCACCGCGCTGCGCGTCACCCTGAGCCGTCCCACGCCGGACACCCTGGCGGTGACCGCCACCGACGCGCTCGGCACACCGGTGGTGTCCGTCGACTCGCTGTTGGTCCGGCAGCCGGCCGACCTGCCGCACACACCGGTGCCCCACCGCGACGCGCTGTTCCGCCTCGAGTGGCTGGAGGTCCCCGCCGAACCCGGCACCGCGGACGCCCCCGTGCCGGAAGTGGTCGACCTGCCGGGCGGCGGGCCGCTGCCCGACGACCCCCACGAGGCGGTGCGGGTGGCCCTGCACCGTACGCTCGCGGTACTGGCCGAACGGCTCGCCGCGCCCTGGTCCGCGGACGACCCCCCGCTGGTGCTGCGCACCCGCGGCGCCGCCCGTCTGCCCGGCGAGAGCGGGGACGTCGACCCGGTGGCCGCCGCCGTGCAGGCACTGGTGCGGTCGGCGCAGTCGGAGAACCCCGACCGCTTCGTCCTGGTGGACGTCGTCGACGACGACGGCGGCACCCTGCCGGCGGGCCTTCCCGGCGACCAGCCGTGCCTGCTGTGGCGCGACGGCCGCTGGTACGCGCCCCGTCTGGGCCGGCTCCCGGCGGACGACCGGCCCTCCCCGGCTCCCGTCTTCGACCCCGACGGCACCGTCCTGGTCACCGGAGCGACCGGCCGGCTGGGCCGCACCCTGTGCCGGCACCTCGTCGAAGAACACGGCGTGCGGCACCTGCTGCTCACCAGCAGGTCCGGTCCCGACTCCCCGGACGCCGCCGAGCTGACCGCACTGAACGCCGAGGTCACCCTCGCCGCCTGCGACGCGGCCGACCGGGACGCACTGGCCCGGCTGCTGGCGTCGGTCCCCGCCGAGCACCCGCTGACCGCCGTCGTCCACCTGGCCGGAGTGCTCGACGACGGCATCGTGCAGTCGCTGACACCCGAACGGATCGACACCGTGCTGGCCCCGAAGGTGTCCGGCGCGATCAACCTCCACGAACTCACCCGGGACCTCGACCTGGACGCGTTCGTCCTGTTCGCCTCCGCCGCCGGCAGTTTCGGCGGGCCGGGCCAGGGCAACTACGCCGCCGCCAACGCCTACCTCGACGCCCTCGCCGAACAGCGCCGCCGGGACGGACTGCCCGCGCTGTCGCTCGCCTGGGGCCTGTGGGAGGGCCAGGACGGCATGACCGGCGGACTCAGCGACGTCGACCGGGCACGGGCCGGCAGCACCGGCGTCCGCAGCCTGAGCGGCCCCGAGGGACTCGCCCTGTTCGACAGGGCGCTGCGCCGCCCCGAGGCGAACCTGGTACCCGCCGCCTTCGACTTCGCCGTGCTGCGCCGGCAGGCCCGCCGGCAGGCGCTGCACTTCCTGCTGCGCGGCCTGGTGGGCCACACCACCGCCCCGGCCGCCCCGGCCGCCCGGGCCGCCCGGCCGGCCCGCATGATCGACACGGTCCGCGCCCGGGTGGCAGCCGTCCTGCACGCGTCACCGGGCGCCGTCGACCCCGACAAGGCGTTCTCGGAACTCGGCTTCGACTCGCTGATGGCGATCGAACTGCGCAACACCATCAGCGAGCACACCGGCCTCCGGCTGCCCCCCTCGCTGATCTTCGACCATCCGACCCCGGCGGCGCTCGCCGCACACCTGGAGTCGCTGGCGTCCGGCCCCACGGCCGCGCCCGCCGCCACGGCCGCCGTCGCCGGTGCCGCCACGACGGCCCCCGACGAGCCGATCGCGATCGTCTCCATGGCGTGCCGACTGCCCGGCGGTGTCGAGTCCCCGGAAGACCTCTGGGAGTTCGTGCTGCGCGGTGGTGACGCCGTGGCACCGATGCCGGACGACAGGGGCTGGGACCTGGACGCCCTGTTCGGCCCCGACCCCGAACAGCCGGGCACCAGCTACGCCCGGGAGGGCGGCTTCCTCGTCGGCGCCGACCGTTTCGACCCCGCCCCGTTCGGGATCTCACCCCGCGAGGCCCTCGCCATGGACCCGCAGCAGCGCCTGCTGCTCGAGTCGACCTGGGAACTCTTCGAACGGGCCGGCATCCCGCCCCGGTCCCTGCGCGGCAGCCGTACCGGCGTCTGGGTCGGCCTGATGTACACCGACTACCCGACCCTGCTGCAGGGCCGGGACCACGACCTGGAGGGCCATCTCGGCACCGGCACCGCGGGCAGTGTCGCCTCCGGCCGGATCGCCTACACCTACGGCTTGGAGGGCCCGGCCGTCACCGTTGACACCGCCTGCTCCTCCTCCCTGGTCTCCCTGCACATGGCGGTCGGCGCGCTCCGCTCGGGCGAGTGCTCGCTCGCGGTGGCCGGGGGAGTCACCGTGATGTCGACACCCACGGTGTTCACCGAGTTCAGCCGACAGCGCGGTCTGGCGCCCGACGGCCGGTGCAAGCCGTTCGCACAGGGCGCCGACGGCACCGGCTGGGGCGAGGGACTCGGCCTGCTCCTGCTGGAGCGGCTGTCCGACGCGCGCCGCAACGGACACACCGTGCTCGGGCTGGTCCGCGGCTCCGCCGTCAACCAGGACGGCGCGTCCAACGGCCTCACCGCGCCCAACGGCCCGTCCCAGCAGCGCGTCATCCGCGAAGCCCTGCACAACGCCGGGCTGAAGGCCGCCGAGATCGACGCCGTCGAGGCGCACGGCACCGGCACCGCGCTCGGCGACCCGATCGAGGCGCAGGCGCTCCTCGCCGTCTACGGCCAGGACCGGCCGGACTCCGCACCCCTGCTGGTCGGCGCCGTCAAGTCGAACTTCGGCCACACCCAGGCCGCCGCCGGGGTCGCCGGTGTCATCAAGAGCGTCCTTGCCATGCGGCACGGCGTCCTGCCGAGAATCCTGCACCTGGACGAACCGTCCGACCGGGTCGACTGGGAGTCCGGCGCGGTACGTCTGCTGACACAGAACGAGGACTGGCCGGACACCGGACGGCCGCGCCGGGCCGCCGTCTCCTCCTTCGGCATCAGCGGCACCAATGCCCACGTGATCCTGGAGCAGGCACCCGAGGACGAACACCGCGCCCCCACCGCCCCGCGTCCTTCGGCCTCCGTCGCCTGCTGGACGCTCTCCGCGCCCGGCCCGGACGCCCTGCGCGCCCAGGCCGCGCGACTGCTGCCGGCCGCTGCGGGCCCGGACCCCGCCGACATCGGCCGGACGCTCGCCACCACCCGCTCCCACCTCGGCCACCGCGCGGTGATCGTCGGGGCGGACCGTGACGAACTGCTCGGCGGCCTGCGCGCGCTCGCCGCCGGGGAGCCCGCGCCGCACGTCGTCACCGGCGTCGCCCGTCCGGCGAGCCGCCCGGTGTTCGTCTTCCCCGGCCAGGGCTCCCAGTGGGCCGGCATGGCGGCCGAACTCCTCGACCAGTCCGAGCCGTTCGCCCGCAGCATCGCCCGTTGCGAGGCCGCGCTCTCCGAGTTCGTCGACTGGCGGCTCACCGACGTGCTGCGCGGCGCGGAGGGTGCACCGGGTCTGGAGGGCGACGACGTGGTGCAGCCCGCCACCTTCGCCGTCACCGTGTCCCTCGCCGAACTGTGGCGCTTCCACGGTGTGGAACCCGCCGCGGTCGTCGGACACTCCCAGGGCGAGATCGCCGCCGCCTGTGTCGCCGGCGCGCTCAGCCTGCGCGACGCAGCCCGAGTCGTCTGCCTGCGCGGCCGCGAGGTCACCGCGCTCGCCGGACTCGGCGGGCTGCTCTCGGTCGCCGAAGGGCCCGGCCGCGTCGAGGAGATGCTCCGGCCCTACCGGGACCGCCTCCACATCGGGGCCGTCAACAGTCCTCGCGCGGTGATCGTGTCCGGCGACGCCGACGCCCTGCGGTCCTTCGCCGCCGAATGCGCCGAGCACGGCATCCGCACCCGCGTGGTGCCGATCAACTACGCCTCCCACTCACCGCATGCCGACGCCGTCGAGGACCGCCTCATGGAGGTCCTCGCGCCGGTCCGGCCCACCGAACCCGGCGTGCCGTTCTTCTCCACCGTGACCGCCGACTGGGCGGACAAAACGGCGTTCGACGCCGCGTACTGGTTCCGCAACCTGCGCCTCCCGGTGCGCTTCGCCGACTCCGTACGGGCTCTCGCCGAGCAGGGCTTCGGCCCGCTGATCGAGGTCAGCGCCCACCCCGTGCTGACCCCCGCGGTCGAGGAGACCCTGGCGGACCATGACGGCGTCACCGCCCTGGGCACCCTGCGCCGCTTCGACGGCGGCCTGCACCGCTTCCTGCGGTCTCTCGGCGAGGCCCATGCGGCGGGGGTGGCCGTCGACTGGCGCCGTGTCCACCCGGACACCGGAACCCCGCCCGTCGCACTGCCCACCTACGCCTTCCAGCGACAGCGGTTCTGGCCGGAGCCCGAGGCGCGGGCGGCCGACGGGAGCGACCCGCGGGAGGCCGAGTTCTGGCGGGCGGTCCGCCACGAGGACCTCGACGCGCTCACCCGGCACACCGGCATGGAGCGCCGCGAACTGGAGCCCGCCCTGCCGGTGCTGGCCCGCTGGCACAGCCGGCACCGCACCCGCAGAACCCTCGACGCCTGGCGCTACCGCACCCGGTGGGAGCCGCTGCCGGAGGCGGCCGGCCCGTCGGCCCTGTCCGGGACCTGGCTGGTGCTGTCCCCCGCGGGGGGAAGCCACCACCGCCTCGCCGGCGACACCCGCCGTGCTCTCGCCGAAGCAGGCGCCGACGTGGTGGAACTCCTGGTGGACGCCGCCGACGCGCCGTCGGCCCGCCGTATCACCGAGGCACTCGACGGCCGGCGCCCCACCGGGGTGCTCTGTCTCACCGGCTTCGACGATTCCCCGCACCCCGGCCGTCCCGGCGTGACCGCCGGACTCATCGCTGCCCTGGGCAGCGCCCGCGCCCTCGCGGAACTCGGCCTGGACGCACCGCTGTGGGTCGCCACCACCGGCGCCGTGGGCACCGGTCCCGACGACCCGCCGCGTCACCCCGCGCAGGCGCTGCTCTGGGGCGCCGGCCTGGTCCTCGGGCTCGATCTGCCCCGGCTGTGGGGTGGTCTGATCGACCTGCCCGGAGAGCTGGACGCGGACAGCGCCCGCCGGCTGTGCGCCGTGCTCTCCACCGACACCGGCGAGGAACAGTTCGCGCTCCGGCCGTCCGGGCCACTGGTGCGCCGGCTGGTCCGCGCCCCCGCCGACGGCCCCGGGACACCGTGGCGGCCGCGGGACACCGTCGTGATCACCGGCGGCACCGGAGCGCTCGGCGGCCACCTGGCCCGCTGGGCCGCCTCCTCCGGCGCCGACCGCGTCGTCCTCGTCAGCCGCCGCGGCGACGCCGCCGACGGCATGCCCGAACTCCGCGACGAACTGGTCAACCTGGGCGCCGACGTGGTCATCGCCGCCTGCGACCTGGCGGACCCCGACGCACTCGCCGACCTGTTCGCCAAGATCGGCTCCGACGGGCCTCCGGTCCGCGCCGTGCTGCACGCGGCCGGCATCGCCGGACAGGAGCGGTCGCTCGACGAGCTGACGCCGGACGACCTGGCCGCCGTGCTGCCCCCCAAGGTGACCGGCACCCGGAACCTGGCCGCCGTCACCGAAGGCCTGGACCTCGACGCCTTCGTGCTGTTCTCGTCCGGGGCCGGGATCTGGGGCGACGCCGGGCGGGTCGGCTACGCGGCGGCCAACGCCCACCTCGACGCGTTCGCCGCCGAACGGCGTGCCGCCGGGCTTCCGTACCTGTCGATCGCCTGGGGCGCGTGGAGCGGGGGCGGCATGGTCGACGCGGACACCGCCGCCCACCTCCGCCGCTCGGGGAACCGGCAGATGGACCCCGACCTTGCCATCGCCGCCCTCGCCGACGCCGTCGGCCGCAAGGAGCACAACCTGGTCGTCGCCGACATCGGATGGCAGGCCTTCGCACCGGCCTACACTGCCACCCGCCACAGGCCACTGATCCTCGGCGTACCGGAAGCACGCCAGGCACTCGCCGCGCCGGACCCGACCACCGCAGCGGAGGACGGAGCAGGCGACGGCGCCGTCGGACTCGTCCGTGAACTGACCGGGCTCGACCGCGCCGAACGGCAGCGGCTGCTGCTCGACCGGATCCGCAGCGAAGCCGCGGCCGCGCTGGGCCATGCCTCGGCCACCGAGCTGCAGACCGACCGGCCGTTCCGGGACCTGGGCTTCGACTCGCTGACGGTGGTGACCCTGCGTAACCGCCTGTCCGCCCTCACCGGTCTGAAACTGCCCACCACGCTGGTCTTCGACCACCCCACCTTCTCCGATCTCACCCGCCACCTCGACACCTTGCTGTTCGGTGACGAGCAGGCCGCGGCACGGACCCCCGCGCAGAGCCCGGAGGAAGCCTCCGTCTGGGCGACGCTGCACAGCATCCCGCTCAGCAGGATGCGCGAGACCGGACTGCTCGACGCCCTGCTGGAGCTGGCCGCCGCGCCACCGTCCGGCGAGGCCCGGGAGACCGGCACGGAATCCGGCGCCGTGGACCGCATCGAGGACATGAACGTGGCCGACCTCGTCGAGCTCGCACTCGGAACCGACAACCAGGCACGGGAAAGCTGACATGACCGCACCTTCGGACAAGATCGTCGAAGCCCTGCGCGCGGCGCTGCGCGACAACGAACGGCTCAAGCAGCGCAACCAGCGCCTGGAGCAGGTCGCGCGCGAACCCATCGCGATCGTGGGCATGGGCTGTCGGCTCCCGGGCGGTGCCAGCAGCCCCGAACGCCTGTGGCAGCTGTTGGCCGACGGCGAGGACGCGATCTCGGACTTCCCCGCCCGGCCCGGCTGGGAGATCGAGGATGTGGTCGACCCCGACCCCGGCAGGCGCGGCACCACCTACGTCGCCCGAGGCGGCTTCCTGCACGACGCCGCCGAGTTCGACGCGGGGTTCTTCGGCATCTCGCCGCGTGAGGCGCTGGCCATGGACCCGCAGCAGCGGCTGCTCCTCGAAGTCGCCTGGGAGACCTTCGAGAACGCCCGTATCTCCCCGTCGTCCCTGCGCTCCACCGCCACCGGCGTGTTCACCGGGGCCACCGGCCAGGACTACGGGCCGTTCGTCGACAGGTGCGGCATCGACACCGAGGGCTACCTGGCGACGGGCACCGCCACCAGTGTCGCCTCCGGCCGCATCGCCTACGTGCTGGGGCTGGAAGGCCCGGCGGTGACCGTGGACACGGCCTGCTCCACCTCGCTGGTCGCCCTCCACCTGGCGGTGCAGTCGCTGCGCTCCGGCGAGTGCTCCCTCGCGCTGGCGGGCGGCGCCCAGCTCATGGCCAGCCCGTCAACGTTCCGCGAGTTCAGCCGGCAGCGCGGTCTGGCTCCGGACGGCCGGTGCAAGGCGTTCTCCGACGACGCCGACGGCACGGCCTGGAGCGAGGGCGTCGGCCTGCTGCTGCTGGAGCGGCTGTCGGACGCGCGGCGCAACGGGCACCGGGTGCTGGCGGTGATCCGCGGGACGGCGGTGAACCAGGACGGTGCGTCCAACGGTCTGACG
>Ga0207873_1001906_pt1 | contig 18504 bp, 16 predicted proteins | sample BGWIniCompost_FD_187373 | JGI IMG/M metagenome (GOLD analysis project Ga0207873, IMG submission 187373) | Cellulose adapted compost microbial communities from Newby Island Compost Facility, Milpitas, CA, USA - BGW Initial Compost (SPAdes)... ...
GAACGCCCAGCCGCAAGCGGCCAGGATCAGGAAGATGACGAGGAATCGGCCTTTGAGCGTGCCGAACATCGCGCGTCCCTCTCCGCGTCGTCCGAACGGGGTGGGCACCCTGCGCCCGCAACATGTGAAAGCATTGAAAGCTGGCGGAGCGGCCCGTGGTTGTCAACCAACGTACCCGGGTTCGGTACTGGGGTGCCCGGGCCATTCAGTCGGGCGAGGGCAAGGGCGTGGGCGGGGGCGGGGCGTTCCGGACCCGGTCGAGCTTCTCGATGGGGACCGGCGCGCACGGCACTGCGAAGCCGTTCGGTCCTCCGCCTCGAGCCGGAGCGCGAAGGGCGTCGACCGGATCGATGATGGTCGGGCCAGGTCCCATGGGGGCGCGGTCCAGATCGCGGCAGCCGCCCGAAGAGCCGGCAAACTGTTCACACTGTGTGTAAGGTTTGCTTGCTCCGGGCGCCGCAGAGAGTCTCGCCGGCGTTGCGAGCGCGCCGCGACCGAGGCTCGAAAACAACGGTCTGGCGCGAAAAAACGGGGATTGGCACGCGGGCGGACGGCCGAGCAGGCAAGTTAGGCACCCCCGTTGCACCCGCGAACCGGCGAGCGGCGCCGAGTCGCACCACCCGAACGGGAGTGCGGCGTCGCGACGGGAATGGCAAAGGTAGTTGGCTAGTTGAACCGGAGCCGTGTTCCCGCCCCGAGCCCCCTGATTCCTCGCAGGAAGCAGCATCCCAACGGCCGCCTTAGCCTGAGCGGCCCTTTCCCACCAAAAAACCCTCCAATCTCCGCTTCTCAAGGAGCGGGCACGGCTTAGGCCCCTTAGGCCGGCGGCGGAAACGCCGCCGGCCGCAGGGTACCGGCACGCGGAGCTGTCCGGAGACTGGCATGGATGGGCCCGGCAGGACTTGAACCTGCGACCATGGGATTATGAGTCCCCCGCTCTGACCAACTGAGCTACGGGCCCGGGATTTTGCTGTACCGAAAGAATCTAGCCGCTTAGCGGGTGCCGAACAACCGGTCTCCGGCGTCGCCGAGGCCGGGAAGGATGTAGCCGTGCTCGTTGAGCTGGCGGTCCAGCGCGGCGGCGATGATCTGCACGTCGGGGTGGTGTTCGAGGAGGGTGCGGACGCCCTCCGGCGCGGCCACCAGCGAGACCAGCCGGATGCGCGCGGCGCCGCGGTCCTTGAGGAGCTGGACGGCGGCGGCGGCGGAGCCGCCGGTGGCCAGCATCGGGTCGAGAATGATGAAATCGCGGGCTTCCGGGTCCGAGGGGATCTTGAAGTAGTACTCGACCGGCTGGAGCGTGTCGTGGTCGCGGTAGAGGCCGATGTGGCCGACGCGGGCCGCGGGCATCAGTCGCAGCATCGCCTCGACCATCCCGAGCCCGGCCCGGAGGATCGGCACGAGGACGAGCTTCTTGCCGGCGACGACGTAGGCGGTGGTGCGCTCGAGCGGCGTCTCGATCTCGATGGGCTCCAGCGGGAGGTCACGGGTCGCCTCGTACGCGAGGAGCATCGTGATCTCGTCGACGAGCTCGCGAAAGATCTTCTTCGACGTGTTCCGGTCGCGCAGCACCGCAAGCTTGTGCTGGATCAGCGGGTGCTGGACCACGGTCAGGTTCGGGAACTCCCGCAACGTCACCCGGCCTGGCTGAAGGTTGTCTGGACTTGGATCGCGCAAAGTATCAGTCGGCCGGGCGGGTGCGTCAAGCGACGGCAGGCACGGTTGCTGCCCCTCCGGATCACGTCTGCGGCGAGGAGGGGCGATGAAGACGGGGAACCTGAAGATCCGGGCGTTGACGTGCCCGCACTGCGCTGGTGAGATCGAGAAAATCCTGATCGCGCAAAGCGGCGTGCGGCGCGCGGCCGCGCGGACGGGGAATCCGGGCGGCGCCGAGGTTCAGTACGAGGAGTCGCGCGTCACGCTGGAGCAGCTCGTGGGCGTGCTCCGGAGCCAGGGCTACGACGCGGAGATCGGCGGCTACAGCGCCGGCGGCGCGCCGTAGCGGCCTCGGCGCGCGGACGGCGCGCAAGAGAGCGCCTCCCGCTGGGGACCGAAGCTCCGGGCCCTGGTGCCCGGGATACGCGGCGCTGCCGCGGTCAGAGCCGGCCGGCGAGCCCGGCCTCGAGCCAGCCCTGCCCGCCGTCGAAGGTGGCGACGCGGAGCCAGTCTCCCCGCTCCTCCAGAATACGGACGCCCGAGCCCGCTTCGAGCTCGCGGATCGGCTCGGCGCGCAGGACGGGAGCGGCAAGGAGCGGTGTGGGTCCGTCCAGGACGACGGCGATTGGCTCGCGTAGCCGGGGGAGCGCCCAGGCCGCGACGAGCGCAAGCGAGAGGGCGACCAGGACGGCACCGGCGAGCCCGGGCCCCCGCGCCCGGCGGAGCAGCGCCCAGCCGAGCGCGCCGGCGCCGGCGAGCCAGAGCGCGCAGGCGATGAGCAGCGACTCGTCGCTCGAGAGGGGCACGGGCGGCAGGGCGCGCTGGAGCAGCTCCTGGCCTGCCTGGGCGAGGCGGAGGTTGTGCTTCACGTCTGCGTCGCGCGGCCGCAGACGGCCGGCCTGGAGCCACGCCCAGATGGCGCGTCCCCGCTCACCCGCCCGGAAGTACGCGCTGCCGAGGTTGTACCACGCGTTCGCGTCTTCCGGGTTCGTCTCGAGGAAGCGATGGAAGCCCTGGGCCGCGGCGGCGAAGTCTCCCGCGCCGTATGCCTCGACCGCCTGCTCGAAGGCATCGTGCTGGGGCGATTGGGCCTCAGCCGGCGCGGCCAGGGCGAGCAGCCCGGCCAGCGGAAGGAGCGCGATCGTCCTGGCGGCAGAGGCGCCGGTGCGCCGGCCGTCGGCCGCGGCCTCGACGGCGTCCAGCAGCCGGACGGCCTCGGCCAGATAGGCGCGACGCGCATCCAGCCCCGGCGGCACCGGCTCGAAGCGGGCGCGCTCGATGCGCTCGAGGAGCTTGGCCAGGGTGCCGGCCAGCCCGGCGGCGACGCCGGCGTCTTCGAGGAGCACGCGAACGTCTTCCGGAGCCGCCCGTTCCAGGGCGGGCAGCGCGAGCTCCTCGGCCAGCGAGGTGCGCACGGCCCCGGCGAGGCGTCCGAAGAAGGCCGTGTCGGGATCGGCTGCGAGCGCCTCGAGCTCCGCCATGCGCTGGCGCCGCTCGGCCCTCAGCCGACGCTTCGAGGGGGCGGCCGCGCGCCGCGCCGCGCGCCGGGCGGCGATCGCCCATGCCAGGCCGGCGAGCGGAAGGAACGGGAGCGCCGCAAACCAAGGCGTGCGGACCCAGCGGAGCGCCGGCGGGCCGGACGGCCGCGCGCGGATCACCGCGATGGTCGCCGCGCCCGTCTCCGCGGCGCCGGCCCACGCCGCGGGCCGAACCGCGAGCGCCGGGAGCGAGCTGCGGGCGACGTCGTACGCGCGAAGCTCCGGGTCGAAGTACGCGTACTCGACGGGCGGGAGCTGGAGCCGGCCCGGTTTCTCGGGAATCAGCACCCAGGTGAAGCGCTTGACGCCGCGCAGCCGGGCCTCATCCGGCTGGAGCTCCGTTTCCTCCGTCGGGGGGAACACCCGAACGCCTTCCAGCTCGGGGAGCGAGGGCGGCGGCAGCCCTTTGATGTTCCCCTCCCCTGCCACGTCCACCACCAGGGCCGCTGCCTCGCCCGCCGGCACCTCCGCCGGCTCGATCCTCGCGCGGATGCTGTACCGCCCCACGGCGCCGGTGAAGGAGGCGGGCCGGCCCTCTTCCGGCAGCGGCAGGACGACGAGGCGCAGCGAATCCGTGGTCAGCTCGTGGCTCTCCGGCGCAAACAGGAACCCGCGCCGCACCTCGTAGACCAACCGGACCGGCTCCAGCACGTACTCGCCCGGCGCGAGCGGGAAGTAGACGCGGCTGAAGGATTGCACCTCGTACATCTCGTCTCCGATCAACCGCGGCCGGACGGCGGCGGAGCCCGTGAGGTCGTGCACCCAGAAGCCGGAAGGGCTCGGCGGGACGTAGTCCGGGGCGCGCCGGAGCTGGAGCCGGACGTCGCTGGAGAACATGGCCTCGCCGTGCAGCGTGACCTGCTGTCCGACGTATGCCGTGTCCGGGTCGAGCCAGGCGCGCAGAATGACCTCGTCGTTCGGCCCGCGCGACCGGGTGCGGGGCGACGCCCGGCCGGACACCACCAGCGTCACCGCGCGCGTGCGGTACTGCTGGCCGCGCACGCGGACCGCGATGGGTGGGATCACATAGCGGCCGGGCGCACGCGCGACGAGGGTGATCTGCCGGCGCACGGTGCGCCGGCTGCCGCTCCTCAGTCCAAACTGGACCTGCGTGTAATCGCTGCTCGAGACGATGCTGAGCTCGGGCGGCAAGGAGGGCACGATGATCGCGTCGGGCGCCGGGCCGTCGGTCTCGACCACGACCTCGAGCACAGCCGGCTCCCCGGCCGGGACCGATTCCGGCGTCAACGTCGCCGTGACGCGGACCGGGTCCTGCGCCTGGAGCGCGGCGGCGAGCGCCAGCAGGACGAGGGGAGCCGCCATCACCAGTCTCGCTCCACCGGCCTTTCCCGCTGACCGCGGCGCAGCTGCTGGCGGTACAGCTCGCGCTCGTCCTGCTCCGCCGCGCTGAGGATCCGCTCCGCCTGCTCTCGCGTCATCTCGCCGGACGGCCGGGGCCGCTGGCGCCGGTCGTCCCCGGGATCCGGTTCAGACTCCGCGGACGACCCGGAGCCGCTGCTGCCTTGAGACGGATCGGCGTCGTCGCGTTGCTCCTGTTGCTGGTCGCCGCCGCCCGCCTGCGGGTCGTTGCGCTGCTGTTGCTGCTGCGCCTCTTCCTCGCGGAGCGCCAGCTCGAGGTTCCACTTCGCCTCGGCATCCCCCGGCTGGAGACGCAGCGCCTGCTGGTACGCCGCGACCGCACGCTCGAGCAGCTCGCCGCGGGCCTCCGCGTCCGTCGCGCGCCGGGCCTCCTCCAGATACCGGTTGCCCAGGTTGTAGAACGTTCTCTGCCGCAGGTCCGGGTCGATCGCGGACAGCGCCGCGCGCAGGTGGCGCTCACCTTCTTCGTATTGCCCCAGCCGGACCAGCGCGGTGCCCAGGTTGTAACGGAGCTGCGGCGTATCCGTCCCGTCCGCGAGGGCGGCGCGATACGCCTCCACCGCCTCCGCGTACCGGCCCGCGCGGTACAGCCGGTTGCCGCGCTCCAGGTCGCCGATGCCGAACCCGGCCAGCAACAGGAGCGCAAGCCCGAGCAGGGTCAGCCGACGTGTCCTCATGCCTGCCCTCCCGCGTCGCTCGTCCGCAGGTCGCGCTCCACCGCGGCGCTGCGTGCGGCGATCGCGTCCACGACCAGCAGCACGATCGCGAGCGCCACGAACCACGCGTGCCTCGCGCGCGGCTCGAGGTAGCGCTCGCCTTGCACGCGCGTCCGCTCCACGGCGCGCAGCGCACCGAGCAGTCGGTCCGTCGCGCCGGCTTGGTCCAGGCGGACGTACCGCCCGCCCGTTGCTTCCGCCACCCGGGTGAGGAGCGGCTCGTTCAGTCGGGAGATGACCACCTCGCCGGACGCATCACGCTTGTACCCGCCATCACGGCCGGTGCGCGGATCACGCTCCGGAATCGGCTCGCCTCGCTGGGTGCCGATTCCCACCGTGTGCACCACGATCCCGGCCCGGGCCGCCCGGGCCGCCTCCGCCAGTACCGCCGCCTCCTCATCGTGCGCCTCGCCGTCCGTCACCAACACGATCGCCCGGTCCCGGCCGCCCGTCCCATCCTCGCCCAGCGCCAGGTCCGTCGCCTGCCGCAGCGCCGCGGCCAGCGATGACCCGCCGTAGCTCACGATCTCGGGATCCAGCGCGTCCACGTACAGCTCGAGCGCGCCGTGGTCGACCGTCAGCGGCGACAGTACGTAAGCCCGACCCGCGAACGCCACGAGCCCCAGCCGGTCGCCGCGCAGCTCGCGCAGCAGACGCCGCGCCAGCAGGCGCTCCCGCTCGAGCCGGTTCGGCGCCAGGTCCCGCGCCAGCATCGACTTCGAGACGTCCAGCGCCAGCACGATGTTCCGCGCGCGACCGTGCTGCTCCACCGCCATCCAGCCCCAGCGCGGCCCCGCGGCAGCCACGCCGAGCGCTGCGGCCGCCAGGCCGATCAGCACCAGGCGCCCCACCACCGGCTTTTCCAGGTCGCTCGCGCCCAATCGCCGCACCAGCTCGGGCGCCCCCAGCAGCCGGGCGACCCGGCGCCGCCGCCGACCGTACCCGAGCACGGCCGCCGCCGCCAGCGCGGGCAGCAGCAGTGCGAGCCAGAGCAGGTCAGGTCGCGCAAAGCTCATGGCACCCTCCCCCACCGGCTGGCGCGTAGCGCCCATTCGGCGAGCAGCAGCACCGCGCCCATGAGAACGAACGGGAGGTGATGCGGCGTATAGTTCGTGTAGCGACGAACTTCCACCTCTGTCTTCTCAAGCTGGTCGATCTGCCGGTAGATGCTGTCCAGCGCCGCCTCGTTCGTCGCGCGGAAGTAGCGCCCTCCCGTGATGTCCGCGATCGACTGGAGCAGCTCCTCGTCAATGTGGACGGGAAGGTTCGCGTACTCGTACCCCCCGAGCAGACCACGGGCGACCGGAATCGGCGCGACTCCTTCGGTGCCGACGCCGATCGCGTAGATCTTGATGTCGAACGCGGCGGCGGCCTGTGCGGCGGTCAGCGGATCGATCTCGCCGCGGTTGTTCTCACCATCGGTCATCAGGATGATGACGCGCGACTCGCCCGGCGCGCGACGGAGGCGGTTGGCCGCCGTGGCGATCGCGGTGCCAATGGCGGTGCCATCCTCGAGGTTGCCGACCTCGAGCTGCTCGAGGGCGCGGTAGAGGACGGGGTAGTCGACCGTGATGGGCACCTGCGTCAGCGCCTCGCCCGCAAAGGCGACCATGCCGATGCGGTCGTACTGGCGACCCCGGATGAACGCCGCGACCTTCTCCTTGGCGACGGCGAGCCGGTTCCGGGGCTGGAAGTCCTCCGCGAGCATGGAGCTGGAGACGTCGATGGCGACCACGATCGCAATGCCTTCGGCGTCGACGTCGACCGTGGAGACACCGGTCCGCGGACCCGCGAGCGCGATGGTGAGCAAGGCGATCGCGAGGAACCGGAGGGCATCCGGCATCCGAGCCAGCGTGCTCGCGAGCTTGCCCCCCATGCCCGCGAGGGTTTCGGCGCGCGAGAAGGTCAAGGCGGGTCGGCGCCACACGCGCCGGCCGTACCACGCGAGCGCGAGGAGCAAGGGCAGCAACAGGAGCGCCCACGGGTTCGCGAAGCCGAAGCTCATGCGGCCTCCGGATCCGGCTCGGTGCGCTCGGGTTCGGCCGCGGCGCCCGTTTCCGCGAGGGGGCGCTCGAAGGAGGCGACCCAGTCGCGCGCGACCTGCCACTCCTCGATCGCCACGGCTGCATCCGGACGGCGGCGGGCGAACTTGACCAGGTCCGCGGCCTGGAGCAGCGCGCTCAGGCGCTCGCGCGGGCCTTCCTCGACCTCACCCGCCAGCAGCGCGAGCAGCTCGCTGGTGGTGAGGTCGCGACTCCAGCGCGGCTCGATGGCCTCGATGAACTCGCGCACGGCATCCGTGACCAGCGTGTAGAACGCCTTGACCTCCCCGGCCTCGAGCAGGCCGAGCTCGCGGGCGCGGTCCAGCGCGGCGAGGGCGCGCTCGCGCGGCGGGAGGCCGGGTGCCAGAACGGGCTCGGGCACGGGCCGGCGCCGGCGGATCCAGTAGATGGCCGCTGCGGCCGCGGCGAGGGCCAGGGCGATGGCGAGCAGGATGGGCCACAACACACGGTTGGCGCCCAGGACATCCTTGAGCGGCCGGGGCTCGATCCCGGTGGTGTCCGCGGGAAGCACCGAGCGGACGACAGCCGCCGGCAAGCGGACGTCCAGCGTGCGCGGATCCTCACCCGGGCCGATGAGGCGCAGGGCGAGCGTCGGCAGCTCGATCGGCCCCGGCTTCCACGCGGTGAGCGGATAGGCGATCGTGATCCGCTCCCCACCGCCCTCGATCGGCTCTGACCTGTCGAACCGCCGCCCGGCGTTCTCGACGTCCCCCGAGACGGGGAGCGAATCGGGCCCCTCGAGGCGGTAGCCCGGCGGCACGTCGACGCGGATCGCGGCGTGGAACACGTCGCCCACGGTGACGGTGTCCGGCGTGACGGCGACGCGAACCTCCTGCGCGGCAGCGCCGCTGGCGGCGAACAGCGCCAGAACCGAGAGGGACGCGAGCCGCGCCGCGTTCATCGTCCGCGCTGCCTTTCCCTTCTCCGGAAGAAGGAGAGGAGTGGCCCGATGTAGGACCGGTCGGTGCGAACCTCGATCTCGTCCACGGCCAGCCGGCGGAACAGGCGGCGCATCGCCTCGCGCTCCTGCGCGACGTGGCTCGCGTACAGCGCCCGCATGGCCTTGCTTCCCGTGTCGATCGCGATCTCGCGGCCCGTCTCGGGATCCACCACCGCGAGCAAGCCGACGTCGGGCAACGCCTCCTCCGCGGCGTCCGTGATCGAGATGGCGACGACGTCGTGCCGCTTCGAGACCACGCGCAGCGTTCGCTCCCACTCCTCTGCCCGCGCGGCGCGCGCTTCAGCGTCCTCAGGCCCGGCGCTGGGGAGGAAGTCGCTCAGGACGAAGATCACGGCGCGGTGAGGCAGGACGCGGCCGGCGTAGTCCAGCGCGCGGGCGAGCTCGGTGCCGCGGCCGCGCGGCTGGAAGACGAGCACGTCGCGGATCAGGCGCAGCACGTGCCGCCGCCCCTTCTTGGGCGGGACGAAGTGCTCGATGTGGTCCGTGAAGATCAGCAGGCCGACGCGGTCGTTGTTGCGCACCGCGGAGAGCGCGAGCACGGCGGCGATCTCCGCGGCCAATTCGGCCTTGAACCGGCCGCGCGTGCCAAACTGCTCGGAGCCGGAGAGGTCCACCGCGAGCAGCACCGAGAGCTCGCGCTCCTCGATGTGCTTCTTGACGTACGGGTGGCCCATGCGGGCCGTGACGTTCCAGTCGATGGTGCGGACGTCGTCACCATCCTGATAGGCCCGCACCTCGGCGAACTCCATCCCCTGGCCGCGAAAGACCGAGAGGTACTCGCCGCTGAACAGCGAGTTGACCCAGCCGCGCGTGCGGAGCTCGATCAGCCGGACCTGACGCAGGACCTCGCGTGGGACGCCGCCCGTGTCCTTCCGGCTGCTGCCGCGCGCCCCGTCGCCGCTCGGAGACGGGTCGCGGAGAGATGTCGCGGCGCGACGCCGCCGGAGGAGCGGGGTCAAGGTACGTCCACGGCCTCGAAGACCCGGGCGACGAGGTCGTCCGCCGTGACCTCCTCCGCCTCGGCCTCGTAGCTGGTGATGATGCGGTGGCGCAGGACGTCCGCGCCGATGGCCTTGACGTCCTCGGGCAGGACGTAGCCGCGGCCGCGCAGGTAGGCGTGGGCTCGCGCGCAGGTCGCCAGGTAGATCGTCGCTCGCGGCGAGGCGCCGTACTCGATGAGCGGCGCGATCTCCGCCAGCCCGTACGCCTCCGGCTGCCGCGTCGCCTGGACGAGGTCCACGATGTAGTCCGCGAGCTTCTCGTCCATGTACAGCGCGGCGATCTCCCGCCGCGCGGCGAGGATCTCGGCGGGCGTGGCGACGACCTCCAGCGGCGCCAGATCCTGGCCGGCCATGCGCCGCATGATCTCGCGCTCCTCGCTGCGCTCCGGGTAGCCCACCTTGAGCTTCAGCATGAAGCGGTCGACCTGCGCCTCGGGCAGAGGGTACGTGCCCTCGTGCTCGATCGGGTTCTGCGTGGCCATGACGAGGAACGGCTCCTCCAGCAGGAACGTCTCCCCGCCGATGGTCACCTGCTTCTCCTGCATGGCCTCGAGCAGCGCGGACTGCACCTTGGGCGGCGCGCGGTTGATCTCGTCCGCCAGCACGATGTTGGCGAAGATCGGGCCCCGCTTGGGCGTGAACTCGCCCGTCTGCTGATTGTAGACCATCGTCCCGACCACGTCGGCGGGCAGCAGGTCCGGCGTGAACTGGATCCGCTGGAAGGTCACGGCCACCGTTTCGGCGAGCGATCGGACGGTCAGCGTCTTGGCGAGGCCGGGCACGCCCTCGAGCAGGACGTGGCCGCCGGTCAGGAGCCCGATCAGCAGGCGTTCGATCATCGCGTCCTGTCCGACGACGCGCTTGTGCAGCTCCTGCGTGATCCGTTCCGCGAGCTCGCGGCCGGTCGCCGCGCGAGGCGGAGCAACGGTCTGTTCCAAGCCCTCGTCCTCCCTCCGTAGTGGTCCGGGGCGATGCCGCCCGTTGGTACGCCCAACGGCAGGCGCGGGATCCGCCAGGGTCCGGCGCGGCGGCGCTCGGGTTGAGCGCCGGATCCCCCGGCCCCGTCTTCCTTACCGGCGGATCCGCCTGCCCCCGTCTTCGGTGCGGAACACCCAGGCCGCAAGGCGCCCGGGCCGTAGCTCCAGGCGGCGCGGCACCGGCCCCTCGTCGCTGTGCGAGCCGCGGTCGGGCCCGGCGTCCTCCTGGATCTCCCGCAGCATGGCGGCGCAGCGCGCGCGCCAGCGCGCCCAGTTGGCCGGCCGCAAGTCGATCCAGCCGGCGTCCGCCAGGCGCGGGTCCGCGTGTGACTGCCCGCGTTCCGGCACGACCCGGACCTGCGCGCCGCGGAGCAGTCGTTCGCCGTCGGGCAGGAGCACCGGAATGCCGATCGACAGAGCGTGTACCCTGAGGTCGTCGTCCCCTTCCACCAGGGCGCGCGCAGCCTCGGCCGTGCGGTCCGGGTCGAGCGCCGCGGCCTCGTTGAGGTCGCGGAACAGGCGTCCGAGGATCGCGCCCTCGAACAGCAGCTTGGAGAGCCGGGGCGGCCCCAACATCTCGTATGCGACCGCGCCGGCACCGTGCCGGCGCTCCAGCTCCTCCATCCGCTCGAGCGCGACCTGTCGGAGCACGCCCGCGCGGTAGGTCGGGCCGGACGTCGCCGCGTCCAGCGCGGCGACGACGTCCCGACCGGTCGGGAAGCCGAGCAGCTCTCGCACGACGTCGTCGGCCACCTCCTCCGGCGTGATGTACTCCATCAGGCCGAGCGACGTCAGCGTCTCGAACTCGCCGAGGCTGAACAAGCCGTTCTCGCCGGCATCGAGATAGACGCCTTCCAGGTTGCCATCGAGCGCGCGGTACGCGCCGGCCGCCGCCTCGCCGAACGCCTCGCCGAGCGGGAGCGGGCGCGTGGCATCGCAGAGAGGGATGGGACGCCCGGCCCGCCGGATCTCGCCGTAGCCGATCGCCTTCCAACTGATGGCGGCCGTGGGCTTGACCTCCTTGACCGCGGGGCCGCCCGGCGTGCGCGCCATGAGGTACAGCAGCAGCGTGTGGGCGCCGGCCACGCCGGCCTTGGCCAGCAGCGTGCGGCTCGGCCGCTCCTCGGAGTGCGTGAACGGGATGTTCAGCCCCATGCCGCCGGTGCCGGACGTGCCGACCTTGATGTAGAGCCGCGTGCCGGCGCGGCGCATGGCCTCGAGCGCGATCTGCACGTGCCGGATGAGTTGCGGCAGGTACAGCGTGGCGAGATGGCGCTCCACGGCCTCAGCGTCCACGCGGCCCGCGTGCGCGGCCTCGCGGAGCGCGAGGCCGCTGGCGAACATGTTCTGGTAAGCGAACGCCGTGGCCGTGTTGATGCAGTCCACGACCAGCTCGGGCTTGTGGCGATCGAGCAGGGTGCCAAGGGCCGACCGCCGCACCACATCGTCCGTCAGCTCGCCGAGCAGGTCGTCCAGCAGCAGCGCGCGGCTTTCCGGATCCGCCAGGACTTCCTCACGCGGTCGGTCCTTCAACGGGTCGGGGACGAAGATGTTGCCCCACTCGGCGACCACGCTCGTGCCCTCAGGGACGCCGGCCGCGAGCAGCTCCGCGACGGCGCCTTCCGCCTCGTCACGACGCAGCGCGCTGATGATCACCTTGTGCGGCGCATGTTCGAGCACGCGCCGGGCGACTGCCATCCCGACGAGCCCCGACCCGCCGAGGAGCAACACCGTTCTGCCCTGGATGTCCATCCTTCGACGCTCTCCTCAACGGTTTGCGCCGTGTGGGCGCTCGCGGCCAGGGCCGGTGCGCCCATCCCGTGAATCCTCGCCCGGGCTGGCCAGCCGGTGGAGCGCCGCAACCTCCTCCGCCGAAAGGCGGCGCCACGCGCCCGGCGCCAAGCGGCCGAGCCGCACAGGCCCGTGACTTAGACGCTTCAGGCGCCGCACGGGATGCCCCGCCGCCGCCATCATGCGGCGAACGATCCGTTTCCGGCCGTCCCGCATCGTGATGCGCAGCCGTGTGGTTCCAGGCGTCGCGGCGCGCATGCGCTCGATGGCACGCGCGCGCGCCGGCCCGTCCTCGAGCTCGATGCCGCGCAGCAGTTGCCGCTCCGTCTCCGCCGAGACGCGGCCCTCCACGTCCGCCTCGTACACCCGATCCACCCCGTAGCGGGGATGGAGGAGGCGGTTCGCCACGTCGCCCTCGTTCGTGAGAAGCAGCAGCCCCTCACTGTCGGCATCCAGGCGGCCGACGTGGAACAGCCCACGGAACGCAGCGGGCAACAGGTCGTAGATCGTCGGCCGGCCCCGCGGGTCGCGCCGCGTCGTCACATAACCCGGCGGCTTGTGCAGCACGATCCACGCGGGCGCGGGCAGCGAGACCACCCGGCCGTCCACCTCGACGCGGTCCGTTTCCGGGTCCACGCGGACGCCGAGCTCCGTGACGCACTCGCCGTTGACCCGCACGCGACCCGCTCGAATCCACTCCTCGGCGCGGCGGCGCGAGGCGAGCCCGGCCCTGGAGAGCAGTTTCTGGAGGCGCACCGTCTCACCCAACGCCACGCCTCCACGGCACGAGGTTCAGTTCCCGGACGCGCCGGGCTCCACGGCGGCCGCCTGCACCTGCGAAGGGACCTTCCCTGCCCCGTTCGACGCGGCAGAGTCGTGATCCGGCGCAGTGACGGCGGCCTCGGAAGCCGCGTCGCCTTCCGTCGGTTCCGGTACCTCCTGGGCCGCCGGCGGTTCCGTGGCCAGATCTACCTCTGTGGCCGGCGGCGAATCCGTCGTGGGCTCCGCGATCGACGCCACGGGCTCCTGCCCTTCCGGTGCAGGCGCTGTTGTGGCCGACGGCTCCGACTCCCGGGCTTCCGGCGCAGGCTCGGCTGCTGCCGACGGCTCCCACTCGTGTGCTTCCGGCGCAAGGTCGGTTGCGGCCAGCGCCTCCTCACCGGGTTCAGCGGCCGACGGCTCACCGACGGGCTCTACCGTCGCCGCCTCCTCGATGGGCTCCGCGGATGCCGCCTCCTCGGTGAGCTGTGCGGCCGCTGCCTCCTCGATGGGCTGTTCGGCCGAGGCCTCCTCGATGGGCTCTGCGGACGCCGCTTCCCCGATAGGCTCTGCGGACGTTGCCTCCTCGATGGAGTCTACGGCCAGCGCCTCCGCGACGGGCTCTGCGGCCGACGCCTCGGCCTCCGGCACCGCCTCGCCAGAAGGCTCCGCCGCCACCTCTGGCGCATCCACCTCCGCCGCATCCGGTACCGGCTGCGGTACAGCCGTGGACTCACCGGTGGGCTCGGAGGCCCGTGCCTCGGGCTCCAGGGCCTGTGCCTCGAGCCCTGCAGCCTGTGCCTCGGGCTCTGCGGTCGGCGCCTCAGGCTCTGCGGACGCCGCCTCAGGCTTTGCGGTTGACGACGCGGGCTCCGTGGTCGACGCCTCAGGCGCCTGAACTTCCGGTGCCGGCTGCGTCGCGGCCGCGGCCTCCTGGTCCGGCGCGCCGGCCGCGACCGCGGTGCCGCGCTGCTTCAGCACGACGGGCAGCTCGTCCGGCCGCGGCAGGTCGTGCAGCGAGTTGAACCCGAAGTGCTCGAGGAACTTCTGCGTGGTGCCGTAGAGCAAAGGCCGCCCCAGACCCTCGCCCCGGCCAACAACGTCGATGAGCTGGCGTTCCTGGAGCGTGCGCAACACGCCGGCCGAGCCGATCCCGCGGATCTCCTCGATCTCGGCCCGGCCGATCGGCTGCCGGTACGCGATGATCGCGAGCACCTCGAGGGCCGGGCCGGAGAGCCGGCCGCTCTGCGGCACGGTGTGGAAGCGCTCGAGCACGCCGGCATACTCGGGCCGGGTGAGGAGCTGGTAGCCGCCGGCGACCTCATAGATCTGGAAAGCGCGGCCCGTGGCATCGTACTCCGCGCGCAGCGCCAGGATCGCCTGCTCGACCTTGTCCTCGTCGAGGTCGTCGTCGGCGCGGCTCAGGTCCGCGGCCGTCAGCGGCGCATCGGACGCAAAGAGCAGCGCCTCGATGATCTCAGTCGTTCGCATCCGGCTTCTTTCCGTTCCTCCGATAGAGCCACAGCGGCGCGAAGACCTCGCGCTGACGCATGGCGAGCACGTGCTGCTTGGCCAGCTCGAGGCCGGCGAGCAGGGTCACGACGGCGTGCAACCGGTCGCCGAACGGCGCGACGAGGCGCCGGAACTCGACGCGGGCCATGCGGCGGAGCGTGTCGAGGATGAGGCTGATCTTCTCCTGCAGCGGCACGGCGCGCTGGGTGACGCGGTGCTCCGTCGGCGGGCGCTGCCGCATGCCGACCGCGAGCGCGGCCGCCCACACCTCCTCCCAGGTCACCTCCAGCTCGACGGGCTGCTCGTTGCGCTGGATCGGCGGGACGTAGCCGCGCGCGTAATGCCGGGCGCGGGCGGCCTCAGCCTCCTCGAGCCGGCGCGCCACCTCGCGGAAGTGCTCGTACTCGAGCAGGCGGCGCACCAGGTCGGCACGCGGGTCGATCAGCTCGCCGTCTTCGTCGACCCGGCGCGGCAGCAGCATTTGCGCCTTGATCCGGATCAACGTCGCGGCCATCTCGAGGAACTCGCCCGCGCGGTCGAGGCCCAGCCGTTCGATCCCCTCGATCGCCTGGAGGAACTGCTCCGTGATGCGGGCGATGGGGATGTCGAAGATGTCGATGTCCTGTTCCCGGATCAGGTGGAGCAGCAGGTCGAGCGGGCCCTGGAACCGCTCGAGCTCCACGACAAAGCCGGCTTCGGCGACCTGCGTTTCCGTCGTCATGTCGAGAGCCGCACCAGTGCGGCTGCCAGGCCGTCCAGCATCGAGACCGGCCAGAGCAGGAAGTCGATCACCTCGGGCGCAAGGAAAAGGATCAACAACAGGACCACCATGCCGTAGCGCCCGATCTCGCGGTAGACGACCGCCAGCCGTGTGGGCAGCAGGTGGTAGAGCACGTGCGAGCCGTCCAGCGGCGGAATCGGGATCAGGTTGAAGAACACCAGAATCAGGTTCAACCAGATGCCGAGGTGCGCCATCGCCCGCAGCACACTGAAGACCCCCTCGCCCGCCGGCAGCACGCGGCCGAGGTGGATCAGCACGATGATCGCCATGGTGAACAGCGCGGCGAGAAGCAGATTCGCCGCGACGCCGGCCAGGGAGACCAGGATGTCGCCGCGCCGGTAGTTCCGGAAGTTGCGCGGGTCCACCGGAACCGGGCGCGCCCAGCCGAACAGGACGTTGCCCGGCGCGAGCCACAGGATGAGCGGCACGAGGATGCTGCCGACGGGGTCGATGTGGGCGGCGGGGTTCATGGTCAACCGCCCGGCATCGAGCGCCGTCCGGTCGCCCTGCCGCAGCGCCATCCAGCCGTGAGCGTACTCGTGGAGGACCACGGACAGCAGCAGGACGGGGAGTGCGAGCAACAATTCCATGGGCGGGTAAGCTAACGCGCGGTGCGGCCCGGGCGCCACCCCCGGCAGGCCGCCGTGATGCGCTGCCATCCGGCCCGAAGCTCTGGCCCCTGCCCTGTCCTCCTCGCGGCCGCGACCGGCGCTACCGAAGGGGAGATCCGATGCACCCCTGGCCAGACGGCGCCCGGCGCGCCGAGTTGACAGCGGTTATCGTCGTCTATAGCTTTCACGTTTGCATTTTGCGTGGACACTCCCAGGGACATCGGGGAGGGCGGCTTGCCCAACAACAAGAGCGCGATCAAGCGGATGATCCAGGAGCGCAAGCGTGCAGCGCGGAACCGCGCGCAGCGCTCGCGCCTCAAGACGGCCATCAAGAAGGTGCTCCAGGCGCAGGACGGCGCGCAGGCCACGCAGGCGTTCCGCGACACGGCGGCGCTGCTGGACCGGCTGGCGACGCGTCGTGTGATCCACCCGAACAAGGCGGCGCGGCAGAAGTCGCGACTCGCGCGGCGCGTCAAGGCGCTGGGCGGAACTCCCTGAGCGGCGTGGGCCGTGGCGGCCCACGCCGCTCACGGGTGCGCTGAATACGACCGGGGCCCGTCGGCATTTCGAGCCGACGGGCCCCGGTCGCGTTCCAGCCCTCGCCGCGGCTCACTCCGGGAACAGGTCGAGCGCGTCCGTCGCGGATACGCCGCCGGCCGGGGCCACGTCTGCCTCCCGCTCGGCCGGAGGCGGCAGGTGGCGGAAAAACTCGCGCGCGAACGAAGCGTCGTACTCGGACCAGCCCTGCTCGACGTCGGCGAGGAGCCGCGTGGCCTGGTGCAGCTTGGCGTCGAGATCGTCCACGTAGTGGAGGATCAGGCCCTCGAGGATCTTGGGCCGCCGCGGGCTCTGCCATTCGTACCGGCCCTGGTGGCTGGCGATGAGGTGGAGCAGCAGCAGGCGCCGTTCGGCCGGCAGCACGGGCACGGCTGCGGCCTCGGCTTCGACCATCTGGACGCCGAGCAGGATGTGGCCCAGCAGGCGGCCTTCGTCGCTGTACGGGAACCCCGTGCCCGTGATGATCTCCCTCACCTTGCCGATGTCGTGGAGCAGCGCGCCCGTGACGAGCAGGTCACGGTCGATCTCCCCGCCGTAGTAGCGGGCCAGCAGGTCGCAGCTGGTCGCCACGGAGAGCGTGTGCTCGAGCAGGCCGCCCAGGTACGCGTGGTGGTTGCGCTTGGCGGCGGGAGCACGGCGGAACGCACGGCCGGTCTCGCTGTCGCGGTCGAGCATCCGGCGCAGCAGCGCACGCAGCCCGCGGTCGCGGACGGACGCGATCAGTGCCTCCAGCTCCCGCTCCATGACGTCGGCCGGGCGCGGCGAGCGCGGCATGAACAGATCCAGCTCTTCGGGCGAGACCCGGATCGGCGTCACCTCTTCCAGGTTGAGCTGCGCCTCGCCGTTGAAGACCTCGAGCCGCCCGCGCACGCCGACAAAGGAGCCGGCAGGCACGAGGGCGTAGATCCGGTCGGCGTCGTCCCAGACCCGGCCCTCGAGCGCGCCGCTCCGGTCGCAGAGCTTGAGGCGCAGGTACGGCTTGTCCAGACGGGTCCGCCGGAGCTGGCTGGACTCGACATAGTAGCAGCCGGCCACGCGGGCGCCCTCCCGCAGGTCCTGGACGGCCGGCCACGGAAACGGATCGTTGCCGATCCACTCCCGAATCGTGGCGCGCCGGCGGGAGCCGCTGGGCCCGCGCTCGGCGGGGCCGCGCGCCCCCACTCCGGTGCTCCCGGGCGCGCGGCTCATCGCGGCCCCACCTCGCGGTCCCACACCACGCGCCCACCCACGATGGTGAGGGCCGCCTGGCCGACCAGCTTCCAGCCGGCGAAGGGCGTGTTGCGGCTCTTGGAGAGGAAACGGTCGGGGTCGACGGTCCAGGCGGCGTTCAGGTCGATGACCGTGACGTCCGCAGGCGATCCCTCGGCAAGGGTGCCCCCAGGCAGCCGGAACGCGCGCGCGGGCGCGCAGCTCATGCGGTCCACGAGCTGGCTCAGGGTCAGCACGCCCTTGCCGACCAGCTCGGTCAACGCGATGCCCAGCGCGGTCTCGAGGCCGACCATGCCGAACGGCGCGTCGTCGAACGCCTGCTCCTTCTCGTCGTAGTGGTGGGGCGCATGGTCGGTGGCGAGAACGTCGAGCGTGCCATCGGCCAGCCCTTCACGCACGGCCGCCACATCGGCCGCAGTCCGCAGCGGCGGATTGACCTTCGCCTCCGTGCGGTAGCCGTCCACGGCCTCGTCCGTCAGCGTCAGGTGGTGCGGCGTCGCTTCCGCGGTGACCTGGACGCCGCGCGCCTTGGCGGCGCGGATCATCTCGACGCCGCGCCGCGTCGAGACGTGCTGGATGTGCAGCCGCCCGCCGGTCAGCTCTGCGAGCAGCAGGTCGCGCGCGATCATCACGTCTTCCGCGGCGTTCGGGATGCCCTGGAGCCCGAGCCGCGTGCTGACCAGCCCCTCGTTCATGGACCCGCCGCGCGAGAGGCTCAGCTCCTCGCAGTGGCTCGCGACCGGGATGCCGAACGTCTGCGCATACTCGAGGGCCAGCCGCATGAGCCCCGCGTCCGAGACGGGCCGGCCGTCATCGGAGATCGCCACAGCGCCCGCGTCCACCATCTCACCGATGGCGGCCAGCCGCTCGCCGCGCTGGCCGAGCGAGACCGCGGCGACGGGATAGACGCGTGCGTACCCGGCGCGCTGGCCCTGTGCGCGAACGAACCCGACGGCCGCCGGGTCGTCCACCGGCGGGTCCGTGTTGGGCA
>Ga0207873_1001907_pt1 | contig 18494 bp, 15 predicted proteins | sample BGWIniCompost_FD_187373 | JGI IMG/M metagenome (GOLD analysis project Ga0207873, IMG submission 187373) | Cellulose adapted compost microbial communities from Newby Island Compost Facility, Milpitas, CA, USA - BGW Initial Compost (SPAdes)... ...
AGTCCCTTCCGGGTAGGGCAACTTGCCGTGCTCTTTGACAATGAGTGAACGCCTTAGGGGTATCATCATCAATGTACCCAGCATCCCGCCAAAGGCGGCGAGGATGAGGATCGTGAGATAACGGAAATATTCGTCGCCATTGCTTTCAGGAGACAAGAACAGGAAACCGGGCAGCGTAAAGACAACGCCCGCAGCGATCGACTCTCCCGCCGATCCCGTCGTTTGGATAATATTGTTTTCGAGAATAGTAGTCTTCAGGAATTTCCTACCGAGCGTAATAGCAATGACTGCGATGGGTATGGAAGCTGATACGGTAAGCCCGGCCTTCAGCGCGAGGTAAACGGTAGAGGCTCCAAACAAAATACCAAAGAGGGCGCCAAAGGTGATTGATTTGACCGTAAGTTCTGCAAGCGTTTGCTCCGGCGGAACATACGGTTTGAAGGCTCGTTGTTCTTCCATAGGTTTAGGTTTTAGTTTAGGCTCTATTGAACCGAACCCATCCACTTTTTCAGGATAGGATTCAGCAAAATAAACAAAATCCCGGCAGTGCCGGTGAACGTAATCACACTGAGAAACAATCCAGGTACTTCACTGGGATTGTGCGGATCAAATCCCCCCGCAAACAGACCTGCAAGCAGGTTACCCAACGCCGCGCCCACAAACCAGATACCCATCATTTGACCCACGTATCGCGGCGGCGACAGCTTCGTTACAGAACTCAGTCCTACAGGACTCACCGCCATCTCACCTGCTGCATGCAGGAAATAAGAGAATATCAGCCACGTGATGTTGGGCTTCTGTCCGCTCGTCACGACCAAAGCGGCGAAGTACATCACAACAAAACCAAGCGCAAGGGTAATGAGACCCAATCCAAACTTTACCGGCATGGATGGATTCAGGTTGCGCGCTGCGAGTCGTATCCACAGGCTGGCAAACAGTGGCGCCAGGATAATGACGAACATCGGACTGAACGACTGCAGTGAGCCCGCAGGAAGTTCATATCCGAGCACTATGCGATCGGCATAATCGCGCGCGAAAAGATTAAACGATGAACCGTGTTGCTCGTACCCTGCCCAAAAGAGCGCCGCGCCGATAAACAACGCGAAGATGACCAACACACGCTTTCGCTCCTCCGGTGTCAACCCTCCTGCCGCGAGAATGTAAAGGAAGTAGAGCAGCGTTACCGATACGATCACCGCACCAACTGCCTCTGCTATGCCCCGTGCAGTGCTGATATCAATGATGCCGGTTAGGTGAAGCACAGCGACAAGCACTACCACAAGAACGAGAAACACCAACAGTGTCTTTGTTGAGGCCGTCGATGCAGGTGCCTCAGCGGAACGCGCCTTAGGCTTTGCTCCTGCTTCTCCCAACGTTTTATTTCGCAGCCGGAATTGAATGAGTCCCAGCAACATCCCAACAGCTGCCAACCCAAAGCCGAGATGCCAGTTCACTTTTTCCGCGGCAAAGCTTACCGCTATCTGACCCAGGAATGACCCTATGTTAATTCCCATGTAGAACAAGTAGAAGCCGGCATCGCGTCGGGCACCTCCTTCAGGATAAAGATCGCCGACCAGGGTGCTGATGTTGGGCTTCAGCAATCCCGTACCCGCGGCGACACACGCCAATCCCGCGAAGAAGACTTCCTTACTACCGGGAATGGCCAGCAGTGCATGCCCGAGAAGAATGCAAAGACCGCCATACCAGATGGCTTTTTGTTGTCCGAGAATATTGTCCGCTAACCATCCGCCGGGTAGGGTAAGCAGGTAAACCGCTGCGGTGTAGAGACCATAGATTGCTGCCGACTCCTCAACGCTTAATCCCAGTCCATCGGCCGCCGCAGGTGTCGTCATAAACAGAATAAGGATGGCACGCATGCCGTAGTAGCTGAAGCGCTCCCACATTTCCGTGAAGAACAGCGTACTCAAGCCTGCTGGGTGTCCGAAGAAACCTCTGGATTCGTTCATCGCTTGCTTATGGTTTTTCGGGTTGAACAACTTCGACCGGTCGCCTCGGCGCCAGGAACATGTTATAGAGAATCATAAGCGTGACGGCAACTGCACCAACACCTGCTACGAGGAACCACATCAATCTGGGATTCGTAGACATGTAGGTCGTGCGTAAAAAGTCGGCAAAGATGCCTCCCGCAAACGCTCCGATGGCTACGGGTAGAAAGGCAAAGCCCATGAAAGTACCGGTTTGTTCCGGAGGTGCAAGTGAGGCTACGTACTCGTAAAAGCGTGGCGACTGCAGCGACTCACCCAATGCATATATGGCGATGCCCACAACGGTGAACGCGACGGTTCCACCTGCACCAACGACCACCCATGAAATGCTCGCAAGTATTAATCCTCCCGTAATGGAAACTATAGGCTTAAACTTTCGGGTGAGGACGGTAACAGGTACTGTAAGCAGGATAATGGCCCACGCATCAATAGTCTCGAGAATCTCAAAGTGTTCGTAGTGCAACACGTCAAGCGTGTACAAGGGCAGAAGGAAGAAGATCTGCCAGAACATAATCCAGAATCCCGAGAAGATAATCAGGAATGAGATGAATCGAAAGTTGGTGAACACCATGAGCATATCACGGAACACCTTGCCGAATGTTCGAGTCGACGTGCCACCGGAAGGCGTCGGAGGTTCGCGAAAGAATAGTCGTGTACCGATCAGCAGCAAGAGTGATGTTACCGATGAGACAATAAGGACGAATTCTATTCCGAAGGTTTGACGCACCGGCAACGCAAGCATTGGGCCGATAGCACCTCCAAAATTGACGAGCGTGTAGTAGATGGCGAAACCCAACGACTTGGTTTCGGGCTTCGTTGTTCTATCGACCGTCCCGACAATACACGGCTTAATGAGTGAACCACCAATTGCTGTAATAATGAGTACAGCAATCACGTATGCTTTTGGTCCGATCGCCGCCACAATACCTTTCCCTGCGTCCATCCCCGCCAACCCAATGAGGAAGTATCCGAGGGCGAAGATTGCAAAACATGCCGTAAGCGATTTCTTGAAACCGTAGCGGTCGACAAACACACCGGCAAGGACGGGAAGAAAGAAAATGAGCCCGGAGAAAATGCCGGCTAGTGTGCTGGCTTCGTCCTTAAGGCCAACCTTTTCTGCGATGAACACTACCAGAACAGCAGTGGCACCATAAAATGCCAGCCTTTCGAAAAGCTCCAGGGTGTTGGCAACCCAGAAATTGGCTTCAAAGCCGTGACGGATGTCGTGGTATCGCTCACGCAGCCCCATGGAAAAGAAGAATTTTTACCCCGAGGGGCTGCATAAATGAACCAAATAAAATTTTACCCAATTCTGTCATTCAAAATATCCTGTAGACAAGTAAAACTTTTCGCAAAAAGAAACCTAAAAGGCCCGCGACTTCTGCAAATAATATAAGCCATATTCAGACTGGTCGTTGACTCGAAAATGCCAAAAATATCTCATTTCAATCGTTTGTGCTAACAGTTATTTGGTAACTTTGCCCTGACATTATTAACCTGAACTCTTCACCACATGGAACACAAAGGATCGGTACCGGGCGATCCCTCTCTTAAGCGGGCCGGCATTACGGACGCCGTTGTGAATTGGAACCTTCCCCCGGAGGAACTCGCCGACATCGCCGTGCGGCTTGGTCAGGCTGTTACCACTTCTACCGGAGCCATTGCCGTTGACACAGGAGAATTCAAAGGCCGCGCACCACGCGATCGTTTTATCGTGCGCGACATCATCACAGATGAAGAGGTATGGTGGAATGACATCAACATGCCCTTCGATCCCGACCGGTTTGATCGGCTCCTTGCTAAAGTGGGATCGTATCTGAGCGGTGGTGAAATCTTTGCTCGCGATGTCTATGCTTGCGCTGATCCCACATATCGTGTGAGGGTAAGAGTAATAACCGAGCATGCCTGGTCAAACCTTTTTGCCTACAACATGTTTGTCCGGCCCAACCAGGAAGAGCTAGCTGATTTTGTGCCTGACTGGCTGATTATCCAGGCTCCAGGCTTTCAGGCTGACCCTAACCGCGATGGCACGCGTCAGCGGAATTTCTCCATCATCAACTTTTCGAGAAAGATTATTCTCATTGGTGGCACCGGCTACACCGGCGAAATAAAGAAGGGAATGTTTTCGGCGTTAAACTTCATCCTTCCTCGCAACTATGATGTGCTGCCGATGCACTGTGCCGCAAACATGGGAGAATCCGGCGATGTTGCCCTGTTCTTCGGACTTTCAGGAACAGGTAAGACGACACTGTCGACCGACACGGACAGGCGACTCATCGGTGATGATGAACATGGATGGACGCCGCATAACACGATCTTCAATTTCGAAGGTGGATGTTATGCGAAGGTGATTCGGCTTTCAGAGGAAGGCGAACCCCATATTTACCGCGCCATTCGCAAAGGGGCATTGCTTGAAAATGTTTGCATGCATCCCGGCACCAATGACGTGAACTTCGACGATGCCTCATTGACGGAAAATACGCGCGTTAGCTATCCGCTCCATCACATTGAGAACAGCGTGATTCCGTCGGTCGGCGGCGCGCCGTCTAATATATTCTTCCTGGCGTGCGATGCGTTCGGGGTACTCCCTCCCATATCGAGGCTTACGCCGAAGCTTGCCACATATTTCTTCATGAGCGGGTACACCGCGAAGGTTGCGGGAACTGAAACAGGAGTGTCTGAACCCACGATGACCTTTTCGGCGTGCTTCGGGGCGCCGTTCATGCCGCTTCATCCGAATGTGTATGCCGAAATGTTCCGTCGCAAAATAAAGGATGTAGGTGCGCGTGTCTGGCTGGTGAACACAGGCTGGACGGGAGGTTCATATGGTTCCGGCAAACGCATTGCACTGAATCATACACGGGCTCTCGTTCGCGCAGCTTTGAGCGGCGCGTTGGACACCGTGGCCTTCCGGAAGGAGGAACACTTTGGTGTAGAAATACCATTGTCGTGCCCCGGAGTTCCCGACGAGATTCTCGATCCGGCAAGCGCATGGCCAGATCGCGAAGCATACGCGAACAAGGCAGCGTATCTCGTAAACGCGATGAAGCGAAACTACGACAGCCTTTGGGCACTCCCGGGCGACACCCAATCCCGCGGCGAGCTCAAGATCGCTTCCAGATAAAGACACATTTAACCTAAACTTGGGAAAGGTATCCTGCGTGGCGGGGTACCTTTTTATGTGTTGAGGTGTTGATGTGTTGATGTGCGCAAGTTGCGGTACCTGCCGGGTTCATCTGTAACATTACGGAGGGTGCAAGAAAGATGGGTAAGCAATAAATCCGGCAGGTAGCCAACATCAACACATTAACACATCAACACATCAACACATTCTCCATATCTTTGCCCCATGCAGCCATCAACCCGAAAGAAAAAGCTGGGCGGATATCCGGCAGCTGGAGTCGTGGTCTCCATTACGCTGGCGTTGGTCGTCATTGGCTTGTTTGGGATGATCCTCATATACTCCAACCGCTTCGAGACGATCGTACGGGAGAACGTCGTGTTCAAGGTGTACACCCGAAACGGATTGTCTGAGACACAGCTGAAGCAGGTACAGCAGGCGCTGGCTTCCCGTGAATTTGTGGCCGATGATGAAAATGCGGTTGTTTTTGTGTCGCGTGAGACAGCCGCAAAAAACCTCTCTGACCTGGCCAAGTACCAGGAAGTGCTGGGCGATAATCCGTTTCGCGACATGTTCGAAGTGAAGATCGCTCCCGCGTATCACGACACTACACGACTGGATTCCGTCAAACAGGAACTCGAGAGCATGAGCGGCGTGTTCGAAGCTGTCTATGAAAAGGATTTCCTGGATACTATCAACAGGAATTTCAGAACCGCCTCCCTGATACTCATCGGCGTTGACGCCATCCTCCTTGTCACCGTGATTCTCCTCATCAACAACACCATGCGGCTTGCCCTCTTTTCTCAACGCTTCCTCATCCGCAGCATGCAACTTGTTGGTGCGAAGAGCAGCTTCATTCAACGACCCTTCCTGATTCGGGCAGCGTTGTATGGACTGCTGGCGGGAATAGTGGCAGCGGCATTGATTTACTTCGGCGCTCAATACGCTAACGGAAAATTTCCACAACTCGAGACACTCCACAACGAAAAAATGTTTCTCATCCTCCTCGCAGCACTCCTTGCGACGGGCACCTTGATCGCCGTAGTAAGCACCTACGTTTCGATAAGGCGTTATTTAAAAATGTCGCTGGATGAACTATATTAGCGGCTTCTTTAGAAGGCAGTAGACAATGGGCAGTAAGCAGTAGCATACAGAACGCGGTGCGTGGGGTGTCTGGTAGAGAGGGAATATTGAACGAAACTTCAAGAAAATGGATAAAAGCGGGCTACCATTTGGAAAAAAGAACTATCGATGGATGATCATTGGGATTGTTACCCTGGTGGCCGGCTTCGTAATCATGTCCCTTGATAAGGAACCCCACGGATTTGGCTTTCTAGGTCTCACGCTCGGCCCCATCATTGTCATGGCCGGATTCATCATTGAGATTTACGCGATACTCATCCCGCGTGAAAAGGAGAAATAGTACTTCTTCCCCATATCCCCATGTCTATTGTTGAGGCGATTATCCTGGCCATCATCGAGGGAATAACGGAATTTCTTCCGGTTTCCTCCACCGGTCACATTATTATCGGCTCCACCCTCATGGGAATTGCCGATGAATCATTCACCAAACTGTTTACCGTTGCCATCCAGTTTGGCGCGATCCTTTCGGTCATTGTACTGTACTGGAAACGGTTCTTCCAGACGTTCGACTTCTACAAGAAGCTCTTCGTTGCATTCCTTCCCGCAGCAGTGATTGGATTGCTCCTTGGCGATTACATCAACGTATTGTTGGAACGTGTCGACGTGGTGGGATGCATGCTTATTATCGGCGGGATTTTCTTCCTGTTTACCGACAAGCTCTTTGAAGAAAATGAACGCACGCCTTCCGAAGGCATCACCTACCCTGTAGCCTTGAAAATCGGATTCTTTCAGGCGCTGGCGCTGGTCCCGGGAGTATCACGATCAGCAGCTACAATTATCGGTGGCCTTACACAACGCCTCAACCGTAAGACAGCAGCTGAATTTTCTTTCTTCCTTGCGGTGCCGACCATGTTTGCGGCCTCTGCATACAAGCTGTTTGGCTATTACCGCGACGGAGGTTCATTTGGTGAACGTGAATTGCTCGTCCTCGCTGTAGGCAACATTGTGGCGTTCATCGTCGCCATGCTTGCCATCAAATCGTTCATCAATTACCTCACGCGTCACGGCTTCAAAGTATTCGGATACTACCGTATTGTAGTGGGTCTGGCAATCCTGATCCTCTACTACCTCGGTGTTGATCTTACCATTGTATGACGGATCGTCCTGCCGACGACGGACGCGTACTCCTGGTTGACAAGCCCCTGGGCTGGACGTCTTTCGACGTCGTCAACAAGATCCGCAAGAAACTCCAAATCAGGAAAGTCGGACACGCAGGCACACTCGACCCGCTTGCCACCGGTCTCCTTATTATCTGCACCGGCAAGAAGACGCGTGAGATCGAACAGTACATGGGACTTGACAAAACGTACACGGGAACAATCGTCCTGGGCGCAGAAAGTCCTTCCGGCGACCTCGAGACCGAGCCCGTACCCGTTGCGGACCCATCAAACCTGACGGCCGAACAGATACACGAAGCGGCACGTGCGTTTACTGGTCCAATATCACAAGTACCTCCCGCCCACTCTGCAGTGAAGGTCGGCGGCAAACCCGCTTACATCCTGGCGAGGAAAGGAAAATCCGTTGAGCTGAAACCGCGGACTGTGGTCATTCATGAATTTGAAATCACCGCCATCAACCTTCCTGAAGTAAGCTTTCATGTCAGGTGCTCAAAGGGAACCTACATACGCAGCCTTGTGCGCGACTTTGGAGCCCATCTTAAAGTGGGCGCATACCTGTCGTCGCTGCGACGCACCCGTATAGGCGATTTCCGTATTGAGGATGCGGCGACAATCGACGCGATTGAGTAATCGCATCGCATACTGTAAAATCCTTTAACTTCGCCTCTTATCAAAGGCACAGTGAATGAAGATATATCATGGACTGGACGATTTCGTGCGGCTCGACTTCGCGGTAGTGACGAGCGGAACCTTTGACGGCGTCCACCTCGGGCACCAAAAAATCCTCGCGCGATTAATTGAGATCGCAAAGCGAAACCAGGGAGAGTCTGTAGTGTTAACCTTCTGGCCTCATCCCAGGCTGGTTCTTCATCCGGAAGAAGATACACTTAAGCTGCTTAACACTTTCGAGGAGAAAGCAGAACTGATGAAGGAGGCGGGTATCAACCACCTCGTACGCATTCCATTCACGAAGGAATTTTCGAACTATACATCGGAGGAATTCATCCGAAAAGTTCTCGTCGAGACCCTAGGGACACGCAAGCTGGTGATTGGATACGACCACCGGTTTGGACGAAATCGCGAGGGCAGTTTTGAACAACTCATTGCCAATGCTCCCAGGTATGGTTTTGAAGTTGAAGAAATTCCCAGACAAGACGTGGACCACGTCGGCGTGAGTTCAACTCGAATCAGGAATGCGCTGGCAGCGGGTGACATCCAAACAGCGACGCACTTTCTTGGGCGCCCTTATAGCCTTACCGGCAGGGTGATACACGGTGACAAGCTGGGAAGGATTCTGGGCTTCCCAACAGCCAACATAGAAATCGATTCCAAATTCAAACTGATACCTGCCGATGGTATCTATGCCGTGACTGTAGATCACGAACATCATCGATACAAAGGCATGATGTACATCGGCAACAGGCCCGTCGTTGCCGGTACTCGGCAAGGACTTGAAGTAAATCTATTCGACTTCAATCGCGATATTTACGGAGACGACATTACCGTTCACTTTCACGACAGGATACGCGAGGACAGCATGTTCCATGACCTCGAAGATTTGAAACGCCAACTGGTACACGACAAAGAAGAAGCGTTGAAAAGGCTTGAGCACATCAAACTGAACAAGTGATGGAAAAGCCACTGTGGACACCCTCTCTCGCATTTGCTGAAAACTCAAACCTGAATCGGTACAAGAAATGGCTTGCCGAAACGAAGGGTGTCAATACGCGGACATACGCCGAACTGTGGCAATGGTCCGTAACGGAAACTGATGCATTCTGGAAAAGCATCATCGAATACTTCAACGTCGCATACGAAGGTTCGGCTGATCCCGCACGTTCGGGAAACGCAATGCCAGGAGTGCGGTGGTTCGAAAACATGCGGCTGAATTACGCCGAACACATCCTGCGCAACGCTACGGCATCTCAACCTGCCATCCTCTTCCGTGACGAAACAGGGAACGATCGCGAAATCAGCTGGGATACGCTTACGCGCGAAGTTGCTGCGCTGCAGGCTTTTCTGCGGTCTGTGGGAGTACAACGGGGCGACAGGGTAGCGGCCTTTCTTCCCTGTTCTCCCGAAGCTACGGTTGCATTCCTGGCTACGAGCGCCCTGGGTGCGGTGTGGTCGTCATGTTCTCCCGACTTTGGCGCAGGCGCTGTAACCGATCGCTTCGCACAGATTGAACCCGTCGTGTTGATTGCAGTTGATGGGTACCGGTACGGCGGAAAGTTTCATGACAAATCAACGACGCTGAACGACGTCATCGGCGCAATGCCAAGCTTGCGCAAGATCGTTGTTATTGAACACCCTGAAGCATCCGGAGTAAAACCTTCGGATCAAATCGTCAGCTGGGGCGACGTTGTTCGTCCTGCGAATCACACTATAACTTTCGATCGTGTTCCGTTTAACCACCCGCTTTGGGTGTTGTATTCGTCGGGCACGACGGGACTGCCAAAACCTATCACACACAGTCATGGTGGTATTCTCCTTGAACAACTCAAGTACGGCCCGTTTCACAACGACTTCAAACGTGGAGAACGGTGCTTCTGGTACACCACTACAGGCTGGATGATGTGGAACTACATTCAGGGAAGTCTTCTAACGGGCGGCATCCTAACATTATACGATGGAAGTCCCGCTTTTCCTGACATGAACGTCCTGTGGAAGTTTGCGCAAGACTTCCGTCTTGATCATTTCGGAACGAGCGCCGGCTTCATCCTGGCTTGCAAAAAGGCGGGCGTGCGACCTGGTCACGACTTTAATCTCTCCGCGCTGCGGTCGCTAAGTTCCACAGGAAGCACACTTCCTCCGGAAGGTTTTGAATGGGTTTATCGGGAAGTAAAGGAGGATTTGTGGTTAGCCTCCATGAGCGGTGGCACGGATGTCTGCAGCGCCTTTGTTGGGGGCAATCCCATGCTTCCGGTGTATTCCGGCGAAATTCAGTGTCGCGCGTTGGGATGCGCATTGGAAGCCTTTGATGAAAACGGGACGTCCGTAAGAGGACAAGTGGGCGAGATGGTGATCACGAAGCCCATGCCATCGATGCCTATTTACTTTTGGAATGATCCTGATTTTATCCGGTACCGCGAGAGTTACTTTGAAATGTACGAAGGTGTATGGCGGCATGGCGATTGGATCAAGGTCACATCGCGTGACGGAATCATTATCTACGGCCGGTCGGATGCCACACTCAACCGCGGTGGTGTGCGAATCGGAACAAGCGAAGTTTATCGTGCAGTTGATACCGTCGAAGAAGTCAAGGACAGTCTTGTTGTGTGTGTCGAAAAGCCGGGAGGTGAATTTTGGATGCCGTTGTTTGTTGTGATGAAAGAAGGAAAGAAACTTGACGACAAAGTGAAGGAATCCATCCGCCACGCATTGCGCACGCAATACAGTCCCAGGCACGTCCCGGATGAAATCATTCAGGTTGATGACATCCCCTATACGATCAGCGGCAAGAAAACAGAGACCCCGGTAAAAAAGATTCTTTCCGGGGTGGATCCCCGAAAAGCTGTACACGCCGGTGCGCTTCGCAATCCGACCTCCCTGGACGCGTTCATCTCCCTCGCCCTTCAGCGAAAGGAAAACTGATTCCGGTTTCCCGGATTGTGCTAAGTTTGCGGCATGAGAAGAACAGACATCAAGTTTACGGTCTCCCTCGACGCGAAGAATATCCCGGAAAAGATTGAGTGGGATGCTACCGACAAACCGGACGATACACCCTCCGAAACGAAGGCTATAAGCCTTGCCGTGTGGGATCCGAAACAGAAAAATACGCTTCGTATCGACCTGTGGACCAAAGACATGCCGGTCCATGAAATGAAACGATTTTATGTCGACTGCATTGGCGGCCTGGCACAGAGCATCCTTCAGTCGACGGGCGACGAAGTCATGTCGGGCGAAATGAATGCCCTGTGCGACCGGCTCGTAGAGCACCTCAAGCAAAAGCCGGATTGATTGATCACGGCAGCGCTAGCCTCTTTTCTGCCTCGCTCCCCCACTCACCCTCACACTCCCGCTCCCTGCTTCTCTACTTTTCGCAAACGTTTTAACTACGCGAATTGAGAATTTTTGTCGAAATTGGGCTTGTGAGCACCGTCCAACGGGCGGGATACCAACCTAGATAAAACCCTTATGACGAGGAGCACTTATTTCAAATTGCTGGCGGGCCTGTTGGTCGTCAGCATGACAACATCCGTTTATGCACAAACCACGATTTCGGGCACAGTAAAGGACGCAGCCGGTCAGCCCTTGCCGCAGGCTAACATTTCCGTTCAGGGGAAAATGGCAGGCACGGTAACCAATATTCAGGGCGAGTTCACGCTCAGCGTCTCAGACCCACCACCCATTACGATCGTTGTGTCGTACATCGGGTATCAATCGCAGGTTATTGAAATTACCAATCAAAACACGTCAGGACTTGAAGTTATTCTCAGCGAGCAGACCGTGCTGGGACGTGAAGTCGTGGTGTCGGCATCGCGTTTTGAAGAGAGCTATCTGACGTCGCCGGTGACGGTGGAGAAAGTTGATCTTCTGGCGATTCAGCAGGCACCCGTCGCGGAATTCTACGATGCACTTGCCAACGTTAAAGGCGTTCAGTTCACATCAAGCAGCCTAAACTTTCCGCAAGTCAATACACGGGGCTTCGCCACAATTGCCAACGTACGCTTTGTGCAGTTGGTCGACTGGATGGACACCTCCGCTCCGTTGCTAAACTTCCCTACCGGGAACATTGTCGGACTGAGTGAACTCGATGCCGAAAGTATGGAGCTATTGCCGGGAACCGCCTCAGCACTGTATGGACCCAATGCGTTCAACGGCGTGTTGATCATGACGAGCAAGAGTCCGTTCGATTATCCCGGATTGAGCGTCCAACTCAAAGGCGGTATCACCACCTCAGATGCACAGGGAGAATCATTTCCCATGTACAACTTCAGCCTCCGCTATGCAAAGTCGTTTAACAACAAGTTCGCTTTCAAGGTGAATTTCTCCATACTGGACGCCGAAGACTGGTATGGGAACGATTACACACATGACATCAACCGCCCCGAATACGAAGCCGATCTTACCAAGCAGCCCAACTTCGACGGTGTGAACCTGTATGGAGATGAAATACAAATTCTCACTCAGGTCCTTCCCTTCGGAACCTTCGACCTTCGTCGCACGGGTTGGAAAGAGGAAGACATCCTCGACAATCGTGACGCGCGCAGCATCAAAGGCGATGTCGCGATTCACTACCGGTTAACCGATGAACTGGAGTTGCTGTACAACTATCGCTTCGGCGGAGGTAGTTCTGTATACCAGGGCTCGCAAAAATATGCGCTCCGCGATTTCACGCAGCAGTTTCATAAGCTTGAATTGCGTTCTGACGACTTCTTCGTGCGCACCTATCTGACGGCGACAGACGCTGGCGATTCCTACAACGTCGGTGCTCTGGGTGCTATAATGAATGAGTACATCATGCCAACGGCGCGGCCGGATGGCACCGGTTGGGCACGCACTTACATCGAAAGTTACATTTTAGGAATGCAGGGCTATTTGCCCGGCGTACCGCCTGGCAATCCGGCGGCAGCTCATGCAGCGGCACGAAGCATTGCGGACATAGGCAGGCCGACAGTTGGTACCACAGAATTCCACAACCTTGTTGAGCAAGTCAGGAACAACTACTTCCAGCGTACTCCACCGGGTGCAAAGTTTATTGACAATTCGCGACTCTTCCACGCAGAGTTTAACTACAACTTTGCTGACAAAATCGACTGGATTGACATTCTAGTAGGCGGAAACTTCAGACAATACAGTCTGTTCTCAGAAGGAACCATCTTCAATGAAGATCCCGAGACGGGTACGAACTTTCAGCGAATCAACATTAACGAATTTGGAGCCTTCGCGCAGTTCACGAAAACCATTGGCGAGTCACTTAAACTGACAGGATCGTTACGCTACGACAAGAATGAAAACTTCGACGCTCAAGTAACACCGAGGATTTCTGCAGTGTATACATTCAATGATTCGCATAACATCCGGGCATCATTCCAGACTGGCTTCCGGAATCCTGATACCCAGGCACAGTTTATATACTTCCCTGCTGGAACCAACACGCTCCTTGGAAGCACGCGCGCAAACGCTGAACGCTACGGCCTCCACGAAGGTGGTGCCTACACAATGGATTCTTACCTGGCATACATTGGTTCGGGGGGATTTATCGACGAAGATGGGAACACTATAGGTGGAGATCCGAGCCTCCTTCAAATAGCGAACATCGACTATGTGGGCCCCGAGAAACTGAGGTCATTTGAAATCGGATACAAAGGCGTTATCAACAATGATTTGTTGATCGATATGAACGCTTATTGGACAGCGTACACAGATTTCATTGGTGGCGACGACTATGTTCTCCGCCAACCCACTACTCACCAGGGAAAAAAGGTTCCGGCAGCAACCATATACTCTCCTTATGTGAACTTCCCTGAAGATGTAACGTCGTTCGGTGTCGGCATAGGCTTCACGTATAACCTGCCGCGGAACTTCAGTATAAACGGGACTTACAACTACGCTACCTTCGACGACAACCGCGAAGAGAACAGCGAGTTCCGCGCCGGCTTCAACACACCGGAGAACAAGTTCACCATAGGACTTGCAAACCGCAAGGTTGCGAAGAACCTCGGTTTCGCGATCAACTACCGCTGGCAGGAGGAGTTTCTCTGGCAGTCGGACTTCGGCGAGTGGACGGTGCCTGAATTCGGCGTGCTCGATGCACAGGTTAGCTACAAGATCACCTCACTTAAGACGATGGTGAAACTTGGCGGTACTAACCTGTTTGGCGGTGATTATCGTACGAACCTCGGCGGACCCTTTGTAGGACAGACATACTACCTCTCGCTGACCTTTGATGAATTCCTTCGTTAATTCCGAAAGCCATGAAAACTCTAACACGATATATCCTCCTCTTCCTCACAATACTCGCCTTCTCGTGCGAGCAGGAGTATGAGATTTATACTAATGATCCCTGCGACGGAAGTGATCCCAATATCATCTGCCCGCCCGTGCCAATCGATGATTGTCCCGACGGTGCGACTGCGGGTTCACTTGACCTCAGCAAGTTCGTCGCCATTGGCAATTCGATCGGCGCCGGCTACCAGGCGGGAGCATTGTTTACCGAAGGACAAAACAATTCGTTGCCGAAGATACTGGCTACGCAGTTCGCATGTGCAGGCGGAAGTCCAACCTTCAACCAGCCTGACATCGAATCGGTCAACGGTTTCAACTCAACGTTTTCTAACGTATCGGAAGGCATAATTCTCGGTAGGTTGGTGCTCTTCGCACCGCCGGGAGGTGGTGAAACGCTGCCGGTACCGGCAGGCAGTCCGGGACTACCCGCACCATTCAATTCAGCCGATTTCCCGGGACCCTACACGGGCGAAAAGGCAACGCTTAACAACTTTAGCGTACCCGGCATCATTTTGGGTCAGGCTTTGACAGGAGCTACTGGTGGGCCTCCCACCGCGAACCCTGCTTACAATCCGTACTACGCTCGCTTTGCAAGCGACCCCGGTACTTCCACGATCCTCGGTGACGCAATCGCCGCGCAAGGTACCTTCTACCTTTTCTCCCTGGGACTGAATGATGTTCTTGGTTATGCACTCACCGGCGCGTCGAACGAAGATATACTCACAAGTGCAGAAGACTTTGCCACGCAGTACGCTGCTGCTTTCGGAGCACTTTCGGCTTCGTTACCTACGGCAAAGGGCGTCGTCGTTAACATACCGGATCCTTTGATGTTGCCCTATTTCAGAGTAGTTACGTGGGATGCCATTAAAGTGGATGAGCCTACCGCCACACTGTTAAACGGCGCTTTTGCCGGCTTTAATGCGGCCCTCGACGGACTCGTAGGGATGGGTCAGCTCTCGCCACAGGATGCCGCCGTGCGAAAAGTTTCATACACCCACACGAAGGATAACCCTGTCCTGATCTTCGACGAAGACCTCGAAGACCTGGGGCCGAAGTTCGACGCAATGCTGAGTCTTGGAGCCATCAACGCAGAACAGCGTGCTGCACTAGCGCCCTATGAACAGGCGCGACCGATCACTGAGGGGGAATATGTGGCATTTCCCGCTGCATTGGTTCTGGGCACGCTTGCAGACCCTGGTAACCCGAATTCAGTAATTGGTGCGGTTGTTCCGGTAAGTGATGAATATATCATAACAGCAGCGGAGGCTGTTGTTATTCGGGATCGCGTAGCAGCATTCAACCAGACGATCAACACCGTTGTTTCCGCTAGCGATGATCGGTTTGCTCTTGCCGATCTTCATGCAAAACTCACTGCATTTATGGGTATCGGGGTTGAATTCTCGCATGGAATTGTGCTTACCCCTACCCTGGCTCCACCAACGGGAATATTCTCAGAAGATGGCGTCCATCCCAACAGCAGAGGTGCCGCCCACCTTGCCAACTTCATCATCGACGTCATCAACCAGAAGTTTGGCGCCACCATTCCGCACGCAAACGTTGGCAAGTATAACGCCACGATGCTACCGATCAGTGTCCAGTGAGTTCAGAGGCAGACGCAGATGCAGAGGCAGATTGTGACTTCTGCATCTGCCTCTATTCTTCAACTGGATACCCCGCCGCTTTCCACGCCTTGATGCCTCCCTGCACGGAGTATACGCTGTCAAATCCCAGATCGATCATAATGCGCGCGGCACGTGCGCTCCGTACACCGGTGCCGCAGTAGAGGTAGTACGTTGCAGACTTATCCAGGCCTTTAACCTGCTTTTTGAAATCACGCGCATCGACGTTGATATTCTTTGCGCCCTTGATATGCCCTTCTTCAGCTTCTTCAGGCGTGCGTACATCAATGACAACTGCACCGGAAGTACTCTCCGTTTTCTTTTTCAATTCGTCAACGGATACTTCTGGTTGGGCCATCACCGCTAGTGAAGGCAGGAGAAGCATGAAGGAGATGAGTATGGGTCGCATGGAAGGGGCAGATTAGTGATTAGCGATTTTTGATTTTTGATTTGGGTTCAGTTGATGGACGGGGTCGTTAAACGTATCCAGCAAGCTTGTACGCAACGAAGCCGGTCCACTCACGGAGCAGCTTTTGCCAGATTTCCATCGCGCCTAGCCTGGGTATGATCAAAACGTCCGGGGTAAAGGTGCGCGGAGCAGCATAGCTATCGGTAGCAAAGGTATCCATTTCCAGGCCAACTTTCCGGAAGCAGGCGTATGATCTCGGCATGTGAAAAGCAGATGTGATCAGCAGGCATCCTGAGGGGCTTTGGCTGAGGTCTTCCAGTATGCGCTGAACTTCCAGCGCGGATTCCCGGGTGTTGCGTGAATTCGCCTCGGAGATAATGTCCTCCTCCGGTACGCCCATCAACACCATGGCCGCCTTAATGTCATCCGCTTCCCGCTCACCGATGTCGAGCAGCCGCCCGCTTCCGCCTGTCACCAGGATTTTGCGAATCTTTCCGAGCTTGTAAAGCTGAACGGCATGCGTCACGCGTTCCGCTCCCCGCTGGAAATACACGCGGTCTTTAGGTTCCTTGCCGGAGATCGTAACCCCTGTTAGCACAATACCGAAGTCGTAAGTTTTCGTGATCGCCTCATAGGGCGTTGGGGGCGGTTCCCAGGCACGCATCACTTCGTTTGCGATAAAGCCGTTGGAGAAAAAGAACAACAGGCAAAGTCCGGCGAGAAATGTCCGACGCTTCCATTTCGGTCCCCGCACCAGTGCTGACGCCAGGAATAAGGCCGCGATAATGACCAGCGGTTGGACCAAATAGTTGAGCGTCTTGGACAGTATGAAGAACATGAATCAGAAAATCACAAAGAGGATTAGCAAGGTAATGGCAATCACGATGAGCGCAATGACATCCTTATGCAGTTTCAGTTTCATGGACCTGCCCCGAATAAAAAGGGCCGGATAATTCTGCCGGCCCTTTTTCAGAATGCTTGTTGCGATTATCCGGTGATCCTGTTGCGGATTCGTTCCACGATCGCAGTGATCTCTACGAGGTTAGCGTCAGACAGCACGAGGTCAGCCCGGTTGTTCCGGATTTGTTCTTCAATGTTGAGCTTGGCGTAAACCTCTTCGAGTTGCTGAAGATCGGATGCTATGGCAGCGATCTCATTGGTTTGGTTTACCGAGGCAAGCATCTTCCGCACCTCGGATACGGAATTCTTTTGTTCGAGGATGTTTTGGATAATCGGAGTTAGGATCAGGTTGCGGGAGTCGTTCGGCAGAATGTCCTTGGGATACGACTTCACAAGACCCGTGGAGATATAAAGTCCTTCGATGAAGCTACCCGCAATAACCTGCGCGGCGAGTTCCGTTCTGTTGTCGTTGGTGAGGAATGCCTCCGTTTTGTCTACCGTAGCGTTCAGCAGGGAAGCCAATGAATCCTTGTTGGATATGTTTGCTTCGAAGCGGCTGACGAGTGACTCGTCGAACGTTCCGATGATGTTCAAGTTATCTGCCAGTTGCTTGCAAGTGTGCATATAGTCGACCGCCTCCTGGGTCTTCTCATATGAACTCAGGTAACCGATGTCGGTCGCATAAACACCCAGGTTAAGCGCCACTTTGTCGCTGCGTCCCAGGTAGCTGTCTGCCTTTGAAGTAGGGTTTAAAAGACTTGCGTTGTAGTCTGCACCGGTTGACTGGAGAATGTATGGTATTTCCGATGGTTCAGGAACGTTCTTGGAAAGCTCTTCGATCTTACTCTTGATGCTCTCCTGGGCTTGTGCAAATTCATCTGATGCCTTTTCCTTGTCGCTGCCGGACTTACCGCAGGCCATCAGGAGTACCCCAGCCGAAGCTGTTAACAGAATACAGAAATATCGGGTTAATTTCATCGTGAGAATGGAGTTTAAAAGGTTCAGGTAAGGCGAATGACTTGGCGATTAAGCCTTTTTTTTAGCCTCCAATTTTACTACATTTTTTAATCGAATAAAAAGAGCGTTTGTAAAATTTGGGCCATTTTTTAGGGATTCCGGGCAACTTTGAGTAAGTTTCGTCAGAGCAAGAACCTGTGTAACCAAGTGGATCATTATGGTGTCGAAAGCTGTTCTTATCGACGATAGCGATATCGACCTGTTCATTCA
>Ga0207873_1001908_pt1 | contig 18486 bp, 13 predicted proteins | sample BGWIniCompost_FD_187373 | JGI IMG/M metagenome (GOLD analysis project Ga0207873, IMG submission 187373) | Cellulose adapted compost microbial communities from Newby Island Compost Facility, Milpitas, CA, USA - BGW Initial Compost (SPAdes)... ...
GCGGCTGCCCTCGGTGAGCCCGCCGATCTTCTTCAGGGCTCCAGCGATCCCGTCCGGCATGCGCGTGAACTGGACCGCCGAGGCGTCCGCGAGGAACTCCCGCTGTCGCGACACGGCCGCCTGGATCAGACGCGCGAAGAAGGCCCCGATGCTCCCAATCACGAGCAGCCCCACGCCGAACAGCACGACCGCCGTGCCCGCGTCCTTGCGGTTGCTCGAGGAGTAGGCTCCCGAGCGCAGGATGATCCGCCCGAGGATGGTCAGCATGACGATGCCGAAGAGCAGCCCCATCAGGCGGATGTTGAGGCGCATGTCGCCGTTCAACACGTGGCTGAACTCGTGGGCGATCACCCCTTGGAGCTCGTCACGGGACAGGCGGCGCATGCAGCCACGGGTCACGCCGATGACGGCGTCGCTGGGGGAATACCCGGCGGCGAAGGCGTTGATGCCCTCCTCGTGCTCGAGCAGGTAGACGTCCGGGACGGGGGTGCCCGACGCGATCGCCATCTCTTCGACGACGTTCAGCAGGCGCCGCTCCTCCGGATCCGTGGTGTCGGTGCTGATCCGCCGCCCGCCGAGCTCCTGGGCCACCCGCGCCCCCCCCGAGGCGAGCTGGAGCACCTTGAAGCCGCTCCCGAGGAGGATCACCGCCAGGGAGCCCACCGCCGCGATCAGCAGCAGGGTGGGCTGCCAGGGATTGAAGACCACGACCCCCTCGGGCGAGGGCTCACCGGCGAACGTCGTGATGGCGAGGAGCAGCCCGTAGACGGCGACGACGATGCCCAGGATCGCCAGGACGAAATAGAACACCAGGAGCTTGGTTCGCTTGCGAGCGACCTCCTGAGCTTCGAAGAAATCCATCGAGGACGGCCTTGTCAGCGACGCCGAGGGCTCCCCAGGCGCGCGAGCTCCTGACGATCAGCTGAAGCTGACCTTGACGTTCTGGCGCTCCTGCTCCGACTGAACCTCGAACAGCGCCGCCTCCGCGAAGTTGAACATCCCCGCGATGATGCTGGACGGGAAGACCTCCCGCTTGTTGTTGTAGTGCATCACGGCGTCGTTGTAGGCCTGTCGGGCGAACGCGATCTTGTTCTCGGTCGACGTCAGTTCCTCGGTGAGCTGCATCATGTTCTGGTTGGCCTTGAGGTCGGGATAGCCCTCCTGCAGGGCGAAGAGTCGACCCAAGGTGCCCGTGAGGCCCGCCTCAGCGCTCATGAGGCTCTGCATTGCGCCGACGTCCCCGGGGTTCGAGGCCGCCCGCTGCCGGGCGTCCGCGGCCTGGCTGCGCGCAGCGATGACCGCTTCGAGGGTCTCGCGCTCGTGCTTCATGTAGCCCTTCGCCGTCTCCACGAGGTTCGGGATGAGGTCGTAGCGACGCTTGAGCTGCACGTCGATCTGCGAGAACGCGTTCTTGTAGCGGTTCCGGAGCCGCACGAGGGAGTTGTACAGACCCACCACCCATCCGACGACGAGCAGCGCCAGGACGAGGAGGACGACGAGGGCGATGAGGAGTGTTGTCATGGATTTCTTTGCACCACCTTCCCCCTTGCAAACCAGGAGTTCTGGGGGGCGTCAAGGTTCATCGCCCCCGAAAATGGGCTTCGAGCAAGGGGCGCGTCGCTGATACGGCAGCCGAGCCGGTCGACCTTCCTCGGGGGCGGCTGCGCGCGACGGAGCTCCGGTCGGTGGGACGCCCCGGGAGCGCCTCCCTGGCGACGTCGCCGGTTGCATCGATCGTGGCCGGAGTGGCCTCGCTGGTGACCGCCGGCGTCGACCGACGCGAGCTTGGGTCAGCGCGGTCGGGGCGTCGCTTCAGGAGTGACGCCGAGCGCCGAGCACGAAGAGCTCGGCGTCGTCGTCGTAGGGCTCGCCCGCGAACCCACCGTTGCAGCGGACGACCTCGAAGCCCGCCTCGTCGAGGAGGAGCACGATTTCCGGGATGAGCAGATAGTCGTGCACCACCTCCTGACGCGCCGCCTCCCGCCCGTGTTCGTCGAGGAAGCGGTAGCTCACCACCAGGCGCTGCTCGTCCCGTGACCAGCGGCTGTCTTCGAACACGCGCAGGAGGCGTCCGGCCACCTCGAGCTCGGCTACCGGCTCGTCTTGCGCGTCTGGATTCGGATCGGGCGGGGCGTGCGCGTCGTCCCCGCCCGCGAGCTCGTCGTCCCCGCCCGCGAGCTCGTCGTCCCCGCCCGCGAGCTCGTCGTCCCCGCCCGCGAGCTCGTCGTCGAGCGGCGCTTCGTCGTGAAAGGCATCGGCGACGTAGACATCCAGCCAGAGCTCTCCTCCGGGGTTCAGATGCTCCGCCGCCCGCTCGAAGCACGCGAGCGCGCCCCGCATGCCGCCGAGGCAATAGAGCCCATTGTACGGCAGCAGGATGCGATCGAACGTGCGTCGCAGATCCATGTGCCGCATGTCTCCGGAGCACCAGGTGAGGCGCCGCTGCAGCTCCGCGGGCTCACGCTGGGTCCTGCTCCGGGCGAGGGCCGCCAAGCTCTCGCTCAGCTCCAGCCCCGTCACCTCGAGGCCGCACGCGGCGAGGGCCATCGCGATGCGCCCCGCGCCGCTCCCCAGCTCGAGGACGGACGTCGCGCCCGCGCAGACATCCACGTAATGGGCGACGTCCCCCGGGTTGCCGCGGTGGAGCTGCGAGTAAAGGAGGGCGGGATCGAGAGGCGCAGGGGGCATGGCCCCACTATACTCACGACCGCGCCGGCCCCGCGCGCAAAGGCGCGGCGGGAGAGAACCGCCGTGGGTATCGCCTTCCTTCGCACGTCACCGTCGATTCATCGAGGAGGACGTCGGTTGGCCCAGGGCGTCCGTCGTGCTCGGGTCTCGGCGTCGTCTCGCTGCGCCGTGATGCACGCAGCTGCAGGTTCGCCGGGACTGGAGCTCGACGGACGCCCTCGAGGATGGAGCGCCTCCACGGACGCGGTCGCTCAGAAGTAGAGCGACATGCCCGCGCGGACCATGCCACCGCCGCCATCCCGACGCAGGTCGGCCGTGGACTCGCCGTACTGCGGCAGCTCGTTGCGTTGCCGCGTGTACCCCAAGATGTCGGCGTGAAACCCGAGCGCCGGATCCACGCGGAGCTCGATGCCCGCACCGATCTGCGCGCCGACGTAACTGTAGCGTCCCGGGTTGGAGCGCATCAGTGGCCCGGGATCGACCCCCTTCACCTCGGCGGTCGTGGTGAACACGCCCACCAGCCCGTAGACCTGGATCGGATCGTTCGGGTTCAGGGTGATGATCGAGTTGAAGCTCAGGGTCGTCTCCGTGCGCTCGCGACCGTAGTAGTCATGACCGGCGAAGCCATCGATCCCCGGCTCGAGCGTGAGGAAGGAGACCGGGATGAAGCGGAAACCCACGCCGAAGCCGGTCATGCCTGCGTCGGGGTGAGTGTACTGGTCGTGTTCTTGGAGCCTGCTCGACAGCCGCAAGTTGAAGCCGAAGTGACGGAGCCGGTCGTCGTCGTTGTCGGAGCTGGTCGATAGTTCGTCCTCGCTGGTGCGGCGCGCGCTGGAAGCGCTCGACGCGTAGATGACGCGCGGGCTCCCGGTGGCGCTGGGTCGAGTCGTGTCTCGGCTGTCGATCACCACTGGAGCAGGCGGCTCGTCCGCGGAGTCCGAGGACCCCGAGTCGTCTGCGTCCGTCGCCTGGGGCGCCGTCGAAGCGTCGGCCTCGTCTGCGCAGAACCAGTCGTTGTCGTCGCAATCCTGGGCGGCGCTCGCGGGGAGAGCCACCAGCAGAGTTGGCAAGATGGTGAGAGTCAGAGTGCGTGTCTTCATGACGAGCACCTGGTCTGCAACCCGTGTGCCGACGCCCAGGTCTCAAAGGACTCACAGCCCTGATGACGGCCGAGCACGAACAAACAGGCCCGAATCGCGGGCTTGTCGGCCGAGGGCCGCGTGAGGCGGGCGCGACCGGCCAGCTGCCGGGGGGCGCCGCCTGCCCCGAAGCGAGAACCCATCGACAACTGGTGTCTCCCGCCGGGACTCGATCCGCGCTAGCGTCCCGCCGCCGCCCCGACTCGGCGGCGCGAAGGCCGGACCGCAAGAAAGAACGAAGCAATTCGGCCCGCCGGGTCATGTAGACGCAACCACGGGATTCCCCCGTCCAGCTTGCCGCGCCCGGCCCCACGAGGACCATCGATGAGCGAACGCCCCCACTCCAGCCCCCAGAGCTTCCCCACGGACTTCGTCTGGGGAGCCGCCGCTGCCTCGTACCAGATCGAAGGAGCCGTGACCGAGGACGGGAAGGGCCCGAGCGTCTGGGACATGTTCACCGAGAAACCCGACGCGATCTGGCAAGGGCACGACGGCGCCGTCGCCTGTGACCACTACCACCGGTACCCGGAAGACGTGGCCCTCATGGGGCAGCTGGGGCTGCACGCCTACCGGCTGAGCATTTGCTGGCCGCGCGTCCTCCCCGAGGGGGTTGGCCGGGTGAACCCCCGGGGCCTCGACTTCTACTCCCGCCTGGTCGACGCGCTCCTCGAGGCGAAAATTACGCCCTGGGTCACCCTTTTCCACTGGGACTACCCGCTAGCGCTGTACCATCGAGGTGGCTGGCTCAACCGGGACAGCGCGGATTGGTTCGCCGAGTACGCGCAGGTGATCGCCGAACACCTGTCGGACCGCGTGCGGCACTTCTTCACCCTCAACGAGCCCCAGGTCTACATCGGCTTTGGCCACCTCGAGGGGAGGCACGCTCCGGGAGACACCCTCCCCCTTTCCCAGGTGCTCCTGGCGGGGCACCACACGCTGTTGGCCCATGGCAAGGCCGTCCAGGCGCTCCGCGCCGCAGCGCAGCAACCGCTGCGCCTGGGCTTCGCGCCCGTGGGGATGCCCTGGCATCCGGTGACGGACTCCGCGGAGGACGTGGCTGCGGCCCGCGAGGCCACGTTCACCATCCGGGAGAAGAACTCCTGGAACAACGCCTGGTGGATGGATCCGGTCTTTCGCGGCGAGTACCCCGCCCAGGGGCTGGAGTTCTACGGGCGCGACGCGCCGGCGGTGCGCTCCGGGGACATGGAGACCATCGCCCAGCCGCTGGATTTCTTCGGGGTGAACATCTACCAGAGCACTCCTTGCCGGGCGTCGTCGCGCCCCCCGGGGTTCGAGCGCGTGGAGCTGCCCACGGGCTATCCCATCACGGCGTTCAATTGGCCGATTACGCCCCAGGCGCTCCAGTGGGGGCCGCGCTTCTTCCATGAGCGCTATGGCAAGCCCATCATCATCACGGAGAACGGGCTGTCGTGTCGTGACTCCGTGAGCCTGGACGGCAAGGTGCACGACCCGGCGCGCATCGACTTCACCTCACGCTACCTCCGTGAGCTCCATCGCGCGATCTCCGCGGGGGTCCCGGTGGAGGGCTACTTCCACTGGTCGATCCTCGACAACTTCGAGTGGGCCGCCGGGTACCGCGAGCGCTTCGGTCTGATCCACGTCGACTACGAGACGCAGGTCCGTACGCCCAAGGAGTCCGCGGCCTGGTACCGCGAGGTCATCGCGTCGAACGGGGCCGTCCTGTTCGACGGCGCGGGGGGCCGGGGCTGAGCCGGTCGTCGAGGTTCGAGGCGATTGGGCACCAGGATTCCGCACATCCACTCTGTAAAGATTCAGCTTCTCGATAGTTTCCAAAGAGGGCGTCAGGCTCTCTCTCGTTTTCGGCGGGAGGTCTTGCGCTCCACATCAGGCAAAGCCAGAAAAGCCCCATGACTCGGAGGTCTAGCGTGCGTTCTCGTTCCAAAAAGTGGTTGACCCTCACCGGTGCGGCGATCTTCGCCTTCACGGCGCTGGGCTGTAAGAAGAAGTCCGATGGCGCGGAGGCCGCGGTGCCCCAGTCGCAGGCCGCTCAGGCCAGCGGCAAGCAGCCGTTCCCCGACGACGCTCCCATCACCGATCCCGGGACGCCTCCGCCCGCCGCTGGCAATCCCCTGCGCGGCGCCAAGCTGTTCGTGGACCCGGAGTCGCTGGCGATGCTCCAGGCGAACAAGATTCGCCGCACGGATCCGGCGAAGGCGGCGATCCTCGATCGCATCGCGCAGCAGCCCCAGGCGCTGTGGATGGGTGAGTGGAACTCGAACATCTTCCGTGCCGTGGAGCACTTCGTGGCTCGCGCCAAGGCGGACGGCGCGGTGCCGGTGATGATCGCCTACAACATCCCCCACCGCGACTGCGGGCAGTACTCGCAGGGCGGTATGTCGTCGAAGGAAGCCTACCAGCGCTGGATCCGCAACATCGCCGCCGGCATCGGCAGCGACGCGGCGGTCGTGGTGCTCGAGCCCGACGCCCTCGGTCACTTCCAGGAGTGCCTCAGCGAGGAGCAGAAGGCGGAGCGTATGTTCCTCCTCAACGACGCGGTGCGCGTCCTGCGCCAGAACCCGGCGACGGCGGTCTACATCGACGCCGGTCACGCCCGCTGGGTGCCCGTCGAGGAGATGGCAGAGCGCCTCAAGGCGGCCGGCGTGGAGCACGCCCATGGCTTCGCCCTCAACACGTCGAACTACGTGTCGACGGAAGAGAACACGGAGTACGGCCACAAGCTGTCGGAGGCCGTCGGCGGGGCTCGCTTCGTGATCGACACGAGCCGCAACGGCGCTGGCCCCTACGAGGAGGCCAAGACCGAAGAGGAGAAGTGGTGCAACCCGCCCGGGCGCAAGATCGGCAAGCCGCCGACGACGGAGACCGGCGACCCGCTCATCGACGGGTACCTCTGGCTGAAGCGGCCCGGGGAGTCCGATGGCGAGTGCAACGGCGGCCCGAAGGCTGGTGTCTTCTGGCTCGAGATGGCGCTCAGCCAGGCGCAGTGAGTAGCGACGGAGGGCTCACAGACCGCTGAGCCCTCGTTGCTTCGAGTCGGAGCCGTCGGTGGGTCGTCCACCGGCGGCTCTCGTCATTTGCGGGGCGCGCTCCGGCGCGTGGGTGAGCGGCGGCGACCGGAGCGGCCTGCCTCGACTCCCGTGTGCTGGGTGCGAAAGGCGCCGCCGGAGCGCCCGCGGGCGCGCATGTACATCGGGGGCTGTTTCGCGGGGATGAGCTGTTGTGCCCCGCTGCCGATCAGATCGGCGCGTCCCATCCGCCGCAACGCCGCGCGGAGCATGGGCCAGTTGTCGGGATCGTGATAGCGGAGGAAGGCCTTGTGCAGTTTGCGCTGTTCGGCGCTCTTCGGCACGTACACCTCTTCGGAGGTCCGCCGGACGCCGCGGAGAGGGTTCCTCCCGGAGTGGTACATGGTCGTCGCCGAGGCCATCGGGGAGGGCAAGAAGGCCTGCACCTGATCCGCCTTGAACCCACGCTGCTTGAGCCACAGAGCGAGCTCGAGCATGTCTTCGTCCCGGGTGCCGGGGTGGGCGGCGATGAAGTAGGGGATCAGGAACTGCTTCTTGCCGGCCTGGGCCGAGAACCGCTCGAACAGCTCCCGGAACCGCTCGTAGGTGCCGACGCCGGGCTTCATCATCTTGGAGAGCGGGCCTTCGGCGACGTGCTCGGGCGCGATCTTGAGGTAACCGCCGACGTGGTGGCTGACCAGCTCCTGCACGTACTCCGGTGACTCGACGGCGAGGTCGTAGCGCACGCCCGAGGCGATCAAGACCTTCTTGATGCCCTTCAGGGCGCGCGCCTTGCGATAGAGGCGGACCAAAGGTGAGTGATCGGTGTTCAGGTTCTCGCAGACGCGAGGATAGACGCAGGACAGCCGCCGACACTTCTCCTCGATGGCTGGGCTCCTGCAAGCCAGGCGATACATGTTCGCCGTCGGCCCCCCGAGATCGCTGATCACGCCGGTGAAGCCGGGGACGCGATCACGGATCGTCTCGATCTCCTTCAGAATGGAGCCCTCCGACCGGCTCTGGATGACGCGGCCTTCGTGCTCGGTGATGGAGCAGAAGGAGCAGCCCCCGAAGCAGCCGCGCTGGATCGTGACCGAGAAGCGGATCATCTGGTACGCCGGGATCGGCGAGTCGCCGTAGCGGGGGTGGGGGCGGCGCGCGTAGGGGAGCTCGTAGAGGCGATCCATCTCCTCGGTGGTCAGAGGGAGAGGAGGCGGATTGAGCCACACGTCGTGATCGCCGTTCTTCTGCACCAGGCAGCGGGCGTTGCCGGGGTTCGTCTCGAGGTGCAGCGTGCGGGACGCGTGGGCGTAGAGGACGGGATCGGCGCGGACGGCATCCCACGACGGGAGCCGCACCACCGTCTTGTCGCGTGGTGGCGGCGGGCGACGGGGCCCGCGGGTGCGACGCAGGGAGTCGACGGGCACGAGCCCCGCGGGGGCGTCGGTGGCAGGGAGCGTCGTGGTCGTCGGGTGGGCCTGGTAGGGATCCGCGGGCGCCGCGAGGGGGCCGGGGAGATCGACGGTCTCGGAGGAGATCTCGGTGAAGCCCTCGGGCAGCCCGCGCCGGCGGAAAGCGGTCCCGCGCACGTCGTCGATGGCGGAGATGGGCTCCCCCGCGGCGAGGCGCTCCGCGATGGTCACCACGGCGCGTTCCCCGTTCCCGAAGACGAGGAGATCGGCGCCCGAGTCCACGAGGAGGGAGCGACGCACGTTCCCCGACCAGTAGTCGAAGTGGGCGATGCGGCGCAGGCTGGCCTCGATGCCGCCGATCACCTGGGGCGTGTCCCGGAAGAGCTCCCGGCAGCGCTGGGCATAGACGAGCACGGCGCGATCCGGGCGCGCACCCGCGCGGGCGTCGGGCGTGTAGGCGTCGTCACGCCTGGGTTTCTTGTCGCTGGTGTAGTGGTTCACCAGCGAGTCCATGTTGCCCGCGGTGATCCCGAAGAACAGCCGTGGGGCACCGAGCTCGCCGAACGCCTCGAGGCGCCGCCAATCGGGTTGGGGCAGGATCCCGACGCGAAAGCCTCGGGCTTCGAGGAGCCGCCCGATGAGCGCCATGCCGAAGCTCGGGTGATCGACGTAGGCGTCGCCGGTCACGAGGACGACGTCGCAGCGGTCCCAGCCCAGGGCCCGCATCTCCGCGCGGGTCGTGGGCAAGAACGGCGCAGGCCGGCGCCGGGGGAGCTCGTTACTGCCGAAGAGGTGGGGCGCCGCGATCATGGGCGGCGAACATAACCCATGGCCCGAGGGAGGGCAGCTCCGGGGCGTTCACCCCTCGCTGACCGCCAGCTCTCGGGGACGGGGCGCCTCGACTCGCACGACGGCCATGCCCGCGCTCCGGGCGGCTCGGATGCCCATCTCCCCGTCCTCGAAGACGACGCAGCGCTCCGGGGCGACCCCCATGAGCCGGGCCGCGAGGAGGAACATGTCCGGCGCCGGCTTGCCCCGGGGCACGTCCTCCGGCGTGACGATGATCGGGAAGAGGTCGCTGATCCCGAGCTGACAAAGCGTGCGGTCCACCGTCGCCCGTTGGCTGCCCGACGCGACGCTCACGGGGGCGCTCCTGGCGGCGGATCGCGCGTAGCTGATGACGTCGGCGATGGGCTCCATGGTGGGCTCGAGCTCGGCGTAGAAGTGCCGTTGGGAGCGCGCGACCGCGGTGGGATCCAGAGGGACCCGGAACTGCGCGGCGAGCTCGACGACCGTCTGCTCGAGGGTCATGCCCGCTCGGCTCACGAAGAGCTCCCAGTGAAAATCGAACTCCGCCCCGTGCTCCGCCAAGGCACGCTGCCACGCGAGATGGTGGAGCGGCATGGTGTCGGCAAGGGTGCCGTCGCAGTCGAAGATGTAGCCGGCGAAGACTTCGGTGGGAGGAGTGAAGCTCGAGGGCGCGGTCCGCATGGGGGCGGGAGTCTAGATCAGTCCTGCGCCGCGGGGCGACGGAGTCTCTTCCTCTTGAGCATCTCCACGAGGGTGGTCCGATTGAGCCCGAGCAGGCGCGCGGCCTGCTGCTTGTTCCAGCTGGTGCGGTCCAGGGCCTCCTGAAGGAAGCGGCTCTCCAGGGCGTCGAGCGTCCGGCGAAGATCCATCCCCTCCAGGGGGAGCTCCAGGGAGAGGTGGGGTGGAGCCGTGAGCGCGCGCAGGTGGTTCGGGAGATCGGCGGGACGGATGGTCCTGCCTCGCGCGAGGGCGGCGGCGTGCTCCACGGCGTTGCGGAGCTCCGCGACGTTCCCGGGCCAAGGGTAGGAGAGCAGCAGCTGCTCCGCTGCCGGGCTGAAGGGGCGGGCCCTGCCCGTGCGGGGCCGTGGGGCCGCGTCGACGGAGACGGCCGGGCGCGGGGTGGCGTGGAGGAACTCGCGGGCGAGCTCGAGGATGTCGTCGCCTCGCTCACGCAAAGGCGGGACGGCGCAGGACAGCACGCTCACCCGATAGAAGAAGTCCTGGCGCACGGACGGGTGGGCGCGCAGCTGCTCCGCACTCAGCTCCGAGGCGACGATCAGCCGGCAGGCGTCCGGGCGTTGGAATGCTTGGCCGAGCGCCTCTCCCAGCACGAGCTGCGCGGAGGGCGGCAGGCGGGTGAGCTCGCTGACGAACAAGGTCCCTGAGCCCGCGAGTTCGAGCCAACGCTCCGGTGAGGAGTCGATGGCCACGCGGTGCGCCCTCGCGTCGCCCGAGCGCAGGGCGCTCGCCGCCACGTCGACGACGACGAAAGGTTGGTCGGGCGCGCCGCTCCGGTGCAGCGCGCGGGCGCAGGTGTGCTTCCCCGAGCCGTGGGGCCCCGTCAGGAGGACCGGGCAGGGGATGTCGACGACGCGATCGAGCTCGCGGAAGACACGCAGCCAGACGTCGGCCGCCCCGACGACGCCCTGCATCGTTCGCGGACGCGCGGGGAGCGTCGAGGTGGCGTCGTCAGGGGCGCGGATCGATGTGGGCCGTCGGGTGGAGGTCGTGTCGTTCGACGGAGGGACCACCTCCGCAATCTGCTCGAGCTTCCCTGTCATGACCCATCCACGAGCCGACGTGCCTTCGCCGCCGCTGCCCGCCCGTCGCGGTGGAACGGTGCTCACGGGGGCGCGCGCGGGCTCGCGTTTCGAATCGAGAAGGAGTGCTGAATCGGAGGACGACGTTCTCGGGTGCTTCACCCTGAGCGCAGGGCAGCCGGCGTCCCCCGACGGCACAGGTGCAACCGTCACCGTCTCGACCTGAGAGCCGACGCAGCGGGCGACGGGGTGGTCGAGAGCTCGCAACGAGTTGATTTCGTAGGATACCGGCGGGAAGCGGAGCCCCGCGTGAGCCACGTCGTGTTTGGCACTGCCCGTGCAGGTTGCCCAGGCGTCGAACGAGGAGCGGCGCACGTCTTCGCCGCCGCGCCAGGGAGGGAACGACTCACGGGACCGCGGGATGATCCGCAGTCTCGGTCGGGGATCCCATCCGAGAGGGGCCAGGGCGCGCGGGGGAGAACGGGGTGCCGATAAGGAGACCATGACGACACTTGCATGTCCTCAATCGCAGCGTTCCCCCGTCGAGCTTCGATCCACGCGAGGGACCGAAGCCCCGGCCCTGCCGGGACCCGATCCAAGAAGCTCGATTCCCGGCGGGACTGCTCCTGACGCAGCGGTTCCCGGTCCGTCCGTTCCTGGTGCGGCCGTGTCCGAGGGGACCGTCTCGCGTGAACCCGTCTCCGGTGGACAGGGTCCGGTCGAGCGAGGTCCCGCAGGTGCGCTTCGGGAGGAGGTGACGAACGAGGCGGTCCCTGCCCCCTCGGGGCGTGCGATCACGACTGCCACGATCGGGGCAGAGCACGACGCCGCGAAGCCCGTCGAGCCGCCGAAGGCCGAGCGCCCGGAGCGCCTCGACTCGATGCGAGCCGATCGAGACACCTTCGCGCGCTATAGCCCGCTCGTCCGTCGAATCGCCCTGAGGAGCGTGCGCACCCTGCCTCGCACCTTGACGGTGGACGACATCGTCTCGGCCGGCTGGGTCGGCATGGCGGAAGCCATTCGGCGGCGGCCCGAGGGCATGCCGGAGGAACAGTTCGAGGCCTACGCTTCGTACCGGATCCGGGGCGCCATCCTCGATTACTTGCGGGCTCTCGATCCCTTGTCGCGGAAGCTCCGCAACGCAGCGCGGCGCATCACCGCGGCCACGCGGGCCCTGACGCAGGAGCTCGGCCGAACCCCGCGGGACGAGGAGATCGCGCGCAAGCTGGAGATGCCGATGGCGGAGTATCAGCAGACCCTCCTCGACATCCAGGACGCCGGCTTCGATCGCGTCGACGGAGCGGGCCCCCTCGAGCCGCAGGCGACGAGCCCGTCTCCCGAGGCGCTGGCGACGAAGAGCGAGCTCGTGGGGAACGTGGCGGGTGCGGTCGAGGAGCTCCCCGAGCGCCTGCAGATCGTGCTGGGGCTCCATTACCAGCAGGAGTGCAGCCTCCGGGAGATCGGGGAAATCCTGGGGGTGACCGAGTCGCGTGTCTGTCAGCTCCACGCGGAGGCGCTCCAGCGGCTGCGCACGCGCCTGGACGGCAAGACGCTGCCGAGCGGCCGCCGGCGCCGCTCGACGTCGACCTGACCCGAGCTCTGACCTGGCTGCGCGCTACTTGCTGGCGCGACGCTGGCGGGGCGGGTGGGCTGCGGCAGCTCGCCCGCCCTCTCGAGGATCCGAGTAGGCGAAGGCTTCGCCCCCCGAGAGGAGGATGTTGTTGGCGTCGCCGATGACGGCGCGCTTCGAGGTCACCTGGTGCCCCCGGGCTCGGAGCGCCCGCTGCACCTCTGCGGAGAGCGGGCGGGTGCGCTCGAAGCCGATCTCGTCCGGAACGAACCCGTGATGGATTCGTGGGCGATCGATCGCCTCGTCGAGGGGCAAGCCATAGTCGACCAGGTTGGTGAACACCTGCGCGATCGTGTTCGGGATGGTGTCGCCGCCGGGGCTCCCGAGCACGAGGGCGGGGCGGCCGGAGTCGAGCACCAGGGTGGGGGCCATCGAGCTCGTGGTGCGCTGGCCCCCTCGGACGACGTTCTCACCGACGCTGGCGAAGGACGCGGCGGAGTTGTTCAACGGGATCCCGGTCTCGCGGGTGAACACCTTGGCCCCGAAGCTCGCCGAGAGCGTCATCGTGCAGCTCACGACTCCCCCTGAGGCGTCGGCGACGGAGAAGTGCGTGGTGTGCTCGAGCTCGCGCGTGGCGGCCTCGTACAGGGAGTGCAGGTCGCGGGACGGGCTGGCCCGTGTGGCGTCGATGGGGTGGGGAGTGAGCCAGGTGGCGGCGTCCAGCCAGCGCTGGCGCTTGCGCTCGAGAGCCTCGGAGGCCAGGGCGTCGGGATCGAGGACGTGGAAGCGGCGCTCGGCATGGGCGCGGCGCGCGCTCTCGGCCAACAAATGGAGGGCATCCGGAGAGCCCAGGGGGTGTCGCCACGCTTGCTGTTCCTGGAGCATGAGCAAGGTCTGAGCGAGGGCGACGCCGCCGGCCGAGGGCGGCGGCATCGTCTCCACGACCCAGCCGCGGTACGGGAAGCGCAGGGGGCGGCGCACCTTGGCTTCGTAGCTGCTCAGGTCGTCGAGGGTCATGACGCCGTGGGGGCCCAAGGAGTCGACCAAGTCCTTCGCGGTCGGGCCGCGATAGAAGCCCGCGGGGCCCTCCTTGGCGATCCGCTCCAGGGCGAGGGCCATGCCCGGCAACTGGACGGTCGCGCCCGCCTTCACCGGCCCGTTCGTGCGAGGGTCGCCGAAGGCTTTGCGGGCGACCTCGTCCTTGCTCAGGTGGGCCCAGGACCAGCCGATCGTCTTGGCTTGGCGCGCACCGATGCGGTGACCGTCCCGGGCGAGGCGGAGGGCGGGCTCCACGACGGCGCTCCAGGGCAAGACACCGTGACGTTGGTGGGCGAGGTGGAGTCCGGCGACGCTGCCCGGGACTCCGACCGCGGCCCCGTCCCGAGCCCGGCGCGCGATCATCGCGTCGAAGCGCTCGCGGGTGAGGCCGCGCGGGGCGGTCTCGCGGAAATCGATCGCCTCCGTCGGTCCGTCGAGGCGCAGGAGCATGAAGCCTCCGCCGCCGATGTTTCCGGCGCTCGGGTGGGTGACCGCCAGCGCGAACCCCACCGCGACGGCCGCGTCGACCGCGTTCCCGCCCAGCTCCAACATGCGGACGCCTGCCTGCGTCGCCTGGTCCTCCACGGAGGTGACGACCCCGTGCTTGCCGGAGACGACGCGCTTGCCGCCGGGCGACAGCCGTGTCTCGGGCACCAGGGCGTCCAGCGCGGCGTCCACCCCGTCGGTGACGGGGACGTCGATCTCGGAGGATCCCGAGGACGAGGTGTCCTTGGCTCGAGGGGGCGCGGCGGCCTCCGGGGGGACGGTGGGAGCCTCCGCCGGACGGCTGCAGGCGCAAAGCAATCCCAGCAGTCCCAGCCAGCTCCGCGCGCGGAGGCCGCGGCGGCCCTCGAGGGGCCGAAGGGAAGGGGACTCGACGGTTGGGTAGGCTGCGATCCGACTCTTCACTAGACTCCTCTCCTGTGGACGGCTTCAGGCGATCGGGTGAGCACGCCCCGTGCGAACGGGTCCCGTGCGAGCAGGTTCCGCGTTGGAGTGACCAGGCGCTCTGGTGGAGCGCTTCGTGCCGAGAGCAGGTTCCGTGATGAAACGAGCGAGTAGCGCATCAGATCCCGAGGTGGGGGGCAACGCCGAGACGCCCGAGAGCCTCGGCGTCGCGGTGTTGACGGTGAGCGACACCCGCACCCTCGAGACGGATCGGAGCGGCGTGGCCATCTGTGAGCTGCTGGAGGCGGCGGGCCATCGGGTCCTGGATCGACGGATCGTCACGGACGACGTCGAGGCCATCCGGGGGGTGCTCCGTCGCTGGATGGACGACGACGGGATCCAGGCCATGCTGGTGACGGGGGGGACCGGCATCACGGAGCGTGATGTCACACCGGAGGCGATCGCGCCGCTCGTGACGAAGCCCATCCCGGGCTTCGGAGAGCTTTTCCGTTGGCTCAGCTACGCGGACATCGGGGCTGCCACGATCCAGTCACGAGCCGACGCGGGGCTCTGCGGGCGCACGCTTCTGTTCTCCCTGCCTGGCTCGCCGGGCGCGGTGCGGCTCGCCCTCGAGAAGATCATCCTCCCCCAGCTCGATTCGCGGACGCGCCCCTGCAACTTCCCGCGGCTGTTCCCTCGGCTCGGAAAAGCAGGGGAGTCCCAGTAGGGCACCCATCGCCGAGCAGCCGACGCGAGGCGGCCGCAGGACCCAGTCGCAGGACCCAGTCGCAGGACCCAGTCGCGGAGCGCGATTCTGCAGCGATCCGGGCATCGCCTTCGCAATCGCCTTCGCATCGGCCTCGTTTCGAGCCGCGGCAGCCCCACCGGATCGATGGGCGAGTCCGATCGAGACTCCGTCACCCGGAGGTTCCCGTCAGCCACAGATCGGCGTCGCTCCGGGCCCACTCCGCGAGGTCGCCGCAGGGCGCGGCCACGACGGGTATCCCGAGCGCACGCGCCTCGCGGATGACCGTCGGGGCGCCCTCCAGGCGCGACGCAGAGACCACCACGTCCGCAGCGCGCATCCACGTGAGTGCCTCCGGGCGAGGAAGCTGTCCGGGAAACTCGACTTCCGGGAAGCGGGCGACCAGCTCGTCGAGCTCCGGACCTGTGCCGAGGACGACGGCTCGCGCGCGCGGGACGAGGAGAGCTCCGCCGAGCGCCACGTCCACGCGCTTGCCTCGGACGAGCCGCCCGACGATCACGATCAGCCGATCGGTGTCTCGTACGCCGAGCTGTCCCCGCGCCGCCAAGCGAGACGGTAACGCTGGCAGCTCGATGGCGGCGGGACGGATGCTGCTGTGTGCCTCGATGGCCTGGCGCAGGGCGCTCGTCATCCCTGCGGCGCCGAGCAGCTCGTCGCGGAGCGCGCGAGACACGAAGCGCAGGTGCAGGGGCGGCCGACAGAGCTGCGCCAGGAGCCGATTGCGGAGGAGCGCGGGCGCCCGGAGCAGGAGGCGTACGTCGCTGCCGTGGGCCACGACCTCTGCCGTCCCCTGCGCGCCTAGCAACCTTCGCAGGCGCCGTTCGCTGCCGGGACCGCCGCTCAAGATGGGCCAGCCGCTCGGGACCACCCAGTGAGCGAAGACGCGATCCAGCGGCGCCAGGCGGTCGAGCTCCGCCCGTGCTCGCGTCACCGTCGGCAGCAGCTCGACGCCCCGGCGCGGATCCTCGCGCAGGCGCGTCAACGCTCCAGGCCACCCGAAGAGCCGCTCGCCCCCCAACGCGATCACGGAGCAGCCTGCGGGTCGATGCAAGGTGCGCCCGGGCGCAAGGACGGTGACGTCCCAGCCGTCTCGCAGGAGCTCCTGGACCTCGGCGGCCACGAAATGGCCGGCGCCGTCCTCGGCGTGGCTCGGCCAGGACGTCGTGATCACCGCTGCCCGACGGCGGGGGGGGCGAGCGGTCATGCCGGGTCAGCCGATGCGGGGCAGGACGTTCCGCGCCCGAACCGCCTCTTCGCCTTCCGCTTCGATGAGGTCGCCGAGGCCGCGGAGGTAGGTGAAGGTGTAGATGCCGGTGCTATGGCCGTCGCCCCAACTCAGCCCGAGGGCGTAGTTCCCGACTCGGCTGATTTCACGGAGTTCCAGGTTCCTGCCCTCCTGGAAGCGGAGCTCCCCCGAGTGGCCCTGACAGCCCGCGCAGGGGCAATAGCCACGGAGTAGCTCGTGGGGGAGGCGGGTGCGGTGGCCGTCTGCCCAGGAGACGGTGAGCTCGCGAGCTCCGTAGGGGGCCTGGACACCAACGGGGCGGTACCGGGGATCGTCGGTCATGAGGGGGGCTTTCCAGTTGCGTCGGCCCGTGGTGTCTGGCATATCCACGCGCCCGTGGCGAATCCTAGCGAAGCAGTTCAGTGCAAACCCCTCGAAGTCCAGGTCGGAGACAAGGGCATCGAGCGAGCGATCAAGCATCTCAAGCGCAAGATGGCCGGTGAAGGCATCCTGCGCGAGCTCAAGCGCCGACGTCATTTCATGAAGCCGTCGGTCAAGCGCCGCAAGAAGATGAGCGAAGCCGCTCGTCGGCGTCGCAAGCGCGCGCGCATGGAAATCGAGCGCATTTGAGCGCAGCGCTCGGGAGCTGGTCCCGGATGCCCGCGGCGCGGGTGCGCCCGTCGAGCTCCGCGGGCAGCCTGGGCTCTTGAACCACCAACGGTGCCGGGAGGCCCGCTGCGTCGCGGCGGGCCCCGAGCGGGTGGAGGCGCGTCGATCCGAGGACGACGCGTCGCCCGTTTCATCGTGTTCAGGGTTCGTCGATGACTCGTGATTCGTCCTGGGCTCGTGGTGCGGCGAGGACGTCCGGCACCTCGGCGCAGCGGCGCCCCAGGGGCGCGGAAACTTGGCCGCGCGGAGCGCGAGTCCCTACTAGGGAGAGCATGCCCGCAGCGACGGCTCCAGTTGACGCTGAAGCTCTCCGCCCGCCCGTCCGCCTCCGGACCATCCTGGCCGTCCTCGTGCTCGCCGCCGTCGGGTTCTGGGTCCACCCCAGGGCCACCGCGGCGTGGCAGCTGCATCACCTGGCGAACAGCTACGCCGACTACGCCGCCTGCATGGTGGGTCCGACGGGCCCGACGCTGCTGCGGGACAATCCGTCGGAGTTCGCGCGGCTCATCGAGCGCCGCCTGGTGGGGGCTCGCCCCACGGACGCGCCGTTCCGAGCCTGCGCGAAGCTCGCGGAGCGCAGCGGCGCCGATCACGAGACCCTGCGCGCCCACGAGCTGACCGCGGAGAGCTTCGTCGAGTATGGCGGCATCGCCGCGGACGTCGCAGCGAACGGGGGAGCGGCGCCGTCGAGCTCCCGGCTGGCGCTGAAGACGGAGACGCTCGCCCGCCTCGCGAGCGGAGCGTGGCCCTTCGTGCGATCGGGCTACACGCGCCTGGTCAAACCCTCGAGTCACGCCAAGGAGGCCGTGCATCCCGTGGCGCCCCCGAGCCCGGGGGTGGGATCGGGCCTCCCCGCGGGGCGCACGGGGAGCCGCGCGGCGGCGCTACGCGGCAAGACCTGGATCGCGGCCTTCGGGACGGGGGCCAACCTGACCGCCTACGCGTCCACCGACAAGGGGGTGACCTGGCAGGTGACGCGAGCGAGCGAGGCCTCGGAGTTCGCGGACGGGTGCCCCGTCGACGAACACGGTCGTGCCTTCAGCTTCTCCGTCGACGGCGCTACCGGGCGCACGGTGGTGGTGTCCCTCGGCCCCGAGACGGCGCCCTACGCGGCGGAGCTCGCCGAAGGGGACGAGCGCATCCTCGCCGCCACCTGCGACAGCCGCGCCCTCGTGGTGGCGCTCCAGAAGGAAGCCCAGACGGCGACGCCGGTGCCCCCTGCCGCTCACCTGCGGCTCTGCCCCTACCGCAAACCGTGCCGCGACATGGCCCTCCCCGAGTGGGGACAGCGCGGGCTCCGTCAGCCCTTCGACGTGGCGCGGGTCGGGGGCACGACCGTCGTCGCCGCCGCCGCCCACGGGATCACGCGGGTGAGCTCCACCCGGGACGATGGCCGCACCTGGACGCCTCCGGCGGTGGCCTTCGATCGCCATAGCGGACTGGAGGAGGGACTCGAGATGCCTCCACCTCACCGTTTGCTCACGGTGGGCGAGCGCGTCCTGCTCTACGGCGGCGG
>Ga0207873_1001910_pt1 | contig 18479 bp, 13 predicted proteins | sample BGWIniCompost_FD_187373 | JGI IMG/M metagenome (GOLD analysis project Ga0207873, IMG submission 187373) | Cellulose adapted compost microbial communities from Newby Island Compost Facility, Milpitas, CA, USA - BGW Initial Compost (SPAdes)... ...
CGGCCGGGTCCAGACGAGCGCGATGGCGCAGTCGGTCAGGTGTGCGAACTCCGGCGGGACCTGCGCCGCGCCGCGGTAGATCTCGACACCCTCGACGTCTTCGGGCTGAGCGAAGGCATCGAGGTCGTCCAGCGAATGGATCGGGATCCCGTCGACGAGGATGGGCATGGGACAATTGATCCGGCGGGGCACGGTCATGAAGAGGTGGCGGAGCGAGGAGTAAATCTGGAGATCCTCGTGGAAGTAGATGCGGCCGATCCCGGATCTGGCGTTCCAATCCGCGCGGTCGTAGAACTGTTCGAGTCGGGCGATCCCGTACCATCGCCGCTGGACGACGACGAGGGGGTCGAGAGTGATCGCCTCGGCGCTCATGCGGACCTCGACGGAGACCATCTCGGCGTCGGATACGTCGACGACGGGGGTCGAGACGGCGACGAAACCGATGCGCCGGACGGTCAACGTGTAGCGGCCGGCGTTCGGGGCCTCGAGGAGGAAGAAGCCGAGTGAATCGGTCAGGGCGGTCAGGACGCTCTGGCCGTTCTGGTCGACGAGGGCGACTTCGGCGTGAGCGATGGGCGTGCCGGCGGCGACGTCGATCACGGTGCCGCGCACGAGCTGTGCGGCGGCCGGCGTGGTCGCGAGGAGGAGCGCGAACGGGGCGACGAGCGTCGGCGCGGCTCTTGCCCGCCGGGGAGGGGCCAATACAGGCATGTGATCCTGATCGAGCCGTTGTGTGGCGTGGCTTCATGCCACGGACGAGCGAACGGTCGGACCGGGCGCCGGGCCGCTACCTGGCTCCCGAGTCTTAGATAGTGCCGGGCGTCGGGAAGTGCAAGAGTTGCGTTGGCATTGGCCGCAATTGCGGCCCTCTTCTTGCACGCGCGCCGGGGCGCGGTACAGGGGTGGACGATCCACGAACCCGTAGTGGGCCCGGGCGATGGCGAAGCGAACAGTCACGAGGATCCGGACGAGAGTTCGGGATGAGGCCCCGAACGACGGTGCGGTCGCCGACGCGGCCGACCGATCGGCTTTCTCCCCGCTCCACTGGATGGCGGCGGGGCTGTTCCTGGCGACGGGAGCGGAGGCGGTGGCGAGCCGGAGGCTGGCGTTCGAGATGGGCGGGCCACGTCGCTCGCCGTGGAGGGTGCTGGGGTTGGCGCCGCTCGTGGTTGCTCCACTCGCCGGTGCGGCGCACGTGCTCGAGGCGGCGTGGCCCGAGCGGGGCCCGGCTCGCGCCGCGAAGGTGCTGGATGGGGTGGCGGTGGGGGTGGCGGCCGCCGCTGCCGCCGCAGGCGTGTACGGGGCGCTGGCGGGGCGGCGGGATCCGCGCTGGTACCGGCGTGGGCGCGGCCGGCGGACCTCGATCCTGGACGCGGTCGCGCCGCTGGCGGTTGGCGCCACGGGAATACTCGGGCTGTTGCTCGAGCGCGAGGCGCGGGAGGCCGCGGAGCGGCGGCGTCGATTGGAGAGGCGAGCGCGACTCCTGGATCGGTTGATTCCGCGCCGGCGAGCGAAGATCGACAGGATCGTGGTCCACATCTGAGAGACGGGCGGGATCGTGTCCACCGTGCTCCTTCTCGTGAGCGGGATGGACGGCGCCGAGGACGAGGCGCGCGTGCAGGAGGTCCTGCGGGCGGAGCCCGGCGTCTTCGGCGCCGTCGCCAGCCACCGCGACGGTTGCGCCGAGGTCGAGATCGACGACGACCGGGTCACCTACCGAAGACTCATCGAGCTCATCGAGGCGGCGGGGTTTCGGGCCGAGTTGGGTGGTTGAGGTCGCGCCCGCCTTCGCCGAACTCCCATTCCCAGAAGAGGCCGACGCCGGTCTTCCTGCGTACGGAGAAACCGGGCTCGTCCCTTCCGCCCGGGGCCTCGGGGAAGAAGCGCGGGACGCTGAAGGCCTCGAGTTTGGCGCCGAACGGAGCGAAGCCGCTGGCGCGGACGCGGACGCCCGGGAGCAGGTGTCCGTCCAGGGCCTGCGTGACGAAGACCTCGAATCGGTCGAAGATCGCGCCGGCGCCGAGCATCGGCCCGACCACGATGGGAGCGGGATAACCCGGCCCGACCCGAATCGTCCCCGCCTGGAGCCAGCCGCGCTCGAGAGGTATGAAGTCGTACGCCTCGTCGGCTGCGTAGCTCCAGAGCAGCGCCGCCGATTGCGTGAAGCTGCGCTCGTCGAACAGGTCGGCGGGGTTGGACGGACGCCAGGTCGGCCAGCGCCGCCACTCCCTGACCGGCTGCGGCTGGATGTCGTAGATGAGGAGCGCGCCCAGCTCTTCCTGCGTCTCGGGGAGGAGCGACCAGCGGGTCAGTCGTTCGCTCGGGCGGCCGGCGGGCCCGATGGCGAAGAACTCGAGCGGCGGGAAGAGGCGAGTCGCGGTCGCGATACGCCCCGATCCGACGGGCCACTCCTCCCGGTACTCGGCCTTGATCGCGATGCGGGGCTCTATGCCATCACCCTCGAAGCGGGCCGTGCCGCCGATGACGTGGAATCGTTCACCGAAGAAGGCGTAGTAGCCGCCCAGGACGTCGAGCGTGCCGTGCGCCTCGATCGTCTCGTCCCCCGTGACCACGACGACCTCCCCCTGGCCGAAGATGTCGCTGTCGTCGTCCACGACCGAGAATGCGGTGTCCACTTCTATGACGACGCGCACATCGATCGGCGGCGGGCGGTCGTCGCGGGCGCGGCGTCTCAGCTCCGAATCCTCGGGCCAGGGGACGCGGCGGGCGAGGTCGGCGTAGGGCGGGTTGTCCAGGTCGAGGACCGGGTCGGGCTGGAAGGCGTCCTCTCGGAGCCAGCCGTGCAGGTCGTAGACGCGGCCGGTGAGGGACGGCCGCTCGAGGGGGCCCTCGAGGGCGAGCGAGGCCGAGGCGGTCACGTCGCCGTCCTCGTCGTTCTTGAGGTTGACGCTGTCGACCTTCGCGGCGAGGTCGACGCGGCGGGGGCCGGCGAAGAGGCGGATCGTACCTGTGATTGTGACGTCGCCGCCGCCGGCTGTCGCCCCGAGCGTGTCGAGGACGAGGAGCCCGTCGACCAGACGCGCCTCGGCCGCGATCTCCTCGACCGCGAGCGAGAGGGGCTCGACGAAGAGCGCGCCGTCGTCCAGGGTGAAGCGCGCACGGAACAGCGGGGCATCCACGGTGCCGCCGATGCGACCCCGCCCCCGGGCAACGCCGCGGACGCTGTCCACCGCCTCCGGAAAGGGGAGGAGGGCGAGGGGGAGCGAATCGGCGACGATGTCCACGTCGATCGGGCCGTCGCGGGCGAGGACGACGGATCCTTCGGCCACGGCGACGAGGTCGCGCGGCGGTGGTTCCGGCGGTGCGGGCGTGACCGGTGCAGGTGGCGCGGCGGGTGCCGAGGGAGCGGACGGCGCGGCAGGCGCGGACGGAGCGGTTGGCTCCGAACGCTCGGTGGGCCCGGTGAATGAACGTGCCTCTGGCTCGAGCCCGGCGACCCGTCGCGCGGCTTCCGGCTCGGCAATCACGACCGCGGTGCCGGACAACACGGGCGGCGCTGCGGGGCGGTCGACGAGCCTCGCGTCGAGCGTGGCGTGGACGCCGCCGATCCCGACCACGGATACGTCGCCGGTCACGGAGAGGAGCTCCGCGGGCCCCACCACGTCGAGACGGGCGATGAATGCGGTGTCCGCGGCCCGCAGCGGCTCGGCGCGCAACGCGAGGTCGAGGAACGGCTCTGGTTCGAGGACGACGTCGCCTCTGGCGGCGAACCGGGAGACGTCCCCGCCGGCACCGGTGTGGGTGAGTCGGGCGCGGAGCGCGATGCGGTCGCCGGCCGCGCCGTCGCCGGCGATCCAACCGTTCCACGCGCCGGCCGGGATCGCGGCGCCGAAGACGCGCTCGAAGTCCCGGGCATGGACTGGCGCCGCCTGGACGCGGAAGCGTCGGAAACCCAGGGCCGGCTCGATGTCGATCCCGCCGCGGGCGGTCGCGAGAGAGCTCCCGCTCGCCGCCCGGAGCCAGGCGATGTCGATCCTGCGGAGCTCGCGTCTGCCGGAGAGGGTGACCACGCCTGCGCCGCCGCCCGGCGCGGCCCGCCCGAGCCGAGGGATCAGCGCGGCCAGGTCGGCGAAGGCGAAGGTGTCTGCCGCGAGGGTTGTGGTCCAGTCGTTCGTGCGGTAGGCCACGAAGTCGCCACGGACCGAGGTATTCGGGAGGCGCACCTTCCCCCGGGCGAGGAGTCGGTCCGTCCGTTCCACGGCAAGAGCGAGGGAATGCACGACGAATGGTCGGCCCCGGATCTCGCCGGCCGCGTTCGCATGTTCGATCTCGAGTCGTTCCGCGAGCCCCGCGTCGCGCCCCCCGAGCCGGACGTCGACGGCCTTGAGGTCGACGTCCCGCATGCGCCAGAGCCAGGGGCCGCGCTCGGGCCGCGGCGCATCCGGATCGCCGGGCGTCCGGGCGAGTGCGTGCCCCGGCGGATGTTCGCGTGCGGCGAGAGCCCCAACGCGTCCGTCCTCCACGACGAGCTTCCTGACCTCGACCCGCGGCTCGAGGATCTCGAAGAAGAAGTCCGGTCCGGAGCCGTTGGCGTCGGTCGGGAGCGTGACATCCGGCTGTTGGAGGCGGAGCTCTTCGATGATGATGGCCGATTGGGTGGCCGCTCCCCCGCCCCGCACCACCCCCTCGGCCAACGGCAGGTCGAAGGCGATCCCGGCGCCCACCACCCCGCGTACCCCTTCCAGCCGGATGCGGAACGGCGCGTCGAGCCCGCCTCGCGCGGCCTCGTGGATCGGAGGCGGCGCCGGGAGCTCGGGGATGAGCCGCGGAATTCGCGAGTGGTCCTCCTCGCACGCCGTCAGGAGGGCGGCGAGGGTGGCCAGGCCTCGTACGCCCGATCGCCGCCAACGGCCCCGTCCGATGCTCCAACCGACCCGCGTTCGACCTCCCCAGCGGCCCGCCGTCTCGAGCATACTCAGAACGGCTGTCCGATCGCGACCTGGAGCTGCAGCCGCCGCCAGAACTCGGTCCATGGCGACGGGTCGTCGAAGGTGAACGGTGCGTACCGCACCGTGCCGAGGACGATGAGCGTCCCGTCCTCGGGGTCGCGGGTCAGGAGAGGGAGGGTGGTGTCGCCGGAAGGGTCGTAGGCTAGGTCGATGCGGATGGGCCCGAGGCCGGTCGCGATGCGGACCCCGATGCCCGGCGTGACGAGCGCGGCCCAGTTCTCGGACACGAGAGCGTCCTCGCCGTCCCACGGGTCGCGGGCGAGGATGCCGAGGTCGGCGAAGGCGACGGCCTGGAACGCGTCGCTCAGCCACCGCCGCAGCTCGAGGTTCGCCTCGAACAACAGCTTCCCGCCCGTGGGTCGGACGGAGACGTTGTCGGGATCGACGGTCAGGCCGGCCGGGCAGCCGCCGAACTCGATCACGCACCCGATCGCCTCGGCGGTTCCCGGCCCGATCACGAGGAACTTCGGGCCGAGCAGGTTCTGGGGCACGCCCCGCACCGTGTTGACGCCCCCGCTGTACAGCCGCACCTGCGGCGGGAGCACCTCCTCGCCGCCGACGAGGATGCCGACCCGCGCGTGGGCGGCGACCTCTCCGCGTTCGCCCACGATGCGGGTGATCCCCGCCTCGTCGATCGTGCGGATGTAGTCGTAATCGGAGAGGGTCAGGAAGGCCGCGCCCTCGAGCCCCGCCCGGACCCAGCGGCGCCACCGCTCGCCCGGCTGCGGCGGCCGGACCTGGATCGGCGGACCCTCCGGCGTCCAGATCCCGAGGACCTCGACGGGGGAGAGCCAGGTGAAGTCGGTCAACTCGTCGAGCCCTTCGGGGTCGCACACGCCGTAGGTGCCGCAGAAGAAGAATTCCGCGCCCGACAGCTCGTTGCGGCTCGGCGAGTAGATCGCCGAGGCGGTCAGGGTGGGACGGATCTCGCGGGCCACGCCGATCTGGCCGCCGTAGCCGCGGCGGACGTAGACGCGCGGCGCGGTCTCCCGCACCGCATAGCCGCGCAGCAGGATCGCGGTGCGCGGGTCGCCCGGCCAGGGCTGGCGCAGCGATGCGTCGATGAAGTAATCCAGGTCCGTGAATTCGTCGCCCGAGTCGTCGTCGACGCCGGTGCAGGGGAAGCCGCTCAGCGCGCTGGACAGCAGGTTGCCGACCCCGGCGCCTATGGAGAAGAGCCCCGGCCGGCCCAGGAAGTAGCGGCTCGTCCAGAAGGCGGCGATCTCGATGCACTCGGTGGATGAGATCGTCCCCTCGACCTGGATCCCCGAGGTGCGGCGCGATTCGACGACGATACGCGGCGAGACGACCGTCGCGCCCGTCTCCAGCCCGGCCGGTTCGACGACGACCCGCTCGACGATCGGCAGCGCATAAAGGAGACGCTGGGTCTCCTCGAGTGCGGACGGTTGGAACGGCTCGCCGGGTGCGTATGCCAGCCGCTCGCGCACGACGTCCTCGTCGATCGGAGATTCGGCCTCGATCGTCGTTTCGCCGAAGACGACGGCCGGTCCGGGGTCGACGTCGAAGATGACGGACGCGGACCTTGCCGCCTCGTCGACGTTCCCGCCGATCTGGACCTGGGCGTACGGCCGGCCGCGCTCCGCGAACGCGCGCACGATCACCAGCCGGGTCGAGTCGAGGAGAGGGAGCGCGTAGAGCCCGCCCACCCGCAGCGGGAGCGGGTCGGGAAGCTCGACCGGCGGGTCGAGGGCGTCCAACCCAAGCACGTCGATGGACGCGACGCGGATCGGCTCGCCCTCCGTGATCCGGAACACGACCTCGACCTCGTCGCGCCCGTCCGCGCGGGTTTCCGCAGAGACAGTTGCGTCGGGGAAGCCCCAGGACTCGTAGAGGAGCGTGAGTCGCTCGACGTCGCGCTCGAGTTCTTCCCGGTCGAGGTAGTGTTTCTCGAGCGCGAAGTCGAAGCCGAGGGCGCAGAAGAGGACGAAGAACGGCGATCGGCACTCGGTCGGCTGTGTGAAGATCGCGTTCTGGAGGACCTCGGTGTCGAGCGACGTCGCCCCCTCGAACCCGACCTCGGTGACTTCGGGGCCCCGCCGCTGCTCCTCTGGCTCCTGGGCGCCGACGTGCCGGGGATGGCCGAGGGCGAGGATCGCAGCGACCGCGATCGGTGCCGCGACGGTGCGCGGAACGAGTAGCGTCCGGACACGCCCGCTAGGCCGTGCCCCGGACTCCGTCCGAGCGGCACGGCGGGCGCCGGGCAGGGTCTTCCGCGGGATCATGGTGCGTACGGGCATGCATGAGTCGGGCCGGGGCGGGCGCGGCGGCATTGCGGTGGCGCCGGGCGGAGCGTGGCGTCATGTAGGGCCGGCAGCAGCGCGCAGTGTCGTGCGAGGCCGGCCGCGGCGCGCATTGCCCGGATACCCCGGATCGTGAGATCGGGATCGCCGTCGCGGCCGGGGCGACGGGGCAAGGGCGACGTGGCCGCGGCCGGGGCGACGCGGCGACGCGTGCCGACGGCCCGCCCTAGCCGCGCGAGTCTTCGTTGTTGGGATGGAGCCGGCGCGCGGGCGGCGTGTCCTGGACCCGCTCCGCCTCCTCCCGGAGCTGGGAGAGGAGGCGTTGCATCTGACGACGATTCATCAGCGTGGCCAGGTGGCCGATGAGCCCCACGGCCAGGGTCGCGCGATCAGGCACCGTGAGCCGGTCGCGTACCGCGTGCATGATCTCGCGGATCGCCTCGTAATCCGGATTGATCGTCTCGGTCGTGCGCGACGGCTGCGTCATTTCCCTCCTCCACGGCACGATCGTGATCGCCCACCGACCCCGCACTGCCCGCACCCCCCTCCACGATTGCACCGCCCATGCCGCCGGCCGCGGAGTCGGTCGTGGCGCCGACCGCATTTTCGGCCGCGCTCGACGGCGGGTTGGTAGCGCTGCCGCCGGCGGCGCCCGCCCATTCGATGCGCGTCTGCGTCGCGATCCACTTCATCCCGAGGCCGAGCTTGTCGAGGAGGTGGAGGAAATCGAGCACGGCGTCGCCGAACTGTGCGTCCCGCCAGACCTGCCGGTGCTCGGCCATGGTCCGCATGAGGAACAGCGCCGCGTGCCGCAGCGGGATCGAGTGGAACGGCCCGCCCTCGATCACGGGCGAGCCGTCGCCGAAGGCGACGAGGCGGAAGCGCCACCGTCGCCCGCCTGCCTCGGTCTTCGCCTCGCCTCGCTCGATGAGGCCCCGGATGATCCGTTCGAGCGGGTCGTCGAACCCGGCGTCCAGGCGGCTGAGCGCGGCCATGAGGACGGTCGAGTCCCGAAGAGCGTCGTTCAGGCGCGGGCGGCCTTCCTTGACCTCGCAGACGAGCACGTCCACGGTGCCGTCGTGCAGGTCGAGCATGGGGTCCGTGGCGAGGCGCAGGTCTTCGTTCTGCCAGGGCGGGCCGCCGCGGTCGCGGGGAACGATGACCGCCGCGTGGGGGAAGCGCACGGCCAGGATGTCGAGATCGGTCGCCGTGTGGTAGCGCCACGGCCGGCCCTGGCCGACGAGGATGGGCTGCTCGGGAAGCGAGATGTAACCGTTGAATCGCAGGTACGCGCCCACCAGGGCGACGGCGGTATCCATGATCGAACCTCCCAGCGACCGGAGTCCTGCGGGACAATAGGGGCCATAATCGTGCCGTGGACGCAGGGTCGCCGGGTGTGGTGGTGGGGAGGCGACGACGCACCACGGGTTGCCGGACCCCGGTGGGCGCCACCCGCCGCATGACGCCCCGCGTCGCCGGCGCGCCCTTCGCCGCTTGGCACGGACCGTGTACCGCCGGCCGTCAGATGGGAGCAGGAACGGAAACGTGGTGGCGACGGATCGGCTCGCCCGAGGAAGGGTTCCGCTACGTGACGGCGGACGGCACGCCGGTGCAGTCGGAGGAGGACCTCATGCGCATCGCGGCGCTCGCCGTGCCGCCGGGGTGGACCGGGGTCAGGATCTCGCCCGACCCGTGCGGCAAGGTCCAGGCATTCGGCTACGACCGCGCCGGCCGCAAGCAGTACATCTACAGCGCGGAGCACGTGGTGCACCGGGACCGGCGGAAGTGGGGGCGGGTCCTGCGCTACGCCCGGGTGCTCCCCGTGTTGCGCCAGACGACGAACGAGCACCTGCGCGCCGATGGGCTCGGGCGCGAAAAGGTCCTGGCGACGGTCGTGCGCCTCATGAGCCGCGCGTTCTTCCGCGTCGGCAGCGAGCGCTACGCAGTCCGTAACCGCACGTTCGGGATCTGCACGCTGCGGAAGAGCCACCTCGAGATCCGCGGGAACGACCTCGTCTTCACGTACGTGGGGAAGCGGCGGGTCGATCAGCGGCGCGTGGTGGCCGACACGCCGCTGGTCGAGATCATGACCGAGCTGCTGGAGCTGCCGGGCAGTCGCCTGTTCCGCTACGTCGACGGCGCCGGGCGGGTCCGGAACGTGACCGCAGGGATGGTCAACCGCTACATCCGTGAGGTGCTGGGCGGCCGGTACACGTCCAAGGACCTGCGCACCTTCGGCGGGACGGTGCGCGCGGCCACGATCCTGGCCGACCTCGGCCCCGCCGCCTCCGAGCGGGAGGCGCGTCGCAACGTCGCGCTCTGCTGCCGTCTCGTCGCCACCGAGCTGGGCAACACGCCCACGATCTGCAGGAACGCCTACGTGCATCCGGCGGTGCTGGAGGGGTACCTGCGGGGACTCACGATCGAGACGCACGCGCCGCCGGAGCCGCAGACGGTCCACGCGGAGTCGCCGATCCCGTACTATCCGGAAGAGGCGGCGCTGATCCGGTTCCTGGAGCGGTTCGCCTGATGCGCCGGGACGACGGCGCCGGCGCCCGGCACCGGCGCCGGCCGCGGCTCGGGTCGTTGTTCCAGCGCGGGCTCCGGCGTGCGGCGGAGTCGCGCCTCGTCCACGGCAACGCCGCGAGGCTGCTGATCGACGGGCCGCGCGCCTACCCGGCGATGCTCGAGCTGATCGCCGCGGCCGAGAGGTGCATCCACTTCGAGAACTACATCTTCCGGGGCGACGACGTCGGGCGCCGGTTCGCGGACGCGCTGATCGAACGCGCCCGGGCCGGCGTCGAGGTGCGGGTCCTCTACGACTGGTTCGGCTCGATTCGCACGCCGCGGTCGTTCTGGAATCGCCTGCGCGACGCCGGGTGCGAGGTCCTCGCCTTCGGCCCGCCGTCGCTGCGGAGGCCGCACGCGGTGCTCTTCCGCGACCATCGCAAGCTGCTCGTCGCCGACGGCCGGACGGCAGTGATCGGCGGGCTCTGCATCGGCGGCGAGTGGCTCGGCGACGGCATCGGGCCGTGCTGGCGCGACACGGCCGTTCTCCTCGAGGGCCCCGTCGCCAGGGAGCTGGACCGCGCCTTCATCCGGATGTGGCGCCGGGCCGGCGGCCGGACGCCGACGCCCATCGACACACCCACGGGCGACGCCGGCGATGTCGCGGTGCGCGTCGTCGACGGCCCGCCAGCCCACGCGCGGGCGTATCGCCTCTATCAGATCCTGGCGGCGATGGCCGGCCGGTCCCTCTACGTGACCGGCGCCTACCCCCTCGCCCCGGTGTCGCTGCGCCGCGCGCTCGCCGCCGCCGCCCGCGCCGGCGTCGACGTCCGGCTCCTCGTCCCCGGCCGCTCCGACGTGCCGATCTTGAACCAGGCCGCACGGGCTCACTTCGGCGCCTTGCTCCGCGCCGGCGTGCGGATCTACGAGTGGACCGGCCCCATGCTCCACGCCAAGACGGTCGTCGCCGACGGCACGCTCGCACTGATCGGGTCGAGCAACCTCAACCCCTTCAGCTTCACCGGGAACTACGAGCTGGACGTCGAGATCCAGGACGCTGCCCTGGCGGGCGCCCTCGAGCGGCAGTTCCTCAAGGACCTTGCCTCCGCCCGCGAGATCACGGAGGAGGCGTGGAGAGCGCGGCCGGCGTCGCAGCGGTGGCGGGAGCGATTGGGCGCGCTGGTGTTGTGGGTGCCGTATAGGTTGTATGGGGGTAGGGATTAGGGCGTAGGGCCTAGGGCTTAGGGCGTACGACGTAGGGCGTAGGGCGTAGGGCGTAGCGGCTGGGGGCTGCCCAAGCCCTAACCCCTACGCCCTGAGCCCTACGGCGGAAGTGAAGGGCGGTGGCACCCGAGCCCTAACCCCTACGCCCTAAGCCCCGGGGTGGGGGGCGGCGGGGGGAGCCACCGGCAACCGCAACGTAAACGTACTCCCCACCCCCACCTGGCTCTCGACACTCACGGTGCCTCCCAGGAGCTCCGCCAGGCGGCGAGCGATGGTGAGGCCGAGACCTGTCCCGCCTTTCTCCCGCGTCATGGTGCTGTCGAGCTGGGTGAAGGGTTCGAAGATCAGCTCTTGCTTGTCCTCCGGGATCCCGCACCCCGTGTCGCGTACGTGGAAGGCGACGTGGTCCGGCGACGTCGCGACTTCCAGCACGACTTCGCCCCTGTCCGTGAACTTCACCGCGTTCCCCACCAGGTTCACGAGGATCTGGCGCAGTTTTCCGCCATCGGTGTCGAGGGCAAGAGGACCCTCGAGCCCGTGAGTGCGGAGGACGAGCCCCTTGGCCTCGGCCTCGGCCTCGATCATGGCAACGACATCGCGGGCGATCGCGGCCGCATCCACCGTCGCGATCCGGACCTCCTCCTTCCCCGCCTCGGTCCGCGCGAAGATCAGGATCTCCTCGATGATCGAGATGAGATGCAGCGCGCTCTGCTGAATGCGGCCGACGTGCTCCCGCTGGCGCTGGTTCAGCGTGCCCGTGACGCCGCTCGCGAGGAGATCGGCGTACCCGAGGACCGCGGTCAGAGGGGTGCGCAGCTCGTGGCTCATGATCGCCAGGAACTGGTCCTTCGCCTCGCTTGCCTGCTCGGCCGCGGCACGGGCCTGCTGCTCGGCGCGATACGCACGTGCGTTCTGGATCGCGCCGGCGATCCGGCGGGCCAGCTCCTCGGCGAGGGGGATGTCCGCCTCGGTGAAGGTGCGGCCGGACTCGGCGTGCATGAGCGAGATCGCGCCGAAGCGGGTCTCTCCGATCTCAATGGGCGCGATCAGGATCGACCGGAACCCGAGTGCGCGCAGTAACTGGTACCGCTCGGGGTCGGACGCGGCCTGCTCGTAGACCCAGTCGGGGATGCCGGGGAGGAGCACCGAGCGGCCGGTCCGGATCACGGCGCCGACACCGATGGGCGCGTCGAGTCGTTCCGGGTCGAGGCGCGCGAGGGTGGCGGACAGGCGGCGTCGCTCCTGGCACGTGTGCACCCCGGCGACTCGACGGATCTGGCCGTTTTCGTCGAGGAGGTCGATGGCACACGAGTCGGCGATCTCCGGCACCGCCATCTCGGCCACACGGCGGAGCGTGTCCTCGTATTCCAGGGAGCTCGCGAGCACGGCGCTCGCGTCGGCCAGGAAACGCAACACTCTCTCGGTGCGGCGCTGCTCGCGCACGTCGATCCCGATCCCGATCTGCGTGTCGTCGGGGAGGCGAATGTTCGCCCACGACGTCTCCAGCACCGCGCCGCTGCGCGTGGTCACCAGGAAATCACGCCACCCGCTCTCGGGCGACTGCATGAAGCTCCGGGCCTGCTCCCGATACTCAGGGTCGGGATAGCAGAGCTCCATCAGATCCCGCGTCGCGGCATCCTGCTGTGACCACCCGAGGCGCCGCTCGAATTCGCGATTCACCTTGAACTGGCGCAGCTCCGGGTCGTAGATCGTGATCATGACCGGGATCGCGTCGATGATCCGCTCGAGGAGCTCGCGCTCCCGGCGCAGCTCGCGTTCGGCCCTCACGCTTTCCGTGATGTCGCGAGCGACGCCGACCACGCCGATGACCTCGCCGCGCTCGTCGCGCAGGGGGCTCTTCGTCGTCAGGAAGTGGCGGGTCTTGCCCCCGACGATCGCGGTGTGCTCGATCGTGCGCGCCTCCCCGGCCTCGAGCACCTCGCGGTCCTGGGCGATGGCGAACCTGGCCGATTCCGGTTCGAGGATGTCGAAGTCGGTCTTGCCGAGTATCTCCTCCAGCGACCGACCGACTATCCGCGCGCCCGCCTGGTTGATGAGGACGTAGCGCCCTTCGAGGTCCTTGACGAACACCGCGTCGGCGGTCGCCTCGAGCACGGCCTTGAGCAGGTCCCGACTCTCGCGCAGCGTCGTCTCCATGCGGCGCCGCCACTGGACCTCCTCCCGCGCCGTCTCGCGCCCGGTCACGTCGCGCACGATCTGGAACGCGCCGTCGATCGTGCCGTCCGGCGCGCGCAGCGGCGAGTACACGATCTCGAAGAAGGTCTTCGAGGCCGGCGGCCATCCGATCGGGACCACGACCGTGAACGACTCGCCGGCGAGCGCGCGGCTCCAGCACTCGAGCGCGAGCTCGGCCTGATCCGGCCAGGCCGCGAGCGCCTCGCGCAGATCCGCTCCCGGTTCGACCGACACGCCCAACCAGCGCTCGAAATCCTCGCGGAACGCCCGGCTCACGAAAGTGAGCCGGACGTTCGGATCGATCGCGGCGATGCGCTCTTGCGACTGGTCCACGATCCGGGCGAGGATCGCCGTCGTGGCGTCGATTGCGCCCTCCACTCCTGGATCTTCCGGATCCGCGTGATGGATGAGGGTCATCCGGATATCGCTCGATGGGTCATCGAGGTCTACACACCCCATGATACTCGATGCTTCCCGATCGCGAAACGAGGAAGAATGCCCTGGTGACGACGTCGGCACGATCGGCCGGGACTCAGGATGCGCGTCGGCGGCGCTCCGGTGCGCGGGCCAGATGGATGCGGTACCGCCGGCCTTCGCGCTTCAGGACGGGAAGCGAGACGTTGTAGACGGGGATGCCGTTCGGCGTCCGCCCCTCGGCCGTTCCGCTGTGCGCGTGCCCGTGGAAGACGACATCGGCGTTGTACGTCTCGATCGGGGTGAGCAGGCGGGAGGAGCCGAGGAACGGGTAGATCTGCTCCGGCTCGCCCTGCAATGTCTCGACGACGGGCGAGTAGTGCATCAACACGACCTTGGTCTCCGTGTCCAGCCTGCGAAGCGCGTTCTCGAGCTTGAGCGCTTCATCGATTGCGTGCTGGACGAAATCCTTGATGAGCCGCTCGCCGAAGGGCGCCAGCGTGCCGCGCCCGAACCCTCCGGCGAAGCCCTTGACCCCCGCGAACCCGACGCCGTCGATGACGACGCTGTCGCCGTCCAGGACGCGGACGCCGGCCTGCTCCAGGACCGTGGTGGCCTGATCGGTGATCTCGGCTTCGTGGTCGTGATTGCCGAACACGGCGACCATCGGGATCCTGACCTTTTCGAGGTCCCGGGCGAGCGCCTCGAACTGCTCGAGCGTGCCCTGGTTGGTCAGGTCGCCACAGAGGACCAGGACGTCGGCATCGCGAGCGGCGTCGGAGAGGACGTCGGCCGCGGAGTTGCGCCCCGGCTCGACGTGCAGGTCGGCGATCGCGGCGATACGGATCTGGCGTTCCTTCGCCATCCTACGCGCTCCTCTCGAGGGGCTCGTCCCACAGCTCGCTGTCGCGGATGGCACGGATCACGGGGAGCGAGCGTGCGGCATTGACCGCCTGCTTGCGGAGGTCCCGGAACCCCCACTCGTTGACGTCGATCGCGAAGGAGAAGCGTGAGAGGAGCGTGCCGCGACAGATGGTCGGATCGCCGGGTTTGCCCATCTCCTCGAAGGCGCGCTCGTAGAGCTCCATGCGCACCCAATCGGGGACGCGGGACTGGTGTCCGGGATAGACGTAGTCGAAGAGGTGGATCTGGGCGAGGAGCAGGCGCCAGTGCTCGGCGACGCGGGCGAGGAGGCGTTCCCAGTCGAGCTCGTTGCCGCGCGTGAGGAACAGGTGGACGATGTCGGCCATGTCCGAGCGGTGTCGCTCGGACACGAAGAGGCGGTGCCAGATCAGCTCCTCGGGCGCTGCGACCCGGATCGGCACGGCGGCCAGGATCCCCGGGCGCGAGTAGCGGTACCAGCCCTCGTCGATGAGCTGCAAGCCGTTGCCCATGCCGTAGATCAGGTCGATCATTGCCTCGTCCTTGAGGGCCTTGGCGATCCAGTGGGCCTGGTGCAGCTCGACGTGGAAGCCGGCGTCGCGCAGGGCGCGGGCGGCGGGGATCAGGTACTTGGGCTCGAGGAGCAGGTCGAGATCCTTGGTCTGGCGGTAGATCCCTGCATACTCGTAGATCGCGTACAGTCCGCTGACGACGTAGGGGATTCCGGCCTCGTTCAGCGTGCGCAGCGCGTGCTGGTAGACGCCGCGCTCGGCTTCGGGGATCCAGAACTCGCCGTGGGTGAGGGATTTCTGCTCTTCCCGCGTCAGATGCGCCATTTCTGGCGACGGCGTCGTGGTGGGCGGCCTATCCATGGCTCCAACGGGACACCTGCATGAACTCGACGTCCTCGGGCGGTGCCGGCGTGGGCGGGGAGGGCGCAAGGATCGGGCCGCGCCGCGGTGTCGCGGGGTGGTCGCAGGGGAGCGCGCGGCGGCGCGAGCAAAGGAGCCCGGAATCGGGATGGAGCACGCCGCCGCGGGCGCTACCGTGCGACCGGCGGCGGGGTTAGTTTGACGTCATGTTCGAGGAATGGAAGCAAGCCTGGCGCGACGCGGTGGCGAACTTCTGGCGTGAGCTCGACGAAGCCGGCCCGGGTATCGGGTCGGAGCGTATCGCCGCGATGCGGCGGGATGCGCGGGCCGCGCGCGCCGAGCTGGACCGGGTGGCGGAGGAGCTGAACCGGGCCCGCGGGCAGTTCGCGGAAGAGCGGAAGGCGGAGGAGGACTGCCGGCGCCGGGAGGGGCTCGCCCGGGGCATCGGCGACGAGGAGACTGCGAGGATCGCGGCGGAGTACGCCGCCCGCCACGCCGAGCGCGCCGCGGTGCTCGAGGCGAAGGTGCGGGCGATCGAGGCCGAGCTCGCCATGCGTCGCCGGGATGTGGAGGAGATGGAGGCAGCGCTCCGGCAGTTGGAGGCGGCGACCGGACCGGGGGGCGCCGTAGACGGTGCGGGCGGCGCCGTGCACGGAGCGGGCGGTGCCGGCGTCATCGATGACGAGGGGGTCTCGCCGGAGTTCCGGCGGATGGAGCGGGCGGCGCGCGAGCGGGAGGCGGAGCGTCGCCTGGAAGAGCTGAAGCGGCGGATGTCGAAGAGCTGAGGATCCGCGCCCACGCGGGCCGGCGCGGTACTACGGCGTCACGGCGGCCACCGATGGCGAGGCCGCGGCGGCCGGCGTCCGCGCGACGGGAACGGACGGACCCGGCGTCGTATGCCGCCCGGCGTCCTCGTCGCCGTGCGGCTCAGTGGAAGCGTGCACCGAACAGCTCGACGCGTATCCCGGGCGCGTGGCGTGGCATGCCGGGCCCGTCGATGCGGAGCAGGGTCGGCCTCGGGGTCGGCATCCCGAGGGCGAGTCGGCCGCCGCGGAGGCGGATCAGGGCTTCGGCCCCGGGATCGTCCTGCCCTTCGCGGCGCGAATCGTGGTTTCTCGTCCAGTAGACGCCGGCCGCGAGCCCCAGCGCGCTCGTGAGGGTCGGGATCAGGACCGCGACCTTCTCGTCGTCGGGCTGGATCAACAGATCGATCCCCGCGCCGGCGAGCCCGCCCGCGATGCCGGCCACGCTGATCAGCCGGGCCCGGCTCACGCTGAACCCCCACCGCGAGGCCGACAGCGCGCTGTAGGTCAGCCCCACGTCGCCTCCGACGAGGGCGGCGGCGAGGAGCTCGTCGTCCTCGAGGTCGGCGAGGTAGCCGCCCGCGAAGCCGAACCACGTCCCCCAGAGGGCGCCGAAGTTGGCGACGGTCGCGCCGGCTTCGGTAATGTCTTGACTCCCGGCGAGCGCGGCGCCGATCCCGATCCCGACAAGGCCGCCGAGGACCGCCGCCGCGAAGGCCGCTTCAGCGTCGTCCGTTTCGACTTCGGTGCACCCGCCGCTCAAGCAGACGGTCTCCGTCTCCGTGCCGATGTCGACGACCTCGCGCCAGCCGAAGCCCTGCCAGGTGCCCCACGTGCCGCCGAAGGTGATGGCGCGGGCCTGACCGACGCTCAGCGGGTGGCGCCGGGCGTAACTGCGGGCCAGGAGGAACCCGGTCGGTCCACCGACGAGGAGCCCGAAGCCGTACACCTCGGCATCCTCCGCGCCGAACGCCGCCGGGACGCCCACGCCGAGCCACAACCCGTAGAGGGTGCTCCACACGAGGAGCTCGGTGCGGCCGCTCTGCTCGGCTCGCGCGACATCGGTCCTGCGGTCCACGAGGCCGAGCCGGAGCCGCGCCTCCGCTGCTGCGGCGGCGGATGGATAGCGCTCGAGGATCAACCGGTAGAGCAGGCGCGCGTCCTCGAGACGACCTTCCGTCTCGAGCTTGCCCGCGAGGTCGAGGAGGACGGCCGCCGTGTCCATGGGCGCACCCTGCGCGGCCGCGCGACCGGGCGCGGCGACCGCCAGGATCAGGAGGAGGCCGAACGCTGCCGCGAATCGGGCAATCGCGGACGCAGTCAGCGCCCGGCGCCGACTTCCTGCTTCGCCGGCGCGCGCCGGTAGCGGAGGTCGCGCGCGGGGAGCCAGCCGCCGTACGCCACCCCCTGCCCGCGCGTCTCGAGCAGGTGCCTGATGCAGCGTAGCGCGTACCCCACCGGGTTCGCCGTGATCAGCGACGTCTGGATCACGCAGCTCACGCCGCAGTCCTTCTCGCACGGCTTGTGGCAGTCGTTCGCCTTGAGGTCGGCGACCGTCGTGTCGAGGACGTGCTTCGGCTCGCGCAGCGGCACCTGGCTGCACGCCTTCACCGTGCCGAACTCGTCCACGTAGAGGAACTTGTACCCGCCCGTGCATTTCCACTGGGGCTCTTTCCCTTCAATGCGCGCCCGGTACAGGTCCATCATAGGCGCGATCCTCCAGTGGCGGAAGTGCGAATGGAACCACTCGAGCTTCTTGCGAACTGCGTCGTTCAGATCCAGGCGGCCCTCGTAGTGCCGCACGCCGCACCGGACCGGGAAGCCGAGCGCCTTGAGCTCCAGCACCAGCGGCTCGAACTCGTCGAGCGTCTCCTCGCACAACACGGCATTGCACTCGACCTGGAATCGGGCGCGCTCGCGCAGGCGGGCCAGCTTCTTCCGCATCGGACGCAGAGCCTTGTGCGTGAACTCGTTCGGCTCGAGGCGGTCGATCGAGACGCACATGGAATCGAGTCCGGCCTCGTTCAGGGCATCGACCAGCTCGTCCGAGAGGAGGAGCCCGTTCGTGACGATGTTGGTCCAGCACCCCTTGTCGTGGGCGTGACGGACCAGATCCGCGATCCGCGGATGGAGGAGCGGCTCGCCGCCCAGGAAGTCCATGATGGTCACACCGAGCCGGTCGATCAGGTGATCCATCCGGCGCACGAGTTCGTCGTAGGGGACGGGCTTGGAGAAGGAGTCGTACTCGTTGCAGTACCCGCACGCCAGGTTGCAGCGACGGGTCACGATGAGCTGGCAGTAGAGAGCGCGGTCGTCGACGAGGCGCTTGAGCGTGGCGAGTTTGCGCAT
>Ga0207873_1001911_pt1 | contig 18472 bp, 16 predicted proteins | sample BGWIniCompost_FD_187373 | JGI IMG/M metagenome (GOLD analysis project Ga0207873, IMG submission 187373) | Cellulose adapted compost microbial communities from Newby Island Compost Facility, Milpitas, CA, USA - BGW Initial Compost (SPAdes)... ...
CCGGCGCGATCCACTCGCCCGAGACCGGCTCGCCCGAGATGCTCATGGAGCTCGTCTACCGCCTCGCCGTCGGCGAGTCCGAGCACATCCGCGCCATCCGCGAGAATCTCATCTTCATGGCCACGCCGATCATCGAGGTGGACGGCCGCGCCAAGGTCGTCGACCTGCACATGGCGCGGCGCAAGGACCCCAACGCGAACGTGCCCACCCGTCCGCTCTACTGGGGCAAGTACGTCGCCCACGACAACAACCGGGACGGCATGGGGCTCGCGCTCAAGCTGACGCAGAACGTGCTCAAGGTGTTCCTCGAGTACCACCCCACCGTCTTGCACGACCTGCACGAGTCGGCGTCGTACCTGTACACGTCCACCGGGCGAGGGCCTTACAACGCCTGGGTCGACCCGATCGTGATCAACGAGTGGAGCCGGCTCGCCTACAAGGAAGTCAAGGACATGACGGCGTTCGGCGTGCCGGGCGTGTACACCTACGACTTCTACGACGGCTGGGCGCCGAACTATCTGTTCTGGATCGCGAACATGCGCAACGCGATCGGCCGGTTTTACGAGACGCAGGGTGCGGGCGACGCCTCGAACCGCATCGTGCGGACGAACGTGGACCGCCAGTGGCACCGGCCCAGCACGCCGCTGCGTGAGGTGGTTTGGTCGATCCGCAACAACGTCAACCTCCAGCAGAGCGCGCTGCTCATCGCGCTGCGCGAGGTCGCGGAGAACCGGGTCGAGTACCTATCCAACTACTGGCTGAAGGGCAAGCGGGCCGTGGCGAAGGCCACGACGGAGGGCCCGGCGGCCTACGTGATGCCGGCCAGCGATCCGCGGCCGGGCCAGCAGGCGCGGATGCTCTCGCTGCTCCAGCGCCACGGCATCGAGGTGCACGTGGCGACGCGCGCGTTCCAGGCGGGCGGCCGCGAGTTCCCCGCAGGCAGCTACGTCGTCCGCATGGACCAGCCCTACTCTCGCGCCGCGGACATGCTGCTGGACAAGCAGTATTACAACCCGGACGATCCGCGGCCCTACGACGACACGGGCTGGACCTTCGGCCCGCTCTTCAACGTGGAGACGGTGCGCGTGGAGGACATCGCGGTGCTCGACGTGCCGATGCGGCTGGTCGAGGACCTGATCCGCGCACCCGGGCGCGTCGAGAACGCCAGGGGCGCCCGCGTCTTCCTCATCGACTACAACGCGGACAACAACCTCGCGGCGTTCCGCTTCCGCTACCGCGACCTGGCGATCGATGCGGCCGAGAAGGAGTTCACGCACGGTGGCCGGTCCTACCGCGCCGGCACGTTCATCGTGCGGGCGACCCCCGAGGCTGCGCGGATCCTCGAGTCGGCCGCGCCCGAGTTCGGCTTCGTCGCCTACGGCTCGTCCACCGCGCCGGACGTGCCGACCCATCCGGTCGCCGCGCCGCGCATCGCCGTCATGCACACGTGGCAGACCACGCAGAACGAGGGCTGGGTGCGGCTCGCGCTCGACGAGTACGGCATTCCCTACGAGTACATCTCGGTCCACGATGTGCGCGACGAGCCGCGCCTCCGCGACCGGTACGACGTCATCATCTTCGGGCCATCCGTGAATGACCCGCTGAGCATCGTGCGCGGGCTCACGGGCGACCGGCCGATCCCGTGGAAGGCCAGCGCGCTGACGCCCAACATCGGCCGGCAGGCCTCGACGGATGACATGCGCGGCGGCCTCGGGCTGAGCGGCGTGCTCAACCTCCAGAGGTTCGTCGAAGCGGGCGGCACGTTCATCACGCTCACCAACAGCTCCACGCTGCCCATCCACTTCGGCCTGGCCGAGGGCGTGCGCATCCGGGAGACGCAGAACCTGTGGGCGCCCGGCGGCGTCTTCCGCGCCGTGAGGGCCGACACGCTGAGCCCGATCGCGTACGGCTACGGCCCGGAGCTGGGTGTCTACTTCAACACCGGCCCCGTCTTCGCGCTGGGTGGTGGTGGCGGTTTCGGCGGCTTCGGCGGCGGCGCTCAGGCCACGGCGCCTCGCCGTGCCGACGATGGCAGCACGACCGCGCGCCGGAGCGGCCGCGGCGGCCTGGACGAGGAGGACATCGTCCAGGGTCGCCGCCGCGACCTCGGCCGTGCGGGCGTCGAGGCCTTCCAGCGCGGCCAGCGGCAGGGTGCCGATCAGCCGAGCTTCGGCTTTGGCGTCGGCCAGGCATCCACCGCCAACGTGCGCACGGTCTTCCGCTTTAGCCCGGACGTCAGGAACCTGCTCATCAGCGGCGGGCTGACCAACGGCCGCGAGCTGGCGAACGCCCCCGCCCTCGTCGACGTGAAGCTGGGCCAGGGCCACATCGTGATGTTCAGCTTCAACCCGATGTGGCGCGCCGGGACGCTCGGCTCCTATGCCCTGGTCTTCAACACGCTGCTGCACCACGGGCACCTGGACGCGGGCCGCGAGCGGCCCGCGCCGGCGACCGCGGAGGCGGCGCAGGGGCGCTGAGCAGAGACACGACGCCCTGACGTCAAACGTCCCGCATGGATCCGATCACGCACACCATGACGGGCGCCACGCTGGCCGCGAGCGGGTTGCGTCGCACGACCCCGCTCGCGGCCGGCACGCTGATGCTGGCCGCGAACGCGCCGGACATCGACGTCCTGATCTACCTCATCGGCAACGAGTACGACGGACTCGCGTTCCGCCGCGGCTGGACCCACGGCCCTCTGGCCCTGGTCGCGCTGCCCTTCGCCGTGCTCGGGGTGGCGCTCGCCTGGGATCGATGGGTGAGGAGGCGACGCGATCCGCGCGCCGCGCCCGCGCGCGCCGGCCCGCTCCTCGCCCTGGCCGCCCTCGGCGTGCTCACACACCCGGTGCTGGATTGGCTGAACAACTACGGGATCCGGCTGCTCATGCCGTTCAGCCCGCGGTGGTTCTACGGAGACGCGGTCTTCATCATCGATCCGTGGCTCTGGCTGGCGCTGGGCGGCGCGCTCTTCCTGATCCACTCCTGGAGCTGGCCTGCCATCGCCGGCTGGGCGCTCTTCGCGGCCCTCGCCGGGTTCCTCATCCTCGGCACACCCATCGTGCCGACGCCGGCGAAGCTCGTGTGGGCGGCTGGCCTGATCGCCGTGGTCGCGCTCCGCGTGGCAGGAGTGGCGGACCGGCGTGGCGTGAGCCCGGAGCGGGTCGCCCGCTGGGGCGGCGGGCTCGCGCTGGGGTTCATCCTTCTCCTCGTGCTGGCGGACTTCGTGGAGGTGCGGGACGTGCGCGCCGTGTTCGCCGAGCGGGGAGGAACGGTCGAGGCGGTCATGGTCGCGCCTGAGCCCGCAAACCCGTTCGGCGGCTCGGTCGTCGTGGCCACGCCCACGGCGTACCTCTTCGGCACATACGACTGGCTCGCGCGGCCGCGGGTGCGCATGCACGAGGACAGCCTGCCGCGCCGCCCGGCGGATCCCGTCACCGAAGCCGCGGCCCGCGTGCCGGACGCGGCCGCGTACCTGACCTGGGCGCGCTTCCCGTACTTCCAGGTCGAGCCCCGGCCGGGCGGGTACACCGTATTCATCGGTGATGCCCGCTACCGCGGGCCTCTGGGCTCAGGGAGTTTGAGCGGCATCACGGTCCAGCTCGACTCGGCCCTTGCGCCCGTGCCGTAGCGGGGATGCCGATGCTGCTCCGGTCCGGCTGTTGACCGCCGGAGCGGCCGGGGCTATCCTCCAGACGTATGCGTAAGATCCCTCCGCGCAATCACTTGCGGACTCGCTCCAGCGGCACGCTGCGCCGCTTCGGGCTCGGATTGGCGCTCCTTGCAGCGCTGGTCCTTTCCGCATGGCGCGTGGGCGCTTTCGAGGCCGCCGACGGCGTCGCCGCTGCGGCACGATCGGGGGCGTCAGACCCGGCGGCAGCAGCCCCCAACGTGGCCGCGGCGGCCGATGGCGCGAGCGCGGACGGCGCCGCTGACGAAGGGCCATCCGCTCACCCGCGCGGCTCCAGGCTGACCGCAGCGGGGCCGGAAAGTCCGGAGGCATTTCTCGGTACGCCGGGCATCGCGCTCGAGCCGGTCTCGGAGCGCGAGGGGCCGCAAGCCCGCATGCGGGTGCGCGGGCTCCGCATCATCCGCGGCGCGCCGCGGCTTCGCCTCGAGCTGAACCCGGAGGCGCCGCGCATCCTCAGCCGGGAGCTTGCGCATCTGGACTCCCTGCCTGCGCTGCTGCGGGCCCGCTCCGGCATCGTGCCGTCCCGCGGCACATCGCGTCCGCCTCCGTCGCACTCCTCCTGACGACCCACACGACAGGTTCCGGGTGCTGAGGCGCGCGGCTGCTCGCCGTTGCGTCTCGCCCGGGGTTCGCCTGGCCGGCTTCCGCCAAGCCGTCCTCGCCGCGGCCGTGACGCCGGGGCACCGCACCGGTGCTCCGCCTTGCGGGCGGCGCGGCGTGACGGCGTGCGGTCCTGTCCGGCCCGGCACGACACCAACTGCGATCGCCGGGAGGCGAGGAGGCGAAACGTGTTGTTTCTGATGGCAATCCAGGGGCAGCAGAGCGGTTTGACGTGGGGCAAGATCCTCTCGGACATCCCGCACGACGGCCCTGCGTTCGTCGTCTACGGGCTGCTTGCGGTTTCGGCCTACATCATCTGGAAAGGCGCCAGGGCGAGCAAGTGAGCGAGAGCGGGTGCGGTGCCCGGCCGCACGGTGACCTCCACCGTGCGGCCGGGCACCGCACCCGCTTTTCTGCAACCTCACCGGTCCAGCGGCACTCCCGCCGTCGGCGCCTGATACCGGATGCGCCCGCCCAGGATCGTGTAGACGACCTGCGTGCCCGGGATCTCCTCCTCCGGCACCGTCATGATGTCCCGGGAGAGGACGACGATGTCCGCGAGCTTGCCGGGCGTGATCGAGCCCTTCTCGTTCTCCTCGAACGCCGCGTACGCGTTGTTCAGCGTGTAGCTGCGCAGCGCCTCCTCGCGCGTCATGCGCTGCTCGCCGTAGAACACCGAACCATCTGCGGTTCTGCGCGAAACCGACGCGTAGAAGCTGGCGATGGGGTCCACGTCCTCGACGGGCGTGTCCGTGCCGTTGGTCACCACGGCGCCCGAGTTGATCAGCTCACGCCAGACGTACGCGCCGGTGCGCGCGCGCTCCTCGCCGATGCGATCCGGCACCCACGGACCGTCGGACGTCGCGTGTACGCCCTGCATGGACGCGATCACGCCCAGCTGCGCGAAGCGCGGGATGTCCTCCGGAGCCAGATGCTGGGCGTGCTCGATGCGCCAGCGCAGGTCCGTCTTGTCCGGGTTCGCGCGGAAGATCTCCTCGTACAGGTCCAGGATCTCGCGGTTGCCGCGGTCGCCGATCGCGTGCGTGTTGACCTGGAACCCGTGCTGGATCGCGATCTCCGCGGTGCGGCGGATGCTCTCGAGCGGCTCGAGCACGAGCCCGGTGCTGGTGGGCAGGTCGTTGTACGGCTCGAGCATCCACGCGCCGTGCGCGCCCAACGCGCCGTCCACCTGGCGCTTGATCGACCGGACCGTGAGGAACCCGTTGCCCGCGCCGATCAGCCGGTAGCTCGGCAGCTTGACGGCCAGCGACTCGTTGGGCTCGCCGCGCACCATGACGTAGAGCCGGACGGGCAGGCTGTCCTTCTCTGCCAGCTCGCGGTAGAAGTCGATGGTCTGGAAGCTGGATCCGGCATCGTGGAAGCTCGTCACGCCCTTGCGCAGCAACTCCTCGCCCGCGAGCTGGACCGCGCGCCTGGCTTCTGCGGCGACGACCTCCGGCGGCCGCTGCGCCCGGTCGCGCGCGAGAACCCGCCGGACGAGCCCCTGTGCCGTCTCGCGCAGGTACCCCGTCGGCTCGCCGCGCGCATCCCTGACGATCTCGCCGCCCGGCGGATTGGGCGTAGCGCGCGTGATGCCCGCCAACTGCATGGCGCGCGCGTTCACGAACGACGCGTGCCCGCTCGCGTGCGTGAGGATGACCGGGTTCTGCGGCGAGACGCGGCTCAGCTCGTGGTGCGTGGGCACACCCTCCACGGTCACCGCCGGCGGCGGGTCCCACTTGTCCTGATGCCAGCCGCGGCCCTGGATCCATTCGCCGGGGCGGGCGTCCCGCGCTGCGGCCGCGACCATCGCGACGATCTCGTCCCACGTCCTGGCCTTCGTCAGGTCCAGGATCATGCGCGCCTCGCCCAGGCCCATGAAGTGGCCGTGCCCCTCGATGAAGCCCGGCACCGCAAGCCGGCCCTCGAGGTCGATGACCTGCGTGTTCTCCCCGATGTAGCGCGCGATCTCGGCTGACGAGCCCACGGCCACGATCGTGTCTCCCGAGATCGCGACGGCTTCCGCGACGGGCCGCAGCGAGTCGACGGTCACGACCTTGCCGTTCGTGAGCACGAGGTCCGCCGGTACCGGGGCCGGCCCCCTCTCGCAGCCGAGCCCGCCGGCGGCGAGCAGTGCGGCGACCAGCGCGACGGGGCGCGCACCCCGGCGTCGGACGGTGCGAGCGTCCACGCTTCCTCCTTCGGTTCGGGTCACCTGCGGTCGAACGGGAGGCCGCCGGGCGTGACGGTCCGCCCGCTCCGCTCGTGTCGGGTATGCCCTTACTGTTAGGCCTTCGCGCCGCCGGCGGCAAGGCGCGCGAGGCCCGCGCGGTCCACGATCTCGAAGCGGCCGCGCCCCACGGCGCGGATCAGTGCCGCGTCCCGCAGCGTGCGGAGGGCGCGCACCACCACTTCCCGCGCCGTCCCCAGCTCCTCCGCGACCTCGAGCTGGGTGCCCCCGAGTGTGAACGCGCCCCCGCCCACCCGCTCGCTGCGCGCCAGGAGGTAGGCTGCCAGCCGCGCCGGTACGTGCTCCGCTCGCCGGTCGAGCCGCTCGATCAGGTGCGCCACGCGCTCTGCCAGGCGGCCGAGCAGCGCGAACGCCAGCTCGGGGTCCGCTCGCACCGCGGCGTGGATCGCCTCGCGGCTCAGCACCAGGCACAGCGTGCGGCGCGTGGCGATCGCCGTGGCCGGGTAAGGCCCGCCACGGAACAAGGCGACATCGCCCAGAGTACCGCCCGCAACCTCGCTGTGGATCACGTGACGCCGGCCGCCCACCGTCCGCACCACGCGCACTTCGCCCTCGAGCACGATGAACACCCCGCGCGGCGCAGTGCCCGCGCGCCACAGCACGGCGTTCGGCGCGAAGCGGCGCAGCATCGCGCGCGCGGCGAGCTCCCGCTTCGCGGCCGCGTTCAACGAGGCCAGGAACGGGACACGGTCAAGCACGGCCTGCTCGATCATCCGATGTGACTCCGGTTCCAGCGCGCCGGCGCGTGCCGGCGTATTCATGGTCATACGGCGCGCCACCGGATGGCACGCCAACAGAGTGAACACCGCGAGGGCCCGCGCGGCCTCGCCTGAACGGAGAAGCCTGCGATGCGTGCACCCCTTCTCACCCTCTCGATCGCCATCGTCTCGGCCTGCGCCACCCAGCCGGCGCCGCGCTCCGAAACCCCGAGCGCCGCGACCGCCGGCGCCGCGCCGACGCATGCCGCGTCCAGCGCCGCGGGAGAGGATACCGCCTTTGCCGCGCTCCAGGAACGGGGCAAGATGGCGATGGGCGTGGACCAGTACACCTCGACCCACGTGTTCGACTCGTTGGAGGACGGCGGGCGCATTGAGCTCCAGCGCGATGAAGATGACCCGGAGGGCGTGGCCGTGATCCGCCGCCACATGCAGGAGATCGCCGCCGCGTTCACACGCGGCGACTTCCGGATCCCCGGCTTCGTGCACTCGCGGGAGGTGCCCGGCACGCGCGTGATGGCGGAACGCCGCGCCCACATCACCTACACGTATCGCCCGCTGCCGCGCGGCGGCGAAGTGCGCATCACGACGCGGGATCCCGTGGCGCTCGCGGCGATCCACGAGTTCCTCGCCTTCCAGCGCAGGGAGCACCGCTCAGGCGGACACGTGCACGGGCATTGATGCCAGCCTTGCCCCCGGCGCGCCGGGCGCACCGGCGCGCCATCACGCCGCCCGCCGCTGCGACAGCAGCTCGCGCACCTTGGCGCGGATCGCATCCAGTGATGCGGGCTTCGCCATGTACGCGTCGCAGCAACCGGAGCGCAGGATCGCCTCCGGGTCTCCCGCGCCGGCGAGCGCCGTGAGGGCGAGGATCGCCACGCCCGGCTCCGCCAGCTCGCGCTTGATCCAGCGGCCCGCCTCGATGCCGTCCATGGATGGCAGTTGCAGGTCGAGGATGACGAGGTCGGGCCGGAAGGTCCTCGCCACCTCGATCGCCTCCTCGCCCCGCCTCGCCGTCGCGACCTCGTGCTCGACCGAAAGCAGCTCCCGCAGGATCGACAGAAGGTCGGCGTTGTCTTCCACCACCAGGATCTTTGCCATGGCGTCCTCAGCGCAGGGCGAGGCCGGAGCTGGCGGCCGGCCGGAGCATGGTCGCGAGCGGGACCGAGACGTCACCCTCCGCCGCCATCTGCAACACGTGCTCCAGCCGGTCCGCGTCCACGTCCCGCTCGCCGAGCCCGGCGTCCGTCAGGGCTGCCAGCACCTCCCTCCGCAGCTCCACCGGGTCGCCGCCGCCCGCGTAGACCTCGAGCCGGCCATCCAGCACCTCCGCGCGCCGCGAGTAGACGCGGAACGGTACGGGCCGCTGGAGCCAGATCGTGCGCGTCATGCGCGGGTTGGCCACCAGGCGCTCGATCAGCGACGGGGACACGTTGGGCGAGGCGTGCTCGTGGACCAGCCGGGCGAGCTCGACCACGTCGCTGTTCGCCATGCGCACGCAGCCGTGCGATGCCGGCGTCCCCAGGCTCTTCCGGTACGGCGTGCCGTGGATGTAGTAGAGGTTCATGAAGTACAGCTTTGCCCGGCCCATCGGGTTGTTGGGCCCCGGCGGCGTCGGCTTCTTGCCCCGCGCCCACGGCCGGTTCGGCGGATGCCACCACGGGTTCCAGATGACCCGCGAGATCCGGTACGACCCCGTGGGTGTGCGGTGCCCGGGCTTCCCGACCGCCACGCGGTAGCGGCGCGTCAGCTCCCCGTTCTCGTACACGTGCAGCCGGTACGCCGCCAGGTTCAGCGTCAGGCGGAGCGACGCCGCGGCCTCGCTCTCCGGCACGCCGCCGCTCCGGTCCACGCCGGCGCTCGCAGCGCCGGCCGCCAGGCCCAGGACCAGCGCCGTCCGGATGTGGCGCCCTCGGGTGGTTCGCACGACGCACCTCCGGATGAAATTTCCCTGATTTCCCCACATGGCCAGAGCGCAAGCCATGTGCCGTATCCTGAGTTGCCAGAATACGGAACGGGGATTCGGCGGGCGCCGTGGTCGTCCCGATTTTATGCCAAAATCACCTCGGCGTCGTGGCCGTGGCCAGGGGCTGCAGCAGCGCGCCCACACGCTGGAGCGCGGCGCTCAGATCGGCCGGCGGCAGCCCGTAGCCGAACCGCACGTACGAATCCATGCCGAAGTGTGCGCCCGGCACGATCAGCACGTCCTGCTCGACGCGCAGCCGCTCGGCCAGCTCGAGCGAAGGGATGGGAACGCGGTAGCGCATGAAGCAGATGGCGCCGGCGTCAGGCCGGCGGTACTCGAAGATCCCGAGGCTGTCCGCCCAGGCGGAGAGGACCTCCAGGCCCGCGTGGAGGATGGCGCGGGTGCGCTGGAGCAGGCGGGGCCGGAGCGTGGGGTCGAGCGCGAGCGCGGCGAGCCGGTCCGTCAGGTTGCCCGGCGCGATCGTCGTGTAGTCCTTTCGTGCCCACAGCTTTGCGGCCATGTCCGCGGGCGCGGTGACCCAGCCGATGCGGAGTCCGGGCAGCCCGTAGGCCTTGGACAGTGAGCCCGTCGCGATGACGCGCGGGTACTCGCCCCAGAAGGTGCGCGTCTCGGGGCCGCGGAGCTCGGCGCCGGTGTAGACCTCGTCCGCGAGGATCCACGCGCCGGCGTGGTCGGCCGCGCGGATCAGCGCGTCTCGCGCCTCGGCCGAGAGCACCGCGCCCGTCGGGTTGTTGGGGTTGGTGATGACGACGACGCGCGTCCGGCTCGTGACCGCGCTCGCGATCTCGTCGGGGTCAGGCTGCCAGCCGTGCTCCTCGCGCAGCCAGATCTCCCTGACGCTCGCGCCGAACGCATCCGCAAGCCCGTGGGTCTGCATGTAGGCGGGCATCACGATGGCCGCCTCGCCGCCGCCCTCGAGCAGCTCCCACATCGCGATGAAGTTGGCCTCCGCGCTGCCGTTCGTCACGACGACGTTCGCCTCGCTCGCACCCGGGTACAGCGCGGCGATCAGCTCGCGAAGCTCATCGCTGCCGTTCGACTGGCCGTAGCCCAGCGAGATGCCCGGGATCGCGCGCGACGCGCCCGCCATCTCGACCAGCTCGCCGAGCGTCAGCGGGTGCACGCCGCTCTCCGACAGGTTGTAGGCAACGCGGTTCTCGTACGTCGACTGCCACCGCTCCATCGCGAAGGGTTTCATGCGCACTCCAGGGTTAGGGCCGGGGACGGCGCCCCGCATCGCTGCCTGCGTCAGGGTCTACGTCAGGATGGCGGATGGCGGGGGGGACGGCAACCGCTGGCCGGGGAGGCCGCGCATGGAACGGACGTTGCACGCCGGCCGGCGACCTCCGGTGCGCTGGCCCGGCTCACGGGCTCTTGCCGCCACGGCGCGCCCGGCTAGCTTTGCGGGAAGGGAAGGGCGGAACTCAAGCGCGGAGGTAGACGATGGAACTCCCGGACGAGCTGGTCGAGCACGGTGAGAGCCGCATCGTCCTCGTGGTGATGGATGGGCTCGGTGGGTTGCCGGATCCGGAAACCGGACTGACGGAGCTCGAGACCGCAAGCACGCCGAACCTCGACCGGCTCGCCCGCGGGGCCGCCGTCGGCCTGATCGAGCCAGTGTTGCCCGGCATCTCCCCCGGCAGCGGACCGGGCCACCTCGCGCTGTTCGGCTACGACCCGGTGCGGTGGAACATCGGCCGCGGCGTCCTCAGCGCGCTCGGCGTCGGCTTCGACCTGCGCGAGGGCGACGTCGCCGCGCGGCTCAATTTCGCCACGCTGGACGCGGAGGGGCGCGTCGTCGACCGCCGCGCCGGCCGCCCGTCGGACGCGGAGAACCGGCGCCTCGTCGAGCGCCTGCGCAAGGAGGTCCCCGCGCCCGAGGGCGTCGAGCTGTTCTTCGAGCCCGAGAAGGAGCACCGCGCCGTCATGGTGCTGCGCGGCGAAGGCCTCTCCGCCGCCCTCTCGGACACGGACCCGCAGGAGACCGGCGTGCCGCCGCTGCACGTGCGCCCGCTCGCCGAGGGCGCCGAGCGCACTGCTCGCATCGTGCAGGACATTCTGGATGCAGCGACGCGCGCGCTCGCGGACGAGCGCACGGCCAACGGCGTCCTCGCGCGCGGCTTTGCCGCCTACGAGCGCTATCCCTCGCTCGCCGACCGGTTCAAGCTCCGTGGCCTCGCAACCGCGCGCTACCCGATGTACCGCGGCCTCGCGCGCTTGCTCGGCATGGACCTCTCGCCCGTCGCGGACACGGACGAGGGCAGCGTCGCCACGCTCGAAGCGGCGTTCAAGGATTCGGACTACGACTTCCACTTCATCCACTTCAAGTACGTCGACTCCCGGGGTGAGGACGGGGACTTCCTCGCGAAGGTCAAGGCGATCGAGGCGGTGGACGCGCTGATCCCGCGCATCGAGGCGCTCGGGCCGGACGTGCTCATCGTGACCGGCGACCACTCGACGCCGTCGCGCATGCGCGCGCACTCCTGGCACCCGGTGCCGGTGCTCATCGCTTCGAAGTGGGTGCGCGCCGGCGGCGTCGCGGGGTTCGGCGAGCGTGAGTGCCGCAAGGGAGAGCTGGGCATCTTCCCTGCGAAGCACCTGATGACGCTCGCGCTCGCGCACGCGGGCCGGCTCGCCAGGTTCGGCGCCTGACCGACGCGCAACGGGACACGGGGGCAAGGGGGAACGGCGTATGGCAGATGTCGAGCAAGTCCTCCACGAAGCGCTCGCGCTGGGTGATGAAGGTCGATGGGATGAGATGACGGACCTGCTCGCCCGCGCCCTCCAGGAGGAGCCGAGCGATCCGTACCTGTTGTGCTGGCTTGGCGTCGCGGAACGGGAGCTGGGCAACGAAGGCGTCGCGTACGAGTACTTCCGCCGCTGCCTCGCCGAGGAGCCCACGGACCCTCACCTGCTCGCGCTCGCCGGCTCCGGCCTCGCCGCGTTCGACGACCCGGAAGCCGAGAGCGCGCTGCGCCTGGCCGCGCTCACCGCGCCCGACCTCCCCATGGCGCGCCTCCAGTACGGCGCCTACCTCGCCCGCGAGGGCCTGTTCGACGAGGCGCTGACCCACCTCCGCGCCGCCGCCGACCTCGCGCCCGACGACCCCACCGTCCACGGCGAGCTGGGCGTCGCGTTCAGCCTCATGGGCAACCTGGAGGCCGCGGTCGCGGAGATGGAGACCGCGCTGGAGCTCGCGCCCGACGACGCGTGGACCCGCCTGCTGCTGGGACTCATCTACGCGGATCTCGGGCGCCTCGAGGAGGCGGCCGAAGAGCTCGTCCGCGCAGCCACGGAGCGGGAGGACGACGCGGAGGCCCACGTCGTCGCCGCGCTCGCCGCCGCCGCCGTCGGCTGGGAGGACGCCGCGCACACCGCGCTCGCTCGCGCCCTCCAGGTGGCAGAGCGGGCCGACATCCAGCTCGTCGAGGAGGCCGAGGAGCGTGTTGACGCCGGCCCCGATGCCGCACGCGCCATGCTCCTCGAGACGGTGGGCCCCTCGGTGCTCCGCGAGCGGCTGGCGCAGCCGCTGTGAGACATGCCGCGCGCCGGCACGATCTGGCTCCGCTCCGTGCTCGCACTCGCGGCGAGCGCCGTCCTGCTCTGGCTCGCCACGGTTGCGCTGGTCCTCGTCGCGGGCGCCACGCCGAGGGTCCAGCCCGCCGACGCGATCCTCGTGCTCGGCGCCGCTCAGTACAACGGCCGGCCGTCGCCCGTGTTCCGCGCGCGGCTCGACCACGCGATCGCGCTCTATCGCCAGGGCCTTGCCCCCCGCATGGTCTTCACCGGCGGCGTCGGGGTCGGGGACACGCTGAGCGAGGCCGAGGTGGCCAGGCGGTACGCAGAGGAGCAGGGCGTGCCGCCGGAGGCGATCCTCGTCGAGCGCGAGGGCCAGACCTCCGCCGAGTCCGTCAGCGCCGCCGCGGCGCTCATGCGCGCCGAGGGGCTGAGCACCGCCCTCGTCGTCAGCGACCCGTTCCACATGCTGCGCCTCGAGCTGCTCACGCGCCGCGCCGGCCTCCGCCCCTTCCGCGCCCCCACGCCCGAGAGCCCCATCGATCGGGTCCCCGGCCAGCGCTGGCGCTACGTGCTTCGCGAGAGCGTGATCTTCCCCGCAGCGGCGCTCATTGGCGGGCACTGAAGCGCGGCCCGCTCCCGCGATCCCGTCGCTGACCGCGGGCTGTTAGCAGTTCTGCCGTGTTTTCCCGTATTATTCACTATGTGAGTAGGACTTCACGAACGGAACTGATCGGAGGCTTCGGTGGCAGGTCGACCATACATCCTCGCGGAAACGGACTGGAAGAGCGTGTCAGCCGCCGGCTGCGACCTCGCCATCCTTCCCTGGGGCGCCACCGAAGCGCATAATACACATCTCCCGTACGGCACGGACACGATCCATGCCGAGCGGGTGGCCGCCGAGGCGGCCAGGATCGCTTGGGAGGCAGGCGTGCGGCTCGTGGTGCTGCCCGCCGTCCCGTTCGGCGTGCAGACCGGCCAGCTCGACATCCCTTTTTGCCTGAACCTCAACCCGAGCACCCAGGCCGCGCTCCTCGCCGACATCGCGGCTTCCCTGGACGGCCAGGGAATCCGCAAGCTCGTGATCCTGAACGGCCACGGCGGCAACGACTTCCGCGGCGCGGTCCGCGAGCTTCAGCCGCGCCTCCGGCTGTTCATCTGTGTGCTGAACTGGTATACCTGCCTGGACCTCCGGGCCTTCTTCGACGACCCCGGGGACCACGGCGGCGAGCTCGAGACGAGCGTGCTGCTCCACCTGGCGCCGGAGCTGGTCCGGCCCCTCGCGGAGGCAGGGCCCGGCCGCGCCCGCGAGTTCCGCGTGGCCGCGCTCCGCGAGGGCTGGGCCTGGGCGCCTCGCCGCTTCACGCAGGTGACCGACGACACCGGCGTGGGCGACCCCCGCGCCGCGACCGCAGAGAAGGGCGCCGCCTTCTTCCGGGCGGCGACGGAGCGGATCGCGGGCTTCCTGCAGGAGCTCGCGGCCATGGACCCGGCCCGCCCTTACGGCGACTGAGGGCGGCCAGGATCCCGCCACGGCCGGCGTGATCGGGGCCGGCCGGTCTTGGCCCGTTTTAACATGGCGTTTCCCGCAGCTCGCGGGTACACTAAGACGTAGACGAGGGCCGCGCCGCACCCCGGTTCGCGCGCCGGCGTACGGCAACGCATTCGGCACGCCCCGCGCGGGCCGTTCGCGGCCCCCCGGACCCCCGGAATGGGGCGAGGAGCGTACTCGTGTTACGGATCCCTTTCGAGCGGTTCCGGCTGGACAACGGCCTGCGGGTCATCCTCTCGCGGGACCCGAGCGCGCCCGTCGTGGCGGCGAACCTCTGGTACGGCGTGGGGTCGCGCGACGAGCGACCGGGTCGGACGGGCTTCGCGCACCTCTTCGAGCACATGATGTTCCAGGGCTCGGAGCACGTGCCGGAGATGGCGCACTTCGCGCTGATCGAGAAAGCGGGTGGCTCGCTCAACGGCTCGACGTGGCTGGACCGGACCAACTACTTCGAGACGCTGCCGGCGCACTACCTGGACCTCGCGCTCTGGCTCGAGTCGGACCGCATGGGCTGGCTCCTGCCGGCGATGACGCAGGCCAAGCTGGACAACCAGCGGGACGTGGTGAAGAACGAACGGCGCTGGCGCGTGGACAACCAGCCGTACGGCGACTGGGACGAGCGGCTCCAGGCGATGATGTATCCGCCTGAGCATCCGTACCACCACTCGGTGATCGGCTCGATGGAGGACCTGGACGCCGCGAGCCTTGAGGACGTGGAGCAGTTCTTCCGCACGTACTACGCGCCCAACAACGCGGTGCTCACGCTGTGCGGCGACTTGGACACCGCCCACGCGCTCTCCCGCGTCCGGCACTGGTTCGACGAGATCCCGCCGGGACCTCCCGTGCCGCCGATCCCGGGCGTGACGGAGGTGCCGCCGATTCTTGGGTCACCCGTGCGCGCGGTAGTCGAGCAGGACGTCTCGCTGCCGCGCGTCTACATCGGCTTCCGCATCCCGCCGTACGGCACGCCCGGGTACTACCCGGCCGCGGTCACGGCGCAGGTGCTGGCATGGGGCAAGGCCTCGCTGCTGTACCGCCGCCTGGTCCGTGAGCGGCGCGTGGCGCAGGACGTCGCGGCGTACGCGTTCCCGTTCGTCGTCGGCGCCGCGATGCTCGTGATCTGGGCCACGGCGCGGCCCGGTGTGACGGCAGATGCGTTGGAGGCGGAGCTCGCCCGCGAGCTCGCCACGTTGCGCGACGTCGACTCCGCAGACGTCGAGCGCGCGATCCACCTCATCGAGGCCCGTCAGCTTTCGGACCTCCAGCGCGTGGACGAGCGCGCCGACCTGCTTTCCATGTTCACCATGCTGTTCGACGATCCGGATCGCATCAACACGGAGCTGGATCGCGTGCGCGCCGTGACGCCGCAGGCCGTGAGGGAGTTCGCCGAGGCCCAGATCGTCGACGAGAACCGCGCCACGCTCCAGTACGTGCCGCGGGACGGAAGGAGGGGATCGTGAGTGTGCCGGATCGGACGCAGGCACCCGCGCCGGGGGAGATTCGCCCGTTCGCATTCCCGCGCCTCGAGCGGCGGCGGCTCGCGAACGGGCTCACCGTCATCGCTGCGCGCGCGGGCGACCTGCCGCTGGTCACCGCCTCGCTCGTCGTTGACGCCGGCGCCGCCGCGGACCCTGCGCGCAAGGCGGGGCTCGCCAACCTGACCGCACTCGCGCTCGAGACCGGCACGCGGTCGCGCTCCGCCGAGGAGGTCGCCTGGGCGTTCGAGAGTCTCGGCGTCGAGTTCGAGGCGGAGGCCACGTGGGACGCCGCCTCGTTCCGGATCACGGTGCCCGCGGGACGCCTCGAGTCCGCGCTCGAGCTGTTCGCGGAAGTCGTCCGCTCGCCCGTCTTCCCGGAGCACGAGGTCGCCCGCCTGCGGGACGAGCAGCTCGCCCACATCCTCCAGCGCCGCAAGGAGCCGCGCGCGCTGGCCAGCGACATGGCCGCGCGCTTCATCTTCGCCCCGGAGGTGCCGTACGCGCGGCCGCTCGTCGGCACCACCGCCAGCGTCGAGGGGCTCACGCGCGAGGACGTCGAGGCGTTTTACCGCACGCACTACCTGCCCAACGTCTCGTCGCTGATCCTCGTCGGCGCCATCGACATCGAGGAGGCCGAGCGGCTCGCGCGCCTCTACTTCGGCGACTGGCCGAGGGGCGCCGCGCCCGCCACCGATTTCGAGGTCGTGCGCGCGGTCAACCAGACCACCGTGTACGTCGTGGACCGCCCGGGCTCCGTGCAATCCGAGATCCGCATCGGCGATGTCGGCGTCGAGCGGCATCACCCGGACTACTTCCCGCTCCTCGTGATGAACACCATCCTCGGGGGCGCCTTCACCAGCCGTCTCAACCTCAGCCTGCGCGAGCGCCACGGCTTCACTTACGGCGCGCGCAGCGGCTTTGCGTTCCGCCGGCGGCCAGGGCCCTTCATCGTGCAGGTCGCCGTCGCCACGGATGTCACCGCGCGCGCGGTCGAGGAAGCGCTCAAGGAGATCTCGCTGCTCCGTGACATGGGCGCGACCGACGAAGAGACGGCCGCCGCGCGCGACTACCTCGCCGGCATTCTGCCGCTCGAGCTCCAGACCACCGAGCAGATCGCCGCACGCATCGCGGACATCGTCATCTTCGACCTGCCGGACTCCTACTTCCAGGACTACCGCGCCACGCTCGCCACCGTCACGGCGGACGACGTTCTCCGCGTCGCGCGAACCCACCTGCGCGGCGACCGCCTCGCCATTGTCGTCATCGGCGATGCCGACCAGATCACCGAGCCGCTGCGCGCGCTCGGCGTCGGGCCAGTGGAGGTCCACCGCGTCGAGTGACTCCAACGATCACGCCTGAGACCACGCGGCGAACGTTTCCGCAGCTCGAGCGCGTTCGCGGGCAGGCACGCCCCAAACCCGAACACCACAGGATGATGAACCAGGATCCCGTATCCCCGCCCCCGCCGGGGCTCGTCTCCCGGCGCCCGGTCTACCGCGGGCGCATCGTCGACCTTTCCATCGACACGGTCCGCTTCCCGGACGGCTCCGTGGGCCAGCTCGAGTTCATCCGCCACTCCGGCGCCGCCGCCGTCCTGCCCGTGCTCGACGATCCCGCCACGCCCGATCCCCGCATCATGCTCATCCGCCAGTACCGTTACGCCTCTGGCGGCGAGCTGCTCGAGGTGCCGGCCGGCCGGCCGGACCGCCCCGGCGAGGACTGGGAGGTCTGCGCCCGCCGCGAGCTCGAGGAGGAGACCGGTCTCGTCGCCCGCCGCCTCGTCCCGCTCACCACCATCTACACGACGCCCGGCTTCTGCGACGAGCGCATCCACCTCTTCCTTGCCTTCGACCTCACCCAGGGCAGCGCCTCGCTCGACCATGACGAGTTCCTCGAGCCGGTGGTGCTCACGCTCTCGGACGCGCTGGCCCGGATCCGCGCCGGCGAGATCACGGACGCCAAGACCGTCTGCACCCTGTTGTACGCGGCGAGCTTCGCGCTGGGCGGCGCCCGTTAGATCCTTGGGGGGAGTGTCCACTTTTTCTCGCGCTGTGTCCATCTGAGTGGACACGGGGTTTGCGCGGCCGGCGGGGCGTCGTTATCATAAGTCGCGTTGCCACTGTGACTTGCGAGTCGGGCAGGTGCCCGGAGGGTGAGGGGGCGCATGGTACGGAACCTGCACCCGAGCCCGGCCACCTGGTGACCGGAGGGCCCGAGCGATGCAGCGGGGCCGGGGTCACCGCCCTCTTGCCCGATTGGGGGAAGCGATGATCGACGTCATGAAGCGCGCCGCCAAGGGCCAGATCCGGCCGCGGCCGCAACCCTTGAAGGAGCTGGACGACAGCAGCCTGGTCGCGCAGTTCCTTGCGGGCGAGAAGCGGGCGTTCGGCGAGCTGGTTGGGCGGTATCAGGTCCGGCTGCTGAACTTCATCTATCGGACGATCGGGGACCGTGACCGGGCGGAGGACCTGGTGCAGGAGACGTTCGTCCGGGTGTACCGGCACCTGCACCGGTTCGACCAGTCGAAGAAGTTCTCGACGTGGGTGTACACGATCGCGAGCAATCTGGCGAAGAACGAGCTGCGGAACCGCTCGCGCAACCCGCTGGTCCTGTTCCAGACGATCAAGAAGAACTGGGAGGCGGACCACCGGCCGCTGGAGTGGGAGGACAACACGTACCGGCCG
>Ga0207873_1001913_pt1 | contig 18455 bp, 14 predicted proteins | sample BGWIniCompost_FD_187373 | JGI IMG/M metagenome (GOLD analysis project Ga0207873, IMG submission 187373) | Cellulose adapted compost microbial communities from Newby Island Compost Facility, Milpitas, CA, USA - BGW Initial Compost (SPAdes)... ...
GGCTGGGTCGGAAGGACGAGCGGCGGCGGGTCATGCCCCGCCGCCGCTCGTGTGTCATGGGTCCGCCCGCGCATTGGACGCCCGGGACCGTCACTGCGCGCCCAGGACCGCTCTCGCGTACCCGTTGGACGGATCGCCGCCCTCACGCACGATCCTGTCCACCGTGCCGGGGCCCCGGTTGTAGGCGTGGAGCGCCAGGTGCAGGTCCCCCTCGTACTTGTCCAGGAGCATTCTGAGGTAACGGAATCCCAGGCGCAGATTGGTGTCCCGGTCGAAGAGGTCGCTATACCCGATCGTGGGATCGAGCTCGAAGGCGGTCCTCGGCATGAGCTGCGCGAGGCCCACCGCGCCCTTGGGGCTCACCGCGCGCTGGAAGAACCCGCTCTCGACCCGCACCAGGTTGAAGCCGAGCTCCGGGTCGATCCCCTCGGCGAGAGCAATGTCGTAGATGGACGCAGCCAGGTCCGCGGGAATCTTGAACTTGGCAGAGTAGCCCATCACGTTGTTCATGCGGGCAAGTTCCAGGCGAGCCAGCTCGAGCTCACCCTGCCTTGCCTTGAGCTCCGCTTCGGCGCCCGCGAGTCGCTGGCGCACGAAGAAGTCGGCGAGCGGCGACCATGGCGCCGAGGCCACGTACACGCCGAGACCGAACATCGCGCTGCCGAACAGCATGAGCAGGACGGGCCCACGGAGCGCGGCCCAGATACCGCCGAGACGGCGGCGTAACGGACCGACGCTTTCCTGCTCCCATTGGACCAGAACCGATGACATCATCGTTCTTCTTCTCCTGTCCGCGGCCGGAGCCAATCCCGGCGTCCTGCCGGGCACGGATCTGAATGCGATTTCATCGCCATACGGCAACCGGCGTGCCAGAATCACCGCGGCACCCCGTATGTGCTGATCGCACAGCACGTTGCCATTGCGACCACGCTGCCTACCGCGCCATCACGGGTAGCTTTTCCGGCCATACTGTCACCTCTGAAGTGTCCCCACGTTGTCTCGTGGCGTGGCATCGGCGACCCATTCGCCGCTGCGTCCGCCGGCTTTGTGGAGTAGACGAACGGACTCGATCCGCATTCCCCGATCGACAGCTTTCAACATGTCGTAGACGGTGAGGAGCGCGACGCTCACGGCGGTCAGCGCTTCCATCTCGACGCCGGTGCGAGCCACGACGCGCACTGTCGCCGTGGCGCGCACGCCGGGGATCGCGTCGTCGGACTCGACCCGTACGTCAACGCTGGAGAGCGGGAGCGTATGACAAAGGGGGATCAGCTCGGCCGTGCGTTTGGCGGCCTGGATCCCTGCGATCTGAGCGACGAGGAACGGGTCGCCCTTGGGCGTGCGGCCTTCTTCGAGGAGGGCCAGCGTCCGGGGGGACATGACAAGGATGCCTTCGGCGGTGGCGGTGCGGGCGGTTTCCTTCTTCCGCCCGACGTCGACCATCGTCGGCCCACCGGCCTCATCCAGATGGGTGAGTCTCCGGGCATCCATTGCCCACAATCTACCAGCGGCGGGTCCCGACCGCCAGCCTCTTGATCAGGGGCGGCCGGTCAGGGCGCGGCGCAGCCCGGCCAGGAGGTGCGCCAGGATGAGTTGGGGATTGACGTTACCGTACGCGAGCGCCCGGGCCTCGTCGACGGCGCGGATCGCATCGTCTACTGCGCCGGCGGAAGGGAGCCGGCGGGCGAGGTCGCGGAGGAAGTCGATGGCGTCGGCGTTGACGACGAGCTCCTCGGCGCCCGCGGCGGCCGCGGCGAGGTCGCGGAGCCAGAGCGTGAGGAATTCGAGGGTGTCGTAGAAGGTCCCGCGCGCGCCGGTCGGGGAGCAGGCGTGTGCGGCCGCCAGGCGCGGGACCGGGGAGCTCGCGATGGCGGCGGCCAGATACGCCCGGGCATCCTGACGGAGCGTCTCCAGAGGGCCGGGCTCGCCGTCGACGGGGAGGAAGGCGAGTGCGCGGCCGATGGAGCCCTCGGCGAGCCGCGCGGCGGCGCGTGCGGCCTCGGGCGCGACGCCTCCGTGGCGGACGAGGAACGCGGCGACCTCGTCGTGGGGGAGCGGACGCAGCCGCACCGGGAGGAGGCGCGACCGGATCGTGTCCAGCAGGGCATCCGGGTTGCTGGCCGTCAGGATGATCGTGGTCTCGGGCGGCGGCTCCTCGAGCACCTTCAGAAGGGCATTGGCCGCTTCCGGGCTGGACTCCTGCGGCACCAGGTACTCGGCGTCGCCGATCAGGAAGACCTTGCGCGGCCCCATGGCGGGGCGCTGTGCGGCGATACGGCGCAGCGTGTGGATCTGCGCGAGGTAGAGGCCGACCGGCTCGCCGGGCGTCGGAACGCGGAGCGGGTTGTTGCGGCGCGCGTCGAGCTCCGCCGCCCGAGCGTCCTCGAGGGCCTCGGCGAGCTTCTCCGGCCCGGTCGCACCTTTAGGGCGCGGGAGCGGGAAGAACCAGTGGAGATCCGGGTGCTCGAGGCGGAGCGCGAGGCGGCACGCGGTGCACTCGTCGCAGGGGCCGTCGGGCCGCGGCGCGGTGCAGAGGAGGCGCTGCCCGAGCCAGAGCCCCAGACGCTGCTTGCCGACCCCGGCCGGGCCGTGCAGCAGGAGGGAGCCGGGAAGCTGGCCGGTCGCTACGGCCTGGTTCAGCGCGGATCGGGCGGCATCGTGGCCGTGGAGCGGGAGGAGAGCACTCATTGACCGGCCCGCCTCCGGAGCCAGGTGAGCGGGTCGACCGGCTCGGGGAGCCCGCCGCTCCGGGTCGGGGCCCGGACCTGGAACTCGATGTGCGGGCCTTCGGGCGTCCGCTCGCCGCCCACGGTGCCGATGACCTGTCCCGCCATCACCGTCTGTCCTTCCTGGACCATGACGCGGCCGAGGTACAGGTACAGGGTGTAGAAGCCGCCGCCGTGGCTGATCATGACGCTCGGCCCGTATCCCTCGAACGGGCCGGCCATGACGACGGTGCCCGCCTCCACCGCCCGGACCTCGGTTCCGGGGTCCGCACCGATTCCGATCCCGTTCCAGCGCAGCGTCACGCCATTCGGACGCCGCTCGGGGCCGAACCGGTAGAGGAGGCGTCCATCGACGGGCCAGTCGAGGGTCCCGATGTCGGCCGTGGTGATGGTCCCTTCGGCGACCGCGCGGCCTGCGACGGCGCGACGCCGCTCTTCCTCGAGGCGCCTGCGCTCGAGCTCGGCGATGAGGCTGGTGAGTCGCGCCTCGTCGCGCTCGAGCTGGGCGAGCCGCCCCTGGGTCTGCTGCTCCCGAACCCGATAGCTCTCGAGGGCGCGCTGCTGCTCTGCCTCGAGGGACTGGAGATGAGCGAACTCGCTCAGCTTGTCCGCCCGGAGCCGCTGCAGCTCCGCCAAATTGGCGGTCAGCTCCTTCTCGCGCGCGACGAGACTCGCCTCGAGCCGCGCGACTTCGTCGATCAGGAGGCGGTCGTAGAGCGCGATCAGGTGCAGGTACTTGTACCGGTTGAGCAGATCCCCGAAGCTCTCGGCGCTGAGGAGGACCTGCACGGTGTGGAGCGGCCCGCGCTTGTAGATGGAGCGGAGCCGACGAGCGAGCACGACCCGCCTCTCGGTCAGGCGGTCACGGCTGCGGATCAGCTCACGGGTGGTCTCCTCGACGCTCCGGGCGAGCGCGGCGGACTGGAAATCGATCTCCCGGAGCACGGCGGCCGAGGCCGCGACCTGGCGCTCGATGTTCGCGAGGCGGGCGCTCACATCGCTGACGCGGGCCCGGAGCGCTTCCATCTCGCGCTGGAGCTGTTCGCGTTCCTGGCGGATCTGCTCGAGGCGGAGCTGGCTCTCGCGGATCTCGCGACGGATGTCGTTCTGCGCGGCCGCGGGAGTGTTTGCCAGGAATGCCAGGCCGGCCGCGACGACGCCCGCGCGGAAGAGGTGCCTGCCGAGGTCGACGGTTTCGACTCTCCTCATAGGTCGCGCAGATGCCGGCGGACGGCGAGTCCACTGGCGATCATGCCGAGGATGCCACCGGCGGCGAGCCCTGTGGCGACCCAGGTGTCGGGCACCCATTCGACCTGGAAGACCGAGTTGAAGATGATCCTGTAGGTGCCGAACGTGAGACCGAGGGCCAGGGCGGCGCCGAGGAGCCCGGCGACGAGTCCCTCCACGAGGAAGGGGCGGCGGATGTAGCCATCGGTCGCACCCACGAGACGCATGATCTCGATCTCGTCTCGACGAGCGAAGATCGCCAGGCGGATCGCGGCGCCGATGATGACGATCGCGACGGTGGCGAAGGCGCCGCCGATGACGACGGCAGCGGCGCCGGCGATTCGGCGGAGCAGGTAGACCTTGTCGACCCACTCCCGGCCGTACTGAACTTCCTCGACGAACGGGTAAGCGCCGATGCGCGCGGCGATGTCCCCGACGATCTCGGGCGAGCGCTGCCCCGGACGGAGTCGGACCTCGATCGAAGCGGGGAGGGGATTGACGTCGAGCTCCGCGAAGAGCGTACGGAACTCGGGGAGCTCTTCCTGAGCGATCTGCAGGGCGTGCTCCCGGGAGATATAGTCCGCCTCCAGGACCTCCGGGTAGGCCCGGATCTCCGAGAGGGCGAGCTCGACGGCATCGGCGGGCGCATCGTCGCGCAGGTAGGCGACGACCTGGACGCGCGCCTCCACGGTGTCCAGGACGATGCGGACGTTGTGCGCGACGACCGCGAAGAGCCCGATGGCGAAAAGGGAGAGTCCGATCATCGCCACGGAGAGGAGCGTCAGCGACGGCGCGCGACGAAATGCGGCGAACGCGTCACGGAACGTGCGCGTCATGCCTCATCCCTCCGAGAGCGAGTCGTAGACGAGTCTGCCGTGGTCCAGCTCCAGTACGCGGCAGTTGGGCATCGAACGGACCAGGTCGAGGTCGTGGGTGGCCATGATGATCGCCGTTCCCGCCGCGTTGATCGAGCGGAACAGCTCCATGATCCCGCGGGTCGCCCGCTCGTCGAGGTTCCCGGTGGGCTCGTCGGCCAGGAGGAGCATCGGCTCGTGGGCGAGGGCGCGGGCGATGGCCACCCGCTGCTGCTCCCCGCCGGAGAGCTCGGACGGGTACGCCTCCGCCTTGCTCGCGAGCCCGACCTGTGCCAGGAGTTTGGCGACCCGCTGGCGGATCAGGGACCGGCGCGCCCCGGTCACCTCGAGGGCGAAGGCGACGTTCTGGGCAGCCGTGCGATCGGGCAGCAGACGGAAATCCTGGAAGATGAAGCCGACCTTGCGCCGCAGGATCGCGATCTCCCGGGGGCGGATCTTGTGCGACGAGTACCCGCTCACCCGCACCTCGCCCCTGGTGGGGCGATCCGCCATGTGGATCAGTCGGAGGATCGTCGATTTTCCCGCCCCGCTGTGCCCCGTCAGGAAACAGAACTCGGCCTTGCGGACCTCGAACGACACGTTGTCGAGCGCGAGTCCGAAACGGGGATACTCCTTGGATACGGCTTCGAAGCGGATCATATTCCCGAACTTTGGGCCGCGGCGCCGTTTCGGGCAAGTCGCGCGGCGAGGACGAGCGCCTCGATCATGGAGCCCGGATCGGCGATGCCGCGCCCGGCGATGTCGAACGCGGTGCCATGGTCGGGCGAAGTCCGCACGAACGGGAGCCCGACGGTCACGTTCACGCCTTTGCCGAAGGCCGCGGTCTTGAACGCCGCCATCCCGACGTCGTGATAGGGCGCCACGACGACGTCGAACTCGCCGCGGATGGCCCGGACGAACACGGTGTCGGCCGGGACCGGGCCGGTCGCGTCGATTCCTTTGTCGCGGAGCGCGTCGCGCGCCGGTTCGAGGATGCGCGCTTCTTCGTCGCCGAAGAGGCCGCCGTCCGACGCGTGCGGATTGACGGCGCAGAGCGCGATCCGCGGACGTTCGATCCTCCATCCGCGCCGGAGCCCGTCCGCGGCCAGGCGTGCCTGCTCGACGAAGAGCCGAGTCGAGAGGGCGTCGGGCACCGCCCGGAGCGCTATGTGGGTGGTGGCAAGCACCACGCGGAGCGGGCCGCCGAGCGCCGTCTCCTCCGCGACCATCATCATGGCGACGGGAGGCGCGGCGGTGCCCATGCGGCGGCCGACGAGCGCCGCGAGCATCTCCGTGTGGCCCGGGTACGAAAAGCCGCCGGCGTTCAACGCAGCCTTGTCGATCGGCGCCGTGACTATGGCGTCCACCGCGCCGTCGAGGGCCATGGCGGTGGCCGCCTCGATCGCGCGGCCCGCCAGCGCGCCGGCGATCTCGGGGTTCCCGGATCCGTCCCAGCGACCGATCGCGTGGAATGAGTGAACCGGGGCGCCGTCTGCGCAGGTGCCTTCGGGACCCACGAAGACCAGCTCCGGGCCGTCGGGCAGGGAGCGGGCATAGCGCACGGCGGCGGCGGCCACCTCGGGGCCGATCCCCCGGGGGTCGCCGAGCGTGACGGCCAGGCGCAACGGACGTCCCGGGCGCGGGGCGGTCGGCGTGACGGCCACGGCGTCGCCTCCGCGGCTCAGATACGGATCTCGACGTGCGTTCGGGTCCGCAACTCGCGAATCAGCTCCTCCATGAGCTTCTGTCGCTCGAGCTGTTCGCGGACTCGGCTGCGCAGTTCGGGGTCGTCCCAGGAGTACTCGCCGGCCTCCGTCAGCTCGGTCACCCTCACGACGACCCAATGCTGCCCCTCGCCGACGCCCGTGAGGCGGAACGGCTCGAGGACCTGCCCCTCCTCGACGTTGGCCAGCGCGTTGGCGTACGGCCCGGGCAGGTCCGCGAGACCATCGCGGAGGAGCGGCCCGACCCGGGGCGCCAGGAGGCTGTTCGGGGCCTGGAGGGCCGGGTCGCCGTACCGTGCCACGAGGGAATCGATCGGCTCACCCTCGCGCATCCGTTGTGCGACCTCCCGGGCGATCTCCTGCGTGCGCGCGTAGTCCTCCTCCGTCATCTCCGGGATGATGAGGATGTGACGCGCGTGGCGTTCCCCGCCCTTGACCCGCTCGACCTTGATGATGTGGAAGCCGAAGCTCGTCTCGACGACGTTGCTGATCGCGCCGGGCGGCAGGGAGAAGGCCGCGCGCTCGAACTCGGGCACCATCTGGCCCATACGGAACCAGCCGAGATCGCCGGCGCGCTCGCGGCCGCCCGGCTCATCCGTGTAGCGCCGCGCCATCTCCTCGAAATCGGCGCCATTCCGGAGCTGCTCGAGGATCTCCTCGGCCTCGGCCCGGGCGGCTTCCCGAGCGGCTTCCGTCGGGCGCGGCCGGACCACGACCTGCTCGAACGAGATCGTGGCCGGGCGCTGACCGAGATTCTGACGCTGCGATTCGAAGAACTCGCGTGCTTCCGCTTCCGTCACCGGCGGCGGACGGCGCTCGCGCTGCAGCGATGAGATGTACGCGTCGATCATCCGCTGGCGGCGGATCTGCACCGCGAGCTCCTCACGGTATTCGTTGAGCGTCATCCCGGTCTCACGAATGGCCTGCGTGAAGGCCAGCTCTCCGCCGAGCGCCTGGCGCTGCCGTGCGATCTCGCGGTCGACGAGGCGCGTCACTTCCGAGTCCTCGACCGTGATGGAGTCACGGGCCGCCGCCTGGATGACGAGCAGCTCGTTGATCGCCCCCTCGAGCGCTTCACGGTAGAGGCGGTCGAGCACCGCAGGATCCTCGGGCATGGTTTGCCCCCGCGCGGCGAGGAGGCGGAACACGCGCTCGTCGAGGTCGGTCTTCAGGATCACGCTGTCGCCGACGACGGCGACGACGCGGTCGACCACGGTGCCGGCCGGGACAGGCGCCTGCGCCCGGAGCGGCGCACCGAATGAGAGCACGACCAGGGTGAGGACGGCTGTGCGCAGTCGGTTCATGAAGCCTCGAGATCGAGGTGGAACGACACGGGGCCGGCGCGCCCGCACCGGCCCCCGGTTATATCCCGTCATCCGGCCGGGGTTCCTGCGGCCGGCTAACTCGCGACGGAGTCTCGCGCGCCGGCCGCGGGCGCCGGTTGGCGCGGAGCCGGCATGCTCATCCGGTTCACCTGGACCCGCTCGACGACCTTCGGGATCGCACGAGCGAAGACCTCGCCTTCGCCTTCCTCGCGGAGCGTGAAGGCCAGGACGCCCAGGTTGAACATCTGCTGCTCGCCCCGGACGACGCGCTCGATGAAGCCGTTGACGCGTCGCTCGAGCGCCTGCGCGGGCGTCTCGCCCTCCACCGGCACGATCCCACCCAGGCCGAGGGTACGGATGATTTCGGCGATCTGGGTGCGAACCTCGTTGGTCACGGAATCCCGCTCGGCCGGCGTGACCGAGAGCCCCTTGCGCTGCGCATCGGCGAGCAGGATCTCGTCGCGCGCGATCCTCTCCAGGAGCATGACCAGGTTCTCCTCGCCCATCGCGGCGAGCTGTGCCCGGTTGCTCGGGTTGGTGCGCGTCCGGATCCACTTCAGGTACTCCGCGGCGGTGAGGGAGCCGCCGTCGTACACGACGAGGGCGCGGGACGCCGCGCGGCCGCGCAGCTCCATCTCGGGCTTGGAGGCAAGGTCGCGGGCGACCTCGGCGGCGCCGTCCTGGACCTTGATCTCGAGAGAGCCGGTGATCCCCTCGACGTAGGCCTCCTGCGCCTCGAAGATCCGCTGCTGCAGGACCTGCGCACGGAAGGCGTCCTTGATGTCGTCGAAGTTCGGCATGCGCCGCTCCTCGACCTTGATGATGTGGTAGCCGAACGGCGACTCGACGACGTCGCTGATCTCGCCGACGTCGAGGGCGAAGGCGGCCTGCTCGAACGGCGCCACCATCTGGCCGGGACCGAAGAAGCCGAGATCGCCGCCCTCGCGGGCGCTCCCCGGATCCTGACTGTACTCCCGGGCGAGGTCGGCGAAGTTCTCGCCGGAAACCGCGCGCGCACGCAGGTCCCGGGCGACGGCGAGGGTGCTGTCGCGCTCGGCCGGCGTCGCATCGGGCGCCACGCGGAGCAGGATGTGGCGTGCGCGGACCTCCTGGCCGGGGCGCTCCCGCTCGAAGATCTCGCGCAGCTCCTGGTCCGTGATCGCGGTGTCGACCTGAATGACCTGCTCGTTGAGCTTGCGGAAGACCTCCTGCTCCAGGATCGGATCGACGACGGCGCTCACGTCGAGCGAAGCGAGCGTCGAATCGCCCTGATACGCGGCGGCCAGGAGTACGTAGTCGACCCAGAGGTTGGCGACGGCTTCGACGACCTCCGGCTCGGCCGGGAGCCGCGGGTTCTGAGCGAGCATGCCGGCGGCCTCCTCGACGCTGAGCTCGAGGCCCGCCGCGCGAGCGAGTACGTCGGTGTGCGCCGTCATCGCCCGGCCCATCCCGTCACAACCGGCGAAGAGGACCGTCGCGGCCAGGGCGCCGAACGCTACGTGTTTCGTCATTCTCTCTCCTTACCGGAGCCGATCCGAGTGTGAACGTTTCACGGTTCGACCCGCCGGGCGCGAACTTTCCGAGCGCCGGGTGCGGCGGGCGTCGGGAGTGTTACACCGCCTCATGCTGCGCGTGCCCTTCCGACGGCGAGCAGCTCGAGCGCGCCGACGAGGGTGTCGAGGATCGGCTCGGCGCCATACCGCCGGAGCAGGAGCGAAAGCGGCATGGTCCGCCGGACCTCGACGTCGAGTTGCCGGTCGTGGAACGCGCTCTGGAGCATGGCCATTCTCGGGACGACGCCATCCCTGAAATTCACCCGGGCCTCGTCGCCGCGGACGAGGATGCGCTCGACGCCCAGCTCCGCGCCGAGGAGGCGCAGAGATGCGGCGGCGAGCAAGCGCTGTACCTCCGCGGGCGGCGGACCGAAACGGTCGCGGAGCTCCGCCCGGATGGCCTCGATCTGCTCGGGCCGCTCGAGGCGCGACAGCCGCCGGTAGAGGTGCAGCTTCTGCGACGGCTCGGGGACGTAGGCGTCGGGGAGGAACGCTCCGCCCTCGATCGAGACCTCGGGCGGCGGGAAGCGCTCGGGAACGCCCGCCCGCTCCTCCTTCATACGCCGGATGGTCTCCTCGAGCAACCTGGTGTAGGTGTCCAGGCCGACGGCGTGGACGAAGCCCGACTGCTCGGCGCCGAGCAGGTTCCCCGCGCCCCGCAGCTCGAGATCCTTGAGCGCGATCGCATAGCCGCTGCCGAGCTCCGTGTAGTGCTCGAGGATCCGCAGCCGCTTCTCCGCCTCATCGCTGATCTCCGGCGGAGCGATGAGGTAGCAGTACGCGCGATGGTGCGACCGCCCCACGCGCCCGCGGAGCTGGTAGAGCTGCGCCAGCCCGAACTGGTCGGCGCGGTCCACGATGAGCGTGTTGGCGTTCGGCACGTCCAGGCCGTTCTCGATGATCGCCGTGGTGACCAGGACCTTGATCTCGCCGGTGATGAAGCGGCGCATGACGTCGTCCAGCTCCGCGGGCGGAAGCTGGCCGTGGGCGATGGCAAGGGGCGCGTCCGGGATGAGTCGCTGCACCCTCTCGGCGACCGCCGCAATGCTCTGGATCCGGTTGTGCACGAAGAAGACCTGGCCGCCCCGGTCCAGCTCCCGGCGCATCGCATCCTCGAGGATCTCGTCCGTCCACGGGATGACGTGCGTGATGATCGGCATCCGGTCGCGCGGCGGCGTCTGGATCAGCGAGAGGTCCCGCAGGCCGGCGAGCGACATGTGGAGCGTGCGCGGGATCGGCGTGGCCGTCATAGTGAGCACGTCGATGTTCTTGCGCAACTCCTTGAAGCGCTCCTTGTGCTTGACGCCGAATCGCTGCTCCTCGTCGATGATGAGGAGGCCGAGGTCCTTGAAGGCGACGTTGGGCTCGAGGAGCGCGTGGGTCCCGATCACGATGTCCACGTCGCCGCTGGCGATGGCCAGCAGGATCCCGCGCTGCTCCTTCGGCGTGCGGAAGCGCGAGAGCGCTTCGATGCGGACGGGGAACGAAGCGAGGCGCTGGCGGAACGTGCTCAGGTGCTGCTCGACGAGGATCGTGGTCGGCGCCAGGACGGCGACCTGCTTTCCGTCCTGCACGGCCTTGAAGGCGGCGCGGATGGCGACCTCCGTCTTGCCGTAGCCGACGTCGCCGCAGAGGAGACGGTCCATGGGGCGGCGCGACTCCATGTCCCGCTTGACGTCTTCCGTAGCCTGGCGCTGGTCGGGCGTATCCTCGTAGAGGAAGCTGGACTCCATCTCCTTCTGCCAGCGCGTGTCCGGGGAGAAGGCGAAGCCCTCCGCGAGCTGCCGCGCCGCGTAGAGTTCGAGGAGCTCGGTCGCCATCTCCCGGATGGCCGCCTCCGTCTTGCTGCGCAGGGTCTTCCATGCCTTGCCGCCGATCTTGTGGAGGCGCGGCGCGGGCGCCTCGTCGGAGTCGCCGACCCAACGCTCGATCAGGTCGAGGCGGTACACGGGCACGCGCAGCGTCTCGCCGCCGGCGTACTCGATGGCGAGGACCTCGATCTCCTCGAGGCCGCCGACCCGGATCCGCTCGAGCCCTTTGAACCGGCCGATCCCGTGGTCGAGATGGACCACGTAGTCGCCGGGCTTGAGCTGCGCCAGGCTCTCGAGGGCGACGGCGCCGCGGAACCGCCGTGAGCGGCGCAGGCGGCGGGCGCGGCGGAAGATCTCGTGGTCCGTCAGGACGCGGAGCGGCGGTTCGGCGCCCTCGAGCACGAAGCCGCCCTGGAGCACGCCGATGGCGAGGGTGGCGCGGGGCGGCAGCGCGCCGTCGGCAGCCAGGATCTCCTCGAGCCGCTCGAGCTGCCCCGCGTTGTCGCACAGGATGACGGTTTCCTCTCCGCGGGCCGCACCCGCACGCAGGAGAGCGGCGAGGCGGTCCATGTCGCGCTCGATCGCCTCCGCCTCCCGGATGGCGAAGCGGATCTCCGCGTCCGGCGCCGCCACGATTGCGAGCCGACCGTACTCGCTCAGACGTGCGCGGACGTCGTCGGGCGAGAGGAAGAGGTGATCGGGCGGTTCCGGCCGCCCGCCGCGGCGACGCTCGGCGTCGTGCAGGTGGAGGACCTGGGCCCATGTCCGGCTGAATTCTTCCTCGGCCTGCTCGGCGTCCAGCGTGAAAAGGATCGCGTCCCGGGGGAGGACGTCGAGGATGGAGCGGCGCACGCTGGCGCCGCCGGCGACGTTGCCCAGGTTCACGGGGAGCACGTCGACGTGTCGCACCTCGTCCGTCGAGCGCTGGTCGAGGATGTCGAACCGGCGGATCGAGACGACTTCGTCGCCCCAGAACTCGATGCGGACCGGCTCCGCGGCGCCGAAGCTGAAGAGGTCGATGATCCCGCCCCGAATGGCGTACTCGCCGACGCCCTCGACGAGCGGGACGCGGGTGAAGCCTAGCTCGTCGAGTCGCTCGGCGAGCGACTGGAGCCGAATCGTGTCCCCGGTCGAGATCGAGATCCGGAGCTCGGCGAGGCCGGCCGGGATGTCGGCACGCTCCTGCAGGGCGCGCGAGGTCGTGACCAGGATGCGGACGCGGCCGCCGAGCAGCGCCTCGAGCGCCTCGATGCGGAGGCCGCTGACCTCGAGGTGCTCGTCCTCGGGTTCGTAGGGGAGCGCCTCCCGCTGCGGGTAGAGGCGCACGAGCCCCTCGGGGAGGAGCGCCTGCAGGTCCGCCTCGACCGCCTCCGCGTGGACCGGGTCGGTCGCGACGACGACCCACAGCCGCTCGGGGAACGATTCCGCGAGGGCCGCGGCCGCGAGGGCGGGCGCGGATCCCGGCAGACCGCCGAGACGCAAAAAGGCGCCTCGCTCCGGGAGCCGCTCGCAGAGGTCCCGGAACGCCGGCTGGCGCCGCATCGCCTGGATCAGGATCGGGTGTGCCACGGTCAGGAACTTCGGCGATTTCGCTCCTCGGCGCCAGCCCCCGCCGGCACCGGCCTGGGTCCGGGCACATGGACCGCGGTGCTGCGTCCTGCGCGCCCGCCCGCAGCGATCAGGGCCTCGACCAGGAGGCCGGCCAGCGCGATGAGGATGAGCGGGCGCCAGATCTCACGTCCGAGGCGGTCACGGAAGATCTCGTCGGTCCAGTCCTCCGCATCCCCCACGTGCTCGAGGCGCCAGCCGGGGAATGAGGCGCGGAGGGACGCGGCGGTCGCGCGGGTGAGGTTGGACTCCTCCGGCGGCGGGTTGACGGCGAACGCGCCGATGGTGCGGCCCGCGGCGAAGATGCGGTAGACGCCGGGTTCCGCCGAGACGCGGTAGCGCACGCCTCCGGTGACGGACTCGCGAGTGCCGTCGGGCCGCTCGACCTCGGTCGCGGCGACGGGGAGCTGGAGCACGTCGCCGGGCGCGGCCTGGGTGGCCGGGGCAGCATCGGCGCCCCACACGGCGATGAGCCGGTCGAGGAGCGGGAGGAGGCCGGCCGAGGTCGGCAGCGTCGTCGCCGTTTCGTCGAAGGGGGACGCGACGACGAGGTAGCGCCCGCCGCCCTGGAGCTGGCCGCGCACGAGCCACGGCGCGCCGTCGCCGAGGCGGAGCAGCACGGAGTCGTCGGCTGCGGCGGCCTCCGGCTCGAGGCGGAAGTTGCGGCGGATCCGTGCATCGCGCAGCGCGTCGAGGAGCGGATCGCCTTCCCCCTCGATGACGAGGCGCGCCTCGCCGCTGGCCGTCGCCGGCGCGAAGCGCCAGGGGATCCCGGCCTCGGTCAGGCGACGGTTGGCCGCCGGGATCTCGAGGGGCGAATCGGGCGCGATGACGATCACGGTCCGGCCGGCGCGCACGGCGTTCGCGCCCGTCGCCGCCGGGGCGACCACCACGTCCGCCGAGGTGGCGGCGACGAGGCGGATCCGACCCGCGTCGGCGAGGACGTCGAGGGCCTCGCGGACGAAGGGGACGGGCTCGGCCAGCGCCACCGTGGGCGGCGGCTGCACCGGGACGACGAAGTAGCGACGGTCGTCGCCGCGCAGCTCGTCCGGCTCGAGCTCGACCCATCCCGCGACGAAGCCGGCGGCGCGCGCGGGGAACGGGAACACCGCCGCAGCGCCCACGGGCGCGGCGCCCGCCGCGGCAATGCGGTTGTCGATCGTCACCCGGATCGGGATCGTGTCGTTCCGACCGAAGCCGATGATGCGTGCGGCCAGCGTGGACCGCTCGCCGGCCCGGGGCGGCAGCCCGGCGCCCACCTCCACGGCGGCGATGCCGGCGTTGGCCGGCGGATCGACCTCCGGCGACCAGACGACGACCGGCGGCGCATCCTCACCGCCCAGGACCCGGCCCCGGAGCGACGTCGCCTGGAGGTCGGTCAGGAGGTGGATCTCCTTTGCGCGCCCTTCGGCGCCGGCCGCGAGCAGCGATCGGGCGCGCTCCAGCGCCGCGCCCAGATCCGCCGCCCCCGCGGCGACCTCCGTCGCCTGGATGAGCGCTGCCGCCTCCGCCGGGCTCGCCGGGATCGCCGGCTCCCACGGAGCACCGGCGCGGATGACCCAGAACCGGTCGGCGGATGTAGCGCGGGCGATGGTCTCGAGCGCCCGCTCCTTGAGCTGGTCGAGGATCCGGCTCTCGCCCACGACCAGCCCGGTGCTGAGCGAGTTGTCGAGCACGATCGCAACGGCGGTCGGCGCGTGCCCCCCGCCGCCGTGGCGCAGGACGGGGCGTGCCGCGGCCATGGCAAGGAGCGCCAGAGCCCCCGCGCGGAGGGCCAGGAGCAGGAGCTGGCGCAGCTTGATGCGCCGCGCATTCTCCATCTCCGCGCGCCGCAGGTACCGCAGGGCGGGGAAGACGACCCGCGGCCCCTGCTGCCGCTGGATCAGGTGCAGCAGGATCGGGACGGCGATGGAAGCACCCAGGATGAGCAACGCAGGCGTCAGGAATCCCATCAGCCCAACCTCTCCCGCTTGCGAAGGTACGTCCTGAGCGCGTGAACCAGCGGCTGGTCCGTCTCCAGGAGGGTGTAGTCGATCCCGAGCGGCACGAGGGCCCGGCGCCACTCCTCGATCGCCCGCTCGACGGCCTCCCGGTACTCGTTCCTCAGGTGCGCCACGCTCACCGGCAGCTCCTCGCCCGTCTCGGGGTCGACGAAGCGTGCGTCACGGTCGCCGGGCAGCTCCAGCTCGCCCGGGTCGAGGATGTGGAAGACAAGGACCTCGTGGCCGCGGTGACGAAGGAACTGCAGCGCGAGCCGGGTCGACTCCGGGTCGACGAGGAGGTCGGAGCAGAGGACCACGAGGCCGCGGCGTGGAAGGCGCCCGGCGATGTCCCGGAGCGCGTTCGCGGCTTCCGTGCGCCCCGTCGCCTCGAGGGGCTCCAGCGCCCGCAGCAGGTCGTGCCAGTGCCGGCGGCCGCCGCGCGGCCCCATGTGCGCGCGGATCTTCTCGTCGAAGCCGATCAGGCCCACCGCATCTCCCTGGCGCAGCAGGAGCAGCGCCAGGCACGCCGAGAGCTGCTTCGCATACCAGAGCTTCGGCGGCAGCGCCCCCGGCGACGAGCTCCACGCCATGGACGCGCTCGCGTCCACCAGCAGGTACGCCCGCAGGTTCGTCTCTTCCTCGAACTGCTTGACGTAGTGCCGGTCCGAACGCGCGTACATGCGCCAGTCGACGTAGCGCAGGTCGTCGCCCGGCTGATACGCGCGGTGCTCGGCGAACTCGACCGAGAAACCCCGATGCGGCGAGCGGTGTAGGCCGGCCAGGAATCCCTCGACCACGTGGCGCGCGACGAACTCCAGCCCGCCGAGGGCGGCGAGCTCCTGCGGCGCGAGCAGGTCCGCGCGAGGCGGTCGCAGGGGTTGTCGATTTGTCGTAACGCTCATGAATACAACAGTTTAGCGCATTCGGGGCCGCGAGGTCAACCGGGCACGTCCGGGCTCCTCTACACCGCACGTGGGTCGGAAGATCGCGGCCGGGTGGTGCCGTTCGGGGCATAGGGTTATCTTCAGTGCCGCCAACAGCGGCGGGCATGGGGGAGGGGTGGAAGCAAAGGCCAGGCCGTCGCCGTCGAGAGGGAGAGATTGATGAAGAAGAACTGGAGTCTTTGGATCGCGTCGTTGCTTGCGCTCGCGGGGTGCGCCGGGAGCGCGACGTCGAACGTCGGGGCGCAGGCGCCGGTGGCGAACGGAGCGGTCGCGGAGACCGCGGGCGCGGTCGACCCGGGCGCGATCCGGGCTGCCGCAGAGACGATCACGCCGGAGGACATTCGCCGGCACATCGCGTACCTTGCGAGCGACGAACTACAGGGACGCAACACGCCGAGCCCGGGGTTGGAGAAGGCGGCGGAGTACATTGCGGGCGTGTTCCGGCGGTTGGGCCTCGAGCCCGCGGGCGATGCGGGCAGCTACATCCAGCGGTACGCGTTGCAGAAGCGCGCGGTCGAGCCGGCCGAGACGCGGATCGTGTTCACGGGCCCGCGGGGCACGGAGCGGCTCGGTTTCGGGACGGACTTCTTCGTCATCCCGGGACCCACGGGCCGGGTGAGCGGCGAGGTCGTGTACGGGGGCGCGGCGGAGTCGGCGGAGCCCTCGCCTGTGCTGCGGGGCCGGATCGCGATGTACGAGCTGTCGACCGCGGGCCGGCGCGGGTCGATCGACGGAGCCGCGTTGGGCGCCCGGCGCGCCGCCGAGGAATCGGGCGCCGTGGGGCTGGTGCTGGTGCTCCCCCCGGGGTACCCGGCCGAGATGATCCAGCGGGTGGCGGAGCATTACTCGCTGGCGGCGGGGCTCGAGGTGGCTGAGCCGGAAGGGATGTCTCTGTTCGCGGTCTCGTCCAGTGCGGCGGACCGGGTCCTGGCGCTGGCGGACGGGGGCGCGGCGGCGGTGCGCTCGGCGGCCGGGCCGACGCTGCTCGCCGGCGTTCGGGCGGAGCTTTCGGCGCCGGTGCGGGTGGTGGAGGACCACCGGGTACCCAACGTAGTCGCGGTGCTCCCAGGAAGCGACCCGGAGCTTCGCAACACGTACGTTGTCTTCAGCGCGCACTTCGACCACGTGGGAGTGGGTCGTCCGAACGAGGCCGGCGACTCGATCTACAACGGCGCGGACGACAACGCGTCCGGCACGTCCGCGCTCCTGGAGGTGGCCGAGGCGTTCGCTTCGCTACCGACGCCGCCCGCGCGCTCGCTGGTGTTCCTGGCGGTGAGCGGGGAGGAGAAGGGGCTGCTCGGCTCGCGGTATTACAGCGACCACCCGACGGTGCCGCTCGAATCGATCGTGGCCAACATCAACGTGGACATGATCGGCCGGAACGCGCCGGACAGCATCGTCGTGATCGGGCAGGAGTATTCCTCGCTGGGTCCGCTGGTGCTGGAAGTCGCGGCGCAGCGTCCGGAGCTCGGGCTGACGGTGTCGAAGGACCTGTGGCCGGAGCAGCGGTTCTTCTTCCGCAGCGACCACTTCAACTTCGCGCGGAAGGAGATCCCGGCACTGTTCTTCTTCGCCGGCGTGCACGAGGATTACCACCGGCCGTCGGACCACGTCGAGTTCATCGACACGGACAAGGCGAGCCGGGTGTCGCGCTTGATCTTCTACACTGCGCTCGAGATCGCGATGCGGTCGGAGGCGCCGCAATGGACCGAGGAAGGCCTCGCCGAGGTCAGGGCGCTGACAGGCGGTGGCCGCTGATCGTGTTCAACCGAAGCGAAACCAGGAGAGGAGAGGAAAGCAATGCCGTTCGTGAGCACCGTGTTCCTGCTCATTGGCGTGGTGTCGGCGGTCCTGATCCCGCTCTGGGTCGGCCATGCCCTTTCGGTGCATTCCATGACCTACGTGCTGTACGCCGTGGGCGCGATCGTCGTTGCGGCCGTTTCCGTGTTCATCCATTCGCGCCTGGCGAAGGGCGGCGAGGGGGAAGCGGACGCGTCGCACTGAGGGTGCGCCCCCGCGCCCCGTGGGAACGGGCGGGCACATCGTCCAGGCGCAGGTCCGCACGACGGTGCGTCCGCGCCCCCGCGGGAACGGGGAGTGCGATCGGGCAGGCGGTTGCGCGGCCGGACGCCCCTCCTCGCGTTCCCGGCAACGAGCGCGAACCGGCCTGAAGTGAGAGCGGCCGGGGTCGTGAAGGACCCCGGCCGCTTGTTTTCCTTCACGGACCAGTCCGCCTGCTCTTGCGTGGACCTCAGGGGTTCGCCCCGGGCCCGCGTACCGTGAGCGAGGCGGTGAGGCAGGTATAGCTCCCGAGCTCTCCGCGGATCCGGGCGGCGGCGATCGCGAAGGTGATAGGCCCGCGCTCGACCCCGACCCCGGCGGCCGCCCGGTATCCACCCGAGACGACGGCGAGCCCGGCGCGGAGCGGGAGATAAGGCAGGCGACGGTACTCCGCGCCGATTCCTGCGTGGGTCGGTGGCTCGAGATCGAGCCCTTCGCCGAAGCGGTGACGGAGATCCAGCGTCAGGGACAGCTCGGGCAGGTCGAGGGCGCCGCCGAGGGCAAGGACCGGCGGGTAGGCGAGTCTGCCGAGCCGGCGCCTGGCCATGACCCGAATGACGGGGGGCGCGCTCGAGAACGGGCCCGATCGGGGGTCCTCCTCCTCATCGGCGAGGAGGCCGGCCGCGGATCGGTAGCGCAG
>Ga0207873_1001914_pt1 | contig 18423 bp, 19 predicted proteins | sample BGWIniCompost_FD_187373 | JGI IMG/M metagenome (GOLD analysis project Ga0207873, IMG submission 187373) | Cellulose adapted compost microbial communities from Newby Island Compost Facility, Milpitas, CA, USA - BGW Initial Compost (SPAdes)... ...
AGAGTCAAAGACCAGATAACCCGTAAGACAGCCAAAGAAGCATATCGCCAGGAGCCGCGCAGCGACCTTTGGACGCAGAACTTTCTTTATGGATTGTTTTGAGTTCAAGCTCTAGCAGGTCTGATAGGTTGATCCCCCTATGTGCCTCCTATGTGCCCTATGTGGTTCAAATATTATTGACTGGTTTGTTTGAACCACATAGGGATCACATAGAATTGATAACTCTGAGACGCGCAGGTTGCGCGTCTCTACTATAATACCACGGATTGCGCTTGGTCTTACTTCACTCTCACTCTCACACTCACACTCACCCTGACCCTCACGCTCCTTCAGTTCTTCCAATTCCGTACGCTTCCATCTTCCGATAAAGCGTTGTTCGCCCTATACCCAATTCCTCGGCTGCGCGGGAAAGGTTTCCATTGAATTTCTTCAGGGCATGTCGTATGGCATCACGTTCAATATTGGACAGGTTAAGCGATCGATCAGCTTCCTCTGCCGGCATTGCTGGACCATACAATTGAAAGTCGTCAATGGTTAACTCAGGCCTTGTACACAGGATCACGGCGCGTTCAATCGCGTGCTGTAGCTCGCGTACGTTTCCCGGCCAGTCGTACCGTGTCAATTGCTGTGCCAGAGCTGGATCGACCGAGAACGTTTTGTGGTATCGCCTGCAGTATTCCTCGAAGTAATACTCGAACAGCAAAGGGATGTCTTCTTTGCGATCGCGTAGTGCGGGGAGCTGGATTTCAACCGTATTTATTCTATAATAAAGGTCATTGCGGAAGGCGCCACGTCGCACGAGGTCGTTGAGAGGCGCATTGGTTGCGCAGATAATTCGTACATCGGCGTGTATGACCGTGTTGGATCCTATGCGGGAAATGTTTCGGTTCTGCAAAGCCGAAAGCAATTTGATTTGGAGGTCAGGAGAGAGGTTACCGATTTCATCCAGGAACAGGGTGCCTTTGTCGGCCAGTTCAAATTTTCCTACCCGCGTTTCCTTCGCATCGGTAAATGATCCCTTTTCATGACCAAACATTTCAGATTCGAAAAGGGAAGGGGGAACCGCCCCCAGGTCGACCGATACAAAAGCTTGATCCGCTCGCTTTGATTGATTGTGGATGGCCCAGGCGACATGCTCTTTCCCTGTACCATTTTCGCCCAGGATGAGTACGTTCGCATCCGTGCCGGAGACTTGCTCAATGGTCTTGAGCACGTTTCTCATGGATGGCGCCGAAGCAATAAACGTTCCCTGACCGTGATTGAGATATTGGTGTTGTGCCTTTTGCCTGACCTTGGGTTCACGATTCTCGCGTCGTGCCAACGCTTGCTTGAAGGCGTTGACTACTGTAGTCACAAGTTTGTCTTTGTCCCAAGGCTTCGCCAAAAAATCTACCGCTCCTTCCTTGATGGATCTAACAGCAAGATCGATGTCGCCATAGGCAGTCTGCAGCACAACCTGTGTTAGTGGCGACAATGCCTGAATGCGGTTAAGCCAGAAAAGCCCTTCGTTTCCCGACGTCACGCCCGCCTTGAAGTTCATGTCGAGGAGGATCACATCGTACGTTTCCTGCCTGAGTCTGGACTCCAGCGACTTTGGTGAGGGTAGAACTTCAATGCGTTCGAAATACTGCTTTAAGATCATCCGGGACGTAAGCGCCACGTCTTCGTCGTCCTCGACGATCAGGATGCTACCATTGTACTTCTTCATGGCTGGATGGGGGCGTGAGAAATAAATTTAGGCAAAAGTTTATGTCGTGGTTATGGGTGGGCTGACTTTTAGTTTGGGATAGGCGTGAGGATACCTGAGAACAGGGAGGGGGTTGGAGCATCAGTAGGCAGTAGGCAGTAGCAGTAGTTTTTGGAGCGCTATGTGACCTATGTGCTCAGGAACTGCACATAGGGCACATAGAGCTGATCAGCAATTGCCGTTCACGATGCACGATGACTGTACTTCACCTTGTACTGCAACGGTGACATGCCGGTGATTTTCTTGAAGGTGGTGCGGAAGGCCTTTGTGTCGGTGTAGCCGACCTGATACATCACTTCGTTAACGTTTTCGCGTGAGGTTTCCAGTCTCATCTTGGCCGCCTCGATTTTCACGCGCTGGATGTATTCCACAACCGTGTTCGACGTGGCTTTCTTGAAACGACGTTCCAGGTTACGGCGTCCAAGTGCCAACATCGACGCGAGTTGGTCGACGGTGATCTTTTCCTGGAAGTTCTTTTCAATAAATTCCTGCGCCTTCAAAACCGTTTCATCCTCGTGATCCTTCTGCCCTTTGAATATGATGAAAGGCGACTGGCTGTTGCGATCGATATCAATCTGGAATACCTTCGAGCAAGCGATGGCAAGATCGCGACTGGCGTACTTCTCTATTAAATAAAGAATGAGATTCAAATAGGAGAATGCGCCTCCACTCGAATACAGACCGTTCTCATCTGTAATAATTTTCTCCACAACGAGCTTGACGTCCGGATACATGGACCGGAACTGATCGGCAAACATCCAGTGGGTCGCGCACTTCCGACCATTTAATAGTCCGGTTGCCGCGAGGATGAATGCCCCTACGCAAAGGCTGGCGACTTCCGCGCCGTTCTTGTACTGCTGTACAATCCAGGGTATATACCCGCTATTTAATTCCACGGCACGCTTCAGGTCTCCGTCAACCGCCGGCACGATGACAAGATCCGTCCGATCGACTTCGCTGATCAGGCGGTCGGGCCGTACTGTATATTTTCCGTAATTCAGACTCGTGTCTGAATTAAGCCCAACAAGTTCGACTGAGAAAATCGGGTCGCGGGATTGGCTTGCGAGAAAATCGTTCACACAAGAAAACAGCTGACGCGGACCTTCAACGTTGCCCAAGAGGGCGCCTTCCGGCACGAGGATCGAAATGTGTTTCATATTCTGCTCGATATTATGCTTTCCATATTTCCGGCATTCGCCTGAAAACCAACTCGATCGATCGGGATCGTAACCCGACCAAAAGTAACGAACCCTGATGTCGCGATCAACCCCTCAAATTGCCGTATTTACCCCTCCCGGATGGTCAAAATACTCTGGTAATATTGTGTCGGGAAGTCGTCTACGAGATCAGAGCCATGGCAATACCGGTACTCTTTATTCACAGTGGCGGCCCGCAAGGACCCCACGAAGGCAGTGACGACCTGGTAAAGTACCTGCGCCGCGGACTGCGGGAGGACCATGTCGTGTTGTATCCAAGAATGCCCGAACCCGAAAACCCTGAATATGAACTGTGGAAGCTCACTCTCGACCGCGAACTCTCGGCGTTGGATGATGAGGTCATATTGATCGGCCATTCCTTAGGCGCCTCGGTTTTGATTAAGTTTTTGTCGGAAGAACTGTGCGAAAAAAATATCATAGGGTTGTTTCTTGTGGCACCACCTTTCTTTGGTGCCTCGGGGTGGGAAGTTGACGAGTACCTTTTGAGACCAGACTTTGAGACAAAACTTAGACAAATCCCAAATATCTATCTATATCATAGTCGCAATGACAACGTTGTGCCGTTTAATCACCTTGCAGAATTCGCCGACAAGATACCGAATGCTGTGGGTCGTGTTTTTGAAAATCGTGGACATCTCTTCACGGCAGGACTTCCGGAACTTGTTGACGATATAAGGAATCTTTCCAGCCACAATATTCGTAACAATAAACTCGGAGCCGCTAATTGAAAACCTAAATCCGAATTCACGATGGTTGAAGTATTCAAGACGGATGTTTGCGACCGACGTTATGCTGAATTATTGGTGAAGGAAATCTGCTCCGTGTGCACCGGATATTCTGCAAGCTTTGATTTGGATGACTGTGATCGCATTCTGCGCGTTATCAGTCCTGCCGGTGAAGTTGACGCTGCTCGTGTTATCCAATTAATCGAACAGTTTGGATTCTCTGCAGAGGTACTCGACGACGAGATCGCACCAGACCCTGCAGGCAGGATAAGGGCACGATCATGAGTGGTCAACTACTTTGATTGGTTTTTGATCGCGTTTTGTTGTCCCCTTGTCGCAATGACCGCCGCTAAATGACGTGTTCACCACCTGCCCCAAGGGCTTTCGTGTTTTAATTTTGTTTAATAAACACTCCTTTTCATGGACATTATATTGACTGTCGTAACCATCGTGGCCATTCTCCTCGCCCTCATCCTGGTTCTTGCCGCATTTATCAGTCGCGATTATGTAATTCACAGGGCAGCACACATTAACGCGCCGCGCGAAGAGGTCTTTGATTTCATTCGCTACCTTCGTAATCAGGAGTTGTACAGCAAGTGGGTGATGGCGGACCCTGATATGAAAAGGACTTTTTATGGAACAGACGGCGCGCCAGGGTTTGTGTACGCATGGGAAGGCGACGACAAAGCAGGGAAGGGAGAACAGGAAATCATGGCAATTCGCGAAAACGAAAGCATCGACATTGAGGTTCGGTTTGAGCGGCCCTTCAAAGGTATCGCTGCAGTCAACATGACAACAACAGATGCTCCGAGAGGTCGTACGCGCGTTAGCTGGTCCATGTCGGGAACAAATCCATACCCGCTGAATGCCTTGCACCTCTTGTTCCGCGGTGCGCTGGGCAGGGACATGGAAACAAGCCTCGAAAATCTACGCGAAATTCTGGAAAAGCAGCCAGCTCGTCATGCAGATTAATCATAAAACCTTTACCTATGAAACCTATTCAACTATGAACGCTGAAGTCAAAACCAACGCACGTCGGCCCTGGGGTAGTTATATTCTGAGTGGACTGGCAATCCTGTTCCTTCTTTTTGACAGCATCATAAAAGTCTTGAAACTGGAAGTCGCAGTGCAAGGGACAAAAGAACTAGGCTACCCGGAAAGTCAGGTGGTTGGCATTGGCCTGACTGCGCTCACCTGTACAATTTTATATGCAATTCCCAAGACGTCCGTGCTGGGAGCAATTCTTCTTTCAGGCTACCTTGGTGGCGCGATTGCCACTCATGTTCGGCTGGAGAATCCGTTGTTCTCACACGTTTTGTTTCCTGTATACCTGGCGATTTTCATTTGGGGTGGATTGTATTTGCGCGACCATTCGTTACGGCTTCTGATTCCACTAAGACATCAGGTAAGTTGACTCTTGATTAAAGAAAGATGAAACCTCTGGTAATGACGCGAACGGCACAAATACGGCTGGGCCAGCTACTGATGATTATTGTAGCCTGGATGCTGTTCGGGGTGATGATGACCGTATATGATCATCTGGTTGTTCACTCCGGAAATTCGCTGGGTGCGTCAGACAGCTACTCTTTCTGGTTTTCACTTTCCATGAATACCGGCTCCGGATTGATCGGAGCCTTGCTTGGTGGAACTATGATGGTGTTCTATATCAATATTAAGTATCGCGATAAGCCGTATGGTCAGACAATCCTGGCCGTTGCGTTAGGGTATGCTGCTGTGATTGGCTTCATTGTTCTCATTCTCGCAGCCGTTTTCGTTCCGCTTAGAACGGGGAAACCACTTTCTGACCCGGTAACTCAGGAAGCACTACGACATTTTCTTTCAGACACAACGCGCATCAAAAACGTAATGACCTGGTCGGTCGTGGTGGCGTTCACACAACTCGTTCTTCAGATCAACAACAAGTTTGGTCAGGGAAACTTCATCAACATCATTCGGGGAAAATATCAGATCCCGAAACAGGAGAAGCGCATCTTCATGTTTCTTGACATTAACGGATCCACTACTATAGCGGAACGCTTGGGCGACGAGCGTTATCACATGCTGCTGAAAGATTTCTTTGCCGACATTACGAATCCTATTCTGGATAATCGCGGGCAAATTTATCAATACGTCGGCGACGAAGTGGTAATCGCGTGGAATTATTCTGACGGAACAGAGAACAGCCGTTGCGTCCGTTGCTTTTTTGACATCAAGAAGAGCATTCGCGATGCCGCTGAGAGGTACCAGTCACGCTATGGGCTTGTGCCCACCTTCAAAGCAGGAATTCATTGCGGCACCGTCGTGGCAGGGGAGGTCGGCATCATCAAGCGGGACATTACCTATTCGGGCGACGTTCTGAACACAACCTCCCGGATTCAGCGCATGTGCCATCGGTTCAACGAAGAGGTCATCGCCTCCGCCAATCTTTTGAAGGAGCTACGCACAGTCGACCAGTTTATGTTCCGCGCCCTGGGAACCCTCAAGCTCCGCGGCCGGGAACAGGAAATCGCACTGGCTGCCATCGGCCCTGCCTACGCCTCCGCCAATTAGATGTTTAACCAAGTATGTGCCCTATGTGATCTATGTAGCTCCCTAACGTCTTTTGAACCACATAGTTCACATAGAATACATAGGGCACATAGGAGAATCATCCATTAACCAAATTTCTTGTCCTGCTAGTCAGGGATACCGTAATTGCACTGGCTTTCGGAATGAAGTGAGATTTTCGAAAGCCGGGTGCCCGGGCAAACCCATTTTCGCCCGATTTCGTTTCATCCTCTTTATGATGGTATCCGATGTGCAGCCCCTTAGCGAGGAAGTCAAGGACAATCCCCTGGTCCGCAGAGTCCTTGAGGAGGTAGAGGCAAACCTGCGGAACGAGCAGTTTGGCGTAGAAAAGCTGGCCGACAATCTGGGCATCAGCCGCTCCCAGCTTCACCGCAAACTCAAGCAAGTTACTGGCAAGTCGGCCAATCAGTATATCCGCGAGTACCGCCTTACCCGAGCGATGGACCTTCTCCAGAATGGTGAGATGTCTGTGTCAGAAGTAGCAAATGCAGTTGGTTTTGGAAGTGCCAGCTATTTTTCCGCCTGTTTTGCAGAGCATTTTGGTTATCCTCCGGGAGAAGTAAAGAAAAGAGCCGGTTCAGCTACAGAGTCTGCTGTGGCTGAGGAGGTCCGGGAAACAACGGAAGCCCGTGTTCGCGTAAGTCGCCTCGCGATGGCCGGAAACGTGATTCTGGCGCTCGCGCTCGTTCTGGTTGTCTATGTGCGCTTTTTTAGGCAAAAGGACGTAGCCGCAGTTCCCGGCAAATCCATTGCCGTCATCCCTTTCCGGAACCTTAATGCAGATGCGGCCAATACCTATTTCAGTGATGGTGTTGTTGAAGCCATAAACCGGAAGCTGTCGGGAATCAGTGACCTACGCGTTGTGTCGGTCCTTTCTACTGACAAATACCGGGAGAGCACAAAATCCGCGGGGCAAATTGCACGGGAATTGGGTGTCTCCAACCTTCTTGAAGGAAGCGTACAACGCGTGGGTGACATGGTCCGCATTGAAGTTCGCCTCATTGAGGCAGCAACGGAAGCTCAAATCTGGGCGGAGAACTTCGACCGGGAATTCAAAGACATATTCAAGACGGAGAGTGAGATTGCAGAACGCGTGGCGACCACACTCAAGGCAACCCTGTCACCAGAGGTGATAACCGACTTGAATCGTCAGGGTACCGTAAACCCGGCTGCCTACGACCTTTATCTTAAAGGGTTGTATGATTATCACTCCTACACGCCGACGGGACATCAAAGGGCGTTGGAATATTTTAGCCAGGCCGTGGCGCTTGATTCGACCTTTGCGCTGGCGTACGCCGGTATGGCCGGATGCTATATACTCAAGGCCAGCATTTTCGGTGCGGAGTTAGGTGCTCTTGAGGCTATGGCCCTTGCCCGACCCTTGCTCGACAAGGCTCTTTCCATTGATCCGGAACTGCCTGACGCGCACGCCTGGAAAGCATTCTATTTATTATATAATGACTGGGATTTTGCCGGTGCCGAATCGGAGTATCGAAAAGCCATTGCCAGCGGTAATCCGGATGCACTCGGATTGTATTCCGACCTGCTGAATTTCCTCGGCCGTCACGACGAGGCACTGGTGATGGCCAGAAAACTGAACGAGACTGATCCGTTCTATCCCGGCAGCCGCCTTGTATTGTCGTACTACTACAACGATATGTTGGAAGAGGCCTTCGACGAGGCTGAGGCGCGCACGAAATTATTGAATAACTATTTGAGTCTTGATTCGTATGGTTTCCTCTTACTGAACACCGGCCATTACGAAGAGGCTATTTCCATTTTTGACCGTTACATGGACGCGATGGGCACCCGATATCCCCGAATGCTGGGATGGATGGGCGCGGCCTACGCGCACGCGGGAAAACGAGTCGAAGCGCTAAGGATTATTGACGAACTCAAGGAACGACGCCACCATACTACTGCAGGATCTCTGGCCTTTTTTACGGCTGTCGTTTACACGGCCCTTGGCGATAGCCAGTCGGCGCTGCAATGGTTGGAGGAATCATTCAACAGCCACGAGATGGAAATACCGTGGCTCATTTCTGAACCGCAGTTGAAGCCTCTTCATGGTGAGCCCACGTTTCAGGAGCTGGTAGCGCGGGTCAGGTTTCCGGTGGAAGGTAAATCGGTAATCAGTAATCGGTAATCGGTGGAGCGCGGCAGCCGCGTGAGTACCCGGAGTGTTATTGTGCAACAAATGCGGCATCCGGGGCGACATCTCCAACGTCTCACAACAAACTTTAAAGCTTTTGCAACATTTCCGATAGCGTCCCGCGAAACTTAGCTGTCTCTTTTTCCGATTCTTCGGTGATGATCCGTAAGGACTAGTTTCATCACCATGCAACAACTACTTCGACGATTTCTTTTTTCTTTCCATTTCCTCCTGACGCTCCTAATCTTGATGCCGATAGTGGCGTTTTCTCAGATCGCTGTTCAAGGCATCGTGAAAGGCGTTGATGGTGAAGGTGTCCCCTTCGCCCACGTAGTTCTTCGGCAGGTGCAAGACTCATCCCTGATCTCAGGGACGATGACGGGAGCAGATGGGGCGTTTGCATTGTCTGCAAATGCCGGTGAGTTTCTCCTTAATATATCCATGACCGGATATAGGCCGGAGTTCTTTTTCATAACGGTAGATGCGGCCCAACAGGAATTGCTATTGGGCGACCTGTTCCTCAAAGAGGACATTACCGAACTCGGCGTGGTGGAAGTTACCGCACTAAAGCCCAGGATTGAGAAGCTGACCGACCGAACCGTCGTTAACGTGGCTAACAGCGTCGCAGGCACGGGGATGAGCGCGCTTGCAATCCTGGAGCGAAGTCCTGGAATTGTCGTGAGCCGTCAAAGCGGTACGTTAAGCATGAACGGGAGGACAGGTGTGCAGGTCATGATCAATGGAAAGCCGACCCGCATGCCTGCGGAGACACTCATGCAAATGCTTGACGGAATCAATTCAGCGAGCATAGAGAAAATCGAACTCATCACAATACCCCCCGCCCGATATGAAGCCGAAGGAAACGGTGGGATTATCAACATCGTCACGACCGAAAGTGCTGACGAAGGCACGAACGGAAGCGTCGCCATTGGAGCGGGTTATGCCCGACGTGAAGTGGTATCCGGTAACGTTGGTATCAATCACAGAAAGGGACCATTTAGCGCTACGCTTTCGTATTCATTGGATCGTTCGCAGAACGTGCACTATTGGTCAAGTGACTATACGATTGTACCAAATGATGTGGCAATTTCTAATCTGAGCGACAGCAGAAGGACACCTCTTACTACCGTCCAGAATCTGAGTCTTGGTGCAGAGTATCGATTTAATGATCGTACATCCGCAACCCTACTTCTGACTGGCTATCGGAGGAAATGGGATATGGATGCCCGAACCATAAACACCTATCAGGAAAGCGATGATCCTGTCGTCAGCACCGATATGGCCATTTGGGAAGTGAACACCTGGCAAAGCGGGACAGCGAGTCTTGGCATACATCATCGCCTTACTGAACGACAGGACATCAGCTTTTCCTTCGACTATCTGCGTTACGACAACGACAATCCTTCTTCTTATCACAATACGACCGTGGATCGGGGTGTCGAGGATGTAATCCTCGTCAAGAAAGTCACGCCCATCAGCTTTCGTGTGGCGAGTTTCGATTACACCAACGCCCTGCGTCCCGGGTTGACACTTGAAGCAGGAGCGAAGGCAACGCTGTCAAAGTTCACCAATACAGTCCGAGTCGACCAGCCGCTTTCTGACGACACGGACCTCAATGCGGCAACTCTTGACGAAAGCATAATGGCGGCGTACACTTCCCTGCATTGGGAGCCGGTGCAAGACTGGGTGATACGCGGTGGGCTTCGATACGAACATACGGATAGCTACCTGACGAGTCCCTCCGAAGGCGTACTGGTAGACCGCAATTTTGGAAACCTGTTTCCTGATTTAACGGTAACCCATTCGCTTGGCACTACAGGGAAAGCCCAGCTTGCTTACAGCCGCCGCGTAACACGACCCACCTTCAACGACATGGCGCCGTTCGTGTTCTACATTGGCCCTACAACTTTCGTTTCAGGCAATCTGTCGCTTCGTCCCTCAATTGCTGATGCTATTGAAGCGAGCCTTCAATGGGGAGACATCTGGTTCGCCCTTCGCTACAACGATATCAGCGAAGAAATAGCGGAGTTTCAGCCGTTCTACGACGAAGAAGCCGGTGCGTTGGTAATCCACTCTGATAACATGACGTATAGTCGCTCCATCGGGTTGAGTGTTAGCACACCCTGGCGCCCATGGTCGTGGTGGGAAGCACAGATGGATCTATCAGCTTATCACCAGTGGTACGAACTGGATTACGTGGGTGCAACGGTTCGACGCAACATGAACCGAGTTGAAGTCACGATGACCAACATCTTCTTGCTTCCCTCAGATTTCTCCGTTGAACTGTCAGGGTCGTATCAGTCGGCTATGCCTATGGGACTTTCGCAATTCAAGTCGCGGACGCAAATCAATCTTGGTGTTAAGAGGCAGTTCGGTAACAGCACATTGGCATTGGTGTACAATGATGTGTTCAATGGAATGGAGTGGCGATTCGTTACGGACGTTCCGGAAATCGATTTTCATTCGTACACCCGGTACGATTGGGGTACACGACTGATCAAACTTACATACAGCTACACATTCGGCAACAAGAAGCTTAAGGAAGTTGATGTCAGGTCGGGATCGGAAGATGAGCGCAAGCGCGTCCAGTAGTTAATAGTCAAGCAGAATCCAAATCGTCTAACTAACTATATTAATCATGAACAACCTAAAAGAAAACTCGAGGAGGGAATTCCTCGGCAAGATTGTGGCAGGAACAGCAGCCGGATTGACGACTTTATCCGCACCCCTGGTATCATCGGCCGCGGTAGCCTCGGGGCCGCTCAATGAAGCAGAAGCCTGGTTTAAGAAAGCAAAGGGAGCGCATCGGATCGTGTACGACGCACCCGAACCGCACAACGGATGGCCTTTCATCTGGTCATGGGTTTTCTATGTCACCAACAACACCAGCGGTACGCCTGATTCGGATATGACGGCAATGGTAGTGATGCGTCACAATGCAATTCCCTTCGGAATGCAGGATTCAGTGTGGGAAAAATACAAACTCGGCGAGATGTTCGGCATCAACGACAACACAACCAAAGCGCCCGCTCTTCGGAATCCGTTCTACATACCCAAGGAAGGGGATTATCCGCTCCCTGGCATTGACGGCATAAAAAGGCTGCAGGAGCGGGGTGCAATGTTTTGCATCTGCGACATGGCATTAACAGTTTATAGCCAGTTTGCTGCCAAGCCGCGTGGACTTGATCCTGAAGAAGTTAAAAAGGACTGGGTTGCCGGTCTGCTGCCCGGCGTGCAAGTCGTCCCCTCAGGCGTCTGGGCCATCGGCCGCGCGCAGGAGCATGGGTTTGCTTACTGTTATGCTGGAGGGTAGGACAGTAGGCAGTGGCAGTAGGCAGGTGTCTGCAGTAATTGAAAGAAGTAGTCGGTAATCGGTGGTCGGTAATCGGACCGGGATTAAAACGTGACGTCAAAAGATGCAGAGATGTATTTTTGAAATGTAGAGACGTTTCTTGAAATGTAGAGACGTTTTTTGAAATAGTAGAGACGCTTTTTGAAATAGTAGAGACGTAGCATGCTACGTCTCTACTATTATACCTATTATACCCCACAAATCATACCCCACATCCTCTACTGCACGTCAAAATTTTTCGGTCGTCGATCACCGATTACCAACCCTCCCTGCTACTCCTCATTCGCCGCTTGCATGTTGATCGATGACTCAGCGACTTCAGTGAGTTTTTCGTCTGCGGCCTTTTCTTCTGTGAGTGTTTGTTCGAGCAGCTCAACTGCGCCTTTCAAGCCGAGGGTCTGGGCGAAGGTGCGCAGTGTTCCATAGGAGGCGATTTCGTAGTGTTCTACTTTTTGCGCGGAGGCGATAATGCCTGCGTCGAGCATAACGCCGTCCTCGGCGTCCTTCATCACGCTTTCAGCTTCGGCGATCAGACCTTCCATGGCCTCGCATTTCTTTGTCCTGGGTTCCAGTCCAAGTTCAGCAAAAACTTCTTCCACGCGGTTTACATGTTCTTCCGTTTCGGCCAAGTGTGACTCGAGAGCCTGAATGAGTTCTTCTGATGAAGCCTTTTTGATCATTTTCGGGATCGCCTTAACCAAAGCTTTTTCTGCCCAGTAAATGTCTTTCAACTCATCAGTGAAAAGCTTCTGTAGCTTGGAGTTGTGATCTTCTTCGGAGGATTTTGCTCCTCCGTTTCCTGTTCTTGATGCTGCCTTTTTCATAAGAGATATCGTTTGGTTTCAGATTTAACTATGATCAGGTCAAGTCAAAGAACGTGCCCCGTTTATTGCCAGTAGGAATCGAGCTGAGTTGGATGCGGCGGGCAACTTGTCTCCGAGGTTCGATGACTCTGACAATGGATGGAATAACAATGATCTTGTGGGCCGTAGAATGCGAAACATTCTAAATGCCTTCGGTGGATATCAATTCCCAATGAGGAGACTTATCCCCTTCGGCTGCGGAAATTCCACAGTGAAAGCACGTCGGGAAGCCGAAATATGTACCGAGAAGAACGGGCATAATTTTCAAGATGTCATTTCCGGAGACCGGCCGGATGAACACGAAAAAGCATTCTAATCAGATCGATAAATACAAAGCGAAACGCGATTTCAGCCGGACTCCCGAACCGACAGGCTCACGCGGTGCTGATGCGTCTCCCCGAACGCGAAGAAAATACGTCGTGCAACGGCACGAGGCGAGAAGTTTGCACTATGACTTCCGGTTGGAAGCAGATGGCGTACTGAAAAGTTGGGCGGTACCGAAAGGGCCACCGGCGAAGTCAGGCGAAAAGCGTCTGGCGATTATGGTTGAAGATCACCCGCTCTCGTACGCGTCGTTTGAGGGTACGATTCCCGAAGGGAATTACGGAGCGGGAGATGTGAAGATTTGGGACGATGGATGGTATGAGCCTGAGGCGGGAGGTAGTGACAAGACCATTCTGGCGAATTTGAAGAAAGGTAAACTGGACGTGACGCTTCACGGACGACGATTGAAGGGAAGGTATTTGCTCACCCGATTTAAAAACGCAGGCGGAGATCAATGGCTTCTCATTAAAATAAAGAACAAGACCTCTCGCGGCAAGGCGGGTGCACAACGAAGCAAATGAGTATGGCTGGCAAGACTAAAGAGAAAGAACGGGTTTCCACATCTGCCTCAGATGGAGAAGACTACATGGTGAAACTCGATGGCAAGAAGGTAAAGTTGACAAACCTGGACAAGCCGTATTGGCCTGACGAAAAAATAACGAAGGGGGATCTGATCTACTATTACACAACGATCCATCCTTACATTCTTCCATACCTCGTCAATCGTCCGCAGAACCTGAAAAGAAATCCTGATGGTATTCGTGATGAAGGATTCTATCAAAAAGACGCTGGCGACGAAGCGCCTTCGTGGGTTAAGAGTGTATCGATTCACGCGGAAAGTACAGGAAAAGATGTTGAATACATTGTTTGCAACGACCAGGCAACGCTGACGTATCTCAACAACCTGGGATGTATTGAACTGAATCCCTGGAACTCCACGGTCAAGCATCTCGACAAGCCTGACTATATGGTACTGGATATCGATCCTCCCGATGACGAGTCGTTCGACCGTGTCGTGGAAATAGCGCTGGCAATCAAAGAAGTGATGGATTCAATGGAAGCCCCTTGCTATTGCAAGACATCAGGAGCTACGGGATTACACGTATACGTTCCTCTTGGGGCGCGATACACTTACGAAACTGTGAGGCCTTTCGCAAAGGCTATTGCTGAATATGTTGCGGAAAAGCATCCCGATATTGCGACGACTGAGCGATCCCTATCAGAAAGAAAGGGGAAAGTATATGTTGACTACCTGCAAAATAGCAGAGGTCAGACGCTTGCCGCTCCGTATAGCGCACGTCCGGTGCCCGGCGCTCGAGTATCGACACCGCTTCAGTGGCCTGAACTCAAGCACGGTATAAGTCCGAAAGATTTCACGATACGTACCGTGCCCAAGCGATTGGATAAACTGGGTGATCTCTTTGAAGGTGTTCTCAAGGAGCGAATTGATCTTGAGAAGTGTCTTGAGATTCTACAGGGGAAAGAAAAGCAGGCGGAAACTGACGAGTGAAAAATCAAACTATCGAGAGTTTAACTTAAAACCATACAACTATGTTACGCTGGGCTCTGATCTTTTTTGTGGTAGCGATCATTGCGTCGCTGTTCGGCTTTGGAGGCATCGCGGAAGGTGCAGCCGCTATTGCAAAGGTACTGTTCTACATCTTCCTTGCGTTGTTTCTTTTGACGCTGATATTGGGCTTGTCAATCTTTCGGCGATAGCGGGTGATACTCGCTTAGCTGTCCTTGTCTTCTGACGCTTCCCTGCGTTCATTGCCTTTCTTCCTGTCGGAGATCGGTAGTTTCTTCTTTTCCCTTTCCTCTGTTGATTGAGGATTCATGATCTGGGGTGGTTCCGGCGTTTCCGGCTGCGTGTCCCTGGTGATTTTCTTGTTTGCCATACGACAGCAGTGGAGGACCAAAATCATGCCGGCTCTGCTGCACACGTTGAGGATCAGTCAAATGTGTAGCGGGTGAAGAAGTGCTTGAAATTGTTGTTTCATTCTACACCGCGAGGAAAAGAATGGACAGCCAAAGTCTCTTTCAGGCCCAATCACTTCTGTTTGTGCGTATATAAAGTTTGGCACAAACCTTCGAAGGCTATTGGTGAAATATTGTTAAATCCAAAAATTTTCAACTATGAAACGATCACTCTTAATCTTTGCTGTTCTGATGCTGTTCGGATGGACAGCTGCTGTTGCACAGCAGCGTGACACGACCGCCACGCAACAACAAGTACCTGAAGGTATGGTAGAAATTCAGGCTAGCGAAGTTCCCGCTCCTGTTCAGGAAGCCCTGAGAAGCGCGAACTACACCGGCTGGGAACAAGGTACCTTCTATCGGAATGAAAACTCCGACCTGTATCTCGTTCAGATAGGAGAAGGTGCTGAAGCGAAGCATTATTACTTCGACAAGAACGGGACGCCATCAATGGCTCCGCGAAAGGAATAGCATTCCATTTAATCAACAGGCTGTCTAAACGACAGCCTGTTGTTTTTATTCTTGTGAACAGAATTCCCCAATCCCATCCATCGACGACCAACGACCGCTACCCGAATTTTTTTCCTTCCACATGACCAAATCTTCGCGTAATAGCCCGAATTGCTTATTTTAGTACGAACTTGTTGTGTGAGAATCCAGCTTGGGCAAGTCGGAGAAGCATGGGCTCCGGCAGCCGAAGCGTTCCCCCTGCGCGAATTCTCGTGGCCGTTACAGGGAACTCGTGAGGTGGCAATGCGCATGGCTTGGAATAATAGCCAACCTGAACTTAACTCTGCACGGATGCGAGAACCTTCGCTCACGACTGGCCGGGATATGCCCGATGCGGCGCTCCTCAATAATCTACGCGTGGGCCTTTACACCTGCGACCTTCGGGGCAATATCACTTCCTTTAATGACAGAGCAGCTGAGTTGTGGGGATATCGCCCCTCAAATGAAGTTCGGTTTTGGGCTTTTCATAAATCCTGGCAACCCGACGGAAGTGAAATTCATCCGGACATCTCTCCAATGGCGATGGCCCTGCGGCAAGGCCGCACTTTTCACGGCCTGGAAATGTGGGTCGAACAACCCGATGGAAATCGCTACTTCGCCGGGATTGCGATTGACCTGATCCGCAATGAGTCGGATGCCGTTGTCGGAGCGGCGGCGATGATTCGCGATATCACCGACGAAAAAGCAGCAACCAAGGGGTTCATCACCGATACTGAGAGGAGATACCGCACGCTGATCAAGACGCTGCCTGTGGCGGCATACGTTTGCGACCTGGAAGGCCGGCTTACACTATATAACGACGCGGCGGTCCGTCTCTGGGGCCGCGAACCCAGAGATGAAGACAAATGGTGCGGGGCACTTCGTGTCTACAAGCTTGACGGTACACCCGTTCCTCCGGATCAGTGCCCTATGGCCCAAACGGTAAGATCAGGCCGTGCAGTAGAAGACGAAGTGGTACTCCTGGAGCAACCCGACGGTACGATGTTATACGTGCTGCCGTGTCCGCGACCACTCTATGATCCCGCCGGCAAACTCGAAGGCGCGGTCAATGTGCTGATCGATATCACTACCGAGAAGCGGTCGCAACAGATACTGGAAGAAAGCGTCAACCGACTCAACCTTGCCGTCAACGCGGCTGAGCTCGGTACGTGGGATATGGACCTGACTTCGGGAACGATCGCCGCGTCGGAACGTCACAGAAAAATCATGGACGTAGAAAAGGAGGGACTGTGGACACGACAGGACTGCATGGCGAAAATTCACCCCGATGACCAGCCCATGGTCGACGAATTGTTCAACGGCGCGCTTAAATCGGGAACCCTCTTCTTCGAGGCCCGCGTCGTAAGAAAGGACAAGGGCATTCGCTGGATCCGCGTGAATGGCGTAACGCTGTATTCCAGCGGACAGCCTTCGCGGATGATTGGTACGACACTGGACATCACGCCACAGCGGGAGATCAGCGAACAACTGGAACAAAAGGTGGCCCGAAGAACACGGGAGCTGACACGGCTGAACAAGCTGCTCGAAAAATCGAATCACGATCTCGAACAGTTTGCATACATCGCTTCACACGACCTTCAGGAACCGTTGCGCAAAATTCAAACCTTCGCCACCCTCGCAGAAAATGTCGACAACGAAGAAGGACGAAAAAGATACCTGACAAAGGTTCGCGATGAGGCGCAGGGTATGTCGGCACTTGTGAGAGACGTGCTTACGTTCTCGCGGTTGTCAGCTATTCCTGAGTTCACGAAGGTAGACCTTAATCAGGTAGTTGAAGAAGTCAAGTCCGAGTTGTCCCTTTTGATTGAGGAGACTGGTGCGACGGTAACGTGCACAAAACTTCCGGAGGTAATGGGGATACAACGACAGCTCGGGCAGCTGTTGTCGAACCTGATCAGCAACTCCCTGAAATTTGCGAAGGATCGGCCTGAAGTTAGTATTTCATATCGTGTGCTTCCGCGTGAAGAAGCTACCGGACTCCCTATGCTCCAAGCGGGAAGGGAGTACATTCAACTTATGGTCAAGGACAACGGCATCGGCTTTGAACAGCGCTATGCCGATCAGATCTTCAACATTTTCCAGCGACTTAATCCTCGCGAAGCCTACCCGGGAAATGGTATCGGCCTCGCATTGTGCAAGAAAATCGCAGAAAACCACAACGGCACCATCAGCGCCAAAAGCACGCCCGGACAGGGAACGGTAATGTATGTAACGTTACCTGCGATAAACACCTAAATAGGCGAACACACCTCAATTCCTCCTCGGCAACTCCGCAAAGTCCGGCTTAATCAATGTCGCCTTTTCAAACCAGTACGACTTGATCACGCCAACCATATCGACGAGCTCGCTGTAGCTGTAGGGTTTTTCAAAGTAAGCGTTACAACCCAGATCATAACTGCTAAGGATGTCGCTTCGTGAATTGGAAGTGGTGAAGATGAGAACGGGAATATGACGCTGAGTTGGATTGGCACGGATTGCTTCAAGTGTCTTCAATCCGTTTTTTTTGGGCATGTTAAGATCGAGAAAGATGATCGAGGGCATATGCGAGTACTCGGCAAGGAGCGAGAGCAATTCTTCGCCATCGCAGGCCAGAAGGATCTTGGAGCGCTCAACACCGTTCTCCACCAGAGCCTCTGTTAGCAACAACCTGTCATCAATATCGTCATCCGCGATAATTACCATAGGCACTCCGGATACCATGGGGGGATTTTTTGATATAAGTTAAATAATATTTGCGGTTCTTCGTAGACCCACCGTACATAACAACCTGAAAATGATGGAAGTTTGAAATGGTTCCGCGAAGGCACCGACGCACACTTTCCTAAGTTTAAGGTTTTCAATTGGTTACGTAAATAAACATTTTTTGCAGCCTGTGAATGGCCTTTATTTCCTGCCCAACTGCAGTTATTTCCGATGGTAGGCGGCCGCTTCCACATCCACGGAGACCCTGGGGAGCGTAATCTTAAATACGGTTTCTTTCTTGGGAAT
>Ga0207873_1001915_pt1 | contig 18419 bp, 13 predicted proteins | sample BGWIniCompost_FD_187373 | JGI IMG/M metagenome (GOLD analysis project Ga0207873, IMG submission 187373) | Cellulose adapted compost microbial communities from Newby Island Compost Facility, Milpitas, CA, USA - BGW Initial Compost (SPAdes)... ...
CGCCTACCTACGTCGCGATCCGGTGGTTCACGTTCCTCTGCCTGATCGGCCTGATCGGGTGCGTTGCGTTCCGGCTGCTGGTCCTGGGGACGGTGGCGAGGCGGGGCGGCGAGGTGACGGCGGTGGTCGCGCCTGCGACCGAGCGGGCGCGGGTCATTGGCCTGGCGCTCGGCCTTGCCCTCCTCGTCGCCGGCATCCTCCGGCTGGCGGCCCAGGTCTATGCGGTGGGCGGGTTCGAGGGCGACGTCGTGCGGAATCTGCTCACCGGGACTGCGTGGGGACGGGGTTGGATCCTGCAGGTCGCGGCGACGGTTCTGGCGCTCGTCGGGCTCCGGTCCGCCGAGGGCGCGGGCGCCCGGGTCGGGTGGGGTGCGGCCGCGGCGGCCGCGCTGGTCCTGGCCGTCACACCCGCCCTCTCGGGGCACGCGGTCGCCGCGCAGGGGACGGCGGGACTCGCCATCGCGGCGGATGCTCTTCACGTGATCGGCGCGGGCGGCTGGCTGGGCACGCTGGCGCTGATCGTGGCGGCGGGAATCCCCGCGGCCCTCGGCCTCGAGCCGTCACTCCGTGGCCCGGCCGTCGCGGCGCTGGTTCGCGTGTTCTCGCCCGCCGCGCTCGTCTTCGCCGGAGTGCTGGCGGCCACGGGCCTCTACGCATCCGCACTCCATCTCGGGAGCGTGGCCGCGCTCTTCGAGACCGCGTACGGCACGGCGCTCCTCTTCAAGCTCGCGGCGATCGCCGTGGTTGCGGGGCTGGGTGCCTACAACCTGTTCCGGGTGAAGCCGGCGCTGGGCGACGATACCGGTATCGCGAAGCTGCGTCGGTCCTCGACGGCGGAGCTGGTGGCCGCCAGTATCGTGCTGATCGCGACGGCACTGCTGGTGGCGACGCCCCCGGCGGTGGAAGCACCGGCCGCCGAGGAGCAGGCATCGGAGATCGCCGCGCCGGTGGGCGCCACAGGTGAGAAGTCTGCGCCTTCGACCGGATCGTGAAGTCCTGAAGCTCCAGCCGGGTCCGGCGGCGATCTCAGGGCGCCGGAAGATCGTCGCCGCACGCCTCGCAGAACATCGCCTCCGGGAGGTTGAACGAGCCGCACGTCTCGCAGCGCAGCGTGCGGAGCCCGGTCGGCTTCCGGGCGCGGCCTCGGATGGGTTCCTCGGCCGGCGCCGAGCTGCCGCGCGAAGTCCCGTTCCGGCGGCTCGCGCCGTTCTCGCTCCTCGCGCCGCCCTGCGCTTGTTCGGTCACCGCTGCCAGGGCCTGCAGGAACGGCGTGTCGTCCACGCTCGCCGTCGCGGGTTGGCGTAACTGCTCCAGCGTCTCTTCCAGACGTCGGACCTCCGACTCCAGAGCAGCGCGGTGCCGCTCGGCCGCCTCGATCGCTTCGGTGAGCTGCTTCTGCAGCGATGCCCACCGTTTGTCGTCGTACTCGCCGACCTGATGCCGGACCCGCGCCTCCAGGAGCTCGTCCTTGCGTGCGGCGACCCGGTCCACGGCCGATGCCAGTGCTTCCCGGCGCTCCGCCAGCCGTTTCTCGAGGTCGCCCACGTGAGCGCGGAGCGCCTCGACCGCCTTCTCGAGCCGTGCCGAATAATCTGCCGCGAGCCGCTCGTAGATGTGGTCCGGGATCTCGTCCCGCTCCGATTCGAGCTTCTCGAGCCACTGCTGGAAACGGTCCCGCTCCGCGATCAGACTGGGAAGCCGGTCGGTCTCCTTGGACACAGTCCCTTCCTTGCTCATTCGTTCTACTGCCCGTTCCGGGATCGACCCAGGTCGGAATAAATATTTCACCGATCCAGAAATACGTAACCCTCCCCGACTGGGCAACGGCTTCGTCGCCGCAGTCGACATACATCTCGGGGCGCGGTCCACGCAGTGGCGACGCGTCCCGCTAAGTTGTGGTCCGGTAGATAGTTCTGGTGTGGATCCGGCCGGGAGCGGTACGTCGCGTCCGGTGCGGGGCCCTGGCAGGAAGCCGGGCGCCACGCCGGATATTATGGCAAATCACGTGCTTCTGCGCGGTGCTCGCGCCGAAGGGCCGTCACGGAGGGCATTGTCCTTGCGTGGAGCCCGGCGACTCCTCGGTCACAGGGTGCACCTTGCAAGGAGGCATTCATGAACAAATCCGAACTGGTGGAAGCACTCGCCCGGCGCAGCGACCTCTCGAAGAAGGACGCCCGGACGGTGGTCGACACGCTGTTCGACCCGCAGAACGGGATCCTCGCGATGGCGATGAAGAGGGGCGACCGGGTCAGCATCACGGGCTTCGGCACGTTCGAGGTCCGGAAGCGCGCGGAGCGGATGGCGAGGAACCCGCGGACGGGTCAGCAGATGCGGGTCCCTGCCACCAAGACGCCCGCGTTCAGGGCGGGGAAAGGGTTGAAGGAAGGCGTGAGTCGCTGATCGCGGTCGCGGCAGGGGAGCGAGTCGCCCCGGGGGCAACCCCGGGGCGTTCGTTCATCCTTCGATGTCTCCCGGCGGTTCGTCGCCTCCTGCGGCGAGCCCGCGAACTTCCTGGACGGCGATCCGGAAGAGGACCCAGCGGTGCGGCACCGGATCGTCCGGCGTGAGGAGCGTAGGCCAGAGAGTGCGCAAGAGCTCGACCGCGCGGTCCCACGTCTCCATCGCCTGGGGAGAGCCCGAGGCCGGGATCGTGTAGAACCCGCCGTGCACCACCACGCTGCGCCAGTTGGACGCATCTTCGATCTCGTCGACCTCGAACGCGACCCAGTAGTTGTGCTGGATCGTCGACAGTTTCGTCCCGGGTGAGGTCCTGCCGTAGAGCCACCCGTCGGAGTACACGTAATTGATGGGCTGGATATCTACCCGGTCGCGAAAGGAGAAGGCGATTCGGCCCACGTTGTTACGGGCGAGGATCTCGTCGATCTCCTTGCGGTCGAGCTCGCGAATGCGCAACGGCGGTACCTTCGACATCGCTGGCCTCCGAGATAGTCCGGTCGTGACGACGGCTGAGCGCGCCCGGCGGCGTGTGAGTCGGCTCGGCGAACTTACGGCAGGGTCCGGGCGCGAAACAAGCGGGCCGGCGTCTCACAATCCGCCCCCGCCGGTGAGCGTGGCCGTGAACGCCCCGACGAAGTAGGCGACCGCCGCGGCCGCGCCTCCGACCAGGAGCATCTCCGTGCCGCTCCGCCACCACGAGTGCATGGTCACGACCGCGCGCGACGCACCGACACCGAAGAGCGTGAGCGCGGTCAGCACGATCGCCACCGGGAAGGGCTCGCGGTCGCCGAGGGGGAAGATGTAAGCTGCGAGGGGCACGATCCCCGCGAGGATGAAGGCGAGGAACGTGGCTGCGCCGTGTCGGAAAGGGTGCTTCTCTTTCGCCTCCTCGCCCGCCGCGGTACGCGCCGCCGTCTCCGATCGGATCGACAGGTAATTGCTCGCGCCCATCGAGAATCCGTCGGCGAGGAGGTTCGCGAAGCCGAGGATCAGCACGACCCGCGGCGAGAGATCGGCGCCGGCGACGCCGCACACGACCGCGAACGTAGTGATGATTCCGTCATTCGCGCCGTAGACGAGGTCGCGGATGTAATGCCCCAGGACCTGGCGCGGCGAACGGTGATCGGGAGGGAGCACGGCACCGGGCATGGTTCGGACCTGCGCGTGGTCTGGAGCGATGGACGGTGCTACGACCCGCCGGGGCTCGCTGTGCCCGGCGCTCGCTCCAGGGCCGGGCTGTCGTGGACGATCTCGCCTCCCTCCAATGCCGAATACGCTGTGACCACCATTGCGACGAACGCCACCGCGAGGAACACCCCGCGAACCGCCGACGTGGGCTTCCACAGGGAAACCCCCGCGGCGACGCCGGCCGCGATCAGCGCGATCAGCGCCCAGAGCCCCGTCTCCTCGTGCTCCTCGACTTCCTCATGCTGGACGTACCAGAACTCTTCGGCGGTCTCTTCGGCGCGGACGCCGGAGACATAGGCCACCGGGGCCGTCAATCCGGCCAGGACCACCGTCACTGCGGCGTATTGCCAGACCGCACGGCTGCGGGTAAAGAGGGCTGCCACCCCCGCGAGCGTTCCGGCGATTCCGAGGATGATCGGAAAGTGGTTGACCATGAGATGCAGTCTGACCCAATCCACAGGCGCCTCCTGAGGAGCGATCGGCGATCGCGGACTGCGGCGCCGCCACCGGAGTATGCGGGCGCCGACGACGGACCGAAGTTGAGTCGTGCGCACCGTGCAAGTTTCCCGCCACGCCCTTGCCTCGCCGCCGCTCAACGCCGCGTAGGAACACGCCTTGCAACGATCGCCCTCGCCATGGACCGAGACGCTTATCCCACGCCCGGCCTCGACGCTTTCTGGGAGGACGCTGATCGCGACGGCTCGGGCGACGACCCGCTCGAGCGCGAGCTCTGCGATCGCCTCGACGCCATCGCGCGCTACCGCCGGATGATCGCGGAGGCTCAGGTCAATGCGCAGGACGATGCGACCGAACGGCTCCTGGAGCAGCACGAGCGCGAGCGGCGCATCGCGCAACGACTGACCGAGGTGATCCGCCGTCGGCGTGGGGCTCGCCCTCGCCCTTGACTCGGCATCAACTAAGATCCTAGTATTTGACGCGGGCCATCGACGCGGAGCGTTGTCGGCGCCTCGTGCAACGTTTTCCCGTTCTACGGCATCCATTCAAGGAGACCGCGGCCGAGCGCCGCGGCCGCGGTGCATATGGCTTCGCCACGAGCCAGACCGTAGAGTACTGTGACCCGGGGACGCGCTCGTCACGAGCGCGCCGGCCAACCGACCCTCCATCCACCGGCGAAATCGACTATGGCCTTTCCGCGAAAAGCAATCAGTTATGGCGTCGCAGTCCTGGTGCTGGCCGCGATGGGAGCGGGGATCTACCTGCGGATCCAGGAACAGGACGAATCGGAGTCGAGCAGCAGTGGGAACGGTGAACGGCCGGTCGTGGCCTCGGCCGACGCCTTTTCGACGGACATGGCGATCCCGGTCGAGGGTGCGCCGGTCATCAGGGATACGCTGGTGCTGTCCGTGACCGCGGCGGGGCAGGCGGCGGCCTACCGTCAAGCGACGCTCCTGGCGCAGGTCGAGGGGCAGGTGAAGGCGGTGCGGGTCCGGGAGAACGCGCGGGTCGGCGCGGGCGAGCTGCTCCTGGAGGTCGACGCGACGCAGTTCGAGCTTGCGGTAGAGCGGGCGAGGGCGCAGGTGGCGTCGGCCGAGGCGCAGTTCCGGGAGCTCACCCTCTTCGATGACAGGATCGAGGACCCGGCCGTGCGCGAGGAGAGGGAGCGGTCCGCTCGGGCGCGGAGCCAGCTCGACCAGGCGCGCGTGTCGTTGAAGGAGGCGGAGCTGCAATTGGCGCGGACTCGCGTGCGCGCCCCGTTCCCCGGACGCGTCGCGTCGGTGAAGGTCGTGCCCGGCCAGTGGGTCCGGCCGTCGGACGAATTGATGACGGTGGTCGACCTGGATCCCATCAAGGTCGAGGTCCAGGTGCTGGAGGGTCAGATCGGGTTCCTGACGCCGGGTCGCAAGGCGACGATCTCCTTCGCCGCCTTCCCGGACACGACGTTCACCGGGACGATCGAGACGATCAACCCGATCGTCGACCAGACGACGCGCATGGCGAAGGTGACGGTCACGGTGCCGAACCCCGAAGGGAAGATCCTCCCGGGGATGTACGCGCGCGTGTCGTTGGAGGCGCAGCGTTTCCCGGACCGGGTGCTGGTGCCGCGGGAGGCGATCCTGGAGCGGAACCGGCGGACGATGCTCTTCGTGTACGAGAACGGCCGGGCCAAGTGGCGCTACGTGACGACCGGGCTGGAGAACGAGAGGCTGGTCGAGATCGTCCGCCACCCGGAGACGGAGTTCGTGGAGCCGGGAGAGATCGTTCTGACGAACGGGCACTACACGCTGATCCACGACGCGAACGTGCGTCTGGTCGAAAATGTGGCCGCCGAGGGCGGTCGGCCGAGCTGAGCGGGGGAGGGGTGGACCATGAGGATCATCGTGTTGGCGGGCCTCATCCTCCTCGCCGCGTCCTCGGCCCGGGCGCAGGAGGTCCCCGAGCGGCTATCGCTGGAAGACGCGCTCCGGATCGCGAGAGCCAGCAGTCCGGCCTACTCTCAGGCCGTCAATCAGCTCGAATCGGCCGCGGCCCAGCAGAGGGTCGGATGGGCGCAGTTCCTGCCGAGCCTGTCGACGAGCCTGTCGTTTTCCGCATCCACGAGTCGGGCCTTGTCGGCGGTCGACGAGTTCGGGAACGTCCTCGAGGAGCCCGATTACATCGAGAGGACGAACAGCAACGCGTCCCAGGGGATCGGGCTCCAGATGACGCTCTTCGATGGATTCGCCAACGTGAACCGGGCGCGGGCGGCGCGGGCCGGAATGCAGGCCGCGGAGGCGGCGCTGGACGCCGCGGAGCTCCAGCTCCGGCAGGAGGTGATGACCGCCTACTTCCGCGCCGTGCAGGCGGACCGGCAGCTCGAGGTGGCGCGCGCGCTCCTGGCCTCGGCCCGAGAGCAGCTCGCGATGACGGAGCAACGCTTCCAGATCGGTTCGGCGAACCGGGAGGATGTGCTCGGTGCCCAGGCGACGGTGGCGAGGCACGAGCGATCGGTCCTGCAGGCGGAAGGCGCGGTGGAGAAGATGCGGCTCGACCTCCTGCGGGTCATGGGTGTGAAGGGCCAGACTGACTTCACACTGACCGATGGATTCCCGGAGGTCTTCGATCCGTCGGTACTGGATGTCGACGCCCTGGTGGAGGCGGCGATGGCGGCGAGTCCGCGAGTGGCGCAGCGGGAGGCAGAAGCGCGGCGGGCGGAGCTGGTGGCGAGCGCCAGCAGGGGGGCGCGCCTTCCGAGCATTTCTGGAAGTTTGTCGTACGGCCGGAACACCTCTCGCGCGCAGTACGACGCACTCTTCGAGTTGGATCCGCCGAACCGCTCGTGGGGCTTCAGTCTGAACGTGACGCTGCCGCTCTTCACGCGCTTCCAGACCTCGGCGGAGATCACGCAGGCGAGTGTGCAGGCGGCGAACGCGCGGGAGCAATTGCGCGCGGAGCGGCTGGCTGTGGAGACGGAGGTCCGGCAGGCGCTGATCGACCTCGTGAACGCCTACCGCGCCGTCGAGATCGCGGACCGGACCCTCGCGCTCAGTCAGGAGCGGCTCGCTTTGACGCAGGAGCGTTATCGAACGGGGACGACCGTCTCGTTCCTCCAGCTCCAGAATGCGATCGACGAGGCCGCGAATGCGGAGCAGGGCGCGGTCCAGGCACGCTTCGATTTCGCCGCGGCGCTGGTCAACCTGGAAACGAAGGTGGGGAGGGAGGTGAGGCCGTAAGATGTCGCTGCCATCCCGATCCGTCGGCCGGCCCGTGGCCGTGGCCATGCTATTCACGGCCGTGGTCTTCCTTGGGCTGATCTCGTTCCGTCGCCTCCCGATCGATCTCCTCCCGGACATCGCCTATCCGAAGCTGGTGATCTACACCACGTACCCGAACGTGGCGCCGGCGGAGGTCGAGCGGTTCATCACCCAGCGAATCGAAAGCCAGGTCAGGGCGGTGCCCGGCGTGCAGCGGGTGGAGAGCGTCTCGCGCGAGGGGCTCTCGCTGGTCACGCTCCAGTTCGCCTGGGGCACGGACATGGACTTCGCCGCGCTGAACGTGCGCGAGAAGCTGGACAACCTGCGAGACGCACTCCCGGACCAGGCGTCGCGACCCGCGGTTCTGAGGACGGACCCGAACTCGGAGCCGATCATGGCGGTGAGCGTCGCGGGCCCGCACAACCTGTGGGAGCTCAAGGAGCTCGCCGAGTCGGTGTTCAAGCGTCGTCTCGAGCAGATCGACGGGGTCGCGCAGGCCGCGGTGGCGGGTGGGCTCGAGCGTGAGATCCACGTCGAGGTCGACCCGGAACGGCTGGAGAGCTTCGGTCTCACCATCAACGACATCGAGACGGCACTGGCCGCCGCGAACGCGGCTGCTCCGGGGGGGACGGTCCGGCGCGGGCGGTATCGGTACTCGTTGCGGACGCTGGGCGAGCTGACGAGCGTCGAGCAGATCGCGGAGGTGCCGATCCAGGTGCGAGCCGGCGACACGGGCCGACCCAACGCGCCGGGGCAACCGGGGCAGCCGGCGGAGTCGTCGCAGCAGACGATCCTGCTCCGTGATGTGGCTCGTGTCGTGGACGGGTACGCCGAACGGCAGTCGATCGCGCGGTACAACGGGGTGGAGTCCGTCGGGCTGCTCCTCTACAAGGAGGCGGGCGCGAACACCGTGCGGGTGGCCCAGCGGGTGGAGGACGTCCTCGAAGAGCTGCGGGAGGAATACCCGGAGGTCCAGCTCGAAGTGGCGACGAGCCAGGCCGGCTTCATCTCCGACGCGATCGACAGCGTGGTCGACGCGCTGATCGAGGGCGGCGTCCTCGCGTTCCTCGTCCTGTTCCTCTTCCTGCGAGATGCGCGCTACCCGGTCGCGATCGGCCTGGCGATCCCGATCTCGGTGATCGGAACGTTCGCGCTCCTCGACCTGGCCGGTGTGTCTCTCAACGTCATGAGCCTCGGCGGCCTCGCGCTCGGGATCGGGATGCTGGTCGACAACTCGATCGTCGTCCTGGAGAACACGTTCCGTCACAAGGAGAAGGGGCTCGCCGCCGCCGCGGCCGCCGTGATCGGCGCCGAGGAGGTGCAGGCCGCGATCACGTCGTCGACGCTGACCACGATCGCGGTGTTCGGGCCGATCATCTACGTCGAAGGGATCGCGGGCGAGCTGTTCGGCGCCCTGTCCTTCGCGGTCGCGTTCTCGCTGCTGGCGAGCCTGCTCGTCTCGGTCACGCTCCTCCCCATGATGGCCGCGCGGTGGGAGGATGGCCGCGGCGAGCCCAGGGGCGGCTTCGTTCGCAGGGGGCTCCGGCGCATCGGCACGGCGATCGGGCGTGTCGCGTCGCCGCCCCTTGAGGCTTTCGATCGGGCCTTCTCTCGCGTCACGCAGAAGTACGCGACGGCGCTGGCTACGGCCCTCGACCACCGTGGAAGGGTCGTCGCCCTGGGGCTCGCGCTGTTCGGGGTGTCGGTCGGATTCGCCCTGGCGCTCGATCGGAGCGTGCTCCCGGACGTGGATCAGGGCGCGTTCCGGGTTCGGCTGCAGCTCCCGCGCGGCACGCCGATCGAGACGACGTCGCGTGAGGCGGCGCGTCTCGAGCAGATCTTCCTTGCCGATCCGGAGGTCGACGCGGTGTTCACGCGCGTGGGGCGGCAGGTCGTGGCCGGCGAGATCGAAACGGAGGAGAGCGGTCTGCACACGGCCGTGCTCGAGGTCCGGCTGGCGGAGCGGGCCAAGACGGCCGAGGTCCTCGCCCGGCTCGAACCCCGACTGGCCGAGTTCCCGCCGGGCATGCTGGCGATCCAGACCGGCAACGCGACGGCGCTCGGGGCCTTGCTCGGCGGCGGCGAGGCCGACCTGGCGGTCCGCATCCGCGGCGACGACCTCGACGCGTCGCTCGCCTACGCGCAGGAGATCGAACGGCGCCTGCACCAGGTGCCCGAGCTCACCAACGTCCGGCTGGGGATGGAGCTGGGGCAGCCGGAGATCCAGGTGGAGATCGACCGGGAGCGGGCGGCGGCGTTCGGGATCGAGCCTCGGCGGATCGCCGAGACCATCGAGAAGTTCATGCTCGGCGCGAGGGCGACGGACCTGGTCGATTTCGACCGGAAGATCCCGGTGATCGTGCGGCTCTCGGAGGAGCAGCGGTATTCGCTCGAGTCGCTGGACAGGCTCACGGTGGACGGGATCCCGCTGCGGGAGCTGATCCGGACGCACGAGGCGCTGGGGCCCGTCGAGATCCGCCGCCTCGAGCAGAGCCGTCTCATACCCGTCTACGCCGACGCGGCCGGCAGCGACCTGGAGGAGGCGCTCCGGGCAACGCAGGCGGCGGTCGCCTCCGTGCCAGCGCCCCGGGGATTGCGGGTCGAGATCGGCGGCGAGAACGAGGAAATGCAGCGCAACTTCCGCGACCTGGCGTTCGCGTTCACCCTCGCGCTCCTTCTCGTATACATGATCCTCGCCGCGGAATTCGAGTCGTTGATCCACCCGTTCACGATCCTCCTGAGCGTCCCTCTCGCTCTGGTCGGCGCCATCCTGGCGCTCTGGGTCACGGGCGCCGGGATCAACGCGATGAGTCTGATCGGGATCATCATCCTCGTCGGGATCGTCGACAACAATGCGATCGTGGTGATCGACCTGATCAACAAGCTTCGTCGACAGGGGCTCGCGGTCCGCGAGGCGATCCTCGAAGCCGCCCGCGCCCGCCTGCGTCCGATCATCATGACGACGCTGACGACGCTGCTCGGCGTGCTTCCCATGGCGATCGCCATCGGTAGGGGAGCCGACCTGCGCGCGCCGCTCGCCATAGCGATCTTCGGCGGGCTCTTCACCGCGACTGCGCTCACGCTCTTCGTCATCCCCGTCGCCTACGATCTGATCGACGAGGCGGGCGCGCGACTGCGCGGGATACGACGCGAGCAGCTCCGGGCTGCGGCGGCCGCGCCGGCGGCCGAGCCGGTCGCGGCGGAGCTTGGACATGGAGATTGAGGCCCGACCATGGTCCGTTTTTCCATACGCCGGCCCGTCGCCATCACCATGGCGTACCTGGCCGTGGCGCTCCTCGGCGTGGCGGCGTGGCGCAACATCCCGATCGAGCTGTTGCCGGAGACGGAGCTTCCGCGGCTGCAAGTCACGGCGGAGCTGTGGGGCGCCTCGCCCGAGGTGACGGAGGCGCTGCTCACCGCGCCGCTCGAGGCGGCCATCCAGCAGGTCCGGGGCGTCCAGAAGATCGAGTCGCAGTCGTACGAGTATTACGGACGTGGCCGCGCGGAGATCACGGTGCATTTCGCGCGCGGGACCGACATGAACTTCGCTCGCCTGGAGCTTTCCGAACGCCTCGCCGCCCTCGAGAGCGATCTCCCGCCCAACGCGACGACGCCGGTCGTCGACCCGTACATCCCCGACGAGTTCGCGGAGCAAAACAGGCCGTTCTTGCGATACACGGTCACGGGGCCGTACACGCTGGAGGCGCTGCGCGCGCACGTCGACGAGGTCATCGAACCGGAGATCACCCAGATCGACGGCGTCGCGTACGTGCAGGTGTTCGGCGGCCTCCGGCGGCTCCTCGAGATCGAGCTGGACGAGGAGAAGATCCAGGCGCTGCGTCTCCAGCCCGCGGAGATCTGGCGCCGCATCCGAGACCTGGAGTACGTCCAGCAGGCCGGTGTCGTCGAATCCCGGGGGATGCTCCGGTCGATCGCGATCCGGCACCGCGCAGAGAATGCATCGGAGATCGCGGACGTCCCGCTCCTTTCCGCCGGCGGACAGGTGGTTCGCGTGCGTGACGTCGCACGGATCCACGACACGTTCGAGGAGCCCACCTACTATTACCGGATCGACGGTCAGCCGGCGCTGTCCTTCATCGTTTACAAGGAGGTGGGGACGAACACGGTGGCGGTTGCGGACCGGGTGAAGCAGCGTCTGGCGGAGATCGAGTCGCTCCACCCACCGGGCTTCCGGCTGATCCTCGACGACGACGAGAGCAAAGAGATTCGCGCGCAGCTCACGGACCTGCGCTTCAGGGCGTTGATCTCCGCCGGCGTGATCTTCGTCGTGCTGCTCCTGTTCCTCGGATCGTTCTCGTCGGCCGCCATCGTCTTTGCGACGATCGCGTTCTCGATCCTGATCACGCTGAACCTCATCTACTTCGCGGGTTTCACCCTGAACGTGCTCACCCTCATGGGGCTCGCCATGGGGTTCGGCCTGATCGTGGACAACGCGATCGTGGTCCTCGAGAACATCTACCGTCTGCGCCGAACGGGCTTGAGCCCGGAGGTCGCCGCGGAGCAGGGCGCATCCGAGGTCGTGCTGGCGATCCTCGCGGCAACGCTGACCACCATCGTGGTGCTCATCCCGTTCGTCTATCTGCAGGGCGAGCTGCGTGTGTTCTACGTGCCGCTCGCCATCGTCGTAGGGTTCGGTCTTGTCGCGAGTCTCTTCGTCGCGTTCACGTTCATCCCCGCGGTCGGCTCGCGCCTCCTCGCCGGGGTCGGCCCGGCCGCGGCAGGCACGCCTGGAGCGGGTGCGGCCGGGGGGGGCGGAACGGCCGTCGCCTCACAGGCGCGGCCGCCTTTCTACCTTCGGCTGTACGCGGGGTTGATCCGGGGCACGCTGCGCTTCCCTTGGGTCACGGTCGTCCTCGCCTCGGCAATGCTCGGCGGGACCTACTACCTCTTCGACAAGTACGTGACGCGAGGCGTGGTGTGGGGTCGTTGGGGCGGGAGCAACACCTACATCGACATCCGCATGACGCTCCCCCGAGGCGAGGAGTTGGAGCGTACGGACGAGCTGGCACGCTACTTCGAGCGGAAGCTGCTCACAATGCCCGAGGTGGAGCGCTTCGTCACAAGGGTCCAGCCCCAGTTTGCACACATTCGCGTCACGTTCCCGGATTCGTTGAACCTCACGCAAATTCCGGTCGTGATCACGGAGCAGATGCAGGCGTTCGCGCACCAGTTCAGCGGCGCGAACATCTCCGTGGTCGGCTACGGGCTCCCGTTCTTCGGCGGCGGCGGGAGCAGCCCGCCGAACTATTCGATCACGGTCCTCGGCTACAATTACGAGCAGGTCAGGCAGATCGCCGAAGATCTTGCCACGCGACTCAAGGGCTACAGCCGCATCAGGGACGTGGACCCGAACGCGTCGGGCCGTTGGTACGAGCGGGACAAGGCCACCGAGCTCGTGCTCAAGGTCGATCGTCGGCGCCTCGCCTACTACCAGCTCACGGCCTCCGACGTGGTCCGGCACGTGAGCTCGGCGATCCGAGGGCGCACCTCGCCCGCCAGCATTCGGATCGGCGGCGAGGAGGTGCTTTTCGAGGTCAAGCTGGAGGGGAACGAGACGCTGGACGTTCTCGGTCTGCAGGAGCTCCTCATCCCCACGCAGTCGGGACAGCCCGTGCGGCTCCTGGATGTGGCGACGTTGACGGAGCAGGAGGTCCTGGGCCGGATCGTCCGTGAGAATCAGCAGTACCGTCGCAACGTGGCGTACGAGTTCAGGGGTCCGACCAAGCTCGGTGATCGGATCCACGAGGCCGTGATCAACACCACGCAGCTCCCGCCCGGTTACAAGCTCGAGGGTCGCACCCAGTGGCGCTGGTCGGACGAGGAGCGCGGCCAGATCTATGGCGTGCTCGCCATATCGATCGTGCTGATCTTCATGGTGACCGCCGCGCTCTTCGAGTCGGTCCGGCAGCCACTCTGCGTGCTGCTCGCCGTCCCGATGGCGCTCGTGGGCGTGTTCCTCATCTTCTTCTATACAGGCGCCACGTTCACTCGCGAAGCGTACATCGGCGTGATCATGATGGGCGGGATCGTCGTCAACAACTCGATCCTGCTCGTCGACCACATCAACCTGCGCAGGCGCCGCGACGGGCTGCCGCTCCACGAAGCGATCCTCCAGGGGACGCTGGAGCGGGTTCGGCCGATCCTGATGACGAGCGCGACCACGGTCCTGGGGCTCCTCCCCCTGGTGCTCTTCAGCGAGGCCGCGGACGCGAATATCTGGAACGCGCTCGGCTACGCGCTGATCGGCGGCATGACGAGCTCGACGATCCTGGTCCTGACGGTCACCCCCGCTCTCTACCTGCTGTTCGAGCGTCGGTCGGAGCGGAAGCGGCTGGCGGAAGCGGCGTCTCGAGCCGCCTCGGCCGCGGCGTCGTGATCGGGATCGCAGACACGGGCATCGGCCATCGGCTTCGCCGACGCGGACTTCCGGGACGCGGGCGGCGGCACGCAGCCAATATCGAGATCGGGCTGGAGGTGAGCGATGGAAATCGCCAGATGGATCGTCGTGGTCGAGGTCGCGTGGCTGGTGGGCGCCTGCGGTGCCGGATCATCTCCCGGTCCGGTCGTCGAGCGCAGCGACTCGGCGGGCGTCGCGATCGTGCTGAGCCGCGGTGCGGATGTACCCCTCGACTGGACCTTCACGCCGGTCCTCAGGCTCGGCGGGGCGGACGGAGGGCCGGAGGCATTCTTCGGGGTCGGGCGACACTCGGTCGCCGTCGGCCCGGAGGGCCACCTCTACGTCCTCGACAGCGGCAACCATCACGTTCAGGTCTTCGACGCCGAGGGCCGCCACGTGCGAACGTTGGGGCGGAAGGGCGGCGGGCCGGGAGAGATGCAGCTCTGGCCGCGCACGATCCGTATCGGCGCAGATGGGACCGTCCACGTCTACGACATCGGAAAACGCGGCCTCGTCCGCTTCGCGGCGGATGGCACCCCTCTTCCAGAGGTGCGTCTCGACGTCTTCAGGGGCAGCCTCGAGAGTTACGGTCTCACCGAATCCGGCATCGTCGCACAGACGTTGACGCGGTCCGCCGGCGGCGACGATTGGTTCAACGTTATCGCCGTGCTGACGCCGGCCGGCGACACCACACATCTGCTCCACTCGCCGTCGCCTCCGATGAAGCCCGCGGAGTTCAACTGCGTCGCGATCAGCGGGATGACCGAGCTGCTCGCGCCGGAGCTTCGGTGGACTGTCGCGGGGGAGCGGATCTTCGTGGTCGAGGACGCCAACTACGTGATCGACGTGTACGAGGCGGGGCGTTTCGTCGCGAGCTACCGGCGCGAGGTGGCACCGCTCCCGGCGACCCGCGAGCTCGCCCTCAGGGCCGTCGGGGACAAGATGGAGGTTCGCTTCGACTTCGGCGGCTCGTGCGTGATCCAGCCGGATGAGGTCGTCGACGTCCGTGGCTACGCGAAGGTAGTTCCCACCATCGGCGATCTCGCGATCGCGCCGGACGGGACGCTCTGGATCCGGCGCTACGCGATCAAGGACGAAGCGGTGCCGATCGACATCCTCGCCCCGGATGGCTCGTACGTAGGCACGCTCCCCGCCGGGACGCCGTTCCCCGACGCGTTCTTTCCGGACGGCCGCATCGTCGCGGTCGAGAGGGACGAGCTGGAGGTCCCACGTGTGGTGGTGTACAGGGTCGAGGGGTGGAACCTGGGAGACCGCGTAGCCGGCTGAATAGAGGCGGTGTTGGAGGGTGATGGCCGAGATCATGATGCCAGTGCGAGCGAAGGATCACGGTGCGTCGTCCTCGAGCCGAGGACCGCGGTCCACGGAGGCGGCGGGTCCGCGGACGCGTGCACGCGAGGCGGCGCGAGCATCGGTCATCGGCGGCCTCGTGAACCGGCTCGCCGCCGCCCTCGCGTTCGCCATGGCCGCCTGCGCGGCCGATGAGCCGCGCAGGGACGAGTTTCGCGTCGTGATCGACACCGTCGACGGCGTGGAGTACGTCCGTGCTTTCGGCGCGCCTCGGGTCTTCGCCGTCGAGCCGGGTGTCCGGATAGGTTCCGCAGGCGGCGCCGGGGACCCGGGGCCCGACGAGTTCGGGATGGTCCGCTCGGTCGTCGCCGACGCCGGGGGCGCCATCTACGTGGCGGATGTGCAGGCGAACGAGATCCGGGTGTTCGGCGCCGACGGCGTACACCTGCGCACGATCGGGCGGAGCGGAGATGGTCCGGGCGAGTTCAACGCCCTCTACGCCCTGGCCTGGGTCGGAGACACCCTGGCCGCCTTCGATCCCCGCAACGGGCGCATCGGGTTCCTCTCGCCGGCGGGCGACTGGCTGGGCTCCACTCTGTACCTCCCCCTGACCGGCGATCCGATGACCGTCCGGTTCCACGCGGCGAGCGTGGACGAAGTGTACATCATCGGCTATCTCCGGCGCGAGGACGGGAGTCGGATGATCTTCAATCGCGTGACCGGCAGCGGCATTGCGGATACGCTCGTTCCGCCGCCGTTGACGGGATTCGGCCCTTCGCCCGTGATCGTCTGTCCGCATCCCGACGGCGGGATCAGCTTCTTCACCACGCCGTTCGCACCGAGGCACCTCACCACGCCCGCGCCCGGAGGCGTCCTGGCGACGTCGTGGAGCGCGGACTACCGGGTCGCCTTCGTGACCGAGGCCGGGGACACCATACGCGTCATCGAGCGCGACTACCGGCCGTACCCGCTGATGGATGAGGAGTGGGAGGCGGGAACCGCTGACTATCGCCGGTTCCGGGAGGAAATGCCCGGCGTGCGCTGCGAACCTCCTGGTCTCTCCCGGCCGGATGCGAAGCCGGCGATCCGGCACCTCTTCTTCGACGCGGAGGGACGCCTGTGGGTAGAGCGGTACGCAGCCGACGGCTTCGCGTACGACATCTTCGACCGGGACGGCAGGCTCCTGGGCACGGCGGACGCCCCCGACCGCGACGAACGCTTCCCGCCCTATGCGCGCTCCGGCTGGCTCTATCAGGTCGAAACCGATGAGTTCGGGGTCCAGCAGGTGGCCAGCTACAGGGTGGTCGGACTCGACGGCGACGGTTGATCCATCGGCAGGACCTTGCGCACCCTCGTCCACAGGTAGCCGTTGGCCAGCACCCGGCCGCCAACCAGTCCGAGCATCGCTGCGCTCGCTCCGAAGACGTCGAACTGCCACCCTAGCAGCGTGAAGAGGACCGCGATCCCGATGACCTCGAAGACGCTGGCGGCAGTGATCTGCCGGGTGCGGCGGGCCTGGACGAGCACCCCTTGCTGGAACGCGAGGAGCACGGTCAGCGCTGCGAGCGGCACCGAGATCCGTGTCGGCCATATCGCCAGGGTGGCCAGGGATTCGGGAAGCCCGGACACGTCTTTGAACCAGAGATCGGCGAGGGGTGTGAAGGTGACGAGTGCGAGGAGCCCGCTCAAGGCCAGGCCGAGGCCGACCCCGAAGCGCCGGAGCGGGACGATGTTCTCGAGACGCTTCCCCGCGAGGGCGATGACCACTTCCTGGAATGCGAGCCCGGGCGCGCGGAACAGGAACGACAGGGCATGGACGACGGGGAAGACCGCGAGCGATTCGATCGGGAGCACCGCCCGACCCATGAAGAACGTCAGCATGGGCTGCACGGTGAGCCCGATCAGCGATGTGAGGGCGAGGGGGAAGTAGAACCGCGCGATCTCGCCGTACCCCGACGCCGCGACCCGCCGTCGCAGCGCCCGGGCCGCGGCGCCCGTCCGTCGCAGCGCCGACTCGCCACGGTCGACCAGCGTCCGGGCCGCGGCTTCGGCTCCCGCCACTTCCTCGCCGCCGCTCCCCGCCTCGGCGCCGCTCTCGGCCTCCGGCGGCCCCGGAGGCTCGGGCGGCGGGACCGCGGGCCGCGCCGCGCCGGCCGTCAGCCTCGCGATCACACCGGCGGCCATCATACGTGCCGCCGCCGCCTCGACCACCACGCCGGCCGAGAGCGCCAGCGCGCCGACCCAGGCGCCCGGGAGCGACGAGAGTGTGTAGAGCGCCATCGCCGTAGCCGCCATGGCGCCGAGGCGGAGCAGCGTCCCGTAGGCGATGAGGCGCGTCCGTCCCGCCCGGATGAGCAGCCCGTGGAGGAATCGCCGGTGCCCGATCGCCCCCGGCCACGGGAGCAAGAGCCAGAGTGCGCCGTACACCAGTCCGACGACCGGGTCCGGGAGTCCGAGCACGCCGGCAGCGAGTGCGTTGAATACGGGAGGGATGAGCACCACCAGGACCAGCGCGGTGGCGCCGATGTTGAGCGCCGCCGAGAAGTTGCGCAGCCGCCGGTAGCTCTCCGCGTCTTCGACCAGCGCGGTCGATGCGCTCATGAGCATGATCACCGGCGACTCGAGGAGGATGGCGAACGCGAACGCCACGCCGTGCGCAGCGAGGTTGTGGGCGGGCTCGCCCATGCGGGCGATCACGGCGGCCAGGAACGGGCCCTCGACCGCCATCATCACCCACTGGAGCGCGAGCGGCGCCCAGAACAGGAGGATCGACCGCGACGACCTCGCCGTCGATGCCGACCCCACGTCTTCCGCCCTTGCCACCGATGTCCTGTCCACCACTCGGCGCGACTCCTCCCACGAACAACGCCAAGCCAGGGATGTTCGCATGCTCGCCCGAGAAGGGCAAGGCATGCCCGATGGGCGGCCATGGCGGCCCGCCGAGGGGTCTTGCCCAGGAGCCACGGGAGCTGCCCCGCGCCGCCGAGAGCGCCCGTTGACGCATGTGCAGCGCTCGGCTAGCTTTGCCCGGCTATGAAAGAAGAACAGATCCGCGTTAGGTTCGCGCCGTCGCCCACCGGCTACCTCCACGTCGGGGGCGCCAGGACGGCGCTCTTCAACTGGTTGTTCGCGCGCCGCCACGGCGGCGTCTTCGTGCTCCGCATCGAGGACACCGACCGCGAGCGTTCCAGCGAGGAGATGACCCGCGCGATCCTCGAGGGGATGGAGTGGCTCGGGCTCACCTGGGACGAGGGGCCGTACCACCAGGCCGACGGCTTCGAGCGCCATCGCCGGGATGCGCTCCGGCTCCTGGAGACCGGGCACGCCTACCGCTGCTTCTGCACGCCCGAGGAGCT
>Ga0207873_1001917_pt1 | contig 18402 bp, 16 predicted proteins | sample BGWIniCompost_FD_187373 | JGI IMG/M metagenome (GOLD analysis project Ga0207873, IMG submission 187373) | Cellulose adapted compost microbial communities from Newby Island Compost Facility, Milpitas, CA, USA - BGW Initial Compost (SPAdes)... ...
ATTTTCGGCTATACGGCCGCGGAAATTGTCGGGCGATCGCTAAACGAGCTGATTCCGCCGCGCTACCGCAGCAGCGCCACCACCTGCTGGGCCGAGCCCAGCCACTCGATGATGGGCTGCGGGAAGAGCATGAGCAGCACCGTCGCCGCCGCGGCCAGCCCCACCACCAGCGACGTGCCGGGCGGCAGTGCCGCCACCGTCGCCGAGCGGTCGGTCAGGTACATGCGCCGCACGATGCTGTAGTAGTAGCCGGCCGAGATGGCGCTGTTGACGACCATCACCACGGCCAGCCAGACCATGTCCGCGCTGACGGCCGCCCGGATCAGGTAAAACTTGCCGAGGAAGCCCGCGGTGGGCGGGATCCCGATGAACGAAATCATGAAGATGACCACCGCGGCCGCCACCCACGGCACGCTGCGCCCCAGCCCCTCGAAGTCGTCCAGCATCTCCTCGGGCCTGGCCAGCGACAGCCATGCGATGACCGCGAACGTGCCGACCACCATGAAGAGGTAGGCCAGCAGGTAGTAGAGCATCGCGCCGAAGCCCTCCGGCGTGCCCACCGCCAGCCCCACCAGCACGTAGCCCGCCTGGGCGATGGCCGAGTAGGCCATCATCCGCTTGGCGCTGGTCTGCACCAGGGCCGCCGCGTTGCCGTAGGTCATGGTGGCCACGGCCAGCACCGCGAAGACGGCCTGCCAGTAGTTGGCCAGGGGGCCGAAGCCGGTGGTGAAGACCCGCAGGATGGCCGAGAAGGCGGCCGCCTCCGATCCGGCGATGAGCAGGGCGGCCACGGGCGTCGGCGCCCCGTGGTAGACGTCGGGCGCCCACATGTGGAAGGGCACCGCCGCCACCTTGAAGCCGAACCCGGCCAGCATGAACCACATGCCGGCCACGGCCACGCCCCGCCAGCCGTCACCGGCCGACACGGCCCGGCGGATGGCCTCCACGTGGGTGCTGCCGCTGATGCCGTAGACCAGCGACAGCCCAAACAGGAGCAGGGCCGACGTCATGGCCCCCACCAGGAAGTACTTGAGCGAGGCCTCCAGCGACCGGTCGTCGTCCTTGAGCATGCCGGCCAGCACGTAGGAGCCGATGGAGAGCAGCTCGAGCCCGAGATAGATCATCAGCAGGTCCCGGGAGCTGGCCATCATCGACATGCCCAGCACGGCGAAGACGATGAGGGCGTAAAACTCCCCGGCGTGGATGCCTCGTCGCTCGACGTAGGCGTGGGCCAGCGGCACCACCAAAAGCCCCGTCAGCGCGAACAGCGCCTTGAAGAACAGGGCGAACGAGTCGACGACCAGCATGCCCCACCAGGCCTCGGCGGTGATCCCCCGCAGGGGCCACAGCGCCACCAGGGCCGCCACGAACGTGGCCGCCGCGAGGGCGGCGGGTGTCTCCCGCCGCCGCCCCATCACCCCCGCGGCCACCACCGCCAGGCCGCCGGCCGCCAGCAGGATCTCAGGGAGGATCATCTGCCACTGCATGGCGGCTCACAGCCCTCCCATGCGGCTCAAGAGGGCCTGGATGGAGGGGTTGAAGATCCGCAGCAGGATGGAGGGCGCCACGCCGAAGAGCACGATGGAGACCATGAGCGGGGCGCTGACGATGGCCTCCCGCAACGTGAGGTCGGGCAGGCGCACCGCCGCCAGGGCCCCATGGCCGGCCGCCCCGTGGCCGTGGGCGTGGGCCGCCGCATGGCCCGCCGCCTCCGCCGTGGCGTCGCCCATCAGGATCTGCCGCATCATCATCAGGTGGTAGGCCGCCGTCAGCACCATGCCCAGGACGGCCACCGCCACCAGGCTCGTCAGGGGCTCGAAGGCGCCGGTCAGGGTGAAGAACTCACCCGCGAACCCCGACAGCCCCGGCAGCCCCAGGTTGGCGAAGGCCGCGAAGGCCAGCAGCGTGGCCGCCACCGGCATCTTGGTAAACAGGGCGCTCATCTCCGGCAGCATGCGGGTGTGGGTGCGCTCGTAGATGACCGTGCCGGCGAAGAAGAACATCATGGGCGAGATGAGCCCGTGCGAGATCATGACGAAGAGCCCGCCCGCCATCGACATCGGCGTCATGGCCGCCAGGCCCAGCAGGACGAAGCCCATGTGGCTGATGCTGGAGTAGGCCACCATCTTCTTGAAGTCCTTCTGGGCCATGGCCACCAGGGCGCCGTAGATGATGTTGATGACGCCCAGCACGCCCATGACGATGGCGAAGGCCTTGGCCGCATCGGGCAGCGTCGGGTAGCTGATGCGGTAGAAGCCGTACGTGCCCATCTTGAGCAGCACGCCGGCCAGCAGCATGGAGCCGCCCGTCGGCGCCTCCACGTGCGCGTCAGGCAGCCACGTGTGGAAGGGGAAGATGGGCACCTTCACCGCGAACCCGAAGAACAGCAGCAGGAAGATCCAGTACTGGGCGGTCGGGTTGAGCCGCGCCTGCTCGGCGATGGCCAGCATGTCGAAGGTGCCGAGCCCGCTCTGGAAGTAGAGGGCCAGGATGCCCACCAGCATCACGACGGAGCCCAGCAGCGTGTAGATGAAGAACTTGATGGCCGCGTACTCCCGGCGCGGGCCGCCCCAGATGCCGATGATGAAGTACATCGGCACCAGCACGACTTCCCAGAAGATGTAGAACAGGAAGTAGTCCAGCGCCACGAAGACGCCCAGCATCCCGGTCTCCAGGAGCAGCATCAGGGCCATGAACTCCTTGACGCGCTCCTGGATGTTGAAGGATGCCAGGATGGCCAGCGTCGTGACGAGGGCCGTCACCGCCAGCATGGGGAAGCTGATGCCGTCGACGCCGAGGAAGTACTGGATGCCCACGGCCGGGATCCAGGGGATCCGCTCGACGAACTGCATCCCCTCGGCGGCGGTGTCGTAGCGGGCCCACATGATGGCCACCAACGCCACCGGCACCAGGGAGAAGAGCAGGGCCACCCGTCGCAGGAGGTCCTTGTTCTCCCTTGGCAAGAGGGCGATGACCAGCGACCCTATGAGGGGCGTGAAGATGAGCAAGCTCAGCATGTCGAGGCCTTAGCCTCCTATCGTGAAGATGATGAGTCCGACCACGACCGAGGCAAACAGCGTCAGAGCGTAAGCCTGGACGTAGCCCACCTGCGCCCTGCGCAACTGGTTGCCGGCCGCCACCGTGCCCGAGGCGGTCAGGTTGACGGCCCCGTCGATGACTTGCTGATCCACCAGATGGCTGCCCTCGGCCAGGCCCTGCGTGAAGCGGGCCACGCCGTTGACCACCCCGTCGACCACCACCTGATCGAGCCAGGCGCAGAGCCTGGCCAGCGCCATCGTGCCCCTGACGAAGACCCAGTGGTACAGCTCATCGACGAAGTACTTGCGCTTGAGCAGCGTGTAGAGGGGGCCGGCCAGCCGGATCACCGTGGCGGCCGGCACGATCCGCCAGGCGTAGATGGCCAGGGCGGCCAGCACGCCCAACAGCGCCCCGCCGATGGCCAGCGCCGTCACCGTCATGCTGGGCTCGGCCTCGTGCACCTCGTGGAAGAAGATGAGGTGCCCGAAGGCGAAGCCGGACAGCGGCGAGTTCCAGAAGCCGATGAGCGCCGCCGGCACCGCCAGCGCCACCAGCGGCCCGGTCATGACCGCCGGCGACTCGTGGGCGTGCTCGTACAGGTGCCGGTCCCGGGGCTGCCCGAAGAAGACCAGCCAGGTCGCCCGAGTGACGTAGAAGGCCGTCAGCACCGCGGCGACGGTGCCGATCCAGTACAGGGCCGGCGTCGACGAGTGATAGGCGGCCAGCAGGATCTCGTCCTTGCTCCAGAAGCCCGCGAACGGCGGGATGCCCGCCAGGGCCGCCGCCCCTATCAGCCAGGTCAGGCCGGTCACGGGCATCTTGCGCAACAGCCCGCCCATGCGGTGCATGTCCTGCACGTGATGCATCGCGTGGATGACGCTACCCGAGGCCAGGAAGAGCAACGCCTTGAAGAAGGCGTGCGTCGTCAGGTGGAAGAAGCCCGCCGTGTAGGCCCCGAGCCCAAGACCCATCATCATGTAGCCGAGCTGGCTCACGGTGGAGTAGGCCAGCACCTGCTTGATGTCCTCGCGCACCAGCGCGATGGTGGCCGCGAAGATGGCCGTCAGGCCGCCGATCCAGGCCACCACCTGCATGGCGTCGGCCGACGGGGCGAAGATGCCGTAGGCTCGCGCCACCAGGTAGACGCCCGCCGCCACCATGGTGGCCGCGTGGATGAGGGCGCTGACGGGCGTCGGGCCGGCCATGGCGTCGGGCAGCCAGACGTGGAGCGGCAGCTGCGCCGACTTGCCCACCGCGCCGCCGAAGAGGAGCACGGCCGCCAGCGTCAGCACATGGGGCGCCACCGCGCCGTGCTCGATGGCCTCGACGATCTCCGCGAAGCGGAAGGTGCCCAGCTCACGGAAGAGGAGCAGGATGCCGACGAACATGGCCACGTCGCCGACCCGGGTCGTCAGGAAGGCCTTCATGGAGGCGTAGCGGGCCTCGGGTCGCTCGTAGTAGTGGCCGATCAGGGCGTAGGATGCCAGCCCCACCAGCTCCCAGAAGATGAACAGGAGCAGCAGGTTGTCGGCCAGCACCAGCCCCAGCATGGAGAACGTGAAGAAGGAGAGCATGGTGTAGTAGCGCTTGTAGCGGGCGTCGCCCTCCATGTAGCCCATGGAGAAGACGTGCACCGCCAGGCTGACCGACGTCACCACCACCAGCATGACGGCGGCCAGCGCATCGACCTGCAGCCCCAGGCCCAGGCTCTGGATGGCCTGCCCGGGGGCCGCGGCGAAGCGGGCCCACTCGAAGCGGAGGGCCGACGTCGAGCCGTTGACCATCACATCGGCCAGGATCCCCAGGGAGAGGAGCCAGGACGCCGCGATGGCCCCCGTGCCCAGCCAGTCCCCCTGTCGCGCCAGTCGCTTGCCCCAGAAGGCCAGCACCAGCGCGCTGAGGGCGGGCAAGAGCGGTACCAGCCAGCCGAGTTGTGCCATAGGACGCTCGCTACCCCTTCAACAGCTGGATCTTGTCGACGTCGATGTCCGTGCGGTTGCGCGCGATGGTCAGGAAGATGGCCAGCCCCACCGCTGCCTCCGCGGCGGCCACCGTCATGATGAAGATGGCCAGCACCAGTCCCCGGGGCTGATCCGGGTGCAGGTAGCGGGAGAAGGCCACCAGGTTGAGGTTGACGGAGTTGAGCATCAGCTCGATGCACATCAGGATGCGCACGGCGTTGCGCAAGCTGAGGGCACCGTAGAGCCCCAACCCGAAGAGGATCGCGCTGGTCGCCACCACCCAGCTCAGGGGGATCACCGGTTGTCGACTCCTTCCCGCATGGCCAGCACCACAGCCCCCACCAGCGCCACCAGCAGCAGCACGGAGGCCAGCTCGAAGGGCAGCGCGTACTCGGTGAAGAGGACCCGGCCGATGGAGCTCGTCACGTCAGATGTGGCCGGGGGCGCCGAGGCCGGCCAGGGCGCCTGCCAGGCGATGCCCCACAGCACCACGGCGAAGCCGAGCGCGGCCAACAGCGGCAACAGCCCTCGCCGGGGGGAGAGCACCAGCCGAGCGAAGCGCCGCCACCAGGGGCCCTCGCCGGGGGCGCGCAGATCCCGGATGTCGGAGAGCATGATGCCGAAGAGGATCATGGTGGTGATGGCCCCGACGTAGATGAGGATCTGGGCCGCCGCCAGGAAGTCGGCGTCCAGCAAGACGTACAGCGCCGCCATGCCCACGAAGGTGGCGCCCAGCCACAGCGCCGAGTGCATCAGCTTGGGCGCGACGACCACCCCGTAGGCGCAGGCCAGGGTCACCACCGCGAGCAGCGCGTAGATGATCTGAACGGCGTTCATCGTCCGGCCATTACCCTTCCGTCTTGATGGCGAAGTTGACGATGGGCGTCTTCTGTGGCCGACCCAGCTCCTGGAGCTTCTCCTTGTCGTAGACCAGCGACGGCAGGTCGAAGGAGGCCAGCTCGTAGTGGTCCGACATGGCGATGGCCTCGGCCGGGCACACCTCCGCGCACAGCCCGCAGAGCATGCACCGGCTCGCGTCCAGGTTGAACTCGTCCAGCACCTTCTTGCGGGTCTCGTCGTCCCGGTGCCACTTGATCTCGATGATGTGCACCGGGCAGATCTTCTCGCACAGCTCGCAGACGACGCACTTCAGCTCGCCCTGCTCGTCGGAGAGCAGCACGGGGATGCCGCGGGATCCGATGGGCAGACTCGGCCGCTCATCGGGATACTGCAGCGTGATCCGGGGCCGGAAGAGCATGTTTTTGATGGTGATGCCCATGCCCACCAGCGTATTCCACAGGGCCAGGGCCATCGTCGTCAGCGTCCGCACGCCGGCTCACCCCCACCGTGCCTCAGCGCACCAGCACGTAGATCCCGGTGATGCCCAGGTTGACCAGCGCCAGCGGCAGCAGCACCTTCCAGCCCAGGTTCATGAGCTGGTCCACCCGGATGCGGGGGACCGTCCACCGGATCCACATGGCCACGAAGATGAGGAAGTAGGTCTTGAGCAGGAACCAGACCACGGGCGGCAGCCACGGCCCGCTCCAGCCGCCCAGGAAGAGCGTCGCGGCGATGGCGGAGCCCGAGAGCAGGTTGGCGTACTCGGCCAGGAAGAAGATGGCCCACCGGATGCCGCTGTACTCCGTGTTGAAGCCCGCCACCAGCTCCGACTCCGCCTCGATGAGGTCGAAGGGAGCCCGGTTGGCCTCCGCCAGGGCCGCGATGTAGTAGACCAGGAAGCCCAGCGGCTGCACCAGGATGAACCAGCCGGAGCGCCGCTGCGCCTCCACGATGTCGTTGAGGCTCAGGCTGCCGGCCAGCAGCACCACCGCCACGGCCGCCAGCACCAGGGGCACCTCGTAGCTGACCAGCTGGGCCGCCGACCGCAGGGCGCCGAAGACGGACCACTTGTTGTTGGAGCCCCAGCCGGCCATCAGGAAGGAGGGCACCACCATGGAGGTCATGGCGGCGACGAAGAGGATGCCGATGTTGAGATCCTGCACGATCCAGCGGTCGCTGAAGGGCAGCACCACGAAGATGAGCACCGCCGGGGTGAAGGTGACGATGGGAGCGATCGCGAAGACCCAGCGGTCAGCGGCCGACGGCACCACGTCTTCCTTCAGCAGCAACTTGAGGGCGTCGGCCAGGGTCTGCAAGAGGCCCCAGGGCCCCGTGCGCATAGGCCCCAGCCGGTTTTGGATCCAGGCGCTGACCTTGCGCTCCAGCCAGATGAGGAACAGCACGTTGAGCGCGATGAAGGCCAGGATGACGGCCGCCTTGAGCAGGGCCGTCAGCACGGCCAGCAGGCCCAGGGGCCACCCGTTGCGCTCGAAGTACTGTGCCGTGAGATCGTACCACTGCGACGGAGGGGCGATGACCCCCGGCACCATGCTCACCGGTCCACCTCTCCCAGCACGATGTCGATGGAGCCGATGACGGCCACGACGTCGGCCACCAGCAGCCCCGTCCCCAGCACCGGCAGGAGCTGCAGGTGCACGAAGGAGGGGGCCCGCCAGTGGACCCTCCACGGCCGCTCGTTTTGGCCGTCGCCCACGACATAGACGCCGACCTCGCCGCGAGGCCCCTCCACCCGGCTGTAGGCGTCAGCGGCGGGGGCCTTCCAGCGGCGAGGGACCTTGCCCATGAAGTCGCCCTCGGGCAGCCCCTCCAGGGCCTGGCGGGCGATGCGGGCGCTCTGGCGCATCTCCTCCATGCGGACGTTGTAGCGGTCGAGGACGTCGCCCGTCTCGCCGACGGGGACCGCGAAGTCGTAGCGCTCGTATCCGCAGTAGGGGTGGGCCTTGCGCAGGTCGTAGGCCACGCCCGAGCCCCGCAGGGTCGGCCCGCTGGCGCCGTAGGCGATGGCGTCCTCCTTGGAGAGGATGGCCACGTTGCGGGTGCGGGCCTGGAAGATGGGGTTGCCCGTCAGCAGCGCGTGGAACTCGTCGAGGTTGGCGTCGAAGCTGTCGAGGAAGGCGCGGATCTGCCGGTCGACGCCGGCCGGCAGGTCGTTGCGCACGCCGCCGATGCGCACGTAGTGGTACATCATCCGTGCGCCCGAGATGGTCTCGAAGATGTCCAGCAGCTTCTCCCGCTCCCGCCAGGCGTACAAGAACGGCGTCACGGCCCCCAGGTCCAGGGAGAACGTGCCGAACCAGAGCAGGTGGCTGGCGATGCGCTGCAGCTCGGCCATGAGTACGCGGATGGCCGAGGCCCGCTCGGGCACCTCGATGCCGAAGAGCTGCTCCACCGCCAGGCAGTAGGCCAGCTCGTTGGTCATGCCGGCCAGGTAGTCGGTGCGGTCCGTGTACGGGATGACGCTGGGGAAGGGGAGACCCTCGGCGATCTTCTCGAAGCACCGGTGCAAGAAGCCGATGTCAGCCTCGCACTTGAGGATCCGCTCGCCGTCGATCTCGGCCAGCACCCGCAACACCCCGTGGGTGCTGGGATGCTGGGGGCCCATGTTGACGACCACGCCGGAGCGCGGCGTGTAGGCATCGGGCACCTCCAGCACCCGGCGCACCGGCCCCGACGCCTGTCCGTCGGCACCCGCCGGCGCGTCGCCCACGTCGAAGGTGGTGGTGTTGACCCTATCCGGCCGGTACGACTCCCGCGTCTGGCGCTGCCGGGGCAGCCGCCGGTCGATGTAGTCCTTGCGCAGCGGATGGCCCACCCAGTTTTCCTTGAGCAGGATCCGGCGCAGGTCCGGGTGCCCCTCGAAGCGCACGCCCATCAGATCCCACGCCTCGCGCTCGTGCCAGTTGGCGGTGGGCCAGATGGGCGTCACGCTGGGGACGCGGGCGTCGTCGCGGGGGCAGCGGGTGTAGACCGCCATCTGGTGGCCGGCGCCGATGCTGACCAGGTGGAGCACCACCTCGAAGCCCTCGGCCTGCCGGTCCACCGCGGAGAGATTGGACAGGTAGTCGAAGCCCAGCTCGTCACGGACGAATCGGGCGAAGTCGGCCAGGCGCTCCCGGTCGATCCGTACCCGGATCCAACCGGAGGGCAGCACCTCCGCCTCCACGCCGGGGAAGGCCGAGCCCAGCCGCTCGACCACGGCCTCCGGCGTCCCCACCGTCACCGTCGCCGTCGATGCCATCGTGCGTGCAACCCCCCGTGCCGCGCGCCGTCACCCGCAGCCGGGACCCCCTCCATCGGGGCCCTCAGCGGACGGGGAGCGCCAGTCCCTCCCGTTGAATCTTCTCCTGGAGCTTGAGTACGCCGTGCAACAGGGCCTCGGGCCTGGGCGGGCAGCCGGGGACGTACACGTCCACGGGCACCACCAGGTCCACGCCGTCGACCACGTTGTACGAGCCCCAGTAGGGCCCGCCGTTGACCGCGCAGACGCCCATGGCGATGACCCATCGGGGCTCCGCCATCTGGTCGTACAGGCGCTTGACCACGTCCGCCATCTTCTCATTGACGGTGCCCGCCACGATCATCAGATCGGCCTGCCGGGGGGAGGCCCGGAAGATCATGCCGAAGCGGTCGAAGTCGTAGCGGGACGCGCCCGTGGCCATCATCTCGATGGCGCAGCAGGCGATGCCGAAGAGCATGTACCACAGCGACGACTTGCGGCTCCAGTTGATCACCTTGCGCAGATTGGTCAGGACGATCCCCGGCATGGGACCCGTCTCGGCGGTGACAGCCGCCGGGGCGCCGCTCACACCCACTGCAATACCCTCCTCTTCCAGGCGTAGAGGAGCCCGACCACCAGGACGAAGATGAAGATGGCCATCTCCGCCAGCGCGAACCAGCCGAGGCTCTCGAAGACCACGCCCCACGGGTACAAGAAGATGGTCTCGACGTCGAATATCACGAAGACCAGGGCGAAGATGTAGTAGCGGATGTGGAAGCGGGTCTGGGCCTCACCGACCGGGGGAGCGCCGCACTCGTAGACGGCCAGCTTCTGAGGGTAGGGGTTGTGGGGTCGTAACAGTGACGACATTCCCCAAGTGACCAAAACAAAGAGGACCGCGGCGATCGCGAAGACCGCGACGTCGATGTAGGCGACCACTGCCGACCCCCCGTGCCCACGTTACGGGCCCGGCGCTCGCTGGCTTCGGCGCGCCAAGCCTTAGTAAGTATAGTCGCCCGCAAAAAGGAGCGTCAAGGAAAACGGCGAACGGGCCCGTCGCGTTGCCGGCCCGTCTCGAGCGGGGTATAATTCGCCTGCCTCTGCTCGACTCCTGCGCGCCGAAGGGCGGGGTACGGTGAGCGATCGAACGCCCGAGACCCAGGTCGCTATCGTCTCGCTGGGCTGCGCCAAGAACCTGGTGGACAGCGAGGTAATGGCTGGCCTGCTCCGGGAGGCCGGCTTCTCCCTGACGGTCGAGGCCGACGAGGCCGACGTCGTGGTCGTCAACACCTGCGGCTTCATCGAGCCCGCGCAGCGCGAGGCCGTCAACACCATCCTGGAGCTGGCCCAGGCCAAGCAGGCCGGGCGGCTGCGGGGCCTGGTGGTGGCGGGTTGCCTGCCCCGGCGCTTCTCGGCGCAGGAGGTGGCCCAGGAGCTGCCCGAGGCCGACGCCGTCATCGGCACGGCCGAGGTGCCCCTCATCGCCGACGTGGTGCGGGGAGTGCTGCGCGGCGAGCGCTTCGTGCTCGCGGAGCAGGCGCCCTCCTTCCTCTATCATCACCGTCTGCCCCGGATGCGCTCGACGCCGGGGCATCTGGCCTACGTCAAGGTGTCGGAGGGGTGCGACCACCCCTGCACCTTCTGCACCATCCCCCGCATCCGGGGGCCGTACCGCAGCCGTCCGATGGAGTCCATCGTGGAGGAGGTCGAGCAGCTCGCCGACGAGGGCGTCCAGGAGGTGGTGCTCATCGGGCAGGACACCACCATGTACGGGGCGGACCTCTACGGGCGGCTGATGCTGCCCGAGTTGCTGCGGCGCCTGGGTCGTACCGGCGTGGCCTGGGTGCGGCTGCTGTACGCCTACCCCGCGCACGTGACGCCCGAGCTGGTGGCGGCCATGGCGGAGACGCCCAACGTCTGCCACTACCTGGACATGCCCCTGCAGCACGCCTCGGACCGCATCCTGCGGGCCATGCGCCGGTGGGGCAACCGGCGGGCCTACGAGACGCTGCTTTCGCGGGTGCGGGAGGCGATGCCCGACGTGGCCCTGCGTACCACCTTCATCGTGGGGTTCCCCGGGGAGCAGGAGTCGGACCTCCAGGCCCTGCTGGACTTCATGGAGGCGGTGGAGTTCGACCACGTGGGGGTCTTCGCCTACGCACGGGAGGAGGGGACGCCCTCGGCCACGATGGACGAGCAGGTCCCGCCCCGGGAGCGCCGGCGGCGCCGTGCCACGGTCATGGCACACCAGCAGCGGTTGCTGGAGCGGGTGGCGGCGCGGCGGATGCAGACGCCGGTGGAACTCCTGCTGGAGCGGCCCGGCCGCAAGGCGGGGGAGTGGGTGGCGCGCAGCCCCTACCAGGCTCCCGAGGTGGACGGGGTGACCTGGGTGCGCTGGGAGCGCGGCACCGCCGGCCAGCGGATCCGGGCCCGGATCACGGGGCGGCAAGGGCCCTACGACTTCGTGGCCGTGCCAGAGTCATCGGACTTGGGTGGGGATCCGGCCCCGTGATATAATCAGCCCACGATCGCGTCTGCGTTAGGTTGGGGGTTCGACGAAACTACGGAGGGGCCGCATTCTGACAGGAGGCGGCCCCTTTTTCAGTTGCCATGCAGAAGCAGCTCAACTGGCGGTGGCCCGTCGTGGCCGTCGCCTTCGTCTTGAGCCTCAGCGCGCTGGTCGCGGCCCAGCGGGTCGTGGTCGAGCGCCGTCAACAGCCGCTGTTGACCCAGCTCGAGCAGATGCCCGGCGTGGAACGGGCCTGGCTCGAGAGCGAGGGAGGTCGGCGGGGCCTCTGGGTGCGCGTCGGCCCCACCGACGACTTGCCGGGGCTGGTGACGGCCCTGGAGCGGCTGGCCCTGTCGGGGCGGGTGGGAAGCGTCGACGAGCTGGTGCTGGTCGACGCCCGCACGCCGGCCTTGGTGCGCGCCCATCACGCCCTGTCGCTGGTGCTCCAGGAGGGTAGCGCCTCCGGGGCCTTCACCGAGATGGCCGCCCGTGTGGAGCAGCAGGCCCGGGAGCTGGGCTTGCAGGCGAGCCGGGTCTGGGTCGACTCCCGCCGGGTGTACGCGTTGCTCCAGGGCGACGGCGGCCATCTCGTCGACGTCATCCCGCGCCCGTCCGTCTCCGAGGGCCTGGCGCCCGGGCTGCCGGTGCGGGTCGCGGTGGACGCGCCCTATCGCTCGGCGGCCGCAGGCGGCTCGCCCGAGGGGGGAGGGGAGCGACTGTGATCCGGGAGATCCTGGCGGGCGTCATGGTGGCGGCCATCGTCTTCGCCAGCCTCAACGGGCTCAACCTCTGGCCTCTGCTGGTCGTGGCCGCCGGCTTCGTCGCGGTGCGCTACCTGGCGGTCGAGGGGCGCATGCCGGGCAGCCGGCGCTTCGAGGTGGTGCAGGGCCAGGGCGGCGGGTCGGCCTCCATCACCTTCGATGACATCGGCGGCCAGGAGATGGCCAAGCGCGAGCTCATCGAGGCCCTCGACTTCGTGCGCCAGCCGGAGCGTGCCCGCCGCCTGGGCATCCGGCCTCTCAAGGGCATCCTGCTCGCGGGGCCGCCGGGCACGGGCAAGACCATGATGGCGCGGGCGGCCGCCGGCTACACGGATGCGGCCTTCCTGGTGGCCAGCGGTTCGCAGTTCGTGGAGATGTACGCCGGCGTCGGGGCCCAGCGGGTGCGGGAGCTGTTTCGGCGCGCCCGCCAGCTGGCTCGCCAGCGCAAGAGCCGCACCGCCATCATCTTCATCGACGAGCTGGAGGTGCTGGGCGGCCAGCGGGGCCGTCACTCGAGCCACCTGGAGTACGACCAGACCCTCAACCAGCTCCTGGTCGAGATGGACGGTATGAACAGCCGCGTCGAGGACGTCCAGGTGCTGGTCATCGGCGCCACCAACCGGGTCGACCTGCTGGACTCGGCGCTGATGCGGCCGGGGCGGTTCGACCGGGTGGTGCGGGTGGACCTGCCGGACCGAGAGGCGCGGCTGCAGATCCTGCGGATCCACGCGCGCAACCGACCGCTGGCCGAGGACGTGGACCTGGAGGCCATCGCGCGGGAGACCTTCGGCTTCTCCGGGGCGCACCTGGAGGCGGTCGTCAACGAGGCGGCCATCGCCGCCCTGCGAGCCGGTCGTGACCGCATCGAGGCGGCCGACTTGCGGGAGGCGGTCGACAAGGTGATGCTGGGCGAGCGCCTGGATCGGCGCCCGACGCCCGAGGAGATGCACCGGGTGGCCGTGCACGAGGCGGGGCACGCCCTGGTGGCGGAGATGCTGCGCCCCGGCTCGGTGGCGCAGGTGACCGTCACCTCCAGGGGGCAGGCGCTGGGGTACGTGCGCCAGGCCGAGGCCGACGACCGCTACCTCTACACCGCGCGCCAGCTGGAGGATCAGATCGCGGTGGCCCTGGGCGGCGCCGTCGCGGAGGATCTGGAACTGGGCGGGCGCAGCACGGGCGCGACCAACGACTTCGAGAAGGCCGCGGACCTCGCGCGCCGGATGGTCTACGCGGGGATGTCGCCGCTGGGCGTGGTCTCGCGGGAGCACCTGCCGGCCCGGCTCCTGCACGAGGCTGTGGCGGCCATCCTGTCGGCGCAGGAGAGCCGGGTGCGGGAGCTGCTGGGGCGGCAGCGTGAGGTGCTGGCCCGGGCCGCCGCCGTGCTGGCCGACGTGGAGCGGCTCAGCGGCGACGAGCTGCGAGCCTGGCTGAGGGGCGAGCTGGCCGAGTCGGCCTGATCCTGGGCCGACCGGCAAGGCAAAGGCAAAGAGGGCAGGGGGGTGCCATGCGGGCCGAGATCGTCACGATCGGGACCGAGTTGCTCTTGGGGCAGATCATCGACACCAACTCGGCGTACCTGGCCCGCAAGCTGGGGGAGCTGGGTTACGACACCTACTTCCGCCAGACGGTGGGCGACAACCACCGCCGCGCCGTCATGGCCGTCTCCCTGGCCCTGGAGCGTGCCGACGTGGTCATCGTCACGGGAGGGCTGGGCCCGACGGAGGACGACGTGACCCGCGACGTGGTGGCCGCGGCCGTGGGGGTGCCGCTGGAGGAGTCGGCGGAGGCCCTGGCGCAGGTGACGGCCTACTTCGAGCGAGTGGGGCGGCCCATGGCGCCCACCCAGCGCCGTCAGGCCCTGGTGCCCAAGGGGGCCAGGATCGTCCCCAATCCCGTCGGCACGGCCCCCGGCTTCGTGTGGGAGGGGACCGATCGGGCCGTGGTGGCCCTGCCCGGCCCGCCCGGCGAGCTCAAGGCCATGATGGAGAGCTGGGTCGGGCCTTACCTGGCCGAGCGGGCCCGCTCGCGTGGCCAGGCGGGGGTCATCGTCTCGCGCCTCTTGCACTTCGTGGGCATCGGCGAGGCCGATCTGGAGCAGCGGCTGCTCGACCTGCTGCACGGCCGGACCAACCCCACCCTGGCCACCTATGCCGGTACGGGCCAGGTCAGTCTGCGCATCACGGCCCGCGCCGCCGACGAGGCGACGGCCCGGGGCATGATCGGGCCGGTCGAGCAGGAGGTCCTCGCGCGCGTCGGTGCCTACTGCTACGGCTTCGACGACGAGACGCTGGAGGCCGTGGTCGTGCGAGCGCTGGCGCGCAGGGGCTGGAAGCTGGCCGTGGCCGAGTCGTGCACGGGCGGCCTGGTGGGGGACCGCCTGACCAACGTGCCAGGGGCTTCGGAGGTCCTGCTGGAGGACGTCGTGGCGTACTCCAACGAGGCCAAGCAGCGCCGGCTCGGCGTGGAGGCGGCGCTGATCCAGGAGCACGGAGCGGTCAGCGAGGCCTGCGCCCGCGCCATGGCCGAGGGCGTGCGCCGGTCGGCCGGGGCCGACGTGGGCCTGGCCATCACCGGCATCGCCGGGCCAGGCGGCGGCACCCCCGAGAAGCCCGTGGGACTCGTCTACATGGCGGTGGCGACGCCGGCGGCGACCGTGGCCGAGCGTCACCGCTTCGGCGGCGACCGGCTGCACGTCAAGGCTCGGGCAGCGACGACCGCCCTGGCCCTGCTGAGGAGATGCCTGGTTGAGGCTGGGTGACGCCGGTCGGACCGTCGTGCGTGCCCTGCGCCCGGCCGTGGTCGCCCTGCTGGGCGGGCTGCTGCTGGTCAACGCGGCGCCGGCCCGCTACTCGGACCCGGCCGGCGTGAGCCTCACGCTCTCGGTGCGGCTTCCCGCCCGGGAGGGGCGTACGGTGCTGGATCTGCCGCCCCTGGGCGAGGTGGACGCCGCCACCCACCGGTTTCCCGTCGAACTGCGCGTCCGCCTGGACCGGGTGGAGCCCGTCTCCTTGCAGGCCCTGGCCGAGCGCCCCACTCGTGAGAGCCTGTCGGCCCTGCAGGAGCGGGTCGAGGGATTCGTCCGGTCGACGGTCGTGCGCTTCGCGGTCCGCCAGACGCTGCTCGCGGGCCTCGGGGCGCTGGCGGCCCTTTACCTCGCGGGGGTGAGGCGGGCGTGGCGCCTGGCGGCGGGTGCCCTGGCCACGGCCCTGGCGGTGGCAGGTGGGGGCCTGGCGGTCGCCGGTCAGTACGACGTGGACGCCTTCGCCGCACCCCGGTACCGGGGCGCGCTGCAGGCAGCCCCCCAGGTGGTGGAGGCGGCCCGGATGGGGGTCGAGGCCCTGGGGGACGTGGGGGAGCGGCTGCAGAGGAGCGCCGCGCAGCTGGCGCAGATCTACCAGCGACTGCAGACGGCCGCTCCCGTGGCGCCGTCGGGAGACGAGCTGGTGGTGGCGCACGTCAGCGACTTCCACAACAACCCCGCCGGCTTCGACCTGCTGGAGGCGGTGGTGCGGCAGTTCGGCGTGCGCTTCGTCATCGACACGGGTGACATGCTGGATCTGGGCTCCGACCTGGAGCCGGTGCTGACGGATCGGATCCGGGCCCTGGCGATCCCGTACCTGTACGTGGCCGGCAACCACGACACCCCCCGGCTGCTGAGCCTGCTGCGCACCATCCCCGAGGTGGTCGTCCTCGACGGGCAGGTCGTGGAGGTGGCCGGCGTCCGGGTGCTGGGAATGCCCGATCCGCAGTCGGCCACCGACCGCCCGGAGGCGCTGCCCGAGGAGAAGGTGGCCGAGGTGCGAGCGGCCGTGGTGGAGGCGGCCCGGGATGCGCCGGCGGCGCCGGACATCATCGCCGTCCACAACTACCGGGTCGGGCGCTCGTTGCCCCCTGGGCTGGCGCAGGCCGTCCTCTTCGGTCACGACCATCGCCTGGCGCTGGAGGTGCGAGACGGGACGGCGTACGTCGACGCTGGCAGCACGGGGGCCGAGGGCCTGCGCGGGCTGGAGCGGGAGGCGCTGCGCCCGTTTACGCTGGCCCTGTTGCACTTCGACGTGCGCGACGGCCAGCCCCGGCTCTGGGCCGTCGACGTGCTGGCGCTGGATGCGGTCAGCGGCCAGCTGTCCATGGAGCGGCGACTGGTGGGGGCGGCGCATGCCGGTGGGGCAGGGGTCTCGGAGGCCATGGAGCACGACGAAGCGGCCGGACCGCAAGGGGAAGTCCAGCCCCGTGTGGAACCCAAGGAGCCGGATGCCCCACGACCGACCGGGTGATGGGAGCCAGGTGAGGGCGGACGAGGACGGCCTCGTGCGCACCTTCGTCGCGGTCTGGTTGGACGAGCCGGCCCGGCGGTGCGTCGAGGCCTTCGTGGCCGATCTGCGCAGGCCCGTGGAGAGGAGCGTCGGAGCCGTACGATGGGTGGCTCCGGCGCAATACCACTTCACCCTGCGGTTTTTGGGCGACCTGGACCGTGAGCAGCGGGCTCGGGTCTTCGAGGCCGTCTCGGAGGCCTGCCGGTCGACGGCGAGATTCTCGCTGCGGCTGGGGGCCCTTGGAGCCTTCCCGGATCTGGCGCGTCCCCGGGTCCTGTGGGTGGGCGTCGAGCCTCCTGCCGACCGGCTCCTGATGGATCTGGCGGGCCGGGTGGAGCGAGCCCTGATGCAGCGAGGCTTCGGGCCCGCCGATCGGCCCTTCGCGGCGCACCTGACCATCGGTCGGGTCAACCAGCCGCCGGGCCGAGGGCGAGTGCCACCGGATCTCGACGCCTGGCGGGGCCGGGCCCCGCAGGGGGGCTGCGGCAGCACGGAGGTGCGGGAGGTGGTGGTGATGGCCAGCCGGCTGACACCCGCCGGCCCCATCTACACGCCGCTGATGACCGCCCCGCTCGTAGACGGCACGGAGGCCCCATGAGGCCCGGAGCCGGGCCACGTCCCGAGCTCCGGGGGAGGAGGCTCAAGAGACCATGAGCGCGACGGCACCCGACAGCGATCGCCAGAAGGCCCTCGAGGCCACGCTCTCACAGATCGAGAAGCAGTACGGCAAGGGCTCCATCATGCGGATGGGGGAGACCCAGACCGAGTACGTCGAGGTGATCCCGACGGGCTCGCTGGCCCTCGACATCGCACTGGGCATCGGCGGCGTCCCCCGGGGCCGGGTGGTGGAGATCTACGGGCCGGAGTCGTCGGGCAAGACGACGCTGGCGTTGCACATCATGGCCGAGGCCCAGAAGATGGGCGGCATCGCCGCCTTCATCGACGCCGAGCACGCCCAGGATCCCCGCTACGCCCGGCGGCTGGGCGTCGACGTCGACAACCTCCTCATCTCGCAGCCCGACAGCGCCGAGCAGGCTCTGGAGATCACCGAGGCCCTGGTGCGCAGCGGGGCGGTCGACGTGGTGGTGGTCGACTCGGTGGCGGCCCTGGCGCCGCGGGCCGAGCTGGAGGGCGAGATAGGCGACGCCCAGGTGGGGCTGCAGGCGCGGCTGATGTCGCAGGCCCTGCGCAAGCTGACGGGGGCCATCTCCAAGTCGAGGACCACCGTCATCTTCACCAACCAGCTCCGCGAAAAGGTCGGCGTCATGTTTGGCAACCCGGAGACGACGCCGGGAGGGCGGGCCCTCAAGTTTTACGCCAGCATCCGCATGGACATCCGCCGCGTCGAGGTGCTCAAGCAGGGCACCGACAACATCGGCATGCGCGCCAAGGTCAAGGTCGTCAAAAACAAGCTGGCCCCGCCGTTCAAGGAGGCCGAGTTCGACATCCTGTACGGCACCGGCATCTCCCGGGAGGGCGACCTGCTCGACATGGGCGTGGAGGCCGGTGTCATCGCCAAGAGCGGCCCCTGGTACGCCTACGGCGACGTGCGCTTGGGTCAGGGCCGCGAGCAGGCCCGCGAATTCCTGCGCCAGAATCCCGAGCTCGCCAACGAGATCGAGGACCGGATCCGGGTGCACTTCGGCCTGCCGCCCTTGCGCAAGACCGCCGGGGACGCCTCCAGGGCGGCGGGCCCCACGGGCGAGGAGCCGGTCGATGCGGGCAACGGGCGGTCGCCGGG
>Ga0207873_1001918_pt1 | contig 18383 bp, 12 predicted proteins | sample BGWIniCompost_FD_187373 | JGI IMG/M metagenome (GOLD analysis project Ga0207873, IMG submission 187373) | Cellulose adapted compost microbial communities from Newby Island Compost Facility, Milpitas, CA, USA - BGW Initial Compost (SPAdes)... ...
AATGAAGGACCTGCCAGAATAAATGAATTAATTTCCGCAGGAATTAATTTTGATAAATCGGGAAATGAATATGCGCTTGGTCTTGAAGGAGGACATTCACGGCGGAGAATTCTTCACCTTGGAGGAAATGAAACAGGGAAATTTATAATTGATTTCCTTACATGTAAAATAAAAGAATCCGATAATATCACTATTCATGAAAATTTTCTTGTCCATAAACTTTTAGTTGAAGATGATTACTGCACAGGCTGCCATGCATACAGCTGGTCTGAAAAGAAAGATTATACATTTTCCGCTGATGTTATTTTAATCGCGTCAGGCGGTGCTGCCGGTATTTATAAAAGAAGTACAAACCCTCATTCATCAATCGGCGACGGAATCACTTTAGCTTACAACATTGGGGCTGATGTTGTTAATATGGAGTTTATTCAATTTCACCCGACTGCACTTTACCTTAAATCAGGTGAAACATTTTTAATCACAGAAGCTGTTAGAGGGGAAGGTGCTTACCTTCTTGATAAGAATGGCAGCAGGTTTATGAAAGATGTACATGAGCTTGCTGAGTTAGCACCAAGGGATGTTGTTTCGAAAGGTATATTCAGAATAATGAATGAACAGAAAACAGAAAATGTTTATTTATCACTTGCTCATCTTGATAAAAATAAAATCATTAAAAGATTCAAAAATATTTACGAAACTTCTCTTAAGTATGGAATTGATATAACCAGAGACCTTGTTCCTGTTGCACCTGCAGCTCATTATACAGTGGGAGGAATAAACACAGGTTTAAATGGTGAAACATCTCTGAAAGGTTTATATGCAAGCGGTGAAGTTGCATATACAGGTGTGCATGGTGCTAACAGGTTAGCAAGTAATTCACTTTTGGAATGTATTGTATTCAGTCACCGTGCGATTGAGGATTCTAAAAAATATCTTAACAGGAAAAATAAAAATCTGTCTGCCGGGGATGAAAAGTATAAAATCAATGAAGAGAGTAATTCAAAATATCTTGAGCTAAAAAAAACATTTTATGAAATAATGAATAAAAATGTTGGAATTGTAAGACATGGTAATTCTCTTAAAGAAGCTCTTAAACTTATAAATCATATTGATGATGACTGGAAATATGTCGAGAATGAATATTACTCGGACAGATTAAAAAGTTTGAAAACTGTTGCATCATTAATTATTAATGGCGCCATTGCGCGCGAAGAATCACGAGGCTGCCATATACGGACTGATTTTCAGAATGAAGACTCTGAAGCTTATTACATTTATCAATCAAAAGATGGAATTAGAAAGATTAAAATATGATTACAGATAATCCTGTGGTTAAAAAATTAATTGAACTCGCTATTGAAGAGGATATAAAGGATAACGATATTACTACAAATTTGATCATCTCAAAAGATGATATAAAAGAAGCTGCGTTCATTTGCAAAGAGGAAGGGATTATTTGCGGGCTTGATGTTGCTAAAATGGTTATGCAAAAGTTTGATGAGAATATTACCTGGACAAATATTAAAAATGATGGTGATGTTGTTCTCAAATCAGAAAAGATAGCAATTGTTAAAGGAAGTTATAAAGCCTTGCTAAGTGCTGAAAGAACTGCATTAAATTTTCTTCAGAGGATGAGCGGCATTGCTACAAAAACAAATTTATTTGTAAAAAGACTTTATGGTTTAAATACAAGAATTCTCGATACAAGAAAAACTGTACCCGGTCATCGTGTTCTTGATAAATATGCAGTTAAAACCGGCGGAGGCACTAACCACCGCATAGGATTATTTGATATGGTGCTGATTAAAGATAATCATATTAAATTAGCGGGTGGAGTTTCAAATGCAATAAATGCTGTTTTGGGAAAAATTCCCAAAGACATGAAAATTGAAGTTGAAGCTGCAACTATTGATGATGTTAAAGAAGCTTTGAATTTTAAAATTGATTTTATAATGCTCGATAATATGTCAATTGATTTAATGAAAGAAGCTGTAGATTTATGTAAAGGAAAAGTTTTGACCGAAGCTTCGGGAAATATATCTTTGCATAACATAAGAGAAGTAGCGGAAACAGGAGTTGATTTTATTTCTGTTGGTGAATTAACTCATTCGGTTGATGCTCTCGATATTTCAATGAAAATAATTAATTAAGGAATATCATGGATAAAGAATTTTTATATAAAGAGATTAAGAAATTAAAAGATGAAAAGAATGCTGTTATTCTTGCACACAATTACCAGGTCCCTGAAGTTCAGGATATAGCTGATTTTGTTGGTGATTCACTTGGTCTTTCAATACAGGCAGGTAAAACTTCTGCAGATGTAATTGTTTTCTGCGGAGTTCATTTTATGGCGGAAACAGCTTCAATTATTTCTCCCCAAAAAAAAGTTTTGATTCCTGACCTTGAAGCAGGATGTTCACTCGCTGCAAGTATAAATTTAAATCAGCTTAAAGAATGGAAAGAGCAGCATCCTGGTGCAGTGGTTGTTTCTTATGTAAATACTACAGCAGATATAAAAGCAGAAAGTGATTATTGTGTAACATCATCCAATGCGTTAAAGGTTGTTAATTCAATTCCTGAGGATAAAGAAATATTATTCCTGCCTGATAAATATCTCGGCAGTTATATTGAGATGGTAACAGGAAGAAAGATGACAATATGGGATGGTGCCTGCCATGTTCATGAGAAAATCGGCAAAATTGAATTTGATGAGATGCACAGTAAATATCCCGATGCTGAGTTTTTAATTCACCCTGAATGCGGCTGTTCAACCTCATGCATGGTAAGAAAACAAACCGACCCTAATGGAGATAAGATGAAGATATTTTCAACTGAAGGTATGCTGAATTATGCAAGAGATTCGGAAAGCAAAAGTTTTGTAGTGGCTACAGAGACAGGTATTCTTCACCGTATGAAAAAAATGGCACCTGAAAAATCCTTTTATCCAATAAGTGAAAAATCTGTCTGTGAGTTTATGAAGAAAATTACTCTTGAAAAATTATACGATTCACTGCGTTATGACCAGTTTGAAGTTAAAGTACCAGATGAATTAGCTGAGAAAGCTCTGCTTCCGGTTCAAAGAATGTTGAGCATAGTTTAAAATTTTTATTTTATCAGTGTCATCTTCTTTATATCCCTTACAGGTCCTCCTGAGAATTTGCAGAAGTATATTCCGCTGCTTAATGATGAACCGTTAAATTCTACTTCATAATAACCTGTATCTTTTATCTCATCCAAAAGAACTTTAACAAGGTTGCCCAGAATATCATATACTTTAATTGTTATATGTTCTTTTTGAGGAACCTGGAAACGAATAATAGTTGAAGGATTAAACGGATTTGGATAATTCTGGTGAAGAACAAATTCTTTAGGTAAGGAATTATCTATAAAATTATTAATGAAATTCTGTTTACCGATTAATAATTTAAATTCATTTTTTTGATGATTGCCGGAAATATTAATTTCATTATTCTCTTTAAGATTATAAAAAATCTTTAATCTTTCATCAACAAGAAAAACTTCATGCTCATTGAAATTTTCTATTCCTTCAGAAATTACTTTTATTTTCTCTCCCGTTATATTTTTTATTACAACATCAAATGCCTGTCCTTCACCTACTTCGGGCCTGTGTTCAATAAAAAGTTGTTTGTATGAAGTTGAGAGATTTTCATTCACAAGACGAATATTTACTTCTTCAAAATTTCCCGGTGGTGCAAAATAATCTTTATCATCATAATCATTCTTTGCTGTTTCATCAAAAGCTGCTATAACTTCAGATGAAAATTCTGATGAAGAAACTTTTAATTTTATATTCTTTTCAGAAAGAAAATATAAGAAGTCATTATTCTTTGGCAGATTAGTTCCAAACGGATAAGAAATGGATAAAGATGGATTATTGTTTGCATTCATATAATAATAAGCTTCATACGGAACCATAGTGTTTGTTTGAGTAAAGTTTCCGTTAAAAGCATGCAGTACAATCCCCGGAAGTGTAACACTTTTTTCAAAAGGATTTGAAATTATATTCCACCCGGAATGAAGTGGAATGTTAAAAGTATTATTTGCAAGAAGAGCAACTGTATTAACCTGTCCGCTTACAGTAACAGGATTTCTGCTTAAAGCCCAGAAACCTTTTCCCGGTGTAAAATTAAAAGTTGCCTGCCCATTGAATTCAATTAAATAATCAGAAGAATTTGGTGAATCAATACCATTATCATAAAAAACATTCCAGTCTTTTTTATGTTCACCTTTAAAAAATGTAGTAACAGAAGTATTATTATTACCCGGTATTCCAACTAACCTGTAACTGCTTTTGTTTTCGGGATTGCCGAAAGAAAAAGTTTTACTAAGCTGAATATTTTGAGGATAGGTTGCACCGGATTTAGAATATAAACGGAAATAATCCAATCCTATAAAATTACCTGTTGATCCGTTTTCACCGGAATCGAATAAACGGTATCTGATTGCAAATCTTACAGTATTTGTAACTCCAAAAGTAAGATAGAAACTCTGCCATCCGTCTGTAGGAACTTCAAATCCATCTCCAATTTGTGTGAAGTCAGCAATATTAGTACTTCCTAATGAAACAAGAATAAAAATGGAATCTCTGAATAAAGTACCATCAGGTACAGGAGCTCTTGTAAGAAAAACTAAAGAGTCACCAGTTTCAACATTAAGCTGAGGTGAAATAAGCCAATGGTCAATAAGTCCATTTGCATTTGCTCCCAAAAAATTAGAAGCAACGTAACCTGAGTCGTGTCCTTCAAAAGATTTAAATACAGTTGTACCCGGTTGAAACCATGCAGGAGTTGTACCGCCTCCATCATTATCAATTACGACCCAGCCTCTTCCCTGCAGTCCTGCAATTGAATTGTCGGTGTTCATTCTATCTTCCCATTTTACATTCTGAGAAATACCTTGTGCAGTTAAAAGTAAACAGCAGAGTAAAATTATTTTCATATAAAAAAATTCTCCTTTAAAAAATGTCAATCGTCTTTGCGGATAAAAATGAACATACCGCCTTCATCGTTAGTATCTTTAACTGCCTGAAGTATAGGTGTCTGGTCTGAGTTATTTGCAACAGCAACTTTGAAATCATTAAAAAGCTGGCCGGCATCCAGGTATTTATTGTTATTTTCTCTTAAAGATTTAAGAAGATAATAAGTAAAGATTGAATGATTATCTCTTCCTGCATCCATAACTTCTTCAAGTCCGCCCGATGTAAGTGCAAGTCTTGATGGTTTGCGGTAAACCTCCTTGTAATATCTTGACATATCAGCCGGGTCAAAAGGAATTGATTTTGTTTCACCGCCTCTGAAAATATCACCTGCGAAACATGCGTCTGTAATAAGCAGGGTATGTTTGGAAGGAATTCCGCCGAGAAATGTTTTTACGTCGCTGTTTGAAATATAATCTGCTATAGAATTAGTTTTTGCATCAACCGGAACCCAGTAACCTTTATTAAGTGCTTTATTGTAATGACCATGCCCTGCATAAAAAATTAAAAGATTATCATCAGGTGAAATATTTTTTGTAAGCCATTCAAATTTTTCAATTATATTTCTTCTTGTGGCTTCCTTATCAATTAAAGTATGAACTTCACTAAAGTTATAATCATTCTTAAGAACTTCTGAAAGTTCCATTGCATCATTAACTGCGGTGTTCAATTTTCTCCAGTAGCCTTCATAAGAATTAATTCCTATAACCAGAGCAACATATTTTCCTGCAGTAATTATATCTTGAGATTTACGGGTGATTACAAAAGTATCTGATTTAGTATTCATATATGTATCCATAGCCTGAACAACAATTTTATTATCACCCATCTGCAAATAAAGCTCTACTGAAAACTCTCCATTATCCGATAAAGCAGCTCTTTGATTATTTACTTTTACTTCAAGTACACCGCTGGGGTCTATTGCATAACCTTTAATGGTTGTAACTTCACTTTTTTTAACTACTTTTATTCCTCTTGTAACCGGAGGTTCTAATATTGTTAAAGTGGGAGCAAAGGTATCAATCTGATTTTCAGTTGACATATTTTGTTTTTTAGGAAGAAGCCTTCCTGATTGTGTAGAGCCTGTTACCTGTGCCGAAACATTTACAGTAAAAAGGAAAAAGACAAATAATAAAATACTTTTCATATAACATCCCTTCATAAATTTCTATTGAGGTCTTCCGGGAGGTACCGGTAAATTATTTAATGTTTCGCTGTCTTTACCGCCGCTAAGAATAAAATAAGCTGCAGCACCTCCTGCAACAGCGGCTCCACCTAATACCCAGCCCCAGGGGAAACTGCTTCCTTTTACTTCTGCTGCAGTAACTTCAAAATAAAAATCCTCTCCCTCCAGTTTAGCTTCTTCATCAGGCTGGATATGCCATATAATAGTTTTTTGTGAGCCTGCAAATTTCCCTTTGCCGATATCACCTGTCATACGTCCGGGTACCATTTCAAATGAGGGGTCGCTTGTTCTTTTTAAAACAACATCTACTTCATATTCCTTATCAGCATCGCCTTTAATTGTATAGTAGATTAATATTTTCCCCTCTACGGGCTCAAAGGTTGCACTTACTCTTTCCTGGCTGAAATTTAATGTGTAAGGAATCAGAAAAAGTATAAAGTATATTATTTTCATTTTATCTCCGGTAATAATCAGATTTACATGCGTAAAAAAATAATTGTGGTTTAATCAGTATGGTCTATTTCAACCAGAACAGGAACAATTGATTTATCTTTACTTTTTGCTTTAAAACTTATCTTACCTTCATAAGAAAAGCTGATATTTTCTTCTTCAACCCGTGATTCATCGAGAGCACTTTTTAGTCTTTGCCAGAAATTTCCCTTACTATTTTCTATCTTCTGCATAATAGAATTTAAATCAAGACTTTCTTTTGAATAAAGAAAACAGAAATATGATTTCCCTGTTGTCTGGTCGAGCATATTATAACTATCTTCATCGGGAATAGCTACATTATTTTGCCTGTAAGGAAGATAGGCAACCATTCTATCTGTAAAAGGAAAGATTTTATATGTTTTATAAGTTGTATCGGAACTTATTGCATAAACATAAGCAGGTTCATTATTTGAGATTATTAATTCAAACATAGTTCCGCTTGGATACGGCTTATCCATTACAAAATAATTGCCGTTAAAAGTTGCGGGCATATCATTCCCTCCGCTTTCTTTAAAATGAAGTGTACCTGAAAGGTCAAAGCTTTTTTCATTATAATTTCTTCTGTCTATAATTTCAAAAGCATATTTACAGAAGTAATCATAATCGGAATATCTTATCCAGGTAAAACCATCTTTACCCCAGCGTTTACCCCAGCTATTAATTATTTCAAAAGCACCGCCGAACTTTGTATCATCGTAACCAATCACTGTCATTGCGTGCCCCCTCGACCAGTTTCTGTAATCATCTTCAAGAGGAAGCCATAATTCTTTTGCAGTATTAAAAGAAACAGGAACATCCATTGCAATAACTACTGGTCTTCCTTCTGCTATACTTTTTTTTGTGTTTAATACTTTATCAGAACCTTTAGGTGAAATATCTCTGAACTCGATTATTCTATATTGTTTAGCTTTTTCTTTATCGAGAGTTGAAATTTCTTTTTCACACTCATAAGCAAAATCTTTAAGTTTAAGTCCACCCTGGTTTTTTAATACTTCAAGAGCATGAATTAAACTTGTACCATATTCACATCCCTCTCTTACTCTTATCTGGTTATAAATGAAAGACGGAGAAAATGTATTACTGTCAATTTCATTTTTACTCCAGTTATATTTCATTGCTTCAAGAATAGTTCTTGCTGCATAACCTGTTGACCATCCGGCACAGGTTCCATAAGGTCCCTGATAACCCGGTGTTGGTGCAAAAGATTTAAGTGAGGAGCTTTTGGGAAGATCGAAATAATCTCCTCTCATTAAAGGAACGGCGGTTGGACTGTTTGCATAAAGTGAATCATCTAACAAAATGCCCAATCCAAAATCCTGTGAGGATAGATTAATCTGAAACAGGCAGAGAAAAAACAATAATGCCTTATGCATTCTATATGTAAAAAGATGTTTCAATATTTTTTAATTAAAGTTAAGTAGAAGTGAAAAACCTATAGATTTTTACTACAGGTAAATAGTTTAAGCTTTAACTTTTATGGTTTCCAATTAGTTCCATCGCAATTAAAATAAACAAAAAAGCTTTCTAAAATCAATAATATAATTTAATTGGATAGATTAAATTAAAATCTGCCGAAGATTTCTGCAGTAATTATTTTTTAAGCGGAAGAAATAAAGGATAATATTTTTACAGATGACTAATATCAAACATATACTTAATCCATTGAACAAACATCCAATGGATTAAGTATTAGAAGTTTAATTAATTCCCATTTCCTCTTTTACTTCTTTAAAAGCTTTAACTGCAAAATCCAGGTCTTCTTTTGTATGTGCAGCAGATATCTGTACTCTTATTCTTGCAGTTCCTTTAGGAACAACAGGATAGAAGAAGCCGATTACATAAACACCTTTTTCTAGAAGTCTTGCTGCCATTTTTTGTGATAAAGCTGCATCGCCAATCATTATAGGTACTATAGGATGAATGCCATCTTTAATATTTAAACCTGCTTTCTTAATCTCTTCGCGGAAATATTTTGTATTCTCTTCAAGTTTATCTCTTAGATGTGTTGTTGATGAGAGCATATCAAGCACTTTTATTGATGCTGCAACAATACTCGGTGCAACTGTATTTGAAAAAAGATAGGGACGGGATCTCTGACGAAGCAAATCAATTATTTCTTTTCTTCCACTGGTATAACCGCCGCTTGCACCACCAAGTGCTTTACCGAGTGTTCCTGTTATAATATCAACTCTTCCTAAAACTCCGCAATGTTCCGGTGTACCTTTTCCATGTTTACCCATGAAACCAACTGCATGTGAATCATCAACCATAACCATTGCATTATATTTATCGGCCAGATCGCATATAGCTTTAAGATTAGCTATATATCCATCCATTGAAAAAACGCCATCGGTTGCAATAAGAAGTTTTTTTGCATTGTTTGCTTTAGCTTCTTTAAGTTTCTCTTCCAGATCATTCATATCATTGTTTTTATACCTGTAACGTTGGGCTTTGCATAAACGGATACCATCTATAATACTTGCATGATTAAGTTCATCGCTGATGACAGCATCTTCTTCAGTCAGGATTGTTTCAAACAAACCGCCGTTTGCATCGAAGCAGGATGTGTAAAGAATGGTATCTTCGGTTTCGAGGAAATCAGTAATTTTTTGTTCAAGTTCTTTATGTATCTGCTGGGTACCGCAAATAAATCTTACTGATGATAAACCATAACCCCATTTGTCATAACTTTCTTTGGCAGCTTTGATAATTTCAGGGTTATCTGCCAGTCCCAGGTAATTATTTGCACACATATTAAGCACTTTATCTCCGGTGCTTACAGTAATATTAGCTCTTTGAGGACTTGTGATAATTCTTTCTTTCTTATAAAGCCCCTCCGCTTCAATATTCTTTAATATTTCTGAGTAATGTTGTTTTAGTTCTGTGTTCATAATAATCCTCATAATAATAAATTCCCGGTACCTGATACCAGATACCGGATTTGAGAGTTTATTTGTTACTTATATGTTGTTCTTCAATTGCTTCGGAAAATCTTATTAATTTTTTACAAAGGAGAATTAATTTTTCCAATAAAGATTCAAATAGTGTTTTATCATTCAAAGATTTTGTTTCATGTAAAGTTTCCAACTTCAAGATTTTTGTAGTTCATCTTTTCCCTCCAAATTTAATGTAAGTATTTTTTATGGTTTTCTGGCATCATGTATCCGGTATCCGGCATCACGCAGCTTCCCAATCCAGTATTACTTTTCCGGAATTTCCTGACTTCATAATTTCAAACGCTTCAAGATAATCATCTACTTTAAACCTGTGAGTAATAATAGGATTAATGTCCAATCCGCTTTGCACCATTGCCTGCATTTTAAACCATGTTTCAAACATCATTCTGCCGTAAATACCGCGGATTGTTAAACCATTGAAAATAACTTTGTTCCAATTAATTCCTGCCTGTTCGGGGAGGATGCCGAGCAGAGCCATTTTACCGCCATGGTACATTACATCAATCATATCATTAAATGCATGGATACTGCCGCTCATTTCGAGTCCTACATCAAAACCGCCGACCATTCCTAATTCTTTAAAGACATCGCGCAGTTTTTCTTTTTTAATGTTTACTGCTCTTGTTGCTCCTAATTTTTTTGCAAGATCGAGTCTGTACTCATTCATATCTGTAATTACAACATTTCTTGCACCTGCATGTTTGGCTATTGCTGCAGCCATTATTCCGATTGGACCTGCACCTGTTATTAATACATCTTCACCAAGTACATCAAATGATAAAGCAGTGTGAACTGCATTTCCGAGAGGATCGAAGATTGAAAATATTTCTTTTGGAATTTTTGGATCGCAGTGCCAAATGTTTGATACAGGAATTACAAGATACTCAGCAAAACAACCGGGTCGGTTTACGCCGACACCTTTTGTATTTGGACAAAGATGTCCTCTCCCTTCACGGCAGTTTCTGCAGATACCGCAAACAATATGTCCTTCGCCGCTTACAAGTTCGCCAACTTTTAAATCGTGCACATTATCTCCAAACGCTTCAACTGTACCGACATACTCATGCCCGACATGCATTGGAACAGGAATAGTTTTCTGTGCCCATTCATCCCAGTTGTAGATATGAATGTCTGTTCCGCATATAGATGTTTTATGAATTTTAATTAATACATCGTTTGGTCCGTATTCAGGAACAGGTACTTCATCCATCCATATTCCGGGTTTAGCATATTTTTTTACGAGGGCTTTCATTTTTTTCATTTCAGAATTCCTTTATAAGGTAAGCATTATATCAAAATTAAATTATTAATGATATCAAAATTAGAGATATAGGGAATAAAGGACAAACGGAAGTAAATTTGATTTAAGATTGAATGAGTGAGAATTCTTAGTGCTTAATATCCTTACAATCGATATTTTATTTTTATTGCTGATTATTTTAATTCATTTGGGGAGGGGGTGAAGTATTTCGTTAAACTGATAATGAGGAGAGATTTGGGTTTTGCTGGAGAGAATTCTTTATAAGATGATTCTAGTAAAATAAACCTACACTTGAACTGAACGGGCAAGTTCAGGTTCAAGTGTAAGTTAAAGTGAAAAAGTTATTTAACTTTTATTGGGTAGGGCGGGGGAGCAATTTTCTTAACAGGATTCTTTTCAAGTTCTTCCAGTGCAACATCAATTGCTTTGTTTAACTGCTGATCAATACCTTCATATTCAAGTGCGGGATCATTATCTACATAAATATCAGGATCAACACCATATCCTTCCATTATCCATTCTTTACCTTCAATATCATATCTAGAAAATTCAGGTTTATTCAGATATCCTCCATCAACAAAAGGATTAGTTCCTCTTATTCCTACAACACCTCCCCAGGATCTTTTACCAATCAGTTTACCAAGCTTGTAATGTTTGAATCTGTATGGAAAGATATCACCATCTGAAGCAGAGAACTCATTAAGAAGGCAGACTTTTGGTCCTACATGCATTCCGCCGGGGTTATAATTTGTCGCAGTATTTCTTGCAATATCAATCATCACTGCTTCTCTTCTTAATCTTTCGATTATCTGGGGGGAAACATTACCGCCGCCGTTTCCTCTTACATCAATTATTAATGCTTCTTTCTTAAGCTGGGGGTAATAATATTTTACAAATTCATTTAACCCTGCCGGGCCCATATCGGGAATATGAATATAGCCAACTCTGCCGTTTGTAGCTTTGTTAACTTTTTCAATATTATTCTGAACCCAGGTGTAATAATAAAGAGGCTGTTCATCATCAATAGGTATAACAACATTCTTTTTTGCTCCGCTTTCACTTGCCGATGAATTAACCATAAGAGTTACCTGTTTGCCTGCTTTATCAACAAGTGATGAATAAATATTCTCCATCTCTTTGGTTGAAACGCCATCAATTGAAATTATATAATCACCTTCTTTAACGTTTACGCCAATATCTGTAAGAGGGTTGCGGACTTTCTTATCCCAGTTCTGGCTTTTTAAAATTCTTGTAATTTTATAATAACCCGATTGATCTTTTTCCAGTTCTGCGCCAAGCAACCCCAGTTTTATTCTTTCCGGTTTGGGATAGTCACCGCCGCCAACATAAGCATGACCTGCATTCAATTCACCGATCATTTCACCAATTATATAGGTTAAATCTGCTCTGTGATTAACATACTCAACAAGCGGCTTGTAATTTTCTTTTATCTTTGCCCAGTCAACTCCATGCATCCCGGGGTCATAAAAGAAATCTCTCATCTGGCGCCAGCTTTCTTCAAATATCTGGTTCCATTCGGCGTAGCGGTCAAGATTAATTTTCATTCCGCTCAGGTCAAGTTTTTCTTTCATATCAACTTTATTCTGGGGAAGATCAATTATCGCATAATCATTTTTTTGTCCTACAAGCATCTTTTTATTATCAAAAGAAATTTCAAATCCATCAATTTCTCCTAATTCAGATTCTTTCAGAGATTCTAAATCAAAAACCATCAATTTTGTTTTTTCATCAGATGCTCCATGCCTCAAATAGTAGATTTTATTTCCTGCAGAAGTAATAGAATAATAGTTTGAAGCCTCAACAGGAAGTTCCACAATTCTGTTTACTAAACCTTCGGGATCAACTTTAACTTCAACAGATTCAGATTTTTTTTCATCATTCTCCTTTTTATCCTTATCATTTTTTCCATTAATTTTCACTTCATCACTTTTTGGTTCGAAAGGAGACCTGGTTTCATTTGATAATGTGACAAGATAAATTTTTTCCATATCATAGTAGATATGGTTCCATTCAGTCCAGCCATATTTAGGTGAAAAGCTTCTGTTTGATCCAAAGAAAAGATATTTGCCGTCATCACTAAATTCTGGCGATGTTGATGAATACCAGCCATCGGTAACTTCATACTTTTCTTTTTTATCCAAAGAATAGAGATAAATTTTTGTCATAGCATCTTCTTCAGGTTTTGCATAAGCAATCCATCTGCTGTCGGGAGACCATGTATATTCTCTTATTTCAAAAGCTGTAGCAGTATCAACAATTGTTATTTTTTTGCTGTCAATATCAACAAACTGAAGCCGCTGCATCCTGTCACTCCACAATAATTTTTTACTATCGGGTGACCAACATGGCTGGTACTTATATGGCTGACCATTGTTTGTTATTTGAATTGGTTTTGATGAAGGGGTGGCATTCTGTTCAATTATATAAATTTCATCTTCACCTGAAGCATCGGAAATAAATGAAATCCATTTACCATCAGGCGACCATTTTGAATTTCTTTCATGTACTCCGCTTGTGTTTGTAAGATTTCTTGTATTGCCATGCTTAACAGGAACAGTAAATATTTCTCCGCGTGCACCAAACAAAGCTCTGCTTCCATCGGGAGAAATTTCATAATTGGAAATTTCTTTGCTTACATTTTTAATTCCTCCTCTTCCCGAAACAAAATCTTCATTTAAGTAAATAGTTACTTTTTCAACCTGTTCAGTTGCAAGATCCATTTTATAAATGTAACCGCCGTTTTCAAAAACAATAGCATTATTACCTAATGAAGGGAACTTTACATCGAAATCAGTAAAATCAGTTATCTTTTTTGTTTCTTTTGTATCAAGATTATAAACGAAAAGATTCATTCTTGAATCACGGTCGGATAAAAAATAAATTTTATTCTGATGCCACATTGGTATTATATCCTGTGCAGGATTATTCGTTACATTCTCCAATTTTTTTGTTTCGAAATCATAAATCCAAACATCATCTGCCTGTCCTCCCCTGTATCTTTTCCATGTTCTGAATTCTCTGAAAACACGGTTGTATGCAAGTTTCTTTTTATCAGGTGAGTATGAACAAAAGCCACCGCGGGGAAGAGGAAGCTGCTGCAACATTCCTCCGTCAACCGGCTGAAGATAAAGCTGTCCTATAAAATCATTAAACTCTCTCCACCTTGATCGCAAAATAATATTTTCATTATCTCTCCAGCCTATAACAATATTATTAGGACCCATTCTATCCGAAACATCATCACGGTTTAGTGTTGCTGTGTAGCTTAATCTTTTTGGAATTCCACCTTCTGAAGGCATTAAGTAAACTTCTGTATTTCCGTCATACTGTCCTGTAAATGCAAGCCAATTACCATCCGGAGAAAAACGGGCAAACATTTCGTAACCTTCATCGCTTGTAAGTCTTCTTGCTGTTCCGCCTGAAGATGATACTGTATAAAGGTCTCCTGCATAAGTAAACACTATCTGATTTCCATGAATTGCGGGAAATCTTAAAAGTCTTGCTTCCTGAGAATAAGTAAGGAAAGAAAAAAGAAATGAACAAAGAATTATCAGGTATTTCATATTTGACCCAGGGATTTTTTTGATATAAATGTGAGGAAAATATAGAATTATTTTATATCCGCCAAAAAAAATTGGATTAGCGGTTATAAAAAAATTTAACTGATATGACCAATGCTAAATTATTGAAAGCAGGGCAAAATCTGTTTTTGCAGCCTTAACATTATTTTTAAAAGATGTCAACCTTTCGTTAAACCATTTTTCATCAATAGAATTTTCTTCTGCAACTTTTCTCAGCCAATCGATTTCATTTGCTTCAACATACTCATCAGAATAAATTAATCTCAATCCATCAAGAACAAATGATTCGGCAATTTTCTTATCACTGAATTTTAAAGGCTGTTCATCAATATATTTATTGGCTAAAAGATTATGGAGAACTTCTTCATAAAAATCCTTTGCAAAACCAAGACTTTCGGCTATACCTGATATAATTTTTTTCTCTGAATCGGCAAGTTTTTTATCTTTACGGGCAATTATAAGTAATCCTTTTAAATAATTACTTTTATCAATGAAGGGAATCGACATATTATCCACTAATATTTATTAAGATTAAACTACAAAAAATTAGAGTTGGTAAAAACTTATTTCTTATTGCATTAAAGAATATTTAAATCATAATTGTTTCAAGTCAATTATTAAGGACAGTATAATGAAAACCATCCTCATCACTCTTTTCCTTTTCTCTATCACTTATTCTCAGAATGATTGGCAGACATATTTTGAAAAATCAAATTACCTAAAAACTTCTTCGTACAATGAGACGATAGAATACTTTAAAAAGTTAGATGCTTCTTCCGATTTTGCAAATATGATTCCAATTGGTGTAACACCCCAGGGCAGGGATATGTATTGCTTTATTGTTTCGAAAGATAAAATATTTACTCCTGCTGAGGTTAAATCTTCCGGTTTACCTGTAATATTGATAATTAATGGAATTCATTCAGGAGAGATAGAAGGAAAAGATGCTTCGATGATTTTGCTGAGAGAAATATTAATTACAAAAGAGAAAGAAGGGATGATTGATGATGTTGTGCTTCTTTTTATTCCTGTTTTTAATGTTGATGGACATGAGAGGTCTGGAAAATATAACAGAATAAACCAGAATGGTCCTGAAGAGATGGGATGGAGAACAACTGCGCAAAATCTGAATTTAAATCGCGACTGGATGAAAGCTGATACACCTGAAATGCAGGCAATGTTAAAATTATTTTCGGAATGGCAACCTGATTTTCTTGTAGATAATCACACTTCAGACGGAGCAGATTATCAGTACAATATTACTTTTGGAATTGAATATTTCGATAATATTTATCCTGAACTTAAAAATATGCTCAAAGATGAATTTGAGCCTTTCCTTTATAAAAAAATGAATGATGCAGGTTATCTTACCCATCCTTATGTAGAATTAAAAAACTGGAGCGCAGGACTCGACAGCGGAATTACCAACTATCCAACTTCACCAAGATTATCAAATGGTTATTCAGCAATTCAAAACCGTCCCGCTCTGCTTGTAGAAACTCATATGCTTAAACCTTACAAAGAGAGAGTTTATTCTACCAAAGCAGCAAATGAAGCTGTAATTGAATTCTGCTCTTTAAATAAAAATAAATTAATTGAATTGAATAAAAGAGCTGATGAAAATTCAATAAAAAATCTTGTTGAAGAAAAACAGAGGCTTCCTTTAAAATTTAAATTGACAAATAAATCCGTTAGAGTTCCTTTTAAAGGCGTCAGATATTATAAAGAAAAGAGTGCGATATCGGGTGGAGAAAAAATTGTTTACACAGATGAAAAGATTGATATGGAAGTTGAATTATTTAATGATGTAAAGATTGAAAAAGAGATTACAATACCCAAAATGTACATCATTCCAAAAGAATGGTCTCACATTGTTGAAAGGATGAAACTTCATGGAATTGATGCAGAAATTTTAAAAGAAGATAAAACTTTTGATGTAAAAAAATACAGGTTTACTGATGTTAAACTTTCGGAAACTTCATTTGAAGGAAGGCAGAGTCCATCATTTAAAGTAAATGAATATTATGAAAAAGTTAAAGTTCCTGCAGGAAGCTTTTTAATTAATACAAACCAGAGAGAAGTAAGAGTTATTGCTCATCTTCTTGAACCTGAAAGTGAAGATTCATTTATGAAATGGGGATTCTTTAATACTGTTCTTGAACAGAAAGAATATTTTGAACCTTATGTTATGGAAAAGATTGCCCCCGAAATGATTAAAGAAAATCCGCAGCTTCTTAGAGAGTTTGAGGAAAAATTAAATTCAGATGAAGAGTTCAAAAATAATCCTTATGCAAGATTAAATTTCTTTTATGAAAGGTCACCATATTATGATTCACATCTCAATGTTTATCCGATAATGAGAGTAGAATAACAAAGTTTTAATTTATAAATGCTTGCTAACCTTAAGAGTTTAATTGTAAATTTCTAAAAACATTTTGAACTATTAGAACAGGGAGATAAAATGGAATTCAGAATCGAAACAGACAGTATGGGACAAATTAGAGTCCCTAAAGATAAGTATTACGGTGCGCAAACAGCCCGTTCATTAATGAATTTTAAAATTGGAGGTGACAGATTTCCGCGTGAGTTAATACGTGCATTTGGTATTCTTAAAAAAGCTGCTGCTCTTACAAATAAAGAACTCGGAACACTTCCCGCAGAAAAAGCAGATTTAATTGTCCGTGCTGCAGATGAGGTTATTGAAGGTAAACTCGATGAACATTTTCCTCTTGTTGTGTGGCAGACGGGTAGCGGAACACAAACCAATATGAATACTAATGAAGTAATTGCAAACAGGGCAATTGAAATTTCAGGTGGAGTTCTAGGAAGTAAAAAACCAATTCACCCCAACGACGATGTTAATAAAGCTCAATCATCAAACGATACTTTTCCTACCGCAATGCATATTGCAGCAGTTGAAGAGATTCACAGAAGATTAATTCCTATGTTAACAAAACTGAGAGATGCTCTTCAGAAAAAATCGGATGAATTTAGAAATATTATTAAGATAGGAAGAACTCATTTAATGGATGCTGTCCCTTTAACATTGGGACAGGAGTTCAGCGGATATGTGCAGATGCTTACAAATGCGATTGAAAGAATTAATTCTTCTTTGCCAAGATTATATGAATTAGCTCTGGGAGGAACTGCAGTAGGAACGGGTTTAAATACTCATCCTGATTTTGCAGTGAAAGCTGCAGAGAAAATTGCCGAACTTACAGGAAAACCTTTTGTAACCGCACGCAATAAATTTGAAGCACTTGCCACTCACGATGCACTTGTTGAATTTCATGGTGTACTTAAAACAATTGCTGCATCTTTAATGAAAATTGCAAATGATATACGCTGGTTAGGCTCGGGACCAAGATGCGGATTGGGAGAAATTCATTTACCTGAGAATGAACCCGGAAGTTCAATAATGCCCGGCAAAGTTAATCCAACTCAATCAGAAGCAATGACAATGGTTTGTGCACAGGTTTTCGGTAATGATGTTGCTGTAAACTTCGGCGGTGCAGGCGGAAATTTTGAACTTAATGTTTTCAAACCTGTAATCGCATATAATGTGCTTACTTCTGCCCGTTTGCTTGGTGATGCTTGCGTATCTTTCAACGATAAATGCGCTGTGGGCATAGAACCCAATCATGAAAATATCCGCAAGCATTTAAATAATTCATTAATGTTGGTGACTGCACTTAACCCTCACATTGGCTATGAAAATGCAGCAAAAATTGCCAAAAAAGCCCATAAAGAAAATAAAACTTTGAAAGAAGCAGCTGTCGAATTAGGGTTACTTACACCCGAGCAATTCGACGAATGGGTTGATCCTTCAAAAATGGTAGGAGAGTTTCCCCAACTATGACACGTTTAAGCGTAAATATAAACAAGATTG
>Ga0207873_1001922_pt1 | contig 18345 bp, 19 predicted proteins | sample BGWIniCompost_FD_187373 | JGI IMG/M metagenome (GOLD analysis project Ga0207873, IMG submission 187373) | Cellulose adapted compost microbial communities from Newby Island Compost Facility, Milpitas, CA, USA - BGW Initial Compost (SPAdes)... ...
GGTTGAGTTGCTGAACCATCGTACAAACGCCCCTCCAAAGGGAGTGCAATATTGTGATAAATTTGCCATCTTTGCAATACTCCCAAAAGGCGTTGGTACAAATGGCGTTGAACCTTTCACGGGCCGATTCTTGACCTCTTGCCCCCGGAGGCCGGGCTGCCTTTTCAGTCCGTAACTGAAGCCATTGTCCTTTCGTTTTTGACCTTGGAATTTTTATGAAAGAAATTAAGATCATATCCGTTAAGTCCGAGATCGGTGCAGGTACGCGCGGCGCCAGCCTGGGGGTGGAGGCTCTGAAAATTGCGAGCCTGGACCTGAACTCCGACTTCTTCAAACAATACGAGCTGGTAGAGGTTGAAGATGTAAATGAATTGCTTTACGACGGCGCCCGACATGCATACGCGAAATTCATCGACGGCGTACTCATCATGGAAGAACGGGTTTGCCTGGAAGTATACGAGACTATCCTGGACGAATATTTCCCGCTCGTTATCGCGGGCGACCACAGTACTGCATACGGAACCATCTGCGGTATCCGAAAAGCATATCCCAAGAAACGTCTGGGTGTAATCTGGATTGACGCCCACGCCGACATTCATACACCCTACACAACGCAAACAGGTAATATGCACGGCATGCCCCTGGCTATGGCCTGCGGCATAGACAACCTCGAGTGCAAGGTGAACGATCCTCGTGGCGAAACGGTGGAATACTGGGAGCAAATCAAGAATGTGGGAACGCCCGGTCCAAAGATTTTGCCGGAAGACATCGTGTACATCGCCGTGCGCGATCTCGAAAAACCGGAAAACTATCTCGTTAATAAATACAACATAAACTTTATCGAGACCGAAGAGGTTAAAAAGCTGGGACCTGTTGTGATGGCCCAGCGCGCGCTTGAAATGTTATCGCACTGCGACCTGATTTACATCTCGCTTGACGTCGACAGCATTGACAGCCGGGTTTCTTCGGGAACCGGTACTCCTGTACCGAACGGACTCACGGTGGACGAGGCGAAGGCACTTAGCGCCGCCCTGGCACGCGACCCGCGGGTTTGTGCCTGGGAGATCGTCGAAATCAACCCAACGCTGGACACCGAAAACCGAATGGCCGAAAGCGCCTTCGTGATCATGGAAGCCACCGCACACTCCATCGTCAACAGGCCCGTTATTGCGGAATGATCCCTGACGACTATGAAATGGAGCGATGTATTGCGCTACGCAAAAGAAGGAAACCCTGAACCAGATAAGAAAGTAATCAAGACGGACGAGGAATGGCGAAGCATTCTCACTCCTGACGTCTATCAAATCACACGAAAAAAAGGAACAGAACGTCCCTTCACGGGCAAATACTGCGAAGCCCACGATCCCGGACGTTACGCTTGCGTATGCTGCGGTACCCTGCTGTTCGACTCCGAAACGAAATTTGAATCCGGTACCGGGTGGCCAAGCTTTACCGAGCCTGTAGCCGAAAATGTAATCCGCTACGAAGACGACCGAAGCTATGGCATGCATCGCGTGGAAGTGATGTGCAATGTCTGCGACGCCCACTTAGGCCACGTGTTTCCGGATGGCCCACCGCCGACGGGGTTGAGGTATTGTATTAATTCGGCATCGTTGAGGAAGTTGCCATAAAGCAGGCCTGCGGCCGCTTTGCGGTATGTGTTGAAGTGCGCATGTGTTGAAGTGTTGAAGTTGCTGGGCATCCGATTGCGCAGGTCTTGGCGGGGGTGTGTATTTCTCTATTTCCTTACGCGGTTATTGGCATATTTCCTAATTTCGCGCTCGAATCAAAGCTGGTACTGTCATGAGCAATAAGGGACCTGTCTCCGCATTTATTGAAAAGCATTTCCTGCACTTCAACGCAGCGACGCTGGTGGATGCAGCCAGGGCGTACAAGAAGCACATCGACGACGGCAAGAAGATGATGATCACCCTGGCGGGCGCGATGAGTACCGGCGAGCTGGGCATCAGCCTCGCCGAAATGATACGACGGGACAAGGTCCACATTATCTCCTCTACGGGTGCCAACGTGGAAGAGGATATTATGAACCTCGTGGCGCACTCGCACTACCGTCGCATTCCCAACTATCGCGATCTGACACCGGAACAGGAGTGGGACCTTCTGCAAAATCACCTCAACCGTGTCACAGACACCTGTATCCCGGAGGAAGAAGCGTTCCGGCGCCTTCAGGAGCATCTCTTTAAAGTGTGGAAGGACGCGGAAGATCGTGGTGAGCGACTGTTTCCACATGAATTCATGTATCGCATGCTCAACAGCGGCGACTTGAAGCAATACTACGAGATTGATCCTGCAAACTCGTGGATGCTGGCTGCCGCCGAAAAGAATCTTCCCATGGTCGTTCCCGGATGGGAAGACTCCACCATGGGCAACATCTTCGCATCATATGTCATCCGGGGTGAACTTAAGGCATCGACGATGAAGTCGGGCATTGAGTATATGGCGTGGCTGGCAGACTGGTACACCAACAACTCAGGAAAAGACGGAGTAGGCTTCTTTCAGATAGGTGGCGGCATCGCGGGAGATTTTCCGATCTGCGTCGTGCCCATGCTTCACCAGGACCTTGAAAGGGATGGCATTCCTTTCTGGAGTTACTTCTGCCAGATCAGCGATTCCACTACGAGTTACGGTTCATATTCCGGCGCTGTTCCCAACGAAAAAATCACATGGGGTAAACTCAGTATTGATACGCCCAAATATATTATCGAATCGGATGCCACCATCGTGGCGCCGCTGATCTTTGCCTACCTGCTCGATTGGTAAGCATATAAGCGCACTTCAAATCACGAAATGAATCTGGATACCCTTCTTCGCGGTGAGATAGAACAGGCAATCCTTGCCCTTTTCGGTAAGTCGCCTGAGTCCATTCAACTTCAACCTACCAATCCCGAATTCGAAGGGTCTCATACAGTCGTGTGTTTTCCTTTGTCGCGCATCAGCGGCAAAAACCCTGCAGAAACAGCAAAAGGCATCGGTGATTATCTGGTTGCGCATTCGAGTGTCGTGGCAAGGTACCAGGTGGTTAAAGGTTTCCTGAACCTTACGCTTCATGATAGTGCCTGGGTTGCAACTCTTGAATCCATTCATGGGGAGGCCAACTATGGCATACAACCTCCTTCCGGAGAGGAGATCATGGTGGAGTTCTCATCGCCAAACACCAACAAGCCCCTTCACCTGGGACACCTGCGTAACAACTTTCTGGGATGGAGTGTCAGCAAGCTGTTGGAAGCCAACGGGTACAAAGTTCACAAGGTGCAGATCATTAACGATCGGGGTATTCACATCTGCAAGTCGATGGCGGCATGGACGCTCTATGGTGATGGAGAGACACCGCAGACCGCGAACATCAAGGGTGATCACCTTGTTGGAAACTATTACGTAGCGTTCGACAAGGCATACAAAGCGCAAGTGGATGCGCTTATTCAAAAAGGAGTGCCGAAGGAACAGGCGGAGAAAGAAGCGCCCATCATGCAGCTGGCTTCAGAAATGCTGCGCAAGTGGGAAGCCAAAGATCCTGAAATCGTTGCACTCTGGGAGAAGATGAACGGGTGGGTATACGAAGGCTTCGATATCACCTACCGGGCTATGGGCGTTTCATTCGACCGCCTTTACTATGAATCGCAAACCTATCTCCTCGGCAAAGAAATCGTACTGAAAGGATTGGAGGATGGAATCTTCTTCCGTAAGGACGATGGTTCTGTATGGGTGGATCTGCGCGCTGAAGGACTCGACGAGAAGGTCCTTCTTCGTGCCGACGGCACATCGGTATACATTACGCAAGACATTGGGACAGCAGTTCTTCGCTTCAACGACTTCCCGAATATTGTGGGTCAGATCTACACCGTCGGCAACGAGCAGGAGTATCACTTCAAAGTGCTGTTCCTGATCCTCGAGAAGCTCGGATACGCCTGGGCGAAGCGGTGCTATCACCTCTCATACGGTATGGTAGACCTTCCGTCGGGTAAAATGAAGTCGCGCGAGGGAACTGTAGTGGACGCTGACGACCTCATCGCGGAAATGATCGACGAAGCAGAGAAGCAGACACGCGAACTGGGAAAAGTTGATGAAATGACCGATGAGGAAGCCCATTCGCTCTATCACATGATCGGGTTGGGCGCTTTGAAATTTTTCCTCCTCAAGGTTGATCCAAAAAAGCGAATGCTGTTTAACCCAAACGAGTCCATTCAGCTGCAGGGCTTCACCGGACCGTTCATCCAATATACCCATGCCCGTATTCGGGCACTGTTGCGTAAGGCAGAGGCTGCTGGCGTTACAGCTTCGGTAAAAGGGCTTGAGAATGTCGCATTGGAGCCTGCAGAACGTGAAGTGGTTATTGTGCTGAGCCGCTTTCCGGAACGGGTACGTGAAGCTGGTGCTACGTATTCCCCCGCGCTGATCGCCAACTACGTATACGAACTCGCAAAAGAGTATAACCAGTTCTATCAATCGATTCCGGTCCTTTCCGAGGCCGATCCGGCCCGCGTGCGTTTTCGGGTCGCACTTTCCGAAGCGGTGGGGCGCACTATCCGCATTGGTATGCATCTTTTGGGCATCGATGTACCCGAAAGAATGTAGTAGACAGTATCATTCGTAACGCCTATATTAGCGAGCAGACGGGCAAAGTATTTGCTCGTTAATTAGCAAAACCCCCGCACTATGAAATTCCTGTTAATCGTTACTGCTTTGATGTTTACCACAAATGTTCCGACGGTGTACGACTTCACCAAGAATTCAATCGACGGCCAGCCGATCGAGTTCTCGCGTTACAAGGGTAAGAACCTGCTCATTGTGAACGTAGCGTCCAAGTGTGGCTTCACGCCGCAGTACGCCGACCTGGAAAAGCTGCATGAACTTTATGGCGATAAGGTTGTCATACTCGGATTCCCCGCCAACAATTTTGGAGGACAGGAACCGGGATCGAACGAAGAGATCGCTGAGTTTTGTCAAAAGAACTTTGGCGTGAAGTTCCAGATGTTTGAAAAGATTTCCGTCAAGGGTGAAGATCAGGATCCCCTGTATGCCTGGCTCAAGGAAAAAACCGGAAAGGAACCGACATGGAACTTCTGCAAGTATCTTGTAAAGGCTGACGGTACGGTGAAGTTCTTTGATTCAAAGGTCAATCCACTCGACAAACAAATATTGGACGAATTATAATATAGTGTGAACAGGAAGATCATATTTCTGACTGTTCCTTTACTTATCCTTGCCGGCATGGGTATCGCATCGTTTTTATCTGAAAAACTTTCAGCCGCTCGCGGATCAAAGAAGTTCGAAGGCTCGTTGTATGATTTTGAGATCCCGGCGCTTGACGGTACCCCCATCAACTTTTCCCGATATAAGGGAAAGAAACTTCTCATTGTGAATACGGCTTCCAAATGTGGTTTTACACCGCAATACGCCGACCTACAAAAGTTGCACGAATTGTATGGCGATAAGGTAGTCGTGCTTGGATTTCCGGCAAACAACTTTTTATGGCAGGAGCCAGCCGACAACGATGCGATTGCTGCGTTCTGCTCGAAAAATTATGGCGTCACTTTCCAAATGTTTGGGAAGATTAGCGTGAAAGGCAAAGACCGCCACGACCTGTATCGATGGCTGGAAGGCATGACGGGAAAACTTCCGTCGTGGAACTTTTGCAAGTACCTTGTTAACGAAGACGCCACCCGTGTACAGTTTTTCCCCTCAAAAGTGAATCCACTGGATAAGGAAATTCTAGATCAAATTATTGGCAACTAATGTTTAGAAGATTACTGCGCATTGCGCCCCTTTCTCTTGATTTTGGATTGCTAGTTCTCAGAGTTGCGTCGGCAGGTGTCATGCTCACGCATGGATGGCCGAAGGTCGCCAACTTCAATGAACGCTTCCACGCGTTTGGCGATCCCTACGGTCTCGGGTCTGAAATCACATTCCTCTTTGCGGTATTGGCAGAATTTGTTTGTGCCATCCTTCTCGGTTTGGGACTCTTCACGCGTTATGCGTTGATCCCACTGATCATCACCATGGCGACCGTCGTGTTTGTCGTTCATGCTGACGATCCCTTCGCCCGAAAAGAGGTCCCGTCGCTTCTGCTGACGTGCTTTGTAACACTCTTCTTCGTCGGACCTGGCCGGTACGCGTTCGATGCGAGGATGCGTTAGATGTGCCTCCGGTTTCGCCCTTAAAAAACCCGGTGTTCACCGATAAACTGCCTCTGCTGCCCTGAAATGGATGGCCGGAGGGCCTTTTCTGTCGTTATTTCGGGTATAAATCAAACGCTATGAGCAACACAACGACAGGGCAAAGAGGCCATCATCCGCATAAGGATAACAGAAGGATAGTCGGCATCGTCATTATCGCCGTAGGTACACTGATCCTTCTGGATAAGCTCGACTTCTTCGTGCTTCCGCATTGGTTGCTGACGTGGCCGATGCTCCTGGTGGTGATTGGATTCCTTGTCGGAGCGAAGCAAGGCTTTTCAGGGATCGGCTGGTTTGTGCTGATTTTCCTGGGAGCATTGTTCTTCGCCAAAGAACATCTGCCATTTGCGTGGGGCATGGAGCCGTTCATGTGGCCCATCGCGATCATCATCATTGGGCTGCTCGTTTTGTATCGCGGCTCGGTGTCGCGGCCGAATCCCCCGCCACGTGGCGACCATTATCGCAATCCATACAGGCATGCGCCGACGACTGAGGCTGAGTCGTTTTCAAAAGAGCAGCCTTCGACGCCGGATCCTCAGCCGAAACAACAGGCGAAGGGCAGCACCGGCGAGGACACGGTTGATCTGACGGCCATATTTGGAGGTATCAAGAGAAAAATTTTCTCAAAGAATTTCAGGTTCGCGGATGTCACCGTCCTTTTTGGTGGTGCTGAGATTGATCTTACTCATGCGGACATCCAGGACCGTGCGACTATAGACATTACTCAATTTTTTGGTGGAACAACTTTGATCTTACCCGCCAACTGGGCGATTGAATCCGACCTGGTGGCGATTTTGGGCGGCATCAACGATAAACGCGAGGTAGCCGCCTCTGCTGCACGGGATAAAATTCTCGTGATATCGGGAACGGCAATTTGTGCGGGAATTGAAATCAAGAGTTACAAATGACAAAACTTCCAGAAGGCATGAATTGGTATCTTGCAAAGCTGGTTTACCAGATTGTCACCGGAGAAGGACGACACATGCCTCAATTTGACATACAATACAGGCTGATTCGGGCAGAAGACTCCGGCTGGGCACTTGAAAAAGCCCAGATTCTTGGAAAAATGGGAGAGACTTCGTTTTCCAACGTGAAGAATGAGTTGGTTCGGTGGAAATTTCTGGCCGTTGAAGACATTAGCAGAATCGCTTCGCTGGATGACGGAGAGCAACTTTATGGGCAGATTGTGGAGCCCGGCGATCCGGGAGAGTATGTTGCCATGACTCGTGCAAAAGCTCGGCGCATCCTTGAAGCGCGTGCGCTTGGTCAATAACACAACGATATACTTCGGCAGCGTGAAGCTTAAGGACCTTTTCCTGCGTGCCCGATGGTTCATCGTCGCCGCTATCGCGGCGTTCGGCTGGATCGGTTTCCACGCGTGGATACTTCATGCAAAACTGGGCATAGACTCAAGACTGGCGTGGCTCGACAGCGCCGTCAGCAATGGTTCAGTTCTCGTGATCACTGCGTTGGTCGCTGTAGCGCTGCGACGATACATGCCGGAAGGAGGAAAGCTGTGGTTCGCAATTGCCGTCAGTGTTTTTCTTTCGCTCGTATGTGTCTGGATTACCATCGAAGTTGTCATCCCCGAAGCAACCGGCAACTTCGAATACCAGGAAATTGTTTACCTGACCGGTCCCCTGCGCTGGAGCTTTAACTTTTTATTGATGGGAGGGTTGTGCGTTGCCAGCGTTCTGCATTTCCGCGTGCTTGATGAAAAGGCAGAGAACGCGCGCCAGAAAGCTACAGCCGATATGGTAAGAGAGGCCGAGTTGCAAAAACTTCAACTTCAGTTGCAACCTCACTTCCTTTTTAACTGCCTCAACTCCATCAACGCCCTCATCCTCGTTCGTCCTCCCGAGGCACGACGAATGGTAGAGCATCTTTCGGAGTTCCTTCGAATCACTCTCAGGCGAGCCGACGAACATTGGGTGCGATTGGAGGAGGAATGGAATTACCTTCAACTGTATCTTGAGATCGAAAAGGTACGGTTCGGCCATCGACTGGAAGTGGTGACGTCGTTTGACCAGGATGTGATGGACTGGAAAATACCGACGCTGGTGCTGCAACCTCTTGTAGAGAACGCCATCAAATTCGGATTGTACGGCACGACAGGAAGTATTACGATATCATTGGACGCTCATCGTGTAGACGACCTTCTTGAAATACGCGTCACCAACCCTTTTAGTGAAGATGCACTTACAACAAGAGGCAACGGTTTCGGTTTGGCGGGCTTACGCCGGCGTATGTACTTGCTCTTTGCACGCAATGACCTGCTTCAAACGGCAGCCGTCAACTACGTTTTTACCGTAACTTTAAAAATCCCCAGGCAACCATGATCAGGACAGTCCTTATCGATGATGAACCACTGAGCCGAGAGATCGTGAAGTCATACCTGCAAGGCTACCCCGACTTCGAGGTGGTTGAGGAGTGCAACGACGGTTTCGAAGGTGTAAAAGCAATACAACAGCATCGTCCTGACCTGATCTTTCTCGACATACAAATGCCGAAGATTAACGGCTTCGAAATGCTGGAACTAATCGATGATCCGCCAGCGGTCATCTTTATCACGGCGTTCGATGAGTATGCCATCCGTGCCTTTGAGGCGAATGCTACCGACTATCTGCTGAAACCATTTTCCGAAGACCGTTTCAGGAAAGCCATCGAAAAGTTCAGGAGCCGGAAGGCGGACGAGCATTCGAAACAACTTGCCGGCACAATGGCTGATGCGCCTGTCAACCAGGAACGCATTGTAGTAAAAACCGGCACCAAGGTAAGAATCATCCCTGTGCGCGACATACATTATCTCGAAGCGGATGACGACTTCGTGAAAATTGTAACCGATGAAGGAAGCTTCCTCAAGAACAAAACCCTTCAGTACTATGAGAAAGCTCTCGATCCAAAGCAGTTCGTTCGTGTACACCGCTCTTATCTATTGTCCGTAAATCGAATAACAAGAATAGATCCTTACCAGAAGGAAAGCCACATCGCCGTGTTAAGAGACGGAAAGCAGATACCCGTGAGTAAATCGGGGTATGCGCGACTGAAGGAAGTTCTTGGTATCTAGGACTAAGTCGCAGATGCATCTGCGTCTGCAACTAAATCATTATCTTCGCACGCATGGCTACCCTTGAAACCAACCCAATAAAAGCCTGGCTTCGCGCGTTCCGCCTGCGGACTCTGCCGTTGGCCCTGGCTTGCATCGGCATGGGTGCCTTTCTCGCTGCCGGCGCCGGAGCTTTCCGTATGGACATATTCGTCCTGTGCACAGTCACAACTGTATTTCTGCAGATTCTATCCAACCTTGCCAACGACTACGGTGACTCTGTGCATGGTGCCGATGGCGATCACCGTAAGGGACCAGCTCGCGCTGTGCAATCGGGCGCGATCTCAGCCGTGCAAATGCGCAGAGCGTTGTTTCTTTTTGTGGCCTTGTGCCTTGCGAGTGGGATAACATTGTTGCTTGTTGCATTTGGCCGCGATTGGAATGCGTTGCTGTTCTTCTTCCTTTTGGGTATCGCCTCCATCGTTGCTGCAGTCGCTTACACCGTTGGCAATCGGCCCTATGGCTACATCGGTCTTGGAGACATATCGGTATTGATATTCTTCGGATTGGTCGGTGTACTGGGATCATCCTATCTCTTCACGAAACAGTTTTCCGGTGTTGATGTGCTACCCGCACTTAGCTGTGGATTTTTCTCTATGGCCGTGCTGAACATCAACAACATACGGGATATTGAGTCAGACCTGAAGGCAGGGAAATATTCCATACCCGTACGTATCGGAAGAAAGAATGCGATTCGCTATCATTGGTTCCTGCTTTCAGCAGGGTGTTTGAGCGCTGTGTTGTACACAGTCGTCAACTACAGGTCGCCCTGGCAATGGTTGTTCCTGCTTGTACTGCCCGTGCTGATTCAAAATGGATTGATGGTGTCAAGAAGGGCGCCTGCGGAACTGGATCCTGGGTTGAAGCAAATGGCCCTGGCTACACTCGTCTTTGTACTGCTGTTCGGCCTGGGGATTATTTTGTAAGCATTTAAACCTGTTGGAAGAAAAAAGGGTCTAATAGCAAGGCGTAATGCTGCAATTATTATTCGCGGCAAAGCGTTACGTAAGTACTAAACATTGAAATGCAATGAATGCCCTAAAGGTTATTCTTCCTGTGGTGTGCGTGGTGGTGATCTCCTGGGGATGTGAACCGCAGCCGGACGATCTGAAGTTGGTCGATGAATTTGTAGTCTTTACAAACTACGACCAGAATGCTGACTTCGGCTCATATCTTACTTATTACATGCGTGAGGACACAATCGGGCTTGTATCAAATTACCCCGGCGACGACACGATCGTTGTAGGGTCCGATTACGCGAGACCCGTTGTCGATCAGATAATGACCCATCTCAACGCACGTGGTTATCAGTCGGTCGATTTCGACGAAAGTCCGGACCTTGCTGTCAAGGCATATGTGCTGAAGGATCTCAACATCTTTCAGGACTATGTCTATCCTCCCGGTTATTATTACCCTGGCTACGGATACTATTCATACTACTATTATCCGCCTTATGTGCAAACGTACGCGTACAACACAGGCGTTCTTGTTGTAGAGGTCATAGACTTGAAGAATATTACACCGCAAAATCAAGTAGCCGTCATATGGACCGCTCATTTGGGTGATGTGTTCAGTTCGTTAAACCTGGTGCAGCAGACGCTTGACGCCATTGATCAGGCTTTCCAACAGTCGGCGTACCTCACGAGACAATAATTTTTATGAAACCCTGGCTTACCTGTTCTCTTCTTTTGCTCTTGTGCACCGTATCGGGCGTTGCGCAGGATTTTGATCGCTATTTTTACTTTACCTGGATGCCAAGCATGCCACTATCCAACACCGACTGGATAGACGAGAGCACCGGCAAAGGTGTTCGGTTTGGTTATCGAAAGCTGATCAGCGACAAGTTTGCTGCTGGTATCGACTACACCTGGGCAACGTACGACCAGTATTACCCGACTACAACATTTGTTGATGGAACGAGGACAATCACAACTGACTATTTCAACTATGTTTACTCGTACGGCCTGACGGTCAGCGGGCAGTACTTTATGCCGTTCTCAACGGAGCGGGTGATGCCCTTTGTTGGCCTCGGCCTGGGTGCCCAGCTCAATCGATATTTCCAATACTATAACATATACACGGATGACGACCAGGTCTGGGGATTCCTCGGACGACCTGAAGTCGGCGTCTTGTTCCCCTTCGGCGGTAAATGGGGCGCAACAGTAGCGGCTCATTACACCTTTTCAACCGCCAAGAGCGAGTATTTCGGCTACGACGGCTTTAACAGCATCGGATTTAACGTCGGTGTTGTGATGATGTCGTACTAAAAATCCGCAGAGACGGCCTTAAGGAGCGTTTTTCAGAATCGAAAATTCTCTCGCAGGATAATTTTTGGATTCTCAAAAATTCCCCGAGGGGTTCTATCTTTGCGCCATGCCAGAGCAGATTCTAATCCTCGATTTTGGTTCTCAATACACACAACTCATAGCTCGCCGCGTCAGGGAACTTAATGTATACTGTGAGATTCACCCGTTCAGCAAGGTTCCTGACTTTACCCCGGATATTAAGGGCATTATTCTCTCAGGCAGCCCCTGTTCCGTTTCTGATCCGGGCGCGCCGGATTTTGACCTGGCTAAGTACAGAGGAAAGGTGCCCATTTTGGGCGTGTGCTACGGTGCCCAGTTGATCGCAAAAAAGGAGGGAGGACAGGTCACACCCGCCAAACATCGTGAGTATGGCCGTGCCCGGCTAACAAGCGTCGACCACCACACGGAGTTGCTCAAGGAAATCTCGCTCGATACGCAGGTCTGGATGTCGCATGCCGACACAATCGTTTCGGTTCCGGAAAAATTCCAAATCATCGCCAGTACCCCTACAGTTCGCGTAGCCGCGTATCGTGTAGGTAGGGAAGATATTTATGGAATCCAATTCCATCCTGAGGTCACGCACACCACAGAAGGAAAGAATCTGTTGCGAAATTTCGTGGTTCACATCTGTGGTTGTGCACAGGACTGGACGCCCGACCAGTTTGTCGAGAGCACAGTGCAATCGTTAAAGCAAACGCTGGGCAACGATAAGGTTGTGATGGCGTTATCGGGCGGCGTGGATTCGACGGTGGCAGCTACGCTGATCCATCATGCCGTAGGACCGAACCTGCATTGCATTTTCGTAGATAACGGCCTGCTCCGAAAGAACGAGTTCCAGGAAGTACTTGAATCGTATAAGGGCATGGGATTAAACGTGACGGGCGTGGATGCGCGAAAGCGATTTTACGACGCGCTGGCTGGACTCACGGATCCCGAAGGCAAACGGAAAGCGATTGGCAAGACTTTTATTGACGTCTTCGACGAAGAGGCGCACAAGATAAAGGATGTAAAGTGGCTGGGACAGGGAACGATTTATCCGGATGTGATCGAGTCAGTGTCCGTTAAGGGACCCTCCGCCACGATCAAATCGCACCACAACGTGGGTGGCCTTCCTGAAAAAATGAAACTGAAGGTTGTTGAGCCGCTCAAGACGTTATTTAAGGACGAAGTCCGAATCGTGGGCAAGACGCTTGGCATCGACCAGCGTATCCTCGGCCGGCATCCGTTCCCGGGCCCTGGCCTGGGCATCAGAATCCTCGGCGATATCACGCCCGAGAAGGTGGCCATCCTTCAGGAGGTGGACCATCTGTTTATCTCTGCATTGAAAAAGTACGGCCTTTATGACAAGGTATGGCAGGCTGGCGCCATTCTGCTTCCAATACAGTCGGTCGGCGTGATGGGTGATGAACGTACCTATGAGCGTGTCGTAAGCCTCCGGGCGGTAACGAGTCTCGACGGTATGACTGCCGATTGGGCTCATCTGCCCCACGAGTTCCTTGCCGACGTGTCCAATGCCATCATCAATGAAGTAAAAGGCGTCAACCGCGTGGTGTACGACATCAGCTCCAAGCCTCCGGCTACTATTGAATGGGAGTAATTGGAACAACATTTGCGACCTTTATAGTCCAAAACCGTAGAGTGGTCGGAATTCTTTTCCGCCTTATCCGGCTAAATCCTAAACTTCAGGCATGAAGCTACGACTGTTTTTACTACCCTGTTGTCTGCTCCTGATGTCGCTGGCTTGCTACGGCCAGGGCGATTTCAGGCAGCAGTTCGTAAATGCCAAGAACCTTTTCCTTGAGGGCAAGTACAACCTCGCTATGGAGGCCTTCAAGCCCATTATACCGTATGATGCGGCGAATCCTTATTCCCAATACGCGTCGTTCTACTACGCGATTGCCGCGTACCGGCAAGGCTACCTTTCCGTAGCCCAGGACATGCTGAACCAGATACGCAAGGTGAGTCCGAACTGGGACAAGATGGAGGAAGTCCACTACTGGCTCGGTGTTATACACATGGACAACCGCGAATACTTTGAGGGGCTTAATGTCTGGAAAGGCATCCGCAATCAATCCATTCGGCGAAGTATTGAGGAAGCGAAGAAGAAATACCTGTCTCGCATTGATGATCCCGAGACGCTGCGGATGATGCTTGAAGAATATCCCAACGATCGGATTATTGCGTCAGCACTCGCACAATTGCTTGCCAATCAAATGACCAATCCCGCTGCGCGCGAAGAGTTCGAAGCGCTGGTACGCAAGCACAGGCTGCAACGCGGGTCATTCATCAACGAAGCTCCCCCTACGTATCACAAGCCTGTCTACACGGTGTCGGTGATGTATCCGTTCATGCTTAGCACACTTGATCCCACACCAGGAAGGAAACGCAATCAACTGATCCTCGACCTTTACGAAGGGATGAAAATTGCTGTTGATACCCTGTCGCAACAGGGAGTGAAGATCGAATTGCGTGCCTACGATACCGAGCGAAAAACAACTACCATAAACCGACTGTTGGCCACACCGGAACTGAAGAATACCGACCTGATTATCGGTCCGTTCTTTCCCGATGAAAACAAGATGATCCAGGATTTTGCAAATGCTAACCGGATCAACGTGTTTAAGCCGTTCACGAACAACATCGAGATGATTGGGTCGAACGAATTCAGTTTCATGATCCAGCCCTCATACGAAACGCTGGGAGAGAAGTCGGCCGACTTTGCGGCGTCTCAACCGCTGCGAAATAAAAACTGCATCATCTTCTACGGCGCGTCGAAACGTGACTCAGTCTTGGCTGCATCATTCGCCGCTAAGGCAACAGAGCGTGGATTGAACGTCGTGCTGTCTCAACGCATTCCGCGTGACGGATCGGCCGCTATCATAGACATACTCGCAACACCGACTGAGTTTGACGAGTGGAAGAAACCTACACAATTCACGATAGAGAAAGACAGCATCGCATGCATCTTTGTCGCTTCCGACGATGCGCTTATCTACTCTAAAGTGATCAGCAGCGTAGAAACGCGCGCCGACGGCATACTGGTTGTGGGGTCAAAGGCCTGGCTGGAACAACCAGCGCTTTCTCTCGAAAAGTTTGAACAACTGAATGTCGTATTCGCTGCTCCGGGCTTTGCCTCCACACGCTCGCGCCACTATCAGGCCTTTGCCCGTAAGTATTTGCGAAAGAACGGCGTTCCTCCATCCGAGTATGCGGTGCTGGGCTATGAGACGATGTTGTTCCTCGGCAACGCGATGAAAAAGAACGGGGTATACTTCCAGGAAGCTTTTCCGAAAGGCAGAATACCCGGATATCTCACGCAGGGATATGATTATACTGTGAGCCACGACAATCGCGTCGTGCCGTTTGTCCGATTTGTGAACGGGGAACTCACGGTGATAGAAACGCTTTGACAATGAATCTGTCGACCAGCAAATCACTTTTTGATAGAGCTCAACAATTTATTCCTGGTGGCGTCAATTCTCCCGTACGTGCATTCCGCGCGGTGGGTGGGACGCCAGTATTCATTCGAAGCGCTAACGGTGCCTACCTCTATGATGAAGACGGCAACCGCTACGTTGATCTCATCAACTCGTGGGGACCGATGATTCTCGGACATGCAAATCCAGAAGTAGAAAACGCTGTGATTGAAGCCGTGCGCATGTCGTCATCATTCGGTTGTCCGACAGCCCGCGAGGTGGAGATGGCGGAGTTGATTTGTTCGATGGTCCCTTCAATAGAAAAGGTGCGGATGGTCAACTCCGGTACCGAAGCAACCATGTCGGCTGTTCGTCTGGCGCGAGGCTATACGGGTCGTCGCAAGTTCATCAAAATGGAAGGCTGCTATCATGGTCACGGTGATTCATTCCTCATCGCTGCGGGCAGCGGTGCGCTCACGTTCGGAACGCCGGATAGCCCTGGCGTTACTCCGGGTACGGCTGCCGATACGCTTGTGGCCCCGTTTAATGACATCAACGCGATAAAGGGATTCATACAAAAGTATCCTGACGATATCGCCGCGATCATTCTCGAACCTGTAGTTGGCAACATGGGGTGTGTTCCACCGCATCCTACTTATTTACGGGACCTCCGCGCTCTGTGCGACCAACATGGTATTGTTCTTATCTTCGATGAAGTCATGACCGGCTTTCGTCTTGCACCCGGGGGTGCGCAGGAACTCTACGGTGTAGAGCCGGATCTTACGACGCTGGGTAAAATCATCGGAGGTGGTTTGCCGGTGGGAGCTTATGGTGGAAAGGCCAAGATCATGGACTTTGTATCGCCTGCAGGTCCTGTATATCAGGCTGGGACGCTTTCAGGTAATCCGCTTGCTATGGCTGCCGGTCTGGCCATGCTGAAGTACCTCAAACACAACGGTTCCATATACAAACAATTGAATGAGACAACTGCCCGGCTGGTAGATGGACTGAAAGCGGTCGCCAGAGAAGAAGGCGTTTCGGTTACAGTGAACTCCGTGGGATCAATGTTTACTCTATTCTTTACTGACAAGGAAGTAACGGATCTTGCCACCGCGCGGACGTCTGACACGGCACGCTTCGGACGTTATTTTCATGCTATGTTGCGCGAGGGTGTATACCTGGCGCCCTCCCAGTTTGAGGCCATGTTCATCTCTACGGCAATAACCATGGACATAGTGGATCATGTTGTGGAGGCTCACAGAAAGGCGCTCCGAGACGCTGTTTCCTGAACGAATCAGCACAAAAAGGTTCCTTTTTTCTTCGATTTCACTCCTGGTATTACATGGTTCTGTACATGGCTACTTCTGCCGTGAATTTTTACCGATAATATTGCTATTTTTACTAATTGGTACTTTTTGGATAAGACTCACAGACCGCACAACAGGAATGTGACCCAATTTTTTTGAACTGTATGAATCGTTACCTGCTTATACCGGTAGCCATATTGCTCGGAACCGGAGTACTCTTTGCACAAGGCGAAAGAAAGGACATGACGGCCGTCACGTACGAGGAAATCTACGATGAGCCTTATTCCGTTAACAAGCTGTTTGTGCACTTTCAACCGTTGTACGGCGAAGTATTTGCTACGAATGTAAACGCCGGCTTCGGACTTGAGGCAACCTATTACATGCAGGACAAAGCCCACTTCAAGGCGATGTTCCGAAAGACGTACAGTGCTGAGTTTTACGATTTCACACGCGACCTCGCGATGAAGACCAGCGACGTCGACAATCGTTTTGAAGTCTTTAACTACTTCGAGCTGGGTGCGACCTATCACTTCCGCGACTTCGAACAGAGTTCGAAGACCAAGATGTTCCTGTACAAGAAGAGCTACAAGGGAAATACCTGGGCTGCCCGCGTACCGCTGAACGCTGAGATACCGTGCAAGGTCAGGAAGATCTACGGTGGACGCATCGGCGGTATTTTTTGGGATAGTTCGATTGATTTGAGCCGCGCACTTGAAAAGCAGGGACTCACGAACGAAGATCTCAAGGACTTTGAAGGCAACGGCTTGCCGTCGACCTGGAGTGATGTCAACGGCGTGTACGACCTGGACGTATTCAGCAACATTTCCTCGATGGGCGGATATGTAGGTGGTTCCATCACCTGGATCCGGAACGTTGCCGTGAACTTCGACAAGTTTGAAGAAGGCATTGATGATTTGATCCTCACCGTATACGCAGACATCTTGTTAGCGCCTGCGTTGGAAATCGATAATGTCGTTTACACGAACGCCGGTAATACGCGGATTTATGACGTAGATCCCGTAAAGGTTCAGAAATTTGGTGGCCGCATTGGCGTAGAAGGAAAGTTCAACCGTACCCTCAGCTGGGCCTATGCCGGTGAAGTCGGATACCGTCCCAGTGTAAAGGGTGGTGGCTTCTTTGCGCTCCTCAAGATCAGCCTGCCGGTCTTCGGTACACAACTAAACTACAAGGTCGAATCATTCGGTAAGTAAGGGACTGTCCCACCGTATCAGCGTCCCTGAATCTCTCCCAAGGTTCCACTAACATAGAACCTTGTCCAGCATTATTGGATTTTTTTGTTAACATTGATCCTGAAGCATTATGGAACTCGAAGTCAGGATCAAGCAGGCCATCCGGGATATTCCCGATTACCCCAAACCGGGAGTAATATTTAAGGACATTGCGCCCATGCTGGGTTCACCTGGGTTGGTGAATGAAATGCTTGTCGCACAGGTGGAGCACTGGAAGCCGCACAATGTTCAGGCGGTAGCCGCTATCGAGGCACGCGGTTTTATCTTCGGGGCGTTAATCGCCAACGCACTGCAGGTTCCATTCATACCCGTGAGGAAATCGGGTAAGCTTCCTTTCAAGACGGAGTCCAACGATTACTCGCTGGAGTATGGTAAGGCAACGATTGAAATTCATGTCGATGCCTTCGAAAAGGGTTGTAATGTGCTGATCCATGACGACCTGTTGGCTACGGGAGGTACGGCAATCGCTACCGGTGAGTTGGTGGAACGACTGGGTGGACGCATCGCAGGGTTCTCATTTCTCATCAACCTCGGCTTCCTTCCGGGCAAGACTAAGATTAAAGAGCAGTTCGGAATTTCTCCCTTTTATTTGGCGGAATACTAACAGGGTATTAACTTTTTCCTGCCAAACGGCTTTATGGCTGATACGATACAGATTCCATTGTTTCCTCTTACCCTGCTGCCGTTGCCGGGAGAATTGGTGCCGCTTCACATCTTTGAGCCGCGCTACAAACAACTACTGGAAGAAGCTGAAACCCGCGACCTA
>Ga0207873_1001923_pt1 | contig 18329 bp, 19 predicted proteins | sample BGWIniCompost_FD_187373 | JGI IMG/M metagenome (GOLD analysis project Ga0207873, IMG submission 187373) | Cellulose adapted compost microbial communities from Newby Island Compost Facility, Milpitas, CA, USA - BGW Initial Compost (SPAdes)... ...
ATCTCATTGTCGTCAATGAGCATAACGGTCCGGTACTTTCTTTCAGCCATGGTATTTTGTTGAATGTATAAAAATAAGGTTTTGGTAAATATTTACAAATACGGTGTCAGATTTGAAACTTTATTCCCTGCGCTAGCGGGAGCGTATCCCCGTAGTTGATCGTGCTCGTCTGCCTCCGCATGTAGGCTTTCCACGCGTCAGATCCGGATTCACGCCCACCACCTGTCTCTTTCTCACCACCAAACGCTCCGCCAATCTCAGCTCCTGATGTGCCTATGTTTACATTGGCAATGCCGCAATCAGAACCTGCCACGGAAAGGAATCGTTCCATCTGGCGCATGTCGGTGGTCATGATTGCCGACGACAATCCTTGCCGAACACCATTCTGAAGGGCGATGGCTTCATCGAGTGTCTTATAACGGATCAGGTACAGGATCGGAGCGAACGTTTCTTCCTGAACGATCGGATAACTGTTCTCTACCTCGGCGATCGCCGGACGAACATAACATCCGGACTCATACCCTTTTCCTTTCAGCACGCTTCCTTTCACTACAAAGGTGCCACCTGCGGCACGAATTTCTTTCAGCGCCCTAAGATAAGCGCGAACCGCCTGTTCATCAATAAGCGGCCCCATGTGACATTCAGGATCCAAGGGGTTGCCGATCTGCAGCTTTTGATATGCACTCTTCAGCCGATCCCGCACTTCATCGTACACTGATTCATGGATAATCAGCCGGCGCGTCGTAGTACACCGTTGTCCGGCAGTACCTATTGCGCCAAACAACGCTGCACGGATCGAGAGATCGAGGTTCGCGTTTTCAGTGATGATTATCGCATTGTTGCCACCCAGTTCCAGCAACACCTTACCCAAACGCGAGGCTACCGCAGTGGCCACAGCTTTGCCCATTCGCGTGGAACCCGTCGCAGAGACGAGCGCGATCCTCGCATCCTTTGCAAGCAGTTCTCCCACACGATAATCACCGTTGACGAGGCAGGACACACCTTCAGGAACGTTGTTTTTACGGAAGACTTCGCTGATGATCTGCTGGCATGCAACACTGCACAAGGGAGTTTTCTCCGATGGCTTCCACACGCATGTGTCGCCGCATACCCACGCGATCATGGCGTTCCACGACCACACAGCAACGGGAAAATTGAACGCGGTAATTATGCCTACCGGACCCAAGGGATGCCACTGTTCATACATGCGATGATGCGGCCGCTCCGAATGCATAGTGAGTCCGTACAACTGACGCGACAAGCCTATGGCGAAATCGCAGATGTCGATCATCTCCTGGACTTCCCCGAGACCTTCCTGAAGGGACTTGCCCATCTCATAAGATACAAGCATCCCCAGCGCCTTCTTGCTACGGCGCAATGCCTCACCAATTTGCCGTACAACTTCCCCTCTTCTGGGTGCAGGCCACATACGCCACTGAAGAAAAGCCTCGGTTGTCACAGAAAGGACGCGATCAACGGAAGAAGCGTCAGCAGACTTTACAGTGCCTGCTACTTTTCCATCGACAGGCGACACGGAAGTCAGCGTTGGTCCCTGTGAACGAAGCCACCGGGTGCCTGTTGAAACACCGGCATTGCTACGGCTTACTCCGAGCGTGCGAAGTATGTCCCTGATATTTTCCCGCCCCATGGTGATTTTTTAGTTACGAGGCAAAACTAATGAATGCCCGGGAAGTGCAAAGCCTACCAGTCCACTCCGATAGTACCTTTCCGGCCGTCACTGAAGAAACCCTCAACGAGGATGCCTCCTCGCTTGAATTCGAGGATACGGTTGAGGTCAGCAACATTTTCTACAGCGATCTTGTCGATATATGCGATCGTGAAACCTTCGTCAAATCCGGCATCCTTCCATTTGCCGGGTGAAAGGTCGGTGATCCTGACACCGCCTTCAATGCCCAACTCATTGAGCTCATCGATGGGCAAATCCTCGAACGTAGCGCCTTCAATGATGTAGTTGATTGCTCTGGGTTGTGCCTCGGCAGCCCCTGTAAAGCTTCTGAGACGCGAACGGGTAACGCGTTCTTCGCCATTCCGCAGGTAGGTTACCTTGATCTCTTTACCCGGCCGATGTCGGGCGACATACTCTTGTAATTCGGACACGGAGTTCACGCGATGTTGTTCGATTCCGATGATGACATCACCCGGCAGGATCCCAGCTTCTTCCGCTGCGCTCGAAGCGTGCACTCTTTGCACGAGTACACCCTGGCTGGTTTTCAAATCCAGCTGCTCCGCCACACGTGCGTCGACGTCGCGGATCTCGATGCCGAGAAGGCCGCGTTGAACCTGCCCGAATTCCAGCAGATCGTCCGCCACCTTTCGAACAAGACTGACGGGTATGGCAAAAGAGTAACCCTGATACATACCGTTGTTGGTGGCGATAGCTGTATTAATGCCAATGAGTTCACCCTTAAGATTGACCAAAGCTCCACCACTATTGCCGGGATTGACCGCGGCGTCGGTCTGGATGAAGGACTCTACCTGCAGGTTATTGCGATCCCTGAGTATGCCGATGTTTCTGGCTTTAGCGCTCACGATTCCTGCTGTGACCGTCGAGTTCAGGTCGAACGGATTGCCAATAGCGAGTACCCATTCTCCCGGACTTACGCGGTCGGAATCTCCATATTTGATGAAGGGAAGATCATGTGCCTGAATTTTCAGCAGCGCAAGGTCGGTGGTCGCGTCAGATCCTACCAGCTTGGCAAAGTAACGCTGGTTGTTGCTCATCACGACTTCAATGTTCGTTGCTTCTGCAATGACGTGATGGTTGGTCACAACATAGCCATCATCAGAGACGATCACGCCTGAACCGGAAGAACGCGCCGGGCGATCAAAATAAAACTGTAAGGGATTCATACTGAATTCCCCCGAACCGTACGACGTCCGGATATGCACAACGCTAGGGATGACCGCGCGGGCAGTCTCAAGGAAGTTGAGACCTTCAGGAACATTATAGGTTGTATCTGGTTCGTAGTTGGCCAGCAGAAGTTTCTGGCGATCGTCGATGGATGCATACGAACTTACACCGTCGCGGAGATAGCGAAGCGTAAAAAGTGATCCGATAACGCCGCCTCCGGCAGCACTTATCACCAACAAAACCAAAAGAATAGAACGCTTCATGCCAATCCCGTGACTATATTTTCCGCAACGATCTTTATGGAAAAATAGTGCATAATCGGGAGAAAAGACAGGCAGAAAAGAAAAAGGCGTTCCGGCTTTCGCCGAAACGCCCTAAAGGTCCAGACAACATCAGAAGGCGTTAGCTGACTTTGATGGTCATCTTATGGGCCTTCTTTTCGTCCTTCGGAATCCGGATTTCCAGGATTCCGTTGGTGTACTTGGCGTTGATCTTCGCGCTATCAGCATCTTCCGGCAGCGTGAACGAACGGGAGAACTTGCCGTATTGAGTCTCGACAGAGTACACACCGTCGTTCCTGCTCTCACGCTTCATCTTGCGCTCTCCGCTTACGGTCAGAACATTGTCGTCCACATCCACCTTAAAGTCTTCCTTGTTCATACCGGGCACGGCTACCTGCACATCATAGCCCGTTTCATCTTCGAGAACATCCACGCTCGGTACGAAGGAAAGGGTGGATCCACCGTAACGGACGAGCGAATCATTGAAGAAGCGGTCAATTAACGAACTGAATGTCGTCGGAGCGAAGTCACGCCAGATCGGATTATATCGAATGAGGCTCATACTTTTTATTTTTTTAGGTTCTACATCGAAATCTCCACCCACCACAATAGGAAAAAGTATGCCGCCCACTTATTTAAGTCGTTTTGTCAGTTTTCAAAACGGGATTCCATTTCTAAAAAGACATATTGTCAGTAAAATGATCCTCACACTGCAATTTTGAAACACATGATTCCTGAGGACCCGGTAACTCCGAAGGTACAGGATGCATGAAATAGGGGTCAGGTGGTGTACGCGATGGACGCGTGGCTTTCAACCCATTGCCCCTCCGTTACAGAAGGTGCAGAAGCATGGAAACTTTTCCCCACGCAAATCACGATTGCAGTAAGCGACAGTTGAAAATTATTTGAGTAACTTCAAATGCGGAACGGCGACATTTATCAGGTTTGTCGCATAGCATATTAGTTATTATGCCCGTTCGATCACAAAGCGTAAAGAAACAAACTATTTCTTAGTAAGACCTTCACAACAAAAAATTATCAACCATGAGGACCTCTATATTACTTCTTGCGATGCTGTTCGTGGCGTCGGCCGCATTCGGGCAAATTGTACGTCCCGACACGACTTCAAACTGGAGAAAAAGCCTTGCAATTGGCATCAACTTCAACCAGGCAGCCTTTTCTTCCAACTGGAAGGGCGGCGGTGTCAATTCCGTTGGGCTCAACGCGCTGTTTAACTATAGAGCAAATTACAAGAAGGACCGTCATTCATGGGATAACCTGATCGACCTTGCATACGGATTCGTTAACAACGAGGGACAGGGCAATCGTAAAACGCTGGATCGTATCTTCCTCGATACCAAGTACGGATATCAGATCAGTTCGCATTGGGACGCCTTTGCTTCCCTGTCCTTTCAAAGCCAATTCGCTAAAGGATTTCAATATCCGGACGACGATACAGAAGAACTCATCTCCGACATATTCGCTCCGGCATTTATCACACTTGCGCTCGGGTTTGAATATCATCCTGTCGACTACTTCAAACTTCGCCTGTCACCCTTCGCACCACGCCTCACTATCGTCAACGACCCCGAACGCTTTGTTGCAACAGTAGGTCCTGAACCCTACGGCGTCGTACCACCCGATAACACACGATGGGAATGGCTCGCGTTGCAGGTTCTCGCCGAATTCGATAAGGATATCGCGAAAAACCTTAACCTCAAGTGGCGCTATGTTTTGTTCGCCAACTATGAAACGCTGGAGATGAAAACTATTGACCATCGCCTCGACCTTACATTAACCGCGCGGGTAAACAGTTTTATCACGACAAGTCTCGGCGGAACACTGCTGTACGACTACGACCAGGATTCAGGACTCCAGGTGAGCCAGGCATTTGCACTCGGATTCGCTTACACGTTCCAGAACTACGAACCTGAGTGATAGTCTTTATAAAGTTAGAATCTCACGTATCATCTGGTTGGTGAAACCCCACTCGTTGTCATACCAGGCGAGCACCTTCACAAGGTCGCCGTCTACAACGCGCGTCATGGGCGCGTCTACAATGCTCGCATATGGGCTTTGAATAATGTCAGACGATACGAGGGGTTCATCAGAAACCAGAAGTATGTTCCGGTATCGCTCTGATTGTGATTCCTCCAGAAGGATTGCATTTACCTCCTCGGGGGTCGTAGATCGCGCAGCAATGAAAGTAATGTCTGAGATGGAGCCAACCGGCACTGGTGTCCGAATGGAGATTCCATCGAATTTACCGTCGAGCTGAGGCAGTGCTTTTGCCGTGGCCACGGCTGCTCCGGTAGTGGTAGGTATTAGGTTGACTGCGCCGCCGCGACCCATACGCGGTGCTTTGCGTGATGGAGCATCTACGAGTGTTTGGGAAGCGGTATATGCATGAACCGTACTCAGGATGGCCTTCCGCACTCCAATACGGCGGTCCAAAATCTCCATTACGGGCGCCACGTTGTTCGTGGTGCAGCTTGCACAGGAGAAAACAGACACTGTTCCATCCTTCTGATTCACGCCGTGTACAATCGTAGGCGTGTCCTTGCTCTTTGTGGGTGCTGATATCAATACGGTCTTGGCACCCGCGAAGATATGCTTTTCCGCATCTTCACGCTTTGTGAAAAGACCAGTGCTCTCGATGACAACCTCTACTTCGAGCTTCTTCCAGGGTAATGCAGACGGATCACGTTCACTCAGGTATTGAATTCTTTTGTCACCCACGACGAGGTACTCCCCGTCGGCTTTGACTTCCTGCTGTAGCTTTCCATAGACGCTGTCGTACTTCAGCAAGTATGCGGCGTTGTCTATCGTCATGATGTCGTTGATGGCAACGACCTCCAGTGAGGGTTCCTCGATCATAACCTTCAGCGCTGCTCTGCCGATCCGGCCGAACCCGTTAATAGCAATTCGTTTCATAAATTTTCAAAAGCATGTTGTCGTAGTGATAACCTGTAACAACGGGAAAGCGTTCGAAGGGGTTGATATTATTGGCTAATAATATTGGCTCGTCCAATACATGATCACATAGAACAACGCCCAACCGGCGAAAAGAATCAACAAGGCCCAAATCCATGACGGTATAGGCTTTGGTGTTTCTGACCCGTGAACAATAAACTGATCCTTTCGCTCGCTTCCATAGGAATTGATGAGAATGGGAACCTTGTCATCGACAACATCACCGTCTGAAAGGCCAACGACGGTAATAGCGGGACCATTGCGCACCTGAAAGTTGATTTCCTTCACGCCTTCCCGACCGTCGGTAGAACGTGCGACAACCCGTAGACGATGCGGGCCGTCCGTCAGTTTAGACGTATCGAGAACAAATCGCACAGGCGCTCTGAATGCTGCAAATGGCTTTGGATCATCGTCAAGAAAGACCCGTACAAGATTTTTCTCAGCCTTTACCTCCGTCATGACTCACTCTTAAGACAATATTCTTGATGTGATCAGGGTTTCTCTCACCCGGACGCACCAGGTACCAGATGCTGAACACGAGTGCGGCAACGACTACGACTACTGCACCGACAATGATGATGTAATCTCCCATGCCGGAGGGTCCGGCACCGTGCGTGATGTCGCGCAACGGTGCCGGTTGCCTGCTCCTGCAAACGGTACACGCAAGCACGGGTACCGTACCTGGGATTCCCAACAGTGCAAGCACAAGACCTAACCTCTTCTTCATGTCACGGAACATTTGCGGGAACCCTCAATTTCTTTACATCATCCGGAGTCACCGGCGGCGCGTTGTTACCCCAGTGACTACGCTCGAAATTCACAATAGCTGCGATCTCCTCATCAGTGAGCAAGTCGCCAAAAGGTTGCATAGTCGCATATTCCGGCCGCGCGTCATATCCTTCAAGAATGATGCGGATTATGGTGTCAGCATTTTCGTCCGTTACGATTGGACTGCCAGCAAGCGGTGGAAATGCACCGGGAAGTCCTCGCCCATCCGGCTGATGACATACGGCACAATTGGCCTGGAAAAGCGATGCCCCATCAGGCAACGTGCTGTTGCCAGCAAGCGGTGTCGTTTGTGTTTCTTCCTTTCGCTTCTTTCGCGAGGAAATAAAATCCCGTTCAACGGTCGGAAGATCAACTTGCTTCAACGACAGAAGGTACGCCACGAGGTCCCGCGCATCATTGCCTGCTACTACAACCCCATGGGCTGGCTTGAGGGATGGCGGCAGGTTGAGCACGACGTCCTCCTCTTCTGCTTCCTCTTTCACTTCGAACAGCCAAGTGTATGAAGGCATGATAGATTCAGGCACAACGATACGCGGATTGTAAAGGTGCATGTAATGCCACGTTTCACTCGGGTTGCGTTCACCGATTGATGTGAGGTCGGGACCGGTACGCTCGCTGCCCAGAATTGAAGGACTTTGCCGCCACACATCCATGCGCGCTTTCGCATAGTAGTAATCCGCGGGAATTGAGGGTCGACTTCCCCATACATTGTCCATTTCAATATTCCTGACCTGTTGTGTATGACAGGCCACACATCCTTCCCGCACATAAACCTTGAGTCCCCTTTGTGCTGCTTCCAACAAAGGGCTGCTTCCGGGAAGCGGTGAATTCGACTCCTGCATGGTGGTCGCGGGAAGCACGGCAACCACCAGGCTGAGCAACACGAACACTCCAAACGACAACCCAGCCAGAGCGCGATGATCTTTTCCAGGATTCAACATCACGAAATGGATTTAGCGATACGATGCGGACGCTTCATGAGGAAACGACCACACATGGTATATACATTTATGGCAAACAGCAGGTGCGAAAGAAACATCAGCGACCCGCCTACTGCACGCCATACCCAGTAAGGCATCATAAGAACAACCGATTCAATGAATGGCTTACCCTCCATCCATGAGAGTCCCTTCAGAGTACCACCGAGCATCATTGAAAACATGTAGGCTAAAAGGCCTAACAATGCAAACCAGAAATGAATGCCAACCAGCACAGGCTTCGGTTTTTCACCCGTCAGCTGGGGAAGAATGAAGTAAAGACAGCCCCACAAGAAAAAAGTGATGATACCATACATAGTCATGTGAGAGTGCGCCACATTGAAATCTGTGAAGTGCCAAACGTAATTCGTGAAACGAAAAGCCTGAAAACTCCCCTGCGATGAGCCGACAAAGTAAAAGATCACACCGACGAGCAGGAAGGGGATAACGTAGCTCACCCGTATGCTGTCCCAACTTCCCCGCATGGTCATGAGGAAGTTCGTAGTCCCGGCAATCACCGGTATGAACATTCCCATACTGAATACAATTGCCACGGTTTGAAGCCACCAGGGCAGCGGACTGAAAATAAAGTGATGTGTACCGATCATCGTATAGAAGAGCATTTGCGTCCAGAACGCAAGTATTCCTAACGCATACGAATAGATCGGCTTATTGAGCGCTGTTGGGAGGTAATAATACACCAGGCCGAGCGTGAAAGTCATGAACCACATGCCTACCCCCTGGTGCATATAATATCCCTGAATGATCGTCTCACCCAAGCCTTCCTGGTAGAACGGAAGGTACCCGATGGTCACCAGTACAAGCGTCCATATCAGACCCGCCAGAATGTACCAGTTCGATATGTAGATGTCTTTTGTCTTCCGCCGTGCGACAGTTTTGTAGAAGTTAAGGAACGTCAGGAATAACCCCGCGGCGAACAGGGCGGCTACTGGCCAAATGTATTCGCGATACTCGCCCCCACCATTGTTGATACCGCCCATAAGACAGAGCGTTCCTGTAAGCACCGAAATGTTGACCAGCCACCAGGTAGTCCATCCCCATCGAAGGCTATAGATACGTGTATTGCTGGTACGGGGGATGACAAAATATCCAAGCCCCAGCATGGCCATGGAAGCCCAGCCCCAAAAGACCATGTTCGTGTGAACGGGACGTAATCTTCCGAATGAAAGCCAGGGAACATTATCGATCTCCGGCCAAATGAATTTCATCCCCAGGTATTGGCCGATCCCGGTACCCAGCAGCAACCACAACGCAGCAGACGCAGCGAAGGCCGCCACCAATCGGCTAAGCCGCGGGTCTGTCCCCTTGATCATTGGCGGCTCCTTCTTTTCTGCGACTACCGGAATAAATTCTTCGGTCGATACCTGGCGCACAATCCCTCGCGAATCTTCCGCAACCTGTTCACCAGACAGTTCATTACCTGCAAGCCGAAACTCCAGAGCGGCGCGCCGCTTCAGTAGCAGTTCCTCCACGTCACTGTCTTCCAGGTTGAGGATCTCCTCCTTAAGCGTCTCGCGATCCTTTTGAATTTTTCTGGTGTAAAGGACCGACAGCAGCTGATTGAGTCGTACCACGATAAAGATACACACGACCATCAGGACGATGCCCCCGAGTACGAGTGTACCAATGATGCCGGGTTGTTCGAGAATGTTGTCGTCCATTGCGCTACAACCCGACAAAAGGAAGCTTAATAACAGAAGAAGGTAATTGAATGTGTTCCTGCTGCTCATAGTTATGTCTTTAGCAGAAATGTTTTTCCGGTTACCAGACCTGCCGCCAGGTCTTGTATCGTATTTCTTTGCAGCATGCTGCGTATCTCATCGCGGATTACCTTGTACTCGTCGTGTATCGGGCAGGGGCGCTCCGCCGAACAATTCTTTATACCCAGCCCGCAGTTGACAAAGAATGCATTGCCGTCAATGGCAAGCACAATGTCCAGCAGCGGTGTAGGAGGAGCCGCGGGATCGATGTAAAATCCGCCGTTACGCCCTTTCACTGACGACACGATACCGCGCTTCGAGAGCTCCTGTAAAATCTTCGCCACAAAAGGCTCAGGGGTTCCGGTGTGCTGCGCGATTTCTTTAATGCCCACCTTTGAACCATCGCTGGTGCGCGTTACAATGAACATCATGGCGCGAATCGAGTACGTACAAGCTTTTGAAAACATAAGGGGGTATTTGTTTCACTGTTACAAGAGTCCTAGTTCGAGGCGCGCAGCGTCGGACATCATCTCCGGACTGTAGGGTGGATCGAATGTTACGCGTACAGTGGTAGACCGTACACCGGGAATGTCTTCGATCACCCGTTTCACGGCTCCGGCAATTTCACTGCCTGAAGGACACGCCGGATTCGTAAGGGTCATCGTAATCGCGACATCATAATTGTTGATGTCGACCCGATAGATTAGTCCCAGGTCATAGACGTTCAGCGGAATTTCCGGGTCATAAACAAGCTTGATCTTGTCAATGACCACTTCCGCGAGCGCGTCTTCATCGGTTTCAATCCACGCGTTCTTCACGAATTTCCTTTTCAAGTTCAAGCGCGGCTGGAAACAGGATATTGTTTTCCAGGTGGATGTGAACGCGCAGATCTTCGTCCAGCTCTTTCATCGCGGCATAGGTTGTCCGAAACGTTCTGCATGCGTCATCCGGCAGTGTGTATCCCCTGGTCATGGTGGAAAGTTGCCTCAGCCGTTCGGCGTCTTCATCGTGTTCATGCATCATGACGGCGATCGGACTGGCGACGGTGCCAAATATTGGCGCGCCAGCCTGCTTGCCCGCGGTAACCATTTTACGGATATATGGGAAGAGCATAAACTCTTCCTTCTTCATGTGCACGACCAGGCTTCCGCGCATATCGCCAAAGACCTTTTGAATCTCTAGCAATTCCGGGTGCTCGTTTCCGTGAACTGATACCAGCCGGATCAGATCGTTGCCGATATATTCGACGGCCTCCTCCGTATAGCGGTGGTGGACATCTTCGATATAACGGGTCAGCGCATCAGGCTTTATCGCAGAAAAATCCTGAAGCGCTTCATCGGTTCTTCTCGGCGGCAGGGCCTCAAGTTCCGCACGCACTTTCTCGACCGGAACGTTAGCATCTGCACACGCCTCTTCGAGCGACTTGTTACCCTCGCAGCAATAGTCGAGACCGTTGCTTCTGAGGATTTGTGCCGCCCGTACATCCCGTGCGGCGACGGCACCTGTTTTTTCGGAATCCATTTTTCGTGCGCGTTACTGAATCGGACCCCAAGGTAGCGCTCGAAACTTAATAAATCAAATATTAAGACCTTTTTATCTTTTTATAGGATCGAGCGGGAGGCAAAGTTAATAACACATTGAATACTAGGTCTTTACAGGCTCTGGTTCCGCGGCGCGTTCTTCGACCAGGATGTTCTCGACGAACTGGAGCACTTTAATTTGTTCCCCTTCCTCGTTGTAGACGTAGAAGTAGCCGTCGCGCTCGCCGTTGACGTATCGGCCGGTGCTCATCATGGTACCATTCTCATAGTATGAAGTATAGGTGCCGTGGAGTTTACCCTTTACGTAGTGCTCTTCGATGGCGAGCTCGCCAGTTTCGTAGTAGTATCTCCACTTACCATCTTTCAGGTCATTCTTATACGTACCTTCGGCGATCAGGACGGCATGCTTGTTGTACTCCTTCCACTTGCCGTTCTTCCGCTTCCGACCGGACAGCCTTTCCAGAATACGTTGAAATATGTTTCCCATACTCAAAGCCTCTGTTGACCCAAAATGCGTACCACGTTGGGAAGGCGTCTCTCTGCGTCTGTAGCGACTTTGAGGTAACGGTATGTGGTGAATAACTCCCCAGAGGTGCAAAATGCACCAGCGGGCCCTCAGGTTTCTTCCTTAACAATCCGTTTCGGATCCACCTGGAGTTTTGTCATTTGCGCTTCAAGGGCGTCCATCATGGGTGGAGGACCGCAGAGGTAGAAAATTCTGTTCAGGTCGGGTATCTGGTCTTTCAGAAATTCTTCTGTGATCAAGCCGTGCGCATAGCCTGGGACATTTTCCTCAGAAAGAATATTCACGAAATTTCTCCCCAGGAGACGGTCAAATTCTTCTTTAAGGATAATATCCGCTTTGGTCTTGTTTGCGAAAATGAGCTTGTTGTCACCGATCTTCCCTTCCGCGGCGAGAGCGCGAAGGATGCAGATAAAAGGCGTAACGCCTGCGCCTCCTGCGATAAACACGCCCTCACCTTTGTATTCGATAGCTCCAAACACGTCGTTGAGAATAAGCGTATCGCCGGACGACAACGATCTCAGTTCATTGGTGACGCCATTGCGGGAAGGATACGTTTTGATGGTGAATTCAAGATAGTCGTGCGAAGGCAGGCTGGTAAACGTAAACGGCCTTCCCTCCTTCTCCCACCCCGGCTTATCGAGGAAGATTTCCGTAGCCTGACCCGGTGTAAAGGTTAGATCAGAAGGCTTTTCCGTGCGAATTTGAAGTACGTCGTGAGTGATAAACCGAATAGACGTGATAGTGACTTTGAAGCGGCTCATGGTTTTACAGTTTGTTTGCGTATTGTCTTGGATGCAATTGATGCAAAATAGTTAACGAGGATACTGCTTTTTGCTTTTTTCCCCGCAGAGACGCCAGGATGCAGGAGTATTCCAGGCGAGGGGAAGATGGTACAGTATCCTTGTAACTCTCCCTTGATTTGAGTATCTAATGGAGAACAACAAGACAATCCCATGGGAGTGCTTCCGTTGGAAAAGGCGTCGTCGGCGCGGCTTGAGGATGAAGTCGTGGTGCGGCGCGTGCTTTCCGGCGAAAAGGAGCTGTTCGAGATTCTCCTCAGGCGCTACAACCAGACGTTGTACCGTGTTATCCGCAGCTATCTTCGCGATGAAGCGGATGTAGAAGACGCGATGCAGGACACGTACTTGAAGGCATTCAACAAATTAGAACAATTTCAGGGGAAGGCGGCATTCTCCACCTGGCTGATACGTATTGGTATAAATGAGGCGTTGTTGCGACTTCGAAAGTTGAGGCGGGTACGCTCACTCGTATCGCAGGAAGCCGATATTGACACTGGCAAGATGATCCAACTCCCCGATACCCGCCAAATGAATCCGGAGAAGGAGGCAATCCAGGTGGAAACACGACAACTCCTTGAAAAGGCCATTGATCACCTGCCGGAAAAGTTTCGGGTCATCTACGTTCTTAAAGAAGTTGAGGGTTTGAAAAATGAAGAAATCGCCCGTTGCCTTGATATTTCCAAGCCCAACGTTAAAGTCCGGCTGCACCGCGCACGTACCATGCTCAAGGAAACTCTTTACCGCATTTCAGCATCTACCGAAATATTCGAGTTTGGCAATACGCGCTGCGACGGAATCGTTGCCAGGGTGATGCAGGCCATCAGTTCATAATTCTTGCTGAACATTTTTTTCGCGTTGTTCTTTATCATGTCCCCGCCACGAGTAGGAAGAAAACTCTACGTCACCGCCTCCGACCTCTTCAGCCAACCCAGGGTGCAGGAGTTATAACTACTCTAACGTCTACGCGGAATACATCCGTAGAGGAAGAATAGAAGGATAGTGGATATATCGGACGAGAAGATGACCCTGATTCTTCCGGTGAACGAAACAATTTAAGCGTCCCGGTTCGAAATGTTTGAAAACTTCCACACCGTTTCCGATGAACTCGGATCGCCGGGGGGATAAGAGATTGAAGCTCCTCGGGCTGGGCTCGAACCAGCGACCCTCTGATTAACAGTCAGATGCTCTAACCGACTGAGCTACCGAGGAGTGTGTCTCTAAAACGGACTGCAATAATACGGACTCAAGGGGAGATTTTCTATAGCGACGTCTAAAAAATGCCATTCCTGAGCAGCATTCCACCGTTCTTTCACGTTTCCCCGCCGCACGCCCCTGACCCTCAAAGGGGCCCGCGCGCGGCGTTACCCTTTGCGAACCTTTGCGCCCTGGCGCCTTTGCGGTAAGGAATCTACGACACAGGTCCCTTCGCGACCAACGTCCCAAATTTCAAAGACGAACCCGTACGTAAACACCTAAAACCTTACACCCGTTCACCCCCATGAACCCGACTACTTGCAGGTGCCGTATACTTTGTTAACTTTGTAACTCAAAGTACTTTCAAAATGAAGGAAATCCCGGAATATGAGAAGGATATCGCCTCCATCAGGACCATGATGGAGCGATCCGTAAAATTCATTTCCCTCAGCGGTTTATCGGGAATTCTGGCAGGCGTCTATGCCATCGCCGGCGCCGTGGTCGCCTGGCAGCTCGTCTACTACCCCCGGTCCCCTTTCTCCTACCGCATCGAAACGCTGCAGGCAAAAAGTGCCCTCACCTGGCTGGTCATCACCGCCGCCTGCGTCCTCGTGGCCTCGCTGGGAACCGGCCTCTGGCTCAGCCAGCGCAAAGCCAAAAAACACGGCATGAATCTGTGGAACGTCACCACCAAAACGCTGGTCATTAACCTTGCCATCCCCCTCATCACCGGCGGACTGTTCATTCTAATCCTTCTCCAGAGCGGCCACTATGGCATCGCCGCACCAGCATGCCTTATCTTCTACGGTCTGGCCCTCATCAACGCGAGCGCAAATTTGTATGACGAAGTCCGGTACTTGGGCTACAGTGAAATCGTGCTCGGCCTGATCGCGGCTTACCTCGCCGGATACGGACTGCTCTTCTGGACCCTGGGATTCGGAGTTCTCCATATTATATACGGAGCCGTGATGTATTATCGCTACGACAAGTGAAAAACCCGTTCGATCAACTCGATAAAGTATTGGAACACCGCGTGCGACTTCAGATCATGTCGGTACTGGTTTCAAACCAATCGTACGACTTCAACTCGCTGAAAGAACTACTCGGTGTCACCGATGGAAACCTCGCCTCTCACATCAAGGCGCTGGAACGGGAAAAATATATTTCAATCAATAAATCATTCATCGACCGAAAACCAAACACGAAATACAAGATCACCGACAAAGGACGCCAGGCATTCAAAAAACACCTTGATGCGCTGGAAGCCGTCGTGCGAAAACAACGACTCTAATTTTTTTGAGTTTGAACTTTGAAACACAAAGTACTTTCAAAAAGAGAACAATGAAAGTGAAGATAATCGATAACTAATTCTTAATGCGCCATGGAAACACCTCCGATTCTTACACCCTTTAGGTTCAAATTGTCGTACGGGACGAACGTAACACTGAAGCTGCTGTTCGTTGGCCTTCTCACACTCGTACTCTTGATCCCCACCGTGTGGATCTTCTCACTGATCGACGAGCGCCAGCATCGCGCAGAGAGCGTCGTCGCAGAAATCAGCCAAAAATGGGCCGGAAGACAGACACTCGTGGGGCCCATTCTTGTCATCCCCTACATCGTATCGGAAACACGAGTAAATGCGTCGGGCAACGAATATACCGTTCAGCGTACCGAAAACGCTTACTTCCTGCCGGACCAACTCACGATTACGGGCGAAGTGGAGCCTGAAGTGCTGAGCAGAGGCATCTTCGATGCAGTGGTTTACCGATCAACAGTCTCAACCCAGGCAACATTCAAAGCACCGGATTTTGATGGACTGGGTGTGTCTCCGGAAAATGTACAATGGGCCAACGCACGCTATGTTGTCGGCCTGAACGACCTCAGGGGCATAAGTGGAACCCCGGTCATCACTGTCGGCGGATCAAAACTGGAAACCGAACAGATCGCTGACATTTACAAAAGGTCCGACGTCAATGAATATTCTGCAATGCCGGGTATTGTTTTAAAGACCCGTTGGTCTTCCGCGGCCGACTTCCAGCCGGATGTCGCACTCACCATTGACTTCAAAGGAAGTCAATCGCTCGAGTTTGTCCCCGCGGGAAAAGAGACCAAGGTAAGCCTGACGGGCACCTGGGGTAATCCGAGCTTTGATGGAAAATTCCTGCCTGAAACGCGGACGGTAACGGAGAAGGACTTCGCGGCATCATGGAGTATTCTCCATTACAACAGACCTTTCCCTCAGCAGTGGACCGGAACGCAAACGACGCTTGAAGGATCCAGGTTTGGCGTAAACCTTCTGGTGCCTGTCGATCAATACCAGAAGAGCACTCGTGCCGCCAAGTATGCGATACTCATCATCCTGCTTACGTTCGTGTCGCTCTTCATGGTTGAAATCATCCGAAAGGTAAGGATTCATCCTTTCCAGTACGCTTTAATTGGTGTAGCGCTTATTATCTACTACACGCTGCTGCTAAGCATCTCGGAGCACCTGGGTTTCAATGTCGCTTACTGGATCGCCACGATCGCCACCGTGTTGCTTGTGGCATGGTACGCCCGAACATTCCTGCCCGACTCATCGAATACAATCTTTTTTAGTCTTATGCTTACACTATTCTATGCCTTCATCTTCGTCATCATAATGCAACAGGATTTTGCGCTCCTCACCGGCAGCATTGGCCTGTTCCTTGTGGTTGCCGCACTAATGTACTTCTCACGAAAGATAACCTGGTACAAAGAAGCCGAAGCATAACACATGTCGAACGCACGATCATCCTGGTGGCCTCTGGTCATTACCCTCCTGCCCGCGGCCATTCTGTTTTACATCAACTGGGAGGCGGTTGGTCTCATCATGGACCAACTGCCTGCCCGGCTGTATGTCGAATGGATCGTCACGGGCATCGTGTTGGCCATCATCTGGTTGACACACGCCGGTTACTCTCTTCGCTATCTCTTTCGCAAGCGAAAGCTGGACCGATCATACGCGCTTTTTACAATCTGGACTTACACGCTTGCACTCCTGGTGTACAGCAGGGCGGGGTGTGAAAACATTCCCGAGTCGATTCAATATTCCGTGATGGGCGAACGACGACTTTGGTACGTTATAGCCTGCCTGGCGCCAACATTCGTCCACGCCGCGATGATCATGCGAGGCCCCCGATCGCAATTGCTGTGGAGACGGAATGTTGTTCTGCCACTTGCTACTATCGTGATGGTTGGCCTCACCCACCCGCACTGGAGCAATTTGCTGCTAATAGGTTTGATGATCATAGTTCCGCTCCTTTCAGCACAGTGGATTCGGTCGCTTCTCATTCGAAAACCAGAGTGGCAACCCTATGTCTATATTGGCGTGCGCCTGACCGCGGCAATAGCTTATCCCCTTACGGGCATCCTCGCGAATGACGACATCTTCCTCGACATCGCATTGCAATCGTGGTACCACAAAGGATTTTATTTGCTCGCGATAGTCAACGCAAGCGCAATGTGTATTCCGGAACCTCGGCATAGCAACGCGAGAATGGCGCTCTTCATCCTGAGGGTTACGACCTCGGGCTATATGTTATTCATGATTGTCACGTATCTGCCGATTCTTCCGCAATCGGCGATGGCTCTTGCTTCTTTCGGGTTCGGATATCTCATGCTCGCGCCGGTCGTGCTATCCGTTGCAAAGGCAACCATCCTGGGTGCGGACATCGCTTTTCTCAAATTGCACTTCTCACGTCGACGGATGGTTCTCACTACCCTCGTCGCCGCAACGTTTTGCGTGGCGCTCGCTATCTACATTTTGCAACCCTCCACGATGGACGTGCTCACCGCGCTGTACCGCTACGCTTCTTCAAGGAACGGATAACGATAGTCGGTGGGCGGGACAAACGTTTCCTTGATGACCCGGGCCGATACCCACCGCAACAGGTTCATTCGGGCACCCGCCTTGTCGTTGGTGCCGGAAGCTCTTGCACCGCCGAAGGGCTGCTGACCCACTATTGCGCCGGTAGGCTTATCATTGATGTAAAAATTGCCCGCGGCATTAACGAGACGCCGTGTTGCCAGGTCGATAGCATAACGATCTCTTGCCATAATGGAACCCGTCAGCGCATAGGGTGATGTGCGATCAACGAGCGCGAGAGTTTCTTCATATTGATCCTCGGGGTAAACGTAGACAGTGAGAACCGGACCGAAGATTTCCTCGCACATCGTGACTGATGAAGGATCTTCTGTAAGGATGACCGTAGGTTCGACGAAATATCCCTTCGACTTATCCGATCCACCGCCGACAATAATCTTGTTCTTCGGATTCTTTCTTGCCTGCTCGATGTATCCTGTTATTTTGTTAAACGCACGTTCGTCTATCACGGCGTTGATGAAGTTTCCCAAGTCCTCAACGCCACCCATTCGGAAACTCTTAATATCAGATACCAACCGCTCCTGAACTTCTTCCCACAGGTTGGATGGAATGTATGCGCGCGAGGCAGCTGAACACTTTTGCCCCTGGTACTCAAACGCTCCTCTCGCCAGTGCGGTGGCTACTTCCCGCGCGTCAGCGCTGCGGTGCACCATGACGAAATCTTTTCCTCCGGTTTCACCGACAATGCGCGGATAGGAACGATACTGGGCAATGTTATTGCCGATGGTCTTCCAGATACTACGGAACACGGCGG
>Ga0207873_1001925_pt1 | contig 18327 bp, 12 predicted proteins | sample BGWIniCompost_FD_187373 | JGI IMG/M metagenome (GOLD analysis project Ga0207873, IMG submission 187373) | Cellulose adapted compost microbial communities from Newby Island Compost Facility, Milpitas, CA, USA - BGW Initial Compost (SPAdes)... ...
GTAGCGGCCCAGGGTGAGCTGGGCGAAGGGACCGAGTCGTACGTGGGAGCCGAGGGCGAAGTCGACGCCCGCTTGGAGGTTGAGGAGCTCGAAGCCCGCGAAGGTCTGCACGAAGGTCTGCCGCCCGAGGGTCTCGGAGATGTTCAGCCACTCGTAGCCCACGCCCAGACCGATCCAGGGCGACACGTCGTCCGTCGTGGGGAGCACGTGGAACAACGCCTGGATCCCGACGCGAAACTTGTTGGGGGCGTCGCATTTCGTGCCGAAGGTGGGCCTCTCCCCCGTGTCGTCGTCCGTGGGGGTCGTGGGCGCCGTGGGCGCCTGGCCCTCGTCGCGACAGGCCTCGCCCTTCACGCCGATGCCCGCCGCGCCATAGGCGCCGATCCACCAGTGCTCGTTCAGGCGATAGCCGACGTCCATCTGCGCCGGGATGATGCCGACGATGAGATCCCGAATGCCCGTGCCCTCCGACGAGCTCCCGAAGGGCACCCCATAGGAGAGCCGCAGCGCCACCTCCGCGCCCCGCCGCGTCCGCGGCAGACCGCGAGGCAGCGAGTCGGGCGTCTCCTCCAGGATCGGGTCCTCGAGACCGATCGAGGGGTCGCCGGTGACCGGCCCATCGACGGCAGGGGGCTCGTCGACGGGGAGGGGGTCGTCGGCGGGACGCGCTCGGTCCGTGGCTGGCCGCGCTGGGTCGTCGGCGCGGGGCTCGTCCGCGACCTGCGCGCTCGCCGCGCCCGCCAGCAGCGCCACGAAGAACGCTCCGACTCCGCTGGAGATGGCCCTGGCGTACCCGTTCACCGGGTGCCGGTGATACCGGGGATGCCCGGGGAACTCAAACGACCCGGAGCCGGCGGGGGTCCCTCAGGCAGCGCAGCCCTGCATGCGGGGGCTCCACACGGTGACCCGGTTGCGTCCCCCGCGCTTCGAGACGTAGAGGGCCTCGTCCGTCGCCTTGAACAGCGCCTGCCACGTCTGCCCCGCCGCCGGGAAGGTCGCCACGCCGATCGAACAGGTGACCTTCAGGGGGCCGAGCTCCGTCTGGAACGTGGTCGCCTCGAGCTCCTTGCGGATCCGCTCCGCCAGGTTGCGCCCGCCCGCGTCGTCCGTCTCCTCGCACACGATCACGAACTCCTCGCCGCCGAAGCGCGCCACGATGTCCGTGTCCCGCTTGATGCGCTTGAGCAGATCGCCCATGCCCTTGATGACGACGTCCCCCACGTCGTGGCCGTAGGTGTCGTTCACCCGCTTGAAGTGATCGATGTCCGTCACGAGGACGCTGAGAGGCTTCTTGAAGCGCTCCGCGCTCTTCAGCCGCCGCGTGGCCTCCTCGAGCAAGGTGCGCTTGTTGAGCAAGCCGGTCATGCCATCGGTGGTCGCCAGCTCCTCGAGGCGCTTCACCATGCGGGCGTTCGCCAGGGACACGGCGATGTGGCTCGCCAGCACCTCCAGCGCCGGGCGCACGTTCTCGTCGAAGGCGCGCCGCTTCTCCGAACCGAGCACGAGAGTACCCAGCACCCGCTCGTGGACCACGAGCGGCAAGATCAACAGGGACGGCACCGCGGGCGGGTGGAGCCCCCGCGCGAACACCACCTGCCGTGAGGCGTCGTACTCGCCCCGATAGGGCAGCGCGTGGCGGTTGGCGGTCACCATCGACACGAGGCCCGCGTTGTGGCGGAACGTGCGCCCCACCAGAGCGTCCGCTCCTTCACCGCTCACGGCGCAGATCTCGTGCTGGTTCGTGCGGCGATGGAAGAGCGTCACCGCCGCGAAGTCGAACGCGGCGACCTCCCGAGCGCTGTTCACCCCCGCCTCGATCACCTGGGCCTCCGTGGTGGCGGCGCCCAGCGCCCCCGCGGCCCGGTAGAGCTTCGCCTGCTCGGCGCGGGAGCGCTCCAGCTGCACGAACACCCGCTCGTTCTCGATCACTCGCCGCAAGAACTCCGTGGCCTGGCGCAGGGCCTCCAGCTCCTCCTCCTCGAAGGGCCGCGCCTCGCTCCGATCGACGACCAAGAGCCCCCGCACCGTCCCGTGCTCGACCACGGGCACGCAGCAGATCGCGCCGACGACGGGGCGCTCCACGTAGTACGTCGCGTGGGACGCGGCGCGGGCGCCCACCAGCGAGACCGGCTCCCCGCGGGACGACACCGCCCCCAAGATACCGTCACGCCCCGGCAGGAGCCCCGAGACGAGCTCCCCCGCGTCGGAGGACGCCTCGAGCACCTGCAGGGCCTCGCCCCGCCGCTCGACGCCCAGGAGCACCGCCGTCTGCAGCCCCCAACCCACCCGCAGCAGCTTCAAGGTGAACTGCGCCGCCTCGTGGATTTCGTCGACCCCTGACTGCATCAGGCGCTCGGGGTCGTCCGCGTCCCCCGTGGAGCCGAGCAACCGATAGGACCGCGCCGCCTCTCGGAGCCGCTCGAGCTCCCCCGCGACCTTGGCCCGGGACACGCGGCGCACCCGGGCGATCTCCGCCCGGAACAGGGCGACGTTCAGCCCCGTGAACACCGCGAGGAAGATCCCGTGGGGCAGGAGGGCGTCGCCGCCGTTGCCGAAGGCGACGAACTGGAGCCCCGCCTCGAGCACGAGGGCGTAGGCGACCGTGAGCACCGCCGCGAGGGGCCGCGCGAAGGCCGCGACGACCATCATGAGCACGTAGATCGCCGGGTAGAAGGGCCCGCTCAGATCCCCGGGCAGGTGGAGGATCCCCGCGTACACCCCCGTCACGAGGTTCATGAAGAGCTGCAGATCGCGCCGCAGCTCCACCTCCGGGCCCAAGCTGCGCCAGCGGGACACGGCGTGCCACAGCACCGAGACTCCCCAGAGTCCGCTGGCGATCCAGGTGGCCAGCTCCGGCGGAGGGTCCGCCGCGTAACACACGACGTAGAGCCCCAACCCGACGCTGAGCAGCACCCCTGCACCACGGAAGACGAGCTGTTGCAGCGCCAGGGCGGCCCGGACGAGCGGATCCATGCGTCCCTCGGCCCTACCAGGGGGGCGGCTGGGTGGCCTAGTTTTCGGCCCGAGACGCTCGCGCGCTCCGGGGACGGGCGTTCGGGGAGCGGAAGAATGGGCCCCCTCTTCATTCCCTGGTCTCGGGACCGATCAAGAGCGGTGATGGCTCACCCTCCGCCCGGCTCCTCCCGACGTGCCCTGTTCGTGGTCCTGTTCGGGAGCCTGCTGGCGGTGGCCGTCGTGCTCCGCCCCTTGGCGATCTCGCTGTTCCTGGCCGGGGTGCTCGGCACCGCCCTGTGGCCCCTCGAGCAGCGCCTCACCCGCATCCTGTGGGGACGGAAGAACCTCGCGGCGGGGATCCTGATCTTGCTGCTGCTCGCCCTGATCGTCGCCCCGGTCACGGCGCTGGCCATCTTCATCGTACGCCAGGGCATCGAGGCCGTGAACTTCATCTCGGATACCGTCGCGGAGTCCGGGATCGAGGGGCTGCTCGATCGGCTCCCACGCAGCGTCGGCAACGCCCTCCGTGCCCTCCTGGGGCCCGTCGACGCAGGGACCGCGCGGGACCTCGCCAAGCGCCTCCAGGAAGGGCTCTCGGGAATCACCGCCCAGGCCGCGACGGGGGTCGCCGCCCTGCTGACGGCGACGGGGCGGATCGCCTTCCAGTGGGCGATGATGCTGATCGCCCTGTTCTTCTTCCTCACGAACAAGGAGGCCATCCTCCGCTGGATCGACGAGGCGTCGCCCCTCGGCGAAGAACAGACCCACGAGCTGATCCGGGAGTTTCGCGGGATGACCGCGGCCATCCTGCGCTCCACGATCCTCACGGCGCTCCTGCAGAGCGTCGTGGCGGTGATCGGGTACTACATCGTCTCACTTCCGGCGCCCGTGTTCTTCGGGGCCCTCACCTTCGTGTTCGCGCTCGTGCCGGCGATCGGCGCCGCCTCGGTGTGTGTGCTCGCCGCGCTCCTGCTGCTGCTGTCGGGGCACCCCGTGTCCGCCCTGTTCCTGGCGCTCTGGGGCGTCGTCGTCGTGGGCCTCGTCGACAACCTGGTCAAACCGTGGCTCATCAAGGGCGAGGTGGAGATGCACGGGGCCGTGGTGTTCTTCGCCTTGCTCGGGGGGCTGGCGTCCCTGGGCGCCGTTGGCTTGCTGGTGGGCCCCCTCGCCGTCGCGCTGTTCTTGGCGCTCCTGCGCATCTATCGCCGGGATTACGGAGACGGGTAGCGCCGCCGAAAAGCCGCAGAGCGCGCGGATGAGGTCGCGGCGGCGCGCGGGGGACGTCGGCGGGGGCATGCCGTGCTGCGACGTTGCACTCTGAACGCGCGACGGGGCGTCGCACGGAGGAGACGCGAAGCGCCGCTCAGTGGACCGTCGCGCTCAGGAGCCGCCGCAGGGATCGGAGCTCCGCGGGCTTGACCAGGTGATGCGCGAACCCCGCCTCCCGCGTGCGGCGTCGATCCTCCTCCTGCCCCCACCCCGTCATCGCCACGAGCATCGCGTCTTCGCCCGTCGCCTGCTCCCGGATGCGCCGCGCGACCTCGAACCCATCCATGCCGGGCATGCCGAGATCGAGCAACACCACGCTGGGGTGGTACGCAGCGAAGGTCCGCAGAGCGCTCGCGCCGTCGTACTCCACCCGCACGTCCGCCCCGATCATCTCGAGCAGCGTCCCCAGGCTCTCGGCGGCGTCGCGGTTGTCGTCCACGACCAGCACACGACAGGCCTTCGAGAGCGGACGCGCCTCGTCCTCCGGGAGCTGGATTGACGTGCGGCGCTCCACCGCCTCCGGCAGCGTGACGACGAACTCCGCCCCCTGGCCCACGCCGGCGCTGTAGGCCGTCACCGTGCCGCCGTGCAGCTGCACGAGGCTCCGCACCAGGGTGAGCCCGATGCCCAGCCCCCCTTGGCTGCGGTTGGAGGCGCGGTCCACCTGGGCGAACATGTCGAAGATACGCGGCAGCATCTCGGGAGCGATCCCAACGCCGTTGTCGCGCACCGACACCACCACCTTCCCGTCTTCGTGGCGCGCGCCGACCTCGATGCGCCCGCCGGGCTCGGTGTACTTCACCGCGTTGTTCAGCAGGTTGGCGAACACCTGCGCCAGGCGCACCGAGTCGCCGCGGACGTAGAGGGGCTCCCCGGGCAGCGCCACGACCACGTGATGCCCGGCGCGCTCCGCCCCAGCCCGCCACGCGTCGAGCACGCCCCGGAGCACTTGCCCCACCTCGATCCGCTCCGTGCGCAGCTCGATCTTCCCCCGCGTGATGCGCGACACCTCGAGGAGATCGTCCACGAGGCGGCACATGTGGCTCACCTGCCGCGCCATGATCTGACGGACCCGCTCCGTGGCGTCCCCCTGCCCGCTGTGGAGGCGCAGGATCTCGAGCCCGTGCTCCAAGGGCGCGAGCGGGTTGCGCAGCTCGTGGGCGAGGGTCGCCAGGAACTCGTCCTTGCGTCGATCGTTCTCCCGCAACGCCTCCTCCGCCCGTTTGCGATCCGTGATGTCGAGCCCGACGCCCAGGAGCCAGCCCTTGCAGCGCCCCTCCCTCCACTCTTCGAAGTAGAGGCCGTACCCGGAAAACCAGCGGATCTCTCCGTCCGGACGCCGCACGCGATACTCCACCCGGTAGCGCCCGTCGTCCTCCTTCCGGAGCGCGCCGCGCAGGGCCGCGAGCACGGCGGGGCCATCGTCCGGGTGGATCCGGTGTTGCATCAACCAGGTCCCCGTCACTCTCCCCCCCGGGGGCGCGGAGAACACCTCCGCCATGCGTTCGTCGTAGGTGATCTCGTCCGTCCCGGGATCCCAGGTCCACATGCCCATGTCCGCGGCGCTGAGCGCCAGCCGCGCGCGCGCCTCGCTCACCCGCAGCGCGTCCTCCGCCCGGGCCCGCTCCAGCCGCAGCCAGATCTGAGCCGACAGCTCCCGCACGAGGTCGATCTCGTGGGGTTTCCAGTCCCGCGGCGCCCGCTGCTGGAGGCCGAGCAGGAACCGGAGGCGTCCGTCGCGGAGGTGGGGCGCCTGGAGCTGGGCGCAGATCCGGTAGCGCGCGTACGCGGCGGCGACCGGCTTGGTGAGCGGGTGCTCGCGGATGTCGTCGATCGCCACCGTGCGTCCGGCGCGGATCAGGGCGAGGTGCTCCTCCGTCATATAGTCCGCGATCCGGTAAGAATCCGTCGCGAGCATGACGCCCCCAGCCTGGTACACGGTCACGGGGTTCTGGGTGCGCTCGCCGCTCTCGTCGATCTCCGCGAAGAAGACGATCTCCGCGCCGAGGTGCTCGAGGATGCGCTCGCCCGCCGTGTGCATCACCTCGGCCGGAGACGACAGCTCCCCGAAGACACGGTGGAGCTCGACCAGGAGCGCCTCGTTCTGCTCACGGCGCCTGCGGTCGGTGATGTCCCGGAAGATGGCGGCGATCCGCTTCGCGTCCGGCGGCCCGAGGGGGAACACGAACAGATCGAAGCAGCGCTGCAGGCCCGGGCTCTCGAGCTGCACCCGCTCGGCGCGCCCCGTGAGCACGACCTTGCCACACAGATCGATCCACCAGGGCTCGTCGTCCACAGAGAGCACCTCGTTCAGCCTCTTGCCCCGGAGATTGGGGAGGCCCGTCTGCCGCTGCACGCCGGGGTTCACCTCGACGAAGCGAAAGTCCTCGGGGCGCCCCCGCTCGTCGAACAGCGCCTCCAGGACGCAGAAGCCCTCGTCGATGGAGTGAAAGAGCGTGCGGTAACGCTCCCGGGACTCCTCCAGGGCCTCGAGGGTGCGCCGACGCTCGGTGAGATCCGTGACGAGGCCGAAGATCCCGCGGGCCCGGCCCTGCTCGTCCTCGAGGCGCGTGAACGCCAAGGTGACGATCAACTCGGTGCCATCGGGGAGAAGCAGGCGGCTCTCGTCGGACCTCGGCTCCCCCGTGTCGAGGACCCGCACGAACAGCTCCTCGGCCCCTCGGGCGGCGCTGGGCGCGACGATCTCGTCGAGCTTCCTCCCCAGGAGGAGCTCCCGCGGGCGGCGCAACGAGCGACATAGCTCGTCGTCGATCCGACGAAAGCGCCCGTCGACGGAGAGCTCGCAGACCCCGGGCCGCGCCAGCGTGTCCCCCTCGTCGACGTCGCTCGCGGCGCTCCCTTGGGAACTCACGCCCTCGCCTTTGTCACCGGCGACGACTCCAGCGCCCCTCCCAGGGATCCTCCCAGGGACACCATGCAGCGGCAGCGTGACCGCGGCGCTGGTGCCCCTGGAGGCATCCTGTTCGACCCCTCCCACGGTCACCCTCCATCCAAGCTTAGCCTCGGGCAGCGGCCACGCCCCGGCTCTTTGTCTCCCGCTCGGCGATCCCGGCGCGGTATGCTGCGCGCGACACGGACGAGCCAGCCACGCGGGGCTCCCCGTTCTTCGCTCCCATGTGCTCCTCGTTTCCACCTCTGCGCCATCGCGTGACGACGCGCACCACGCGCTCCGCCCCCCGGCGCCCCGCCTGCGCTGGCGTGGAACCGCGCCGCGCCGCGTCCCCCAGCAGGGCGCGCTCCGCCGCGCCAGCGCCTGTGATCCGCCCCCCCGGGAGACCGTGAGACTCGGCCTACGCCTGCACCTGCTGCTGCTCTTGGGGGGCCTGATGGTGCTCGCCTTCGTGCCCCTCTACTTCGCGATGTCCACCTACGTGCACATCACGTTGCAGCGTCAGCAGGTGGCCCACGCGGAGGCGCTCGGGCGCTCGCTCGCCGCCCACGTCGGTGAGGCCCGCCAGCGCCGCAGCCCGGAGCAGCTGCTGGAGCTCCTCGAGGCGCAGCTCGCGACCGGCGACGTGGAGGCGGTGGCCGTCTACGACCCCCAGCAGCGCCCCCTGGCCCGCCTCGGGGATCTCGACATGGTGCGCGCCCTCGGCGAGCTGCAGCCGGGCACGGAAGAGATCGAGACCGTGCGGGTGAGCGGTCCCTTCGGACCTGCGCTGGCGGTGTTGGTCCCGTCGGAGCGAGGCGCGGTGGCCGCGGTCCTCCGCATCGATCCGGAGCACACCCGCGCCACCCCGCTGGTGCGCCTGCTGGGGCTCTACATGGGCGTGTTCGCCCTGGCCACGTTGCTCGGCGCCTACTTCGCCCTGACGCGCCTCATCGTGCGCCCGGTGGACGCCCTCTCCCAGGCCGCTCAGCGGGTGCTGCGAGGCGCGCGGGAGCTCGAGGTACCCACGAACACTCCCCGCGAGCTGGGCGAGCTCGGCGCGAGCCTGCGCACGATGACGCGCCACCTCCGCCACGAGGAGGAGGCGCTGCGCCACCAGATCGAGGAGGTGCAGCGCGCCACGGACCAGCTCCGCAGCGCCCAGGACACCGTGGTCCGCTCCGAGCGCCTCGCCTCCGTGGGGCGCCTCGCCGCGGGCCTGGCCCACGAGATCGGCAACCCCATCTCGGCCCTGCTCGGCCTGCAGGATCTGCTCCTCGAGGGAGAGCTCACCCCCGAGGAGCAGCGGGACTTCGTCCAGCGCATGAAGCGCGAGACGAGCCGCGTGCACAACATCCTCCGGGACCTGCTGCAGTTCGCGCGGCCCGGGGTCGAGCGCCCGGAGCTCGCCGCGCCCGGCGACGTGGGCGCCGCCGTGGACGACACCCTCGCGCTGGTGGCCCCCCAGAAGGCGTTCCACGACGTGGAGATCCGTCGCGACATCCCCCCGGATCTGCCGACGACGCGGCTCGGTCACGAGCAGCTCGTCCAGGTGCTGCTGAACCTGCTCATGAACGCCGCGGACGCCTGTGGCCCGGGCGGCAGGATCGCCCTGCGCGCGACCGTGCTCCGCGAGGGAGCGGACGAGCAGATCGAGCTCAGCGTGACCGACACGGGCGCGGGGGTGTCGCCGGAGATGCAGCGGCGCCTGTTCGAGCCCTTCGCCACCACCAAGGAGGTCGGCAAGGGGACGGGGCTCGGGTTGGCGGTGAGCCGCGGCCTGGTGGAGAGCGTGGGCGGCGCCCTGAACCTCGATGCGAGCTACACCGCGGGCGCGCGCTTCGTCATGCGTCTGCCGAGCGCCGGGGCTCCGGCGGCGGACCGGGATCCCCCGCCGTGATCAGCTCCTCGAGGGTGACGGAGCGCAGGCCCCGGGCCGCCACGGCGTCGAGGATCGCCGGCAGGGCCGCCAGGGACGGCGGCTCCCGCGGGTCCGCCTCGCTCCCCGCCTCCGTGGCGTCGTGCAGCACCACGATCGCGCCGGATCGCAACCTCCGGGTGACGCGCTCCGCGACCTGCTCCGACGTGCTCCAGCGCAGGCCATCCGCGGGGCGCACGGACCAGCCGACGAGCTCCACGCCCGCGCGCTTCGCGCCCGCGAAGGTCCGCGGGCTGGCCTGACCGACGGGAGGGCGGAAGAGCACGGGGCGCACCCCCGCCGCCCGCTCCACGGCGTCCTGGCAGCGGCGCAGATCCTCCCGCACCGCCGCCGGCGTCTTGAACGCGTAGAGTCGATCGTGGTGGTAGCCGTGCAGCGCGAGCTGGTGCCCGCGCTGCTGAATGTCGCGCGCGATCTCCGGGTGGGCCTCCACCTTCCACCCGAGCACGAAGAACGTGGCCCGCTGTCCGCGCGCGTCGAGGAGATCCAACACGCGCGGCGTCGTGCGTGGATCGGGGCCGTCGTCGAAGGTGAGCCCCACCCGATCGCCCGCGTCGGGCACGTGGCACAGGTAGTCACCGAAGGCCTCGAGGCGCGGCGCGAGCGCCAACACCCCGAGCACGACGAGGTAGCCCACCAGGGCCGCCACCGCATAGGCCAACGGCGGCGGCTCGCCCCAGATGCTCTTCACGGCTAGCCCGAGCGCGGCGAGGCTACTGCTCCAGAGGATCGCGCGGCCGATGCTCACGGAGGTCTTATAGCGAAGGGTCGCATGGACGCCGACCTGGCCCGGGGCGAGCGCTCGACAAGGCGCCGCCGGTCGTTTTAAGTCCTGGGCCGTGCTCTTCAACACCCTCGACTACGCGAAGTTCTTCGCCGTCGTGTTCGTCGTGGCCTGGGTGCTGGTGCACCGACGCTGGGCGCCGCTGCTGCCGTGGTTCGCCCTGGCGGGCTACACGCTCGCCGTCCCGTCGCCCCAGGGAGCGTTGATCGGCGCGAGCGCCTGCGCGCTCACCCTCGCCCTGTGCCGCAGCGAGGTGCCGTCCCTGCGCACCGCCGCCGCCGCCGTCGTCGTCAACCTGACGGGCCTCGGCTTCCTGACGGTGCGCGCCGAAGGGCTCGATCCCATCAGCCTCGGGTTGCGCGCCCTGGGAGTGCCCGTAGCCGCCCTGGGTCCGGGCACCTGGGCGCTCGGCGTCCTCGGCGCGGTGCTGCTGACGCTCCTCGTCCAGGCGCGGAAGATCCGCCTGCTCTTCATCCTCGGCGCGAGCTACGTCTTCTACGCCCACTGGGACTGGCGCTTCTTGCCCCTCATCTGGGGCTCGTCGACGGCGGACTGGCTGCTCGGCAACGCCATCGCCCGGGCCGAGGATCCTCGCCGCAGGAAGCTCTGGCTCGTCGGCACCGTGATCATGAACCTCGGGGTGCTGGGGTTCTTCAAGTATTTCGACTTCGGCGTCGAGTCGATGGCGAGCGCCCTGGCGGCCCTGGGGATCGAGGCGCCCGAGGTGGCGCTCCGGGTCGCGCTCCCCGTGGGCATCAGCTTCTTCACCTTCGAGTCGATGAGCTACGTCATCGACGTCTACCGGCGGGAGATCGAGCCGCAGAAGAGCTACTTCGAGTACCTCGGCTTCGTCGCGTTCTTTCCGCACCTGGTGGCGGGACCCATCGTGCGGCCGCGGGATCTGCTGCCGCAGCTCGCCGGACCGGCGCGCTGGAGCTCCGCCGAAGCCAGCGAGGGGCTCTTTCTGGTGGCGATCGGCCTCCTGAAGAAGGTCGTCATCGGTGACTACCTGGCCCTCAACCTCGTCGATCGGGTGTTCGACGCGCCGCTCATGTACTCGGCGCTGGAGTGCTACGCGGCGATCGTCGGCTACGCCCTGCAGATCTACTGCGATTTCTCCGGCTACACGGACATCGCCATCGGCTCGGCGCTGCTCCTGGGCGTCCGCTTCCCCCTGAACTTCAACGCGCCCTACAAGGCCCCCAACGTCGTCGACTTCTGGCGGCGCTGGCACATTTCCCTGTCCACCTGGCTGCGGGACTACCTGTACATCTCCCTGGGCGGCAATCGTCGGGGCAAGGTGCGCACGTACCTGAACCTGATGATCACGATGCTCCTCGGCGGCCTCTGGCACGGCGCGTCCTGGACCTTCGTGGTCTGGGGAGGCCTGCACGGAGCCGCCCTCGCGGTGACGAAGATGTTCCAGGATTGGCGAGCTCGGCGCGCCCGCGCGAAGGACCCCAGCGCGCCTCGCCGCCCCGCCCCACCCGCCCCGGGCTTCTCTTGGGGCCGGCTCCTCGGCGTCGTGGCGACGTTCCATTTCGTCTGCGCCTGCTGGGTCTTCTTCCGGGCGGAGACCTTCGCCCAGGCCCACCTGATGTTCTCGCAGCTCGGCACCCTGACGACCTTCCACCCGAACCTCCACCCCTCCATCCTCCTGGTGATGGCCATCGGGCTCGTCAGCCATTTCCTCCCGGACCGCCTCTACCAGGGCGCCCTGAACGGGTTCGTGCGGATGCCCGCGCCCGCCCAGGGGCTGGCCCTGTTCCTCGCCGCGGTGGCTCTTCGCCAGATGGCGTCCACGAGCGCCGTGCCCTTCGTGTACTTCCAGTTCTGATGCTAGGGTCCGGCTCCATGTCGTCCTCGGACGCGCCCGAGCGGGCAGACGCGCCCTCCTCCGCAGAGGCCTCTGCGACGGCCTCCGCCGAGCGCGAGGCCGCCCCGAGCGATCGCTCCTCGAGGGCTCCCCACCGGGCGCGCTTCTTGGAGACCCTGCCCCCTCACCCGGAGCTGACCGCCCTGGCGGAGGCCTTCGAGCGGGGCAACTACGCGCGCGTGCGGGCCGAGGCGCCGCGCCTCGTGGAGACGGCCGAGGACGAAGCCGTGCGCGACGGCGCCCGCGAGCTGTTGCGACGGCTGGAGCCCGATCCGCTGATGAAGCTGCTGCTCGGGCTGGCCATCGTGCTGCTGCTCGCGGTGACGGCCTTCGCCTACACGACGTCCCATGGCCACGGCTGAGGCCCGGCGCCTCCACGCGGGCTTCGTTCTCTCGGCGCTCGCCCTCGCGAGCGCCTGCGGCGGAGTGGACACCGGCGCGCCGACGACCCCGGAGCGCTCCGCTGCACCCGTCACCGCCCGCGTGCTCCTGCCTCTGGAGCACGACACGGTGTTCTCCTACGAGACCCAGACGGACGCGGGCGAGGTGGGGCTCATGATCCTGCAGATCCGCCGTCCCCGTCCGGACCTGGCGGAGCTCGACATCGCGGGGCGCGTGCAGCGGCTCGACGTCGACGCGACCAGCGTGATGCACGCGAGCGGTGGCTACCTGCTCAAGGATCCCATCCACGCCGGCGCGACCTTCCAGGGAGCCTTTGGGGTCGTCACCGTGATGGAGACGGGCCAGCGGGTGGAGCTCCCAGCGGGCACCTTCGACGACTGCGTGGTCACCCGCGAAGAGTCCCAGCGCCCCTTCAAGCGCGCGGACAGCACCTACTGTCCCGACGTGGGGCTGGTGTCCCTGGTGGTGGAGGCGAGCGGCGACGCCGACGTGCTCCGGGTGGAGACACGCCTGAAGAGCCATGGGCCGCGCGTCTCGTTTCGGTGAGCGCGCTCGAGCTCGGGGGTCCTTTCGCTCGGCGTCCTCTCGCTCAGGGCGTCCCTTCCTCGAAGGGAACCACCTCGAGGGTGAGCTCGATGGTGCGGGTCACCACGCCGCAGCGATCGAAGCGAGGCTGGAGCTCCTCCTCCAGCGGCGGATAGCTCGAGCTCGTCACGCGTAACGTGACGGAGGAGTCGGCCCACAGCTCGCATCGAAGGCTCTCCCAGTCCGTCGGCAGCGCCGCGTCCGCGGGCGCGCTCCTCGAGCAGAAGAGCACCTCGCTGCGGCCCTCGGAGCTCCCCAGCCGGTAGGTCTCCGTGCCCGCGCCGTAGACGGCGGTGACGGCCAAATCCTCGGGCAGCTGCGGTTCGGCGGCGCTCACGTGGATGGTGAAGGCAGGCTCGGAGACGCCACAGCTCGGCGGCTCGTCGTCGGGATCACCGCACCCGATCACCCCGAAGACACCGAGGAGCAGGGCGAACCGGGCCAGGGCGCCACGGCGACGCGCCCGGCGGCAGATCCGGTGCGAGTGGAAGCCCCTGACCATCGGACGGGGACTCTACTCTGCGCCGGGAGCCCCGCCCAGAGGCCCCCAGCGGCTGATGGGAGACGGCTCCGCTGGACCTTCGACGTCATCCGACGTGCGCGGAGACGCCCGCCGAGCACCGACCACGTGGGCTGCCTCGCGGTCGCCGGCCTTGACTGTGGGACCGGATGATTCAAAGACTCCTCCGCCATGCTGACGCGCACGGACGATCTCCGCATCGACCAACTCCGCCCCCTCATCCCACCGGCCATCGTGATGGAGGAGATCCCCACCTCCGATGCCCAGAGCCAGCGCATCGCCGCTGCCCGCACCGCGGCCAGCAGCATCATCGCCGGTGAGGACGACCGCCTCCTCGTCGTGGTGGGCCCCTGCTCGATCCACGATCCCGCGGCGGGGCTGGAGTACGCGCGGCGGCTCCGTCCGATCGCCGATCGGCTCGCGTCGGACCTGCTCATCGTGATGCGCACCTACTTCGAAAAGCCGCGGACGACCGTGGGCTGGAAGGGGCTCATCAACGATCCGAACCTCGACGGGAGCTTCTCCATCAACCAGGGGCTCCGCGTCGCGCGCACGTTCCTCCGCGACGTGGTGGACATCGGCCTGCCCACGGCGATCGAGTTCCTCGATCCGATCACTCCCCAGTTCGTCGCCGATCTCATCGCCTGGGGCGCCATCGGAGCCCGCACCACCGAGAGCCAGGTGCACCGAGAGCTCGCCAGCGGCCTGTCCATGCCGGTGGGCTTCAAGAACGGCACCGGCGGGAACATCCAGATCGCCGTGGACGCGGTGCGCTCCGCCGCCCACCCGCACCACTTCCTGTCCGTCACGAAGCAGGGCCTCGCCGCGATCGTCCAGACCCGCGGCAACCAGGACTGTCACATCATTCTGCGCGGCGGCAAGACGGGCCCGAACTTCGACGCGAACGGCGTCGCGGAGGCCTTGAAGGCCCTGCGCAGCTCGGGCGTGGAGACGGGCGTGATGATCGACTGCAGCCACGCGAACTCCAGCAAGAATCACGAGAACCAGCCCAAGGTGGCGGACAACATCGCCGAGCAGGTCTCCGGCGGGAACCGCGGCATCGTGGGCGTGATGATCGAGAGCTTCCTCGAGGGCGGACGGCAGGACGCGGCCCCGGGCAAGCCCCTCACCTTCGGGCAGAGCATCACCGACGCGTGCCTGAGCTTCGGCCAGACGGAGCCCGTGCTCGAGGTGCTCGCCGACGCGGTGCGCCAGCGCCGCGCCCGCAACGGCCGCCCCCTGGCGGAGTGACCCGCAGACGAACGATGCGAGGGCTCCCACGCGAACACGCCGGGGCCCCGCAGACGCCGAGCGCCCCGCGGACGACGTGAGAGGCCGCCGCCGCGCACGGCGATGGATCGCCGAGTGCCCTGCACTCAGGTCGCCGCCCGCGAGCCAGGTCGCCGCCCGCGAGCACGCTCGGCGACCTGGTCCCCTGGTGTGCGCTTCACCACCGGCTCCGGACGGTCTTTCACCTCAGCCCTGGATCGGCGCCGCGTCCGTGCTCACTGGATCTCGCGCGCGGATCGGAGGGGTCGATGGCCTGGACGTCTACCTAGACCCCGCCGACTCCCCCTCCCTGGGACGAGCGGCGGTGGTCCTGGCGTCGGAGCGCACCCTCCGGTCTACCGGCCGCTAAATAAGCCCCGGGATGGGATCGCGACGTCGTCCTCACCGGTCGCGTCCAGGACCCGCGGCCGATCGACGCCGATCCCCGTCACCGTCATTTCGTCCGACCAGTCGCCCCGGAGACAAACCGGTTTCGTTGCTGCAACGGTGCAATGCCGATCCATTTCACCTCTGAAATCACCACCCCCTAACCCATTGAAATAAGGTCGCCAATTTCTGGCACGGTACCTGCAATATAAAGGAGCAGATGGCGAGCACGGCTCCCCATCGCAGAACCCCAGCGGCCCAGAAAATCCCCCTCCTCTCCCCCCTTCCCTTTTTTGGGCCGCTGCTTTTTCCACGCGGTCCGGGTCACCCCCGGGCCGCGTTTTTTTATCCATGGGGTGGCTTCCGCTGGCCCTTCGGGAGGACAATCGGGGCCAGGGACCTTTGCCAGGACCTGCACGCGAGGCGCAGGCCGGGTAGATTTTCCACGTCACTCTTCTTGAGGTCGCCCCGCCTGGGACGGCTTCCGGTCATGCGTCCTCGAACTTACTTATCCCTCGCCGCGGTGTTCGGTCAGCTGCTCGCAGGCTGCACGGACACCACGGAGCCCCCCGGCGAAGCGGCGGCCTTCCCGCCCGGGGGCACCCATGGCGCCGGCGGCTCGCTGTTCGGCGGCGACGGCGGCGGGAGCGAGTCCCCCACGAAGCTCACGCGCTCCTGTGAGTCCGAGTGTCTGCACTTCCCCGAGGAGCCGATCCTCGTCGGGGTGGACGCCTCCCTGATCTCGGTGTTCGAAGACGCGGAGGAGGGTACCGCCCCCGGCGGCTGCGTGCTCGAGCCCCAAGACGACTCCATGGTGCCGCCGAACTGGCTGCGGCCCCGCTTCCGCTGGACGCCGCTGCCCGGTGAGACCCTCTGGGAGGTGCGCGTGCAGGCGGATCGCGAGAAGCACGATCTGCGCGCGTACACCAACGAGCCCTCGTGGACGATGCCCGCGGACATCTGGAGAGCCGCAGCCCACAACGACTACGGGGACACGCTGACGGTCGTGGTGCGCGGCTACGAGCCGGCGAGCGGCGTGGTCAGCCGCAGCACGAGCCGCCTGCACATCGCGCCGGTGCTCGCGGGGGGCTCGATGGTCTATTGGGGCACGACCGGCCCCGTCACGATGGGCGGCAAGAGCCAGCTCTACGGCTTCGGTATCGGCGAGGAGGGCACCTTGGACGCTTTGCGCGTCGAGGAGGTCGCCGAGTTCCCCGTGCTCGAGGCCAACGGCGAGCTGAAGCGTGAGGAGTTCGGGAGCGGCCCCGGCGAGGTGCGCTGCATCGGCTGCCACACCTCCACGCCCGATGGGGACGCGGTGGCCTTCACGGACGGCTGGCCCTGGAACACCGTGATCGCCTCGATCCGCGAGGAGAACCGCGGCGCCCGGCCCAGCTGGGTCTCCCAGGCGAGCTCGCGGATCATCCAGCAACCCTGGCTCGGCGCGCCCACGTTCTCGAAGGGCGACTGGGCCACGGGGCGCCGCTACATGGTGCAGTCCTTCGGCGATCCGACGAACGTCGGCTGGCCCGGCGCCAACCAGAACCAGACGGGGCAGGATCGCCTCGTGTGGTTCGATCTGGCCTACCGCGGGACACTCCCGGACTCGGGACAGCAGCTGAACGTGGACGTCCCCGCCCTCGAGGGCATCGCCTTCGGCTTCTTGGCGCGCAACGGCGATCGGCGCGGCGCCGTGAACCCCGCCTGGAGCCACGACGGCACCACGATCGCCTACACCTCCAGCAGCCACACCGCGGACGGCCACCCGGGCCCCGCGCGGGACACGGACATCTTCGACGGCGTCCCCGAGAACGACATCTACCTCGTGCCCTTCAACGACGGCGCGGGGGGCGAGGCGCGTCCCCTCGACGGAGCCTCCAGCGAGGGCGTGCAGGAGTACTACCCGGACTACTCCGCGGACGATCGCTGGATCGCCTTCACGCGAGCGGCGGAGCTGAACGATCGGAAGGTGTACTACCGCGCGGACGGCGAGATCTACGTCGTCCCCGCGGAGGGAGGTGCCCCGGTACGCCTCGCCGCGAACTCCCCCCCCGCCTGCAGCGGCGAGGTCAGCCCCGGAGTGATCAACAGCTGGCCCAAGTGGTCGCCCTCCGTGCAGACCGACGGCGAGCGCCGTTACTACTGGCTCGTCTTCTCCTCGGCGCGCTCCTATCCGGAGCAGTTCTCGCTCCCCGCCGACGAGTGGAGCCCCCAGGACACCCGCTCGTCCCAGCTCTACATGGCGGCGATCGTCGTCGAAGGCGACCAGATCGTCGGCAACCACGCGGCCGTGTACCTCTGGAACCAGACCAAGGACACCACCAACCTGACCCCCGCCTGGGACGAGTTCCAGATCCCCCCCGTGGTCGTCCGCTGACGGCTCCGCGGACCACGAACGTCGCCGCGCCTCGCTCATTCGCGACCTCCCGCGCGCGACCTCCCGCCGACCACGCCCTTCCGAGGCGCGCCCCCTCGGAGTCGCTCAGCTCCGACAGCGCTCCAGCGCAGCGGGCAGCACGCGCGCCAACCGCTCCGCCCACTCCTCCTGCCCTGGCCCGTCGGCGATCAGGTCCTGGCGGATCTCCAGCTCCACGTAGAGGTTCCCCGGGCGCTCCCCATACACGATGGCGCCGTAGTCGGTCTGCTCGCTCACGCGATAGGGCTCGTTGTCCCCGATGGTGAGCCCCTCGGCCGTGAGCAGCTCCTGGACGGGCGTGGCGAGCCGCGTGTCGGGCCCATGGAGCACCCCGCCGTGCCAACGACGCGCATCCCCGCGATAGATGGGCGTGAAGCTGTGGAGCGCCACGAGCACCGTCGGCTCACCCGCCCCGCGGCGCCGCTCGAGCTCCGCCTCGATGGCGCGGTGGTAGGGCCAGAACACCTCGTCGATGCGCGCCGCGCGCTCCGCGGCGGACAACCCCACGTTGCCGGGGATGTCCGTGTCCTCGCTCCGCACGCAGATCGACGACTCCGACTCCAGGGGGCGGTTGCAGTCGATCACGAGCCGGCTGTAGCCCTGCAAGATCAGGTAGGCTCCGAGGCGCTCCGCGAGCAGCTCACCCGTCGCCGCGGCGCCGATGTCCCAGGCGATGTGCCGCTCCAGCTCTTCCGGGGGCAGCCCCAAGGTCCCCAGCGCCGCGGGGATGCGCCGGCTCGCGTGGTCCACGGTGATCAGGAAGGGCGAGCCCTGGCTCGGTCGAATCCGGAACGCGGGAGGCTCATCGGGAGAAAGCAGCATGCCCCCAGCTTACAGGGCCGCCCCCGCGGTGGCCCGCTCCCAAGCTCTCGCGCGCTTTCCGGAGCCTCCCGCAGCTCTCGCTCACCCTCCGACGGAGCCCCCCTGAGCCTCCCGCCCATCCCCGATACCTTAGGCGCGGGCGCCGCCCGTCAAGCTCGGGTTTTGGCGAGGCTTTCGCGAGCACCGGAGCGGAACGTACGTGGGTACTTGAGC
>Ga0207873_1001926_pt1 | contig 18323 bp, 13 predicted proteins | sample BGWIniCompost_FD_187373 | JGI IMG/M metagenome (GOLD analysis project Ga0207873, IMG submission 187373) | Cellulose adapted compost microbial communities from Newby Island Compost Facility, Milpitas, CA, USA - BGW Initial Compost (SPAdes)... ...
TGAGCCCGGCGGAGTGGACGCCCCCGAGCCTCAGCTCAGCGCCTGACGCGCCGCCCGCTCGTAGATCCGCGCCTGCGGTCCGCCCTCCGGGTCGAGCTCTCGCAGGCGTCCGAGCACCTGGAGGGCCTCCTGCGGCCGATCGGCGGCGAGCAGCGCCGCCCCGAGGTGCAGGTACGCCTCCGCGTAGTCCGGGCGCGCCAGGATGGCGGCCCGGTAGTGCTCCTCCGCTCGCTCCGGGCGCCCCGCCGCGCGCAGGAGGTGCCCGAGGCGCACCCGCAGATCCGGGAACCCCGAGCCGAGCTCCACGGCTTTCTCGAGCTCGCGGATCGCCTCCTCCAGGCAGCCCACGTCCTCGTAGGCGCGGGCGGTCTGGGCGTGGAGGTCGGCGATGCGCCCCAGCTCGAAGGGGTCGAGTTGCCGTCCCTGCAGGCTCCCCGTGCCCGCCTCCGTCGGATCGTCGAGCTGCTGGGGAGCCTCGCTCGGCCGCTCCGCCGCGCCGCGCTTGGCGCACAGCCCGAGGTAGATCTCCCGGGCGTCGTCGTACCGGCCGAGCTCGTTGTAGGTGACGACGAGGTTCAGGTGAGCCTCGGTGTAGTCGGCGTTCAGGTCGATGGCCCGCCGGAAATGACGCTCCGCCCGCTCGTAGTCGCCCCTCCGGGAGGCGATGACCCCGAGCATGTCGAAGACGTCCGCGTAGCGCGCCCCGCGCTCCACCACCTGGAGCAGGAAGCGCTCCGCCGCCTCGTCGTCCCCCCGCCGGTAGCTCTCCCGCCCGAGCAGCAGCGCCTGCTTTACCCTCTGGTCCATCCTCGAATTTGCCGCTCCCGCCCGACCCGAGCAAACGCCCCGCGGCCCCACCAGGGACCTGCACCACCGCGCTGGGCGCCCCACCCAACCAAGCGCACCCGAAGGAACGACCTCGACCAGACGGCCCCAACGGCGCCCCGGAGAGAGCGCGACGATGACGCGTCGCGTCGTTTCTCATCGTGAGATTCCGTCGAACCTACAAATGTTGGGTTCCTGAGGGGCTCCCCGACACCGGCCCGCGGGCCGAACGGGACTCCTCGCGCCTTGCTCCCCTCCAGACTCACTGCTACCCGCCGGGTGTGCCCTTCTCTTTCGATTCGGACGAGCCGTCAGAGCGGCCCGACGTCTCGACCCGAGACGCCTCCGGACGTCCGGTGAGTCAGCGGGTCACGGACACCGAGGCGTCGACGCCGGCGTCGCCCACACCGTCGCCCGCCGCGCAAGAGAGCGAGGCGGACACCTCTCCGACTCCGCCGCCACCGCGCCTCGTGGGTCGGCTGGTGGATCCCTCCGTCGAGGGCGAGGAGGACGGCTGGACCGGCGCGGACGCGTCCCATCCCGAGCGCGATCGCTTGCTCGCGCGCGCCGCCGCCGCGCAGGACTCTCCCACGGGCGAAGACGCGTGGTCCGGCGCGAGCAGCTCGCACCCGGTGCGCGATCGCTTGCTCGCGCGCGCCGCCGCCGCGCAGGACTCTCCCGCGGGCGAAGACGCGTGGTCCGGCGCGGGCAGCTCGCACCCGGTGCGCGATCGCTTGCTCGCGCGCGCCACCGCCGCGAGGAGCGGTCACGCTCCCGAAACCACGACGGCGAGCACCTGGCCGAACACCGACGTGCCCACGGCGCCCGCCGGGCCCGTCGTGCCCCGCACGCCCATCGCCCCCGGCTCGATGCGTCCCGCCGCGCTCGACGAGCTCGCCCACGGGGAACCCGGCGCGCCTCGCAGCCCCCTCGACTCGGAGCTGGATCGCGTCGCCCTCGGCGACACGGACGGCGCAGGCCCCCTCGACGTCGACGCCCTCGCGAGCGCCAGCCGTCGTCCGGGCCTCTCTCCCCACCTCGTCGCCCTCTTCTCCACCCTGCTCGGCCTCACGACGGTGGGCTCCCTCGTCGCCCTCGCCAGCCACTTCGACACCAACGAGCTGCCGCGCCCCACCGCCCAGACGGAGGCCAGCGAAGAGGCCGTCGAGGGGGAAGAGACCGCCGCGTCCCCCGCGGACGCCCGCCCCACGCGGGAGAAGATCCCCGGCCCCTGGCGCGTCGCGGACGACGCCGACAAGCCCGGCATGCGGCTCATCTCCGGGAAGATCGGCACCAAGGCTTTCCTCACGGCGATCCAGGACGCGGGCCTCGAGAAGAGCCAGGCCTACCGCGCCTACACCGCCCTCAAGGATCTGACGAACCTCGATCGGTGCCGCAGCAGCGACGAGTTCGTCGCCCTCGTGGAGCGGGGCAGCGGCAAGCTGATCGCCTTCGAGTACAGCCCCTCCAAGGAAGAAGTCTTCCAGGCGGCCACGGGCGACGACGGCTACCTGAAAGGAAAGAAGCTCGACCTCCACGTCGCGCGGAACCAGGTCCGGCGCGCCCTGCGCTACGACGGCAAGTCCCTGAACCAATCCGCCGTCGCGGCCGGCTTCGATCCAGGCATCGACGGGGTGCTCGCGAAGGCCCTGTCCGGTCACATGACCCTGTCGGAGCTCGAAGCCGGCGATCGCCTGCGGCTCATCCTCCAGGAGGTCACCGTCCTCGGGGAGTTCTCCCGCTACGCGGGGGTGGAGGCGGTCGAGGTGGTGCGGGGGAACGACAAACCGCTGCGCATTTACTACTATAACCACCCCACGGAGGGTGGCTACTTCGACGGCACGGGCCGGGCTCCCTACGAGGGCGGCTGGCGCAAGCCGATCCCGGGCGCGCCGGTGACCTCGAAGTTCAACATGACGCGCATGCACCCGGTGCTGAAGCGGGTCGTCCCCCACACGGGGACGGACTTCGGAGCGCCCATCGGGGTGCCGATCGGGGCCTCGGCGCCGGGGCGCGTGTCGTTCATCGGCTACGCGGGGCCCAGCGGGAACCTGGTGAAGGTCGAGCATCCGGGCGGCTACGAGACGGGCTACGCGCACCTCTCGCGCTTCGCCGAGGGGCTCAAGGTGGGCGACCAGGTGAAGCGCATGCAGGTGGTCGGCTACTGCGGCTCGACGGGGCGCTCCACTGGCCCCCACCTGCACTTCACCGTCAAGAAGGACGGCAAGTTCATCGATCCGGAGAGCCTCAACCTCGACGGCATGCGCGTCCTCCCGCCCTCCCACCGGGAGACCTTCGGGGAGGTCAAGCGCAAGTACGACGAGCTGCTCGACGCCATCCCTCTGCCGGAGGTCACCGCGAGCGCGCCCGCGGCGCCGGACGCCGGAGATCCGGCCCGAGACGAGCCCGACGTCGAAGGAGACGACGAGCTCCCCGGAGGCAGCGCGCCGCCCGCGGCTGCCCCCGCGGCGACCGCCGCCACGCCTGCCGCCGCCACCGCGACGACCACGGCGAGCGCCCCCGCGGGGAAGCCGGCGCAGCCCGCGGGCAACGCCGCGATCTTCCTGACGGACGGCGAGCTGCTGCGCATGCAGGGGCTCACCGACGATGGTGAGGTCGACTGAGGGCCTGCAAGGCTCCTCCGCCCACCGCAGCGCCCCCCACCGCGCCGCCCCCCACGGCGCCGCCCCCCACGGCGCCGCGCCTCACACGCCGGGGCTCGAACCCGAGCGCCGCCGGCGGCGCCAGTCCACGCTGAACAGGAAGCAGCACCCACCCCCCGGGGCCGCCTCCACCCAGGCCTCGCCCCCGTGGGCCTCGGCGATGTGACTGACGAGCGCCAGCCCGATGCCGCTGCCCCGCACCGTCCCACGGGTCGCCTGGGCGCCCCGCTCGAACCGCCCGAAGATGCGCTTCCGCTCCTCCTCGGCGACCCCGGGCCCCTGGTCGATGACCGCCACGTGAAGGTAGTCGCCACGCCGGCGAACCTGCAGGCGGACCACCGGGGAGTTCGCCGCGTACTTCAGGGCGTTGTCGACCAGGTTGATGACCGCGGCCTCGATGGCCCGCTCGTCGATCCAGGCCCGGGGCACCTCGTCGGGCGCCTCGACCTCCAGGGCGACCTGCTGCCGCTCCGCCCGCACCCGGCAGGCCTCCGCCGCCCGCTGCACCACGTCCACGAGGGACGCCTCCTGGAACCGATAGGCGGCGCGCCCTCGCTCGACCCGCGCGAAATCCAGGACGTTCTCGATCAGCGCCGTGAGCCGCTCGCTCTCGCTGACGATGATCTGCAGGTACTGACGCTGCTTCTCCGGCTCACCGACGCGGCCGCTCTGCAGCAGCTCCCCGAACATGCGGACCAGGGCGAGGGGCGTCTTGAGCTCGTGGGACACGTTGGCGACGAACTCGCTCTTCAGGTTCGCCAGCTTGCGCTCCCGGGCGGCGGCGAGGGTGATCACGATGATCCCGGCGATGACCACGAGGCCCGAGAGCCCGACGAGCACCATCTCGAGGACCCGCCGCCGCTGGACGGCCGCCGCCAGCTCCTCGGAGCCGATCATGCTGACGTTCAGCCGCCACTTGTACAGGGTCGTGGCGAACTCGCGGCCCAGGGTGAGACCGCTGCGCCGCAGGGGTGGCCCGTAGACGATGCGCCCCTCCCCATCCACGACGTTCACCCGGCTCGCCTCCTCGTCGTGGACGTAGAGCTGGGGAAACAGCTCGTGGACGATGCGGGGCACGTCGTGCCAGGCGACGAGCAGCAGGCGCCGCCCGTTCCGCTGCTGCTGCCAGTGGCTGATCAGGTAGCTCGCGTCTCCGTAGGTCGTGTGCAGGTGCCGGAGCTCGTCGGGGGAGGGCCCTCCCAGCTTGAGCTCGGTGAAGATCCGATGGACGAGCAGACGACGGAAGTCGTCGTCCTCCGGCCCTGGCGCCCGGGACGCGTACGCCAGGACCTCGCGCGCCGGGCTGGACAGATCCATCACCAGCACGGAGCGCACGGTGGGCGTCTGGAAGGGCGCCACGTCGAGCCACTCCTGGCCGAAGGCCTCCAGCTGCTCCAGGTCGACGAGGCTCGCCACCGCGTTGTCCTGCTCGACGATGCGCTTGTCGAGGCGATCGGCCTTCTCGTTGGCGAGCAGGAGGGTCGCCTCCACGACGGAGCGCTCGCGCAGCTGCTCGAGCTGGAAGCTCGAGCGGAACATGATGCCCGCCAGCACGAGCACGGCCGCGATCACCCCCGGGACGAGGAAGAAGGTCAGCAACCGTTCGCGGGGCAGGCCCATCCTGGGCGCACCATAGTCGCGGCGGAGCGGCCACGTCACTCGTCGGAGAACGCTTCGTCGGCGACCAGGAAGCGCTGCGGGGGCGCGCCCGCGAAGGTCAGCGCCGCCTCCTGGCGCCAGTCTCGGTAGCTCAAGGTGACGCGCGGCGGCGGGAGCTCGCTCCGATCCGGCTCGCTCTGGGCGGCGGGGTCGGCGGGGTCGGGGTCGGGTTCACTGGCGGAGCCCTGGGCGTCGTCGTCCGCCCGCTCGTCGACGGCCCCCCGCTCCTCGGCGACGGCTGGTTCACCGGCGCGGGCGCCCGCGCCGCCCAGAGCGCCGCTGAAGGCCGCCAGCTCGAACACCTTCCCAGGAGGGCGATCCGCCACCCCCCGGCGCAGCTCGTCGAGGAGACCCCAGAGCAGGTTCGCCACGCCCTCGGGAGACGCCGTGGACGCCACGCGCAGTCCCCGCTCCCTGTAGGTGAGGGGCAGGCTCGACGTCGGATCGTGATCCCGGGAGATCACAACCTCATAGGAGGGCGGCGGCTCGTCACTGCCGTCGCTCTCCAACCAGCTCGCGAGGGGGTCCGGCGACGACGCGGGCAGCACCACGTACCGCCGCTGCCCTCGCCGATCCACGGCGCGGAGCCCGTCGCCGAGCAGCTCCAGGCTCGACGACGCCCCCGAGGCAGGTCCGGCGACCGCCGCGAGGGCATCGAGGCTCGTCGCGGCATCGACGGTGAGCTCGACGGGCTCGTCGCCCGATCCCGTCAAATCCGTCGTCTCCACCCACCAGCGCATCGGCGTCACCCCTCGGGAACGGCCCCGAGCAGCGCTCCCCGAGCGCTTTGCCCCGCTTTGGGGCGGACCAGATCGGCACGGCCCCTACTTTCGCCTATAAAGCCGCCGCCGTGATGGACGCCCGCCGAAAAAGCCCAGGGACTCGCCTTCGGCAGGCCCTGGTGCGTCACGTGCTCGCTCCCCTGGGGCGCTTCGGTTGGAAGCTCGGCCCCCACGAGCCCAAGCTGTACGCCCTGTACGCCGGGGCGCTGACGCTCTGGGTGGCGTGCCTCTTCTATTCGTCGATGCGTTACCAGACCCTCCAATCGGAGCTCTGGGCCGCGCCTCACACCTTCGACGCCATCGTCAGCGCGGACCGCAACGGCGCCTGGTCCGCGCCCCTGGACGACGTCTTCATCCACTTCGACTTCGCCCGGGCGACCGCCCGTGGCTTTCCCTTCCAGTGGTCGGAGGGCAACGGCTACTCGAGCGGCGGGACGAGCCTGCTGTATCCCTTCGTGCTCGCCGCCGGATACCTCATCGGCTTTCGCGGCCTGCAGCTGATGGTGTGGGCGGCGATCGTCGCCTGCGTCGGAGTGCTGGCCACTCTCCTGGCCGCCCGGCGCCTGTTCCAGGGGCTCCCCCTCTGGACGAGCTACGTGGCGCCCGTGGCGCTGCTCGCCGTCGGCGCCCTGAACTGGACCCTCTTCAGCGGCATGGAGGTCGCCATGTTCCTGGGCTTCTGGGGTGGCGCCCTGGTGGCCTGGGACGACGTGCGTCGGGCCGCCGCCGAGAAGACCGCGACCCGAGGACACGGCGTGGTGCTCGGGCTCGCCAGCGTCCTGTTGGTCGCCACCCGCCCGGAGAGCGCGCTCGTGGTGGCCCTGCTCGGCTGCAGCGCCGCCTGGGCCGTCCGGCGTGCCCATGGACTGACCGCGGGCGTGTGGACCCTCGGGCTCGCGGGGATCCCCGCTGCCCTCGTGCTGGTGGCGCAGTCCCTCGCCAACCGGGCCCTCACCGGTGACTCCACCGCCGCGGGCGCCCTGGTGAAGCTCGAGCTCCATCACCCCCACCTGACCGCGGCGGACGTGTGGAACGCCTGGGTCTTCCACCTGAAGTACCAGGTGCTGCGGGTCACCCACTACCACTTCAGCGACGTGCCCGCCCTCGGCTGGACGGTGTGGATCCTCGCGGGAGTCGGGCTGCTCTTCCGCTCGACGCGGCGCTTCGCCGCGGTGCTGTGGGGCAGCGCCATCCTCTGGACGGTGGTCGTGAGCCTCAACGGTCAGGTGCGCTGGCAGAACGAGCGCTACTCGATGCCCGCGGTCGCCTGGCTGCTCCTGGCGGCGGGCGTCGGTCTCGCGGCGCTCCTCGCTCACGGCTTCGCTCCCGGCCGCGCTCCCCTGCGGCGGCGGCTCGTGTCCCTGGTGCCCGCGGTGGTCCTGGCGAGCACCTTCGCCGTGCACCAGGCGCCCCGCTTCCGGGATCAGCTCTGGTTCTTCGGGCGCGCCTCCAGGAACATCTTCGATCAGCAGGCGACCGCCGGCTGGGTCCTGCGCAAGTTCGATCCCCCGCCCCAGCGGGTCCTCCTCGGCGACGCGGGAGCCATCCCGTACACCTCGGATCTGCCCGCCCTCGACCTCATCGGCCTCGGCGGTTACCAGGGGTTGCCCTTCGCGCGCGCCACCCGCCTCAGCGCTGCGGCGGGGATCGAGCTCATCGAGCACGTGCCCGAGGCCACGCGCCCGGACTTCCTCGCGCTCTATCCCTCCTGGTGGGGGGTCGTGCCCATGTGGTTCGGTCGCTCCCTGGCGGAGGTCCCCGTGCGCGGCAACGTCATCTGCGGCGGGGCCAGCAAGGTGCTGTATCGGGCGGACTGGTCGCCCCTGGAGCACAGCGGCGAGCCCTTCTCCGCCGCGCCCGACGAGCGCCTCGTCGACGCGGTGGACGTCGCCGACCTGCTCAGCGAACGAGCCCACCGGCTGCAGGTGCGCCCCAAGCACGCCGGCTACGTGGACATGAAGATCCTCGCCGACCCACGGGCGCCGCGAAAGGGGCTGTTCGACGCGGGGCGGGTGCTCGCCCCGGGGGTGGAGCTCGACTTCGAGATCACCGGGCTCACCCCGAACACCGAGGGGCGCCTCCTGTTGCGCGTCGCGCCCCCTCAGCCCGCCGTGTTCACGGTGCACCTCGACGGCGAGGTCCTGGAGCGCGTCGCCCTCGAGCCCGGCGATCACTGGCAGGAGCACCCCATCCGCCTGCCCGCCGGGCGCGTCCACGAGGCCGCGCGCCTGCGCGTCGTCCCCGAGTCGGGAGAGCTGATCCTCTACCACGTGTTCGTCCTCCAGAACGCGGAGGCGCCCCCGCGGGCCTCCGCGCCCTGAGGTGCGGCGCCCGGGTCCTTGCGCTCGTCGAGGCTCCCTTGTCGTCGCCGCGCCACCCGCTGCTCCAGTTCGGCGCGCCACCGGACGTCGCCGCCTGGGGCGCCCTCGTGGTGGGCGTCCTCGCCGCAGGGCTGATCCTGTGGGCGCCGGGCCGTGAGCGAGCGCGGCGGCTCAGCGTCGCTCATCCGCGCCTCCTCCTCGCCGCCCTGGCGCTCGGGGCGCTCGGGCTCTCCTTCGCCTACGTGCACCACTACCTGCGGGGTGGGCCGCGCATCATCGACGCCACCGCCTACTACCTGCAGGCGCGCGCGTTCCTGGACGGGGGCCCGAGCTTCCCGATGCCGTCCCCGAGCGCCGCGTTCCGGGGGCGCTTCCTCGTGCCGACTCCCGGTGCGGAGGCCCTCGGGGTGCTCTTCCCACCGGGCTATCCGGCGCTCCTCGCGGCGGGATTCGCCCTGGATCGCCCTCTCTGGGTGAACCCGCTCCTCGGGGCGGCCTTGGTCCTCGCGACCTATGGGCTCGCCCTGCGTCTGAGCGGGCGGCGCGCGGTGGCGCTGCTCGCGGCGACGCTGAGCGTGGTGTCGGCGGCGCTCCGCTATCACACCGCCGACACCATGTCCCATGGGCTGGCCGCGCTCCTCTTCACGGTCGCGCTCTGGGCAAGCGTCACACCGGCGCGGGTTTCTCTCGTCTCCGTGACTCCCTGGCGCGCCCTGGTCGCGGGGCTCTGCGTGGGGTGGCTCGTCGCCACGCGCCCCGTCACGGGGATGGTCTGCGCCGCCGCGTGCGCCTGGTTGCTCGGCGGACCCGAGGGCTCGGGCGCCGGGAGCCTCCGCGACGGGAGCCTCCGCGACGGGAGCCTCCGCGACGGGAAGCTCCGCCCATGGCCCCTCCGCGGCGGGGGCGCCGCCCTTCGACGCCTCGTCCCCTTCGCCCTGGGCACCGCCCCCGGGTTGGCGCTCCTGGGTTGGCACCAGCTGGAGCTCACGGGACAGCTCTTCGGCTCGGTGCAGCTGCGCTACTACGCGCTCGCGGACGGGCCCCCCGGCTGCTTCGGGCTCGGCGTGGGCCCCCGCTTCGGGTGCCACCACGAGCACGGCGACGTGGTCGCGCGCTTCGGCGAAGGGGGCTTTGGGCTGCACTGGGCCCTTCGGCACACCCTGTACCGGCTCCACCATCACGCCCTCGACTTCGCCAACTGGGAGCCCGCCTGGCTCCTCGTGTTCTGGGCTGGGTGGCGTCGCCGCAAAGAACGGAACGTCGGCGTCCTCGCCTGCGCCGCGATCGGGATCGTGGTGGCGTACGGAGCGTTCTATTTCCCTGGCAACTACCCGGGCGGCGGCGCGCGGTTCTTCCTGGAGCTGCTGCCTCTCGAGCACGCCCTGGTGGCCTGGGCGACCTGCGGCGCGTGGGCGGGGCGCTGGCTCCTCCCCACCGCCCTGCTCGGCTTCGCCTGCCACGGCAGCTTCTCCCATCGGGACCTCGCGGATCGCGAAGGGGGCCGCCCGATGTTCGAGCCGGAGCTGGTGGCCCTCCGGGATGAGCCCGGCGGCGTGCTGCTCTTCGTCGACACGGATCACGCCTTCAACCTGGGCTACGACCCGGCGCTGGGACGGCGCCTCGCTTCGGGGGCAGCGGCCTCCATCGACCCCGACGACGACGACTTCGCCGCAGCGGGATCCGCTAGCCCACGCCTGGCCCCGGGAGAGCTGCTGGTCGCGCGGACCACGAGCCCGGACCGCGATCGGCTCCTGTGGGAGCGCCTGGGTCGGCCCGCCGCCTATGCGTACCGGTTCCGCTGGCATCACCCCGCTCCTCCGTCCACTCCGGACGAACCGCACCGCGCCGCGCCCCGGGTCGAGCTCCTGCCCTGGTCCGTCGTCCCCCGGGAGCCTTCCGGCGATCACCCGGCGCCGGCCGCCGCGACGTCACTGGGCCGCGCGGGGCCACCGACCGACGTGACAGCAGCCCACGCGGCGTCGACGGACGGCGCTGCGCCGGCGGACACGTCACCGCACGGCGCGCTGCCAGCGCCGGCCCCCCTGCGCTTCGAGGCGGAGCACGACTGGCCCCCTCTCACCGTCCGGGACGGCTGGAGCCACCCGACCTTCCCGCCTGCCCCCTGCACCTCCGGCGGTCGAGCCCTCGCCCTGCACGCCTTCGGGCCCCAAAGCGCCGTCGGCGCCGAGCTCGACACACGACGCCCGGGCCTCCACCGGGTGATCCTCGGCCTGGTCCTCCTCGCGGAAGAAGCAGCCGCCCCGAGCGCACCCGACGGTCCGCGCCCGGCCCCGCGCCTGCGCATCGGCGACCAGGTCCTCCCCCTCTCCCTTCCGCCCACCTCCTCCGCCACGGCCGGGGGCCCACCCCCACACCCCTGTGTGCGCGTAGAGCTTCCTCCCGTGGCCCTCGGGCCCCGAAGCCGTTGGCTCCTCGAGACCGACGGCGTCTCCCTGAGCCTCGACTACCTCGAGATCCAGCCCGTGGGGCCCTGACCAGCTCGTGAACCCTGTCCAGCCGGTGGGCCCTGGTCAGCTCGTGAACCCTGAGCAGTCCGTGGGTTCTGGCCCCCAGGGCTTGCAGCCCCACTGAACTACCCGAAACGTCCTGCCGGTGCCCGGCGCTTTCCTGCGCCCCTCCACCTACGTCGCCCCCCTCCTCCGAGGACGTTAATGCGCAATTCCCGCGCTCATGCTGCAATGCGACAAAAAGACGGCGAAGGGATCTGGTGTCCGAACCCCCCAACCCGTGGGCCGCTCCCCCCTCCGAAAACCCGTTGACAATCCAGAGCTTACAGAAAACGATGGAACCGACCAAGACGAGGGAGGCTCGGACACATGACCAAAAGCGAGCTCATCGAAGCCATTGCCGCCCGTGGGGAGTTGACGAAGGCCCGCGCAGAAATGGTCGTCAACTGCGTGTTCGATGCCATGACCGAGGCATTGCAGAAGGGGGAAGGGATCGAGATCCGCGGGTTCGGCAGCTTCACGGTACGCCCCTACAAGCCTTACGACGGTCGCAACCCCCGCACGGGCAACCCCGTCCCCGTCCCCGCGAAGCGTCTCCCTTTCTTCAAGGTGGGCAAGGAGTTGAAGGAGCTGGTGGACAGCAGCCGTCTCCACTCACCGCCACCGTCCTCGGGCGAGACGGGGAACCTCTCCAGCGCGAGCACCGGCACGGACGGCGAAGGCTGACGCGTCTCGCGCTCTTCGTCGCGCTCCTGACGCCCCTCGCCTGTCGCGCCACACCGCCAGCCGTCGTCGACGAGCCCGCGGAGCGCGCCGCACCCGCCCTCCACGAGGGCCCGCTGACCGAGTACGTCCCCGCGCCGACCTTGCGCTGGCTCTTGTTGGCTCATCCGGAACGCATCGCGGCCGCTCCCGGCGTGCTCGAGGCCCTCGCGCCCCTGGTGAGCGACGACGGTTGGAGCCGATTCACCGAACGAAATGGCTTCGATCCGCGCCGAAGCCCGACCCTCCTCGCCGCGGGGTTCGAGCTGGGAACCCTCTACCTGATCGAGCCCCCCGAGCCGGCCCATGGGCGGTCGATGGAAGAGCGCTTTCGGGAGCGGCTCTCCCACGGCGAAGTGGTGGCGCGACCTCACCCCGCGCTCACGCGGGTGCAGGGGGTCCTCGCGGGCACCCCGCAGGCCCTGCTCCGGGTCGAAGATCGTTTCGTGGCCCACGCGGACGGAGATCCTTCCCTGATCCGCATCGTCGAGGGGTTCCTCCTCGGCCGCTTCACGAAGACCCCCAGCGCCTTACGCGGCGCAACCCTGCGAGCGCACGCGACCTTCGCCGACGGCGCGCCTCTCCGCGCGTGGATCCCCGGTCCCCTCGACGATCTGTCCGTTTTTCCCGACAGTGAGGTGTTTCACACCGCCACCGCGGCGCTCGTCGCCCTCGAGCTCTTCGAGCCCCCTCCGTGCGCTCCGCCCTGCTCCCCCGACGCGCGACGACCGGAGCACGACGGTCCGGCCCTGCGGATCCAGCTCGCCCTCGCGGGCCCCTGGTCGTCGGACGCGGACGCGGACGCGGCGAGCCTCGAGCAGCTCTGGCACGTCGTCGCCCGCAGCGCCCTGGGGCGGCTCCTGCGCCTCGATGGCCCCCTGAGCCCGCCGCGCACACAGGTCGTCCCCACCGAGGACGGCGTCCGACTCGAGCTGGTCCTGGAGCTGCCGTTGGCGCCCCTGGTCCACGGCCTCCACGAGGTCGTCGCCGGGGAGCTCTCCGACGTCTTCGCCGGCGGTCCCGCGGCGGATCCGGCCCACGTTTCACCCCTGGCCGCTTTTCGCCGTCCCACGGAGGCCGTAGACTGAAAGGAGAGAACTGCTGTCGGACGGCCATCACGTGGGGGGCGGGCCGCTCCTTGGGGGCTTCCCTCGAGCTCCGTCCGACTCGTCGGACCGGATCCTCGATCGAGCCGCTGCATCCCGTCCCTCGGGGCACCTTCGCCCGGGCGCGGCAGCCGTGAGGGAGAACCGAGGATGCAACGAGCGTCGAACGAAGCGGTGAGTGCCTTTCGGGTAGGCCAAATGGCCGTGCACCCGGCCCACGGGGTCGGCGAGGTGGCTCGGATCGAGCAGAGGGACCTGGGAGGGCGCACCACCAGCTTCTACGTGCTGAACATCGGGACGGCGGGGTTGAAGGTCATGGTGCCCACGGAGGCCGCCGATCGTGTGGGGCTCAGGCCGGTCATGTCCCCGGAGAGCGCCGAGGAGATCCTCGAGGTGCTCGCCGCGCCCGAGGTCGCGGTGGACCTGCAGCCGTGGAACCGGCGCTTCCGTGCCTACACGGAGATGATCAAGAGCGGGCTGCCCACGGAGATCGCGAAGGTCCTCCGGGACATGCACCGGCTGCAGTTCGACAAGGATCTCTCGTTCGGCGAACGGAAGCTCCTCGAACAGGCGCGGACCCTGCTCGTCCACGAACTCGCGCTGGCCAAGCAGGTGCCCTCCGAGGAGATCGAGGCGCGCATCGAAGCCATCTTCGCCGCGTGAACGCGCCGGCCGAGCACGCCTCGGAGGACCGCCTGCGCGCCGCCACCGGAGGAACCGTGCGCCGCCACCGGAGGAACCGTGCGCCGCCACCGGAGGAACCGTGCGCCGCGCCCCACCGCCGACGGGCTCTGCGGGGTGGGCTCTGCGCCGCGCCGCCGACGGTGGTGCGCCCCCCCGCGCGGAGGAGCTCTGCGCCGCGCCCCAGCTCCGGACGGGCCCTGTGACGCGAGCGGGGGCGTCCGTTCCTCCGGGGGATGGGCGAGCACGGTGGCCCGATGAGACCCCACGTCGCGTAAGATGAACGGCATGAAGATCTACACGCGCACAGGAGACCAGGGACAGACCGGCCTGTTCGGCGGCGCCCGGGTGCGCAAGAACGACCCGCGCGTGGAGGCTTACGGCACCGTGGACGAGACGAACGCAGCCCTCGGGGTGGCGTGCGCCGCCGACTTGCCCGCGCCGCTCCGGGACATCGTCGAGGGGCTCCAGCGGGATCTCTTCGTCCTCGGCGCGGAGCTCGCCTGCGATCCGAGCAAGACCGACAAGCTCAAGGTGCCCGTGTTGGGTCAGGAGCGCATCGAAGAGCTCGAGGCCCTCATCGATCGGCTGGAAGCCGAGCTGCCACCCCTGACGAGCTTCATCCTCCCGGGAGGATGCGCTGCCGCGGCGGCGTTGCACCTGGCGCGCACCGTGTGCCGACGGGCGGAGCGCCGCGTGCTAGACGTGGCCGACGTCCGACCGGGCGTCGTGGTCTATTTGAATCGCCTGAGCGACTTGCTCTTCGTGCTGGCACGGCGAGCCAACGGGGTCGCTGGCGTCGACGACGTCCCCTGGGAAGGAAGAGCGCAGTCATGAAACCGTCCGTCGGGGATCTCGTTCGCGGCAAGTACCGGGTCCAGCGAGTGATCGGGGACGGCGGCATGGGGTCGGTGTTCGAGGCGCGTCACGAGGCCCTCGACAGCGTGGTCGCCCTGAAGTTCCTGCACGCCGATCTGGCGCGGCGCCCCGGGCTGGCGGCGCGCTTCGCTCGGGAGGCTCGCGTCGCCGCGGCGATCCAGAGCCCGCACGTCACCCGCGTCAACGACGTCGACACCACCGAGGACGGGACGCCGTTCATCGTGATGGAGCTGCTTCAGGGGCAGTCCCTGGCCAGCCTGTTGAGCAAGGAGCCTGGAGGGCGGCTGAGCCCCGACGAGGCCATCGACATCACGCTGCAGATCTTGTCGGGGTTGGAGGCCGCCCACGGCCGGGGCGTCGTGCACCGCGACCTGAAGCCGGACAACGTGTTCGTGACGCCCTCGCCCGGGGGCCCCGTCATCAAGCTCTTCGACTTCGGGATCGCCAAGGTCCGCGAGAGCAAGGAGTTCAACCGCGGCCTCACCCACGCGGGCATCCTGATGGGGACCCCCGAGTACATGGCGCCGGAGCAGCTCTACTCCGCGGCGGGGGTGGACCACCGGGCGGACCTCTACTCCCTCGGCGTGATGCTGTTCGAGATGCTCTCGGGAGAGCTCCCCGCCCAGGGAGAGAGCGCGGCGGCGATCGTGGCGCAGGTCCAGCAAGGGTTGGGCAAGCGCCTCGAAGACCTCGTCCCCGGGCTGCCTCCGGGGCTCGTCGCCGTCACCCGGACCGCCCTGTCTCCGGATCCGGACCAGCGCTTCGAGTCCGCGTACGCCATGCGCCAGGAGCTCGCGCGGTACGCGGGCAACCTCAGCCACGCGGGGCAGCTCGCCGCGAGCCGCACGTCGATCACCATGGCGCCAGGCGGATCCCTCTCGCTGCTGCCGTCCCAGGTCGCGAGTCTCCCCGGCGGAGCGGCGAGCGCCGCGGCGCCGTCCCAGGCGCCCGCGCCCGGTGAGCTGCCGGACACCGTCCCCCCCGACCGCACCTCGCCTCCGCGGGGGACGTCCATCGCCGCCCAGAACGCCCCAGATCCGCAGCGCCCCGTCACGGTGCTGACGCCCGCGGTGGGAGCCGTCGCCGCCGGAGGCTTCTCCGCGCCGAACGTCGGCGCGCGCCTCGGGGCGCTCCCCGCTCCCGCCCGCGCCAAGAAGGGCAGCGCCCTGCCGTGGGTGCTCGGCTCCCTCGCCGTGCTCCTCGGGGGAGCCATCGGGCTGGTCTTCTATCACCAACAGCGCACAAAGCTGCCGAGCCCGCCCGCGCTCACCACGCCCGCCCCGCCCCCTCCGGCGGCCCAGACCGTCGCGGAGGCGGAGGCGCCTCAGGTGGCGGCGCCCGCTTCGACCTCCACTCCGGGGACGTCGCAGTCCACGCCTCCGCCAGCTCCCACCAGCGGCCAGCCGGTGACGCACCAGAAGCCTCCCGCTCAGAACCCGGGAGGCGGCACCCCGAAGCCGGGGAAGGACGACGACGCGCCTCCCGCACCCTTCGGGTTCCCGCTGCCCTTGCCGAGCAGCTTGCCGCCCCTGCCCTCGACCCTGCCGCCCCTGCCCGAGTCGCTCACCTCCGCGCTCCCGACGTCCTTTCCGCCGATCTTCCAGCCGCTCCCGCGGCAAGGCGACGAAGGCGGGGAGCAGAGCGAGCCGGGCGACCAGTAGAGCGGTGGTGCGCCCCGCGGCGGTCCGACACACGGCGCAAACCTTCCCGCCCCTTCGCGTTCACGGGCTGGCGACGGAGACGCGACCGCGCTAGTCGTAACCTCTCGTCGTGAACAGCGCGCCGCCCCATCCCGACTCGAAGCAGAGCCTGCGAGGTTTCGTCGGCTCGATGCCTGCCGCGTATCGGGACCGCTTCGCTCCGGCCCAAATGGCCGTCCACGCCCACGTCTCCGCGGCGCGCGGCGCTCGCCCCGCCCACGTGGGGAGCTTCCCCTGGCATGATCCGTCCCTCACGGCGCTCTGCGTCGTCGCCGACGACCGCCCGGGCCTGCTCGCGCTCATCAGCGAGGCCTTCGTGCAGATGGGCCTCGACATCCAGGCCGCCGAAGCCTACACGCGGCGCTTGAGTCCCCCCGCCGCGACGGAGGCGCGCTCTCGCCCTCCCAGCTCCGGGGCGGCGTCGAACGGCACCTCGGAGGTGGTCGATCTGTTCTGGGTACGCCGCCCCCAGGGAGGAGCGATCACGGAGAGCGAGGTGGACGCCCTCCGGGCCCACCTGGTGGATCTGCTCCTGGGACGCCGCGCGCCCACCCAGCAGCTCGAGCCCCTCGGCCCCGCCGACTTCGTCACGGAGACGACCGTGCGCTTCATCGAGGGGGACGATGGCCTCCTGAACGTGCTCGAGGTGGAGACGGACGACCGCTCCGGGCTCCTGTACCTCCTGTCGCGGGCGCTCTTCGAGCTCCAGGTCCAGATCACGACGTCCCAGGTGCGCACCACCGGCAAGCGCGTCTACGACCGCTTCACGTTGCTCGAGCTCGACGGCTCGCCCATCGACGACAGCCGACGCCTGGAGATCCAGGTCGCGGTGCTCTCCGCCATCGAGCCCATGACTCAGATCCGCGAGATTCGGCGCGCCGAATCGTCGCCGAGCTGAGAGGCCGCCCGGGCGCCCTCGGCGGAGGTCAGCCCTCCGCCAGGGCTTCTCGGTACACCTCCAGGGTCTGATCTGCGCAGCGCTGCCAGGAGAAGTCCGACACGCGCCGCAGCCCCGCCTGCACGATGTGCTCACGCAGGTCCGCTCGCTCGTCCAGGTCCCGGATCGCCTGGGCGATGGCCCCTTCGTCCTCCGGATCCGGGTGCAGGGCGGCGTCCCCCGTCACCTCGCGCACCGCCTCCGCCCTCGAGCCCACCACCGGGAGCCCCACGCTCATGGCCTCGAGGGCGGGCATGCCGAAGCCCTCATAGAGGGACGCGAACAGGAGCATGCGCGCGTGCCGGTACAGGGTGATGAGCTGCGCGTCGGTGACGTGGGAGAGCTCGATGACCACGCGCCGCACCTCGGGCTGCCGCAGCAGGCGATTCATCTCGTCGTCGACCCTCGAGAAGCGACGCACGAGCACGAGCTTGTGGTCGTCCCGATCGCCCACCGCCCGCACGAACGCGCGCAGGATCCGGGGATGGTTCTTGTAGGGAGACCCCTGCCCCACGCACAGGGAGTAGGACGTCCCGGGGGGGACCAGATCGTCGATGAAGGCGCGCTCTCGCGCGCGCTCCGGATCGAAGCGCCCTCGATCGACGCCGTGGTGGACGACACGGACCTTGTGGGCGTGCTCGGGGTACACGCGCTCGATCGCCCGCCGCGTCGCCTCGGAGATCGCGATCACGCGCCGCGCCCCCCGCACGGCACGGCCGATGTTCCAGGTGTACCAGGCGCCGTTCGCCCAACGCACGGGGAGGAAAGCGGAGGCCAGACGCCGTGCTTCGACCCACATCAGGTCGTGGATCGTCACGACGAAGGGTGCGGCGAGCCCGAGGGGGACGAGATCCGCGGGGGAGTGGTAGAGGGCGGCGTCGGCGCAGGGGTGGGCGCGACCCAGCTGAAACACCGTCTTGACGGACTTCGTCTCCCCGGGGAACTCCAGCTCCCGCACGTTGGGGTGCCCCTCGACGAGGGGCGCCGACCCGGGGCCGCGCAGGAGCAAGAAGTCGAGCTCCGGGGCCGCGGGCACCAGGTGACGCACGAGCGCCTCCACGTAGTTGCCGATGCCGCTCCTGTGAGCGACCACCGAGCGGGCGTCGATGACGATCGAGCGAGACACGGCCCCCGCCGTAGCACCCGTTCAGGCGCGGGTGTAGCCGTGTTCGCTCCGACGGCACGAATGCCCGGGATTTACCCCTCGCACGCCACCTGGAGGCGACTCGGCGAGATCCGTCAGCGCGCACTCGCCGCGCCGAACACGCGACGCACGACCTCTGCGGTGGCGCTCTTGCGACGCAGGAACTCCCGGGGAGCGCCGGAAGCGACCACCCGCCCCCCCGCTTCGCCGCCTTCGGGACCGAGCTCGACGATGTAATCGGCGCCGGCGATCACCTCCGGGTGATGTTCGATCACCACCAGGGTGTCCCCGCGCTCGACGAGGCGCTCCAGCACGCCGAGCAGCTTGGCCACGTCCGCGACGTGGAGCCCCGTGGTGGGCTCGTCGAGCACGTAAAGGGTGGGCAAGTGGCGGGCG
>Ga0207873_1001927_pt1 | contig 18315 bp, 16 predicted proteins | sample BGWIniCompost_FD_187373 | JGI IMG/M metagenome (GOLD analysis project Ga0207873, IMG submission 187373) | Cellulose adapted compost microbial communities from Newby Island Compost Facility, Milpitas, CA, USA - BGW Initial Compost (SPAdes)... ...
CCGCCCCTTCACGCCCGAGGAGCTCCAGGAGATCGAGGAGCGGATGCGCGAGGTCGTGCGGTGCAACGACCCGTTCGAGCGGCGCGTGGTGACCAAGGAGGAGGCCCGCGAGCTGTTCGCCGATGACCCGCTCAAGCTCGAGCGCCTCGAGGAGATGGGCGACGACGAGGTCATCACGGTCTACCGCAACGGGCCGTTCCTGGACCTCTGCCGGGGCCCCCACGTCCCGTCCACCGGGCGCGTGCAGCACTTCAAGCTGCTCTCCACCGCCGGCGCCTACTGGCGCGGCGACGAGCGGCGCCAGATGCTCCAGCGCATCTACGGCACCGCGTGGTTCACGGAGAAGGACCTGCAGGAGTACCTCCAGCGGCTGGAGGAAGCGAAGCGGCGCGACCACCGCAAGCTCGGCCGCGAGCTGGGGATCTTCAGCGTCCACCAGGAGTCGGGGCCTGGCCTGATCCACTGGCACCCGAAGGGCGGCCTGATCCGTTACACCATCGAAGAGTTCCTGCGGAAAACGCTGCTGGAGAACGGCTACGACCTGGTCTTCACGCCCCACATCAACAGCGAGGAGCTGTACCGCATCAGCGGCCACGCGGCCACGTTCAGGGAGAACATGTTCGGCGCGATGGATGTGGACGGCGTGCCCTACTGGGTCAAGCCGATGAACTGCCCGAACCACATCCTGATCTACCGGTCCGAGACGCGCTCGTACCGCGACCTGCCCATCCGCTACGCCGAGCTGGGCACCTGCTACCGCTACGAGCGGAGCGGCGTGCTGCACGGCATGATGCGCGTGCGCGGCTTCACGCAGGACGACGCGCACATCTTCTGCACGCCGGAGCAGATCCCCGAGGAGTTCGAACGGCTCCTCGACCTGGTCTCCTACATGATGACCACGTTCGGGTACGAGTACCACGCGTTCCTCGCCACCCGGCCCGAGAAGGCGATCGGCGACCCGGCCGTTTACGACGCCGCGACCGAGCAGCTCCGCCAGGTCCTCGAGCGCCGTGGCATGGACTACAAGGTGGACGAGGGCGGCGGCGCGTTCTACGGCCCGAAGATCGACATCATGCTGGTGGATGCGCTGGGCCGCGAGTGGCAGGGCCCCACGCTCCAGCTCGATTTCAACCTGCCGGAGCGCTTCGGCCTCGAGTACATCGGCCCGGACAACCGCCCGCACCGGCCGGTCATGATCCACCGCACGCTCCTGGGGTCCATGGAGCGGTTCGTGGGAGGGCTGCTCGAGCACTACGGTGGGGCGTTCCCGGTGTGGCTCGCGCCCGAGCAGGTGCGCGTCCTCCCGATCAGCGACGAGCTCCGGTCCGCCGGGGAGGCGTTCGTCCAGGAGCTGCGACGGGCCGGCCTGCGCGCCGCGCTGGACGCCCGGTCGGAGACGCTGGGCTACCGGATCCGCGACGCCGAGCTCCAGAAGATTCCGTTCATGGCCGTCCTCGGCCAGCGGGAGGTGCAGTCCGGGACGGTGGCCGTGCGGCGGCGGGGCGCGGGCGCCAAGCAGGAGGTTATGCCCCGGGCGAAGCTCATCCAGCTCGTGCGGGAGGCGGCGGAATCGCGTTCCCTGACTTGACATCGCGCGCGCGGACGCGTAGTTTTCCGCCAGTTGTCCATTGGGAAGCGGGAGGGCCTTCCAGCCTCCCCACCCTTCGGTCCGCGCGCGCGGCACCGCCGGGTTCAGGAGCGAGCGCCTCCGGCTGCACTGGCAGACCGGCGGGCTCGTCGCTGGAGCGGACCCGTCGGCGCGGGTCCTTTTTTATTCGCCACCGAGAGGAGGAACAATCGCGATCGAGAAGAGAGTCCGCGTGAACCGACAGATCCGGATCAGCCCGGTCCGGGTCATCAGTGCCGAGGGTGCGCAGCTCGGCATCATGTCGGTTGACGAAGCGCTCGCCGCCGCCGAGAGCCAGGGCCTGGATCTGGTGGAGGTGGCGCCGAACGCGCGGCCGCCGGTGGTCCGCATCATGGACTACGGCAAGTTCAAGTACGAGCAGGCCCGAAAGGCCCGCGAGGCGCGCAAGAAGCAGCATCAGATCCAGATCAAGGAAGTGAAGTTCCGGCCCGGCATCGAGGCCCACGACTTCGAGTTCAAGATCCGGCATGCGCGCCGCTTCCTCGAGGAAGGCAACAAGGTCAAGGCCACGATGATGTTCCGCGGACGGCAGATGGCCCACCCGGAGATCGGCCGGGACGTGCTGATCCGCGTTGCCCAGGCACTGGAGGATGTCGGCCGCGTCGAGTCCGAGCCGCTCCTCGAGGGCCGCAACATGACGATGATCCTGGCCCCGCGGCGCTGACGTGGGCGGGCGGCGGCCGGTGGGTCGAGGGGGTCTCGGGAGGTAACGATGCCTAAGATGAAGACGAACAAGAGCGCGGCGAAGCGCTTCCGGTTGACGGGGAGTGGCAAGGTCCGCCGTCGTCAGGCGAACAAGAGCCACATCCTGACCAAGAAGACGCCCAAGCGGAAGCGGCAGCTGACGCAGCCGGCGCTGGTCTCCAAGGCCGACAAGGGCCGGGTCAAGCGGATGCTGGGGAGGTGAGGTCATGGCACGGAGCACGAATGCGGTGGCCCGCCACCGCAAGAAGAAGCGTTATCTCAAGGCAGCCAAGGGGTACTGGGGCGCCCGGTCCAAGCTCTGGCGGATTGCGAAGAACGCGGTCGAGCGCGGTTGGGCCTACTCCTACCGGGACCGCAAGCAGCGCAAGCGGCAGTTCCGCAGGCTCTGGATCGCCCGCATCAACGCGGCCGTGCGCACGCACGACGACGCGCTCAACTACTCGCGCTTTGTGAACGGGCTCAAGCACGCCGGGATCGAGGTGAACCGGAAGGTGCTGGCCGACCTCGCGGTGCGCGACCCGGCAGCCTTCGGCGAACTGGTCCGCCAGGCCAAGGCACACCTCGGCTGAGGCGGGGCGGGTCGGCGTCGGCTGGCCCCGGTGTGCACGTGGCGCGCCCTGAGGGCTACGCGATCCTCGGCCTCGGCCTGTTCGGAAACGCGATCGCCCGGACCCTGGCGGAGCTGGGCCATCGCGTTCTTGCTGTTGACCGCGACCTCGCCGCCGTCGAAGACGTCGGGCCCGAGGTCGCCGAGGCCGTTCAGGCCGACGCCACCGACCGCGAGGCCCTCCGCGCCCTCCACATCGGCCGCTACGAGGTCGTCTTCAACACCATCGGCGACCTCGATGCCTCCATCCTCTGCACCCTGGCGCTCCGGGAGCTCGGCGTCCGCCGCATCGTCGCCAAGGTCAACTCGATGCAGCACGCCCGGGTCCTGGCCCGTCTCGGCGTGGGGGAGATCCTGTTCCCCGAACGGGACATGGGGCAGCGCGTCGCGCGCCAGATCTCGGCTGGCTTCGCGCTCGGCGCCCACACGGAGCTGGGCCCCGACGCCGCGCTCGCCGAGATCGAGGTGCCCGCGGTCCTGCTCGGCCGCTCCCTCGCCGACGCGCAGCTCCGGCGCCGTTTCGGCGTGACCGTCGTCGCCGTACGCCGTCCGAGCCCGGAGCCCGGCACCCCCGGGGAGGTCCTGGTTTCCCCACAGCCCGATTTCGTCTTCGGCCCGGGCGACCGCGTGCTCGTCGCGGGCCTGAACAGCGACCTGGAACGCCTCTCGCGGAGCGGCGCCTGAGCGCCCCCGTCGTGAAGTGGAAGAAGCGATGTCCCAGACCGATCTCCTTCATGAGCTCGAGCTGATCGAGAAGGAAGCCCTCGACGCGATCCGCGGCGCGGCCACGCCGGACGCGCTGGAGCAGGCGCGCGTGCAGTGGCTGGGCCGCAAGGAGGGGCGCCTTACGGCCGTCCTGCGTCGGCTCGGCGAGCTGAGCGCGGAGGAGCGGCCGCGGGTTGGCGCTGCGGCCAACCGCGTGAAGGCCGCGATCTCGGAACTGCTCGAGGCGCGCGCCGCAGAACTGTCCACGGCGAAAGAGCTTACGGTAGAAGACCTCACGCTCCCCGCGAGGTCGGCGTGGACCGGGGCGCGCCACCCCGTCACGCTGGTCATCGACGACGTCTGCGCCGTGCTCCGCTCCCTGGGCTTCGTCCGCGTCCGCGGCCCGGAGGCGGAGACGGACTGGTACAACTTCACGGCGCTGAACACGCCGCTGGACCATCCGGCGGCGGACATGCACGACACCTTTTACCTGGGTGACGGCATCCTCCTGCGCAGCCACACCTCGCCCGTGCAGATCCGGACGATGCAGGCGCACCAGCCGCCGATCCGGATCGTGGCTCCTGGCATGTGCTACCGGCGCGACCCGTTCGACCCCTCGCACGCGCCGGCGTTCGAGCAGATCGAGGGCCTGGTGGTGGATGAGGGGATCAGCTTCGTGGACCTGCGGGCGACGGTGGCGGAGTTCGCGCGCCGGATGTTCGGGCCAGGAACGAAGGTCCGCTTCCGCCCCTCGTTCTTCCCGTTCACGGAGCCGAGCGCCGAGGTGGACGTGAGCTGCACGATCTGCGGCGGGCGCGGCTGCTCGACCTGCAAGGGCACGGGCTGGCTGGAGATCATGGGCGCCGGGATGGTGGACCCGGCGGTGTTCGAGAGCGTGGGATACGACCCGGAGCGGTACACGGGCTTCGCGTTCGGCATGGGGCCGGCCCGGATCGCCATGCTCCGCTACGGCATCCCGGACATCCGGCTGTTTTACGAGTCGGACGTGAGATTCCTGGAGCAGTTCGCCTGATCGGTCGATGAACATCAGCTATCAGTGGTTGAGGGACCTGGCGCCGGGCCTCGAGGGCACGCCCGAGGGGATCGCGGCCCGGCTGGCGATGTACGGCGCGCCGGTGGACGCGGTGGCGCCGCTGGGCGCGGGCCTGGATGACATCGTGGTCGCCCGCGTCGAGGCGGTACGCAAGCACCCGGGTGCGGACCGACTGTCGTTGTGTGAGGTCGATGCGGGCGGAGGCCGGCTCCAGGTCGTCTGCGGGGCGCCGAACGTGCGGGCGGGCGCGTACTACCCGTTCGCGCCGGTGGGGGCGGAGCTGCCCGGAGGGGTGCGAATCAAGAAAGCCAAGATCCGGGGTGAGGTCAGTGAGGGGATGTTGTGCAGTGAGAGGGAGTTGGGTCTTGGTCGCGATCATAGCGGAATCCTCGAGCTGCACGGCACGTACACTCCCGGCGAGCCGTTCCGCGCGGCTGCCGGGCTGGACGACGTGCGCCTTGAGATCGATGTGACACCGAACCGGCCCGACCTGCTGTCGCACATCGGGGTGGCGCGGGAGCTGGCGCCTGGCGGCGTGGCCGGGATCCGCCTGGGCCCGGTGGCGGGGCTGGAGGGGCCGGGGCTCTACGAGGACGTGGCCTTCGAGCGCGTTCCGCGCGAAGGGCGCGCCGGGGGCGTGATGGTGGCCATCGAGGACCCGCGGGGTTGCCTGCGCTACATCGGGGCGGTGATCCGCGGAGTGAAGGTGGGACCGTCGCCCGCCTGGCTGGCGGCGCGGCTGCGGGCGGTGGGGTTGCGGCCGGTGAACAACGTCGTGGACGCGACGAACTACGTGCTCTACGAGCTCGGGCAGCCGCTGCATGCGTTCGACCTGGACCGGCTCGCGGGGCCGCGCGTCGTGGCGCGGCGCGCGGCGTCCGGGGAGACGATCGTGACGCTGGACGGGCAGCGCCGGGTGCTCCAGGAGGACATGGTCGTCATCGGGGATGCCGAGCGCGCCGTCGCGGTGGCGGGGGTGATGGGCGGCGAGGACTCCGAGGTCACGGAGTCGACGCGGAACATCTTCCTCGAGTGTGCGCTGTTCGAGCCAAAGGCGATCCGTCGCGCGCGGCGCGCCCTGGGGCTTTCGACGGACGCGAGCGTCCGGTACGAGCGCGGCGTGGACCCGGACGGGCTCGAGCGAGCGGCGCGGCGCGCGCTGGCGCTGATCGTTGCGGTCGCGGGCGGCACGGTCGAGCGCGAAGGGGTGGATGTTTACCCGGAGCCGCGTGCGCCCGTCGTCGTGCCGATCCGGCCGGAGCGGGTCACGCACGTGCTGGGCGAGCCGTTCGACGCGGCCGCCGTGGCCGGGTACCTGGAGCCGCTGGGCTTCAGGCAGGTCGAAGCAAGCGATGGCGGCCTGCGGTTCGAGGTGCCCGGCTACCGGGTGTACGACGTCACCCGCGAGATCGACCTCATCGAGGAGGTTGCGCGGCGGCACGGCTACGAGGCGTTCCCTTCGGAGCTGCGGCCGTTCCGGGTCGGCGCGGTGCCCGAGGCGCCGCTCTCGCTGCTGGAGGACCGGCTGCGCACGCTGCTGGTCGCTAGGGGGCTGCTGGAGTCCCGGACGGCGGCGTTCGCCCCGGAGGGGGAAGGGGATGTGGCGCTGCTCCTGCCGCTTTCCTCGGCGGAGAGCCGGCTGCGCCGCGCGCTCGTGCCGGGTCTGCTGCGTCGTGTGGAGCACAACTTCGCGCGCGGGGTACGGCACGTCCGGCTGTTCGAGATCGGGACCGTCTTCGCGCCCGGCGCGACGCCGCAGGACCTGCCGGTCGAGAACACGCACCTGGCGGTGGCGGTCAGCGGCGCGCGGACGCCGCCGCACTGGAGCGGCGAGGCGGCGCCGTTCGATGTGTGGGATCTGAAGGCGCTCCTCACGTCGGTGGTGGGGACGCTCGGGCTCGGAGCGGATGCCGTCCGGCCGGCCCAGAACGGGGTCGCAGAGCGGCCGTACCTCCCCGGGCTGTCGTTCGAGGTCTTCGACGCGGACGGCAAGAAGATCGGCCATGGCGGCCGCGTCGCGCCGGACGCGGTGGACGCGCCGGCCTGGGCGGATCCCGTCTGGGCGTTCGAGGTGCGGCTCGATCCGGCCATGGCGGCCGTGTCGGTGCCGCAGTTCCGTGCGCTCCCCGCATACCCGGCCACGGAGCGCGACATCGCGCTCCTCGTGCCCGAAGATCTGCCGGCGGCCCGCGTCGAGGCCGTCATCCGCGGCGCCGGCGGCGCCTATCTGGAGGACGCGCACCCGTTCGACGTGTTCCGCGGGCGCGCCGTGCCGGCCGGCTTCCGCAGCATCGCGTTCCGCTTGCGCTTCCGCGCTCCGGACCGAACCTTGAGGGACGACGAGGCGGATGCGGCGACGGAACGTGTCCTCAGACGGCTGAGGGATGAGCTCGGTGTCGAGCGGCGGGCCTAGGGTCACGCGCGTGAGCGCGCCGGCGGAGTGGGACCGGCTCGAGCTGACCGTCCGCCGGCTGCTCGACGAATACGCGGCGTGCCGGCGCCGCGCGGAGATGGCCGAGCGCCGCGTCGCCGAGCTGGAGGCGGCGCTTCGCGAGGTCGGCACGGGCATCGTGGACCCGTTCGAGCTGACGGACCGCATCGCCGCCCTGGAGGCCGAGAACGCGTCGCTGCGCGAGCGCCTGGAGCAGGCCCGTGCCGGCGTGGGCCGCATCATGGCTCGACTCCGGTTCATGGAAGACGATCGGTAAAGCCGGCAGGGACGCGCGGCCGGCGCGCGGCACTGGAGGCTCGCACGTGAACCAAGCGACGACGAAGTCGACGGTCACGGTGGTGATCGCGGGGGAGGAATACACGATCCGAGCGGAGGCCGCGCCGGAGTACATGCGTGAGTGCGCGGCGTTCGTGGATCACACGATCAGCCAGGTCACGCGCCAGCGGACGCTGGTGGAAGCGCACAAGGCGGCGATCCTGGCTGCCCTCTCCATCACGGACCAGCTGTTCCAGGCCCGGGCGGAGACCGAAGCACTCCGCCGTGAGATTGCGCGCCTGGCGGCGAAATTGACGGCGGATATCGAGGCCTCCGTCCCCCCTGGGGACCTTGCGTCCCATCACGAGGAACCCCTAGGTTCTCCAGGGGCCACGAGGCCTGGCCGCGCATCGGCCGCAGACGGCTAAGCGCTGGCGGAGAGTGGAGTTGCCCACCTCGGGCGTCCCGGCGGGCGCCCGTTCTCGGAGAGAACATGGAAAGCCTGATCCTGACCGGCGCCGTTGTCGTCGGGGCGCTTGCGCTTGGCTGGCTCGCGGGCTGGTGGGCGGAACGTCTCCGGCTCAGGCGCGCCAAGGCGAGCGCCGAGCACGAAGCGGCGAGGATCCGGGAGGCGGCGAGGCAGGATGCGGAGCGCATCCGAAAGAGCGCAGAGCTGGAAGGCAAGGAGGCCGCCTACCGCGCGAAGGAGGAATGGGAGCGGGAGGAGGCCCGGCGCCGGGAAGAGCTCGAGCGCGTCGAGCGGCGGCTGGAGGAGCGTCAGTCCAGCCTGGACCGTAAGTACGACATTCTCGATGAAAAAGAAGAGCAGCTCGAGATCCGGGAGCGCGAGCTCCAGGACCGGCTCGCGGACGTCGAGCGGCAGGCGGCCGCGAACGAGCAGCTCGCAAAGGAGGCGCGGCGCCGGCTCGAGCAGCTCGCGGGCATGACCGCCGAAGAGGCCAAGCGGCAATTGATGCAGGACCTGGCCGAGGAGGCCCGGTCCGAGGCCGCGCAGATGATCCGCGAGATCAAGGAGAACGCACGCCGTGAGGCCGAGCGGGAGGCCCGGAACATCATCGCCCTCGCCATCCAGCGCATCGCGGCCGACCACACGGCGGAGAGCACCGTTTCCGTCGTGAGCCTGCCCTCGGACGAGATGAAGGGGCGGATCATCGGGCGGGAGGGCCGGAACATCCGCGCGTTCGAGCAGGCCACCGGCATCGACGTCATCATTGACGACACGCCCGAGGCGGTGATCCTTTCGGGCTTCGACCCGATCCGCCGCGAGACCGCCCGGATCAGCCTGGAGAAGCTGGTTGCGGACGGCCGGATCCACCCCGGCCGGATCGAGGAGGTGGTGGCGAAGAGCCGCAAGGAGGTCGACGAGGCGATGATCCAGGCGGCCGAGGAGGTGCTCTACTCCCTGGGCATCCATGGCGTGCACCCGGAGATCGTGAAGGTGCTCGGCCGTCTCCGCTTCCGCACGTCCTACGGGCAGAACCAGCTCCTGCACGCCAAGGAAGTCGCCATCCTGGCGGGCAACATGGCGGCGGAAATGGGGCTGGACGTGCAGATGGCCAAGCGCATGGGCCTGCTGCACGACATTGGCAAGGGCCTGACGCACGAGCACGAAGGCACGCATGTCGAGCTCGGCTACCAGCTCTGCAAGAAGTACGGCGAGCCGGACCAGGTCCTGAACGCGATCCGCGCGCACCACGATGAGGAGCCGCACCGCTATCCCGAGACCTTCCTCGTCACGGCGGCGGACGCGATCAGCGGCTCGCGGCCGGGCGCGCGCCGCGAGATGTTCGAGACCTACGTGAAGCGCCTCGAGAAGCTCGAGGAGATCGCGCAGAGCTTCCCGGGCGTCGAACGCTGTTTCGCGATTCAAGCGGGCCGCGAAGTGCGCGTCATGGTGGAGCCCGAGCTCGTCGATGACGACGGCGCGATCCGCCTGAGCGAGGCCATTGCGCGACGGTTCGAGGAGGAGCTCCAGTATCCGGGGCAGATCAAGGTCGTCGTGATCCGGGAAACCCGCGCGGTCGACTTCGCGCGTTGACGCACGCGGCTGCCAGCCGATCGGGGGAGGGAATGGCAAAGATCCTGAGCGGGACCGAACTGAGCAACGCGATGCGCGCGGAGATCGCCGAGGAGGCCGCGCGCTTTCAGCAACAGACCGGTGTGAAGCCCGGGCTCGCCACCGTCCTGGTAGGCGATGATCCGGCGAGCCAGGTATACGTCCGGATGAAAGGCCGGGCCGCCGAGGCCGCCGGCTTCCACTCGCGCAGCATCGTGCTGCCCGGCGATGCCCCGCACGAGCGGCTGATCGGCGTGGTGGACGGCCTGAACGCCGACCCGGAGATCCACGGCATCCTCGTCCAGCTCCCGCTGCCCAAGCAGATCCGCGCCTCCGAAGTGTTGCTGCGGATCGACCCCGCCAAGGACGTGGATGCGTTCCACCCCATGAACATGGGTCGCCTCGCCTCCGGCGCCCGCGACGTGCTCGAACCCTGCACGCCGGCCGGCATCGTCGAGCTGCTGCTGCGCAACGGCTACGATCCCGCCGGCAAGCGGGTCGTGATCGTCGGCCGCTCGAACATCGTCGGCCGCCCGCTCGCCCTGCTGCTGCTCCGTACGGGCAGGGGCGGGGACGCGACGGTCACGGTCGCGCACAGCCGCACGCCAGACCTGGCCGCCGTGACGCGTGAGGCGGACATCCTCGTCGCTGCGGCCGGGCGAGCCGAGCTGATCCGCCGGGACATGGTGAAGCCGGGCGCGATCGTCATCGACGTCGGCGTGAACCGGATCGATGATCCGGCGAGCGAGAAGGGCTACCGCCTGGTCGGCGATGTCGCGTTCGACGAGGTGGAGGAGATCGCCGAAGCGATCACGCCGGTTCCGGGCGGGGTCGGCCCCATGACCATCACCATGCTCCTCCGGAACACGCTGGAGGCGGCCAGGCGCCTGACCGCCCGGGGAACGGAAGGGCAGACGGCCGCCGGCCCGCACGGATGACCCTGGACCTCTTCGGGGCAAACGACACCTGGAGCGAGGCGCCTCGTTTCGTTGCGGAACGGAAGGCGGCGCCGCGCGCGTACACCGTATCGGCGGTCAACGCGCTGGCGCGGCGGCTCCTCGAGGGCACCGTGCCGCCGCTCTGGGTGGCCGGCGAAGTCACGGGCTGGAAGAGGCACGGCTCGGGCCACTGCTACTTCACCCTCCGGGACGCCAACGCACGCCTGCGTTGCGTGATGTTCCGGACAGACGCGCAGCGCCTGCCCACCGATCCCGAGGAGGGCATGGAGGTGCGCGCCCTCGGCACGCTCACCCTCTACGAGAAGGGCGGGGAGTTCCAGCTCGTCGTCCGTGAGCTCGAGGCGCAGGGCGCGGGCGGCCTGTGGCGGCTGGCGTTCGAGCGGCTGCGCGCCAGGCTGGAGCAGGAGGGGCTGCTCGCGCCCGAGCGCAAGCGTCCGCTTCCGCGTTTTCCTGCCACCGTCGGCGTCATCACCTCTCCCGACGGTGCTGCGCTGCACGACATCCTCCATGTGATCGAGCGACGGGCGCCCTGGACCCGCGTGCTCTTCTGCCCGGCCCGCGTGCAGGGCGAGGGCGCGGCGGAGGACCTGGCCCGTGCGCTCAGCGTGTTCTACGTCGCCCCGATCGCCGAGGTCCTCATCATCGGCAGAGGCGGCGGCTCGGTCGAAGACCTGTGGGCGTTCAACGAGGAGGTCCTCGCCCGCGCCATCGCGGCATCGCCGATCCCGGTGGTGAGCGCGGTGGGCCACGAGATCGACGTGACGATCGCTGACCTCGTCGCCGACGCTCGTGCGCCCACACCGTCCGCCGCCGCAGAGCTGGTGGTGCCGGACCGCCTTGCGCTCGGCCGCGAGGTTGCCATCCTGACGGCGCGGATGCGCGCGGCCGTCGGCCGGCGCGTGAGTTCCGCGCGCGACGAGGTGGACGGCCTGCGCGACGCGCTGAACGATGCGATCGGGCAGACGCTCCGGCGCCGAGCGGAGCGGCTGGAGGTGGTGGCCGGCCGGCTGGACGCGCTTTCGCCGCTCGCGGCCTTGCGGCGCGGCTACGCGGTCCCGCTCGGCGAGGATGGCCGTATCCTGCGCAGCGCGCGCCAGTTCGAGCCGGGTGGGCGCGTGCGGCTGCGCGTCGTGGACGGGCGCGTGGACTGTCGCGTCGAGGGTGTCTCGCTGGAGCCGGAGGTCCGCGGCCATGGCGCGTGACGCGAACCGCGGCGGCGGCCTCGAGGCGCGGCTCGCGCGGCTGGAAGCCATCGTCGCGGCGCTCGAGCGTGACGACCTGGAACTGGAGCAGGCGCTGGCGTTATTCGAAGAGGGCATCCAGCACATTCGCCACGCGCGCGAGCTGCTCCGGCAAGCCGAGCTGCGGGTCGAGCAGTTGCAGGTCGAAGAGGACGGGACCGTGGTCATCGAGCCCATGGACCGGGGCGAGCCGTGAACGGCCCGACTGCCGCGCAAGGCGTCCCGGCGTTCCTGGCCGCCGAGGCCGAGCGGGTCGAGCGCGCCCTGTCGGAGGTGCTGGACGAGCAGCTCGCGGACTGGCCCGCGCCGCTCGCAGGTCCGGTCCGCTACGCGGCCATGGGGGGCGGCAAGCGGTTCCGGCCGATCCTGTGCGTTTCCGCATTCCGCGCGGTGAGCGTGGACGAGCCGGGCGCTGCGGTGTACCGTATCGCGTGCGCGCTCGAGCTGATCCACGCCTACTCGCTCGTCCACGACGACCTCCCGTGCATGGACGACAGCGATCTGCGTCGTGGCCGGCCGACGACGCACCGCGTGCACGGCGCCGCCGTGGCGGCCGTCGCAGGCGCGGCGATGATCCCGCTCGCCTGCCGGGTCCTGGATTCGGCGGCGGCCGAGCTCGGGCTCTCTGCCGCAGAACGGGCGGACGCGCTGCGCGAGCTGTGCATCGCCGCAGGCGCCGCCGGCATGGTCGGCGGGCAGTGGCTCGACCTCGAGGCCGAGGGCCGGGACGTGACGCTGCCCGGGCTCGAACGCGTGCACCGTGCCAAGACGGGCGCGCTGCTTGCCGCCGCGCCTGCGCTCGGCGGGCGCGCGGCCCGGGCGGGCCAGGCGGTGATCGATGCGCTGGCGAGCTACGGGCGGTCGCTCGGCCTCGCCTTCCAGATCGCCGACGACCTGCTCGATGTGACCGCGCGCGCGGCCGACCTCGGCAAGCCCGCTGGCCGGGACGAGGTGCTCGGCAAGGCAACGTTCCCGGCGCTGCTGGGCATCGACGCTGCACGGGCGCGCGCCAGGGCGGAAGCGGACGCCGCTGTCGCCGCGCTGCGTGGCGCGGGGATCCAGAGCCCGGAGCTCGAGGCGCTCGCCCGCTTCGCCGTGGACAGGGCGAGATGATGGGCGCGCCCCGCGCGCGGTTGTGTGGCCGCGGGGTCGTCTCCCGTGGGTCATTGGAGGACCGACGTTCCGTCGTCGCTGGTTTCACTCGTAAAGGAGGCCGTGGTGCCCCATTTGGATCATATCGCATCGCCGCATGACCTCCGTCGGCTCGGCCGTGAGGAGCTGCCCGCTCTCGCGCACGAGATGCGTGAGCGGCTGATCGATGTGGTCAGCCGCGTCGGCGGCCACTTCGCGCCGGGCCTGGGCGTCGTCGAGCTGACCATCGCGCTGCACTACATCTTCGACACGCCGCGCGACAAGCTCGTCTGGGACGTCGGCCACCAGGCCTACCCGCACAAGCTGCTCACCGGGCGCAACGACCGTTTCCCGACCATCCGTCAGAAGGATGGCCTGTCGGGCTTCCTGCGGCGTGATGAGTCCGAGTACGACGTCTTCGGCGCCGGTCACGCGGCGACCTCGATCTCCGCGGCGCTGGGCATCGCGACGGCGCGCGACCTGAAAGGCGAGGACTACAAGGTCGTGGCGATCATCGGCGACGGCGCGCTCACCTGCGGCCTCGCCTACGAGGGCCTCAACAACGCCGGCCACACGGAGCGCGATCTCATTGTCGTGCTGAACGACAACGAGATGTCCATCTCGCGCAACGTCGGCGCGATCCACAAGTACCTCACGCGCGTGGTGACCAACCCGCTTTACAACCGGCTGCGCGACGAGGTCAAGCACCTGATCCACCGCGCGCCCGGCTCGATCGCGGACGTGATGGGCTCGCTCGCCGGCAAGTTCGAGGAGAGCGTGCTGAACATGTTCGTCCCCGGCATCCTGTTCGAGGAGCTGGGCTTCCGGTACGTCGGCCCCGTGGACGGCCACGACCTGGACGCGCTGCTGGACACGCTCGCGAAGGTGCGCGACATGAAGGGCCCGCGGCTCGTGCACGTGGTCACGCGCAAGGGCAAGGGCTACCCGCTCGCGGAGGCCAACCCCGTCGTGTGGCACGGCGCGACGCCGTTCGACAAGCTGAGCGGCGAGATGGAGAAGAAGAAGGGCGCGATGCCCTCGTACACGGCCGTGTTCGGCAAGGGCCTGGTCGAGCTGGGTGCGGCACGGTCAGACGTGGCCGTGATCACCGCCGCCATGCCGAGCGGGACGGGCACCGGCATGTTCGGCGATGCCTACCCCGACCGGTTCTTCGACGTGGGCATCGCCGAGGCGCACGGCGTCACGTTCGCGGCCGGCCTGGCCGTGGAGGGCATGCGCCCCGTCGTCGCGATCTACTCGACGTTCCTCCAGCGCGCGTACGACTCGATCATCCACGACGTCGCGATCCAGAAGCTTCCGGTGGTGTTCGCCATGGACCGCGGCGGGCTGGTCGGCAACGACGGGCCCACACACATGGGCCTCTACGACATCGCGTATCTTCTCGCGGTCCCCAACATGGTCGTGACGGCACCCAAGGATGGCGCCGAGATGCTCGCGCTGCTGCGCCTGGGGGTCGAGTGCGGCCAGCCGTTCTCGCTCCGCTACCCGCGTGACAACGTCCCTGCGCCCGTGCCGCCGCTGGCCGAGATTCCGCCGATCGAGCTCGGCACGTGGGAGGTCGTGCGTTCCGGGCGCGACCTGGCGATCCTCGCCGTGGGCACCATGGTGCTGCCCGCCCTCGCCGCGGCCGAGCAGCTCGAGGCGGAAGGCCTGGATGTCACCGTCGTGAACTGCCGGTTCCTGAAGCCAATGGACGAGGAGACGCTCGCGTGGGTCGCGGAGAACCACGCGGCTGTGCTGACCGTCGAGGAGGGGACGATCGTCAACGGCTTCGGCGCGGCGGTCGCCCGCTGGCTCGAGCCGGTGCGCCGCGAGCACACCGGCCTGCGCCTGGACTTCATGGGCGTGCCGGACGAGATCATCGAGCACGCCAACCGGTCCGAGCAGCTCGAGCAGTGCGGACTCACGCCGGACGGCATCGCGAGCCGGGCGCGCGAGCTCGCGGAGACGGCACGCCTGCCGCTGGCACGGGAAACGGCGTGATGCCCGGGGCCGATGGAAGCATCACGCGCATCGGCCTGATCGGGCATTCCGCCTACTCCGGGCTCGATGCTGCGCTCGACTCGCTGCGCGCGTTCGTGGACGCGCGCGGCATCGAGCTGTGCGTCGAGGAGGATCTGGCGCGCCACTTCCCGGATGCCCCCCGCTTCCAGCCGGGCAGTGTGGACCTGCTCGTCACGCTCGGCGGCGACGGAACGCTGCTGCGGGGCGCACGCCTCGTCGCGCCCTACCATACGCCCGTGCTCGGCGTCAATCTGGGCTACCTGGGGTTCCTCACGTCGATCCAACCGGGCGAGCTGCACACCTCGCTCGAGCGCGTGCTCGCGGGCGACTACTGGCTGGACGAACGGCTCACGCTCGAGGCGCGCGTCGCGCAGCGCGACGGCGGCGAGGGGACGCCCTACGTCGTCGTGAACGACGCAGTCCTGCACAAGGGCGGCTTCGCGCGTGTGATCCGCCTCGCCATGTACATCGGGGAGGGCGATGAGCGCGAGGAGGTCGCGTCGTACGCGGCGGACGGCATCATCCTCTCCACGCCGACCGGTTCGACCGCCTACTCGCTCTCGGCCGGGGGAGCGATCGTCGTCCCCGCCGTCGACTGCATCCTCGCCACGCCGATCTGCCCGCACACGCTGGCCGTCCGGCCGCTCGTCATGCCGATCACGACGGTGGTGAGCGTCGAGGTCCTCACCCCGAGCGCGGAGGTGATGCTCACGGTGGACGGGCGCGAGGGCGCCGCGCTCACGCCGGGCGACCGGCTGGTCGTGCGGCGCGGCGAGGCGTCGGTGCGGCTCGTCCGATTCCCCGGCCAGAGCTTCTTTTCCACGCTCCGCCGCAAGCTGCACTGGGCAATCGAACGTGGCGAGCAGACGCGCTGACAGCCCCTCTTGCTATTGAACTGGCTCCTGAGGCCCGGGTATACTCGCGTATGCTCCTCGAGCTGCGCATCCAGGACTTCGCGGTCATCGACCGCGTCGCGGTCCGGCTCGCTCCGGGGCTCAACGTCCTGACGGGCGAGACAGGGGCGGGGAAGTCCATCATCGTCGGCGCCCTTTCCCTCCTGCTCGGGGAGCGCGCATCCGCGGAACTCGTCCGCGCGGGCGCGGACCGCGCCGTGGTGGAAGGCGTCTTCGACGTGGCGGAGCGTCCGGACGTCCTCGAGCTGCTCGCGGATCAGGGGTTGGAGGCCGACGACGGACACCTGATCCTCCGGCGCGAGGTCTCGGCCACCGGCCGCGGCCGGGCGTGGGTCTGCGGCGCGGCGACGACCGCCGCGTTCGTGGGCGAGCTGGGGCGCCGCCTGGTCGACCTGCACGGCCAGCACGAGCATCAAACCTTGCTGCGGCCGGACGAGCAGCGCGCCATCCTCGATGCGTACGCGGAGAGCACGGCGCTGGCCGAAGCGGTACGATCTGCGCACGCGCGCCTGCTCGAGTGCCGCCGCGAGCTGCAGGAGCTGGAGCGCCGCCGCGCCGCAGCGGAGCAGCGCGCCGACCTGCTCCGCTACCAGGTCGAAGAGATCGAGGCCGCGCGGCTGCGTGAGGACGAAGAAGAGCTCCTCGAGGCCGAGGCGCAGCGACTCGAGCACGCCGAGGACCTCGCCCGCCTCTCTGGAACGCTCTACCAGGCGCTCTACGCGGGCGAGGACGCGGTGACCGAGCGCCTCGGCGAGCTGCGCCGCACGCTGGACCACCTGATCCGCATCGACCCGACGCAAGCCGAGGCCCGGGACCTCCTGGAGTCCGCTCTCTACACGCTGGACGAGCTGGGGCGCCGCATGGGCGAGTACGCGGCGAGGATCGAGCACGACCCGGCGCGCCTCGACGAGATCCGCCGCAGGCAAGACCTCCTCTTCCGGCTCCGGACCAAGTACGGTCCCACGCTGGCAGACGTGATCGCCACGGGTCGCCGCGCGCGCGAGGAGCTGGACATCCTGGACCGGAGCGCGCTCGACCGCCGCTCCCTCGAGAAAGAAGAGGCGAAGGCACGAGCGGAGCTGGAGCGCCTTGCCGGCGAGCTGTCCGCGCGTCGCGCAGCCGCCGCCACGCGGCTGGCCGAAGAGGTGGGCGACCTCCTGCCCGAGCTCGGGCTGGCCGGCCGCTTCGAGGTCGCGCTCGAGCCCCTCGCCGAGATCGGCGCGGCGGGCGCGGAGGCGGTCGAGTTCCGTGTCGCGCTCAACGTCGGCTTCGAGCCGCGGCCGCTCGCCCGCGTCGCCTCGGGCGGCGAGCTCTCCCGCGTGATGCTCGCGCTCAAGACCATCCTCGCGCGGCTGGACCGCGTGCCATCGCTGGTGTTCGACGAGATCGACGCCGGCATCGGCGGCGTGACGGCCAACCGGGTCGCCGCGAACCTGCGCCGCGTCGCCGAGTGTCACCAGGTCTTCGTCATCACCCACCTGCCGCAGATCGCGGCCCGCGCCGATCACCATCTGCGCGTCGAGAAGCTGGAGGTAGGCGGGCGCGTGGCAACGCGCCTGACCGAGCTGACGGGAGAGGAGCGCGTGCGCGAGCTGGCGCGTATGCTGGGGGGAGACCCGGAGAGCGCGGCGAGTCTGGAGCACGCGCGCGAGCTGTTGGGCGTGGCGGCGCGTGCGGGTTGACGGGCCGGGTGGCGCCGCATGATGCGGAAGCGGCCGGCGCGCACAGGAGCGCGCCGGCCGCGTTTCCATCAGGGGAGCGCCCCGTGCCACCGATCGATGGCGCGGGGCGCAAACGGAATCAGAAGTCGTACTTCAACCGCAGCAGCGCCATCCGGCCGATGTTCGGCACGCCGGGGAAGCTGCGGTAGTCCTCGTCCAGCAGGTTCTGCACGCTGAGCTGGATCGACGCTCCCTGGATCGGCAGGCGGTAGCCCAGCAGCAGGTCCACGAGCGTATAGGACTTCACGCAGTCCTCGGTGCCCGGCTCAGTGCCGCCAATGCACAGCGTGGCGTTGTACACGCCGGAACGCACCGGGAACTCATCGTTGAAGCGAGCCCTGAGCTCCGCGTTCAGGCCGTTCGTGACGCCACGGTACTGAAGGCCGATCGCCGCCTTGGTCTTCGGCGCGTTCAGCGTCACCTCTTCGCCCTTCTCGGTCTCGAAGACGTTGTCGTTGACCAGAGAGAGCGTGCCGTTCAACGACCAGGAGTCCGAGAGGAGCGCCGTCGCCGACAGATCCAGCCCGTAGACGTCGAAGTTGTCGTCCACGTTGATGTACGTCGTCAGGAGCTGCGCGCCGTTGGCGCTAACGTCCTCGGACGAGATGACGCCGACGGGGATCCTCGCCAGATTCGGCACGAGCTGCCCTGCAACGGCCTGCGCCTGCGCTTGCGCCTGCGCGGGTGGGAGGCCGGCGGCCTGGAAGAACTGCGTCAGGCGCGGCACGAGATAGGCGGCGGTGCTCGCCCCGTCGATCATGATGAGCGGCGTCTGGACCAGCAGAGGCGTGACCAGGTTCTTCCTCTGCGAATACCAGACA